>Ga0307931_1003078_pt1 | contig 10364 bp, 14 predicted proteins | sample OrgLakmetageno47_FD_201816 | JGI IMG/M metagenome (GOLD analysis project Ga0307931, IMG submission 201816) | Saline water microbial communities from Organic Lake, Antarctica - #47 | ecosystem: Environmental > Aquatic > Non-marine Saline and Alkaline > Saline | place: Antarctica: Organic Lake... | reverse complement strand
GCATCGTGGTGTAGGCCAAATTGCTCGCCGGGTAAGTACCGCACCACCTCAAGAGGGGAAGGCGGAAAAGGGGGCAAAGAATTCAAATCACTCTGGAGGAAATGGTGCACATAGGAAAAAATGGTAATAGGTGCCAACAAAAACGGAAGAAAGTGCCAACGAAAACGGAAGAATTGCACAAAAGAGCGCTACTTCTTCGTGCGCGTACGAAGAAAACTTTCTTTCGTATATAATTCTTCAGCGTACACACATGTGCCGATCACAACAACTCGACTAGTACCTGCAAATCTTCGGTGTGTGGTGCAAAAGTAGCGACCTCGAGGCCGAGCAAGGCTGCTGCTCGCGCACGAATGCGCTCCAGCACTGGGGATTTGCTGGCGCTCAGCCAGCACGACGACGAGGACCTTGCTCCTACAGCTATTTCACCATCTGCTGGGGCTGCTGCTGCTGCTGCTGCTGCAGTTGCTGGCTCTTGTGAAGGCCCACTATTACCGTTTCTGCTAGTGTGACTAATTGTGCTGGCACCGCTGTTGTTGATACTGCTGCTGCTGCTACTACTGCTGCCACCGCTATTGTCGCTGCCTCCTGCCTGGCCAACGACGTGAGACCGCTGCAGCCGCGTCTTCGCCAAGTCAATCAAATGTTCGCATTCCGCAAGCGACAAAAAGTTTTCCACGGCAAGCAAAAGGGGCGAGCCTGCTGAAGTGTCGTCCAGGGATTGCAATTGCGCGCGCAATTCCATGGTTGAACTGCCCGCTTCTGTCGCCTTGCTGCTACTGTCGCCGAGGTTGCGGTGGTCTACGCTACCGCTAGCGCCGCTGCTACTGCTGCTGCTACCGCTCCCGCTGGTCGTAGCATTGGTGCTTCCCCACTCCCAGTAACTTGGTACCTGCACCAATGCTGTGCCTCCTACTGTACTGGGCACCCACGCTGGCCGCAGCCGCGCCCGCCGCCCACTCTGTCTTTCGGCCTCTATTGACGAATCGCCAGATCTAGCACTGGAACGGCCATTGCCGCTGCTCGCTCCAGCATCAGACTGAGCACCAGCATTCGCATGAGCACCAGCATTTGCATGAGCATTCGCGGCTTCTTCAGCGAGGTGCCATTGTTGGTTTGCCGCTTCGAGATCACCCAACCCTTGAAGCGCGTTTGCGAGTGCCTTCGAAGAGGAGGTGAAGATGGCGGAATTAGAAGGAGTGAAAGAGAATTAGAAAAGAGTCAGTGTGTGCACGAGATAAATCAGACAACTGGTTACGAAGAGAAAAAGCTCAACATGGAGGAACCGCTACGAAATCAAAAAGAAATCAATCAATCGCACGCAATTCAAAGGCCCTCTCTTATGAGTCTCACGTGATGAGCTTTGGCATAACCCGGGCGCAACGCCAGGGCAGCTTCGGCGTGCTTGCGCGATTCCTCCAGCCGAGCCGCCGAAGATCCTTCGTCACCCTGTAAAGGTGAAGAGGGAGGCAAGAAAAAGTGAAGCGTTGGTATTGAAAAATAGAAAAAGAGGGAGAACGAGGGCGAGAATGAGAGAAGCGAATACAGTAATAAAGTAGGTGTTATGAGGCTCATGTTGCTCTTCTAGGGCCTTACAGGCCACGACAGCGACTGAACGAAGCCAGAAAAGAAGCTATTCTGAGGCAACGAAAGTGAGCTACAAACGTCAGCTCGTGAACCTGGAGGCTAATCGCCAAGTTGAGGCAACTTTCTGCGTGGGTGGGGTCAGACGCAAGCGCGGCTCGCCACGACGCTTCTGCTTCGGGCACCTGTCTCGGTAACGCCATTGCAGTGGAGACGAGAGACTTAAAATTCTTGAAACCATATAAACGAGGGTGGAAGGGAGGGAGAGAAAAGGATATATGAATACGAAGTACATGGCTTCAGACGTCGAGAGAACTACTATGCATGATTCAGCTTAGAAGAACTTTCTTTCGGCAAGCGTAGACTGTCTTTCTTCCTTGCCTTATCGAGCGCGAGAAGCGCTGCCCCGCGATTGCTGTGCACCGCAGCAGGGGTGCGGGCACCCAGCGTGTCCGAAACACGGCCGTACAGGGCAGCGGCGTCGGCGAGTTTACCAGACTGGTGGAGCTTTAAAGCTGCTTGCAATAGAGAATTGGCGTCCGCTGCAGCGGCGGTAAAGAGGCGCCTCGACGACAAGACAGTAAACATGGCCAGAATTGTGCGCATAGCCTGAAGAATGAATCGGAAATGAAATTTTGGGAGAAGGAGAGCCCTCGAAATTGATTCCCGTTCACGGCAGTGACTAACTCTACGTGCTATGTTTTACTAATCCCTAACTCTGCGCGAACAACTAGCACATTAGAGCGGCCTAGGTTTGGCCACTACAAACACTACTTACAAGAGATCTTCCCGACTGACTGAGAGAGAGAACAGGCAGGCTGCTGACTAACTGGTTGCACGCCGACCGCTGGGACCTTAGCAACGGCCAAACCAAGCTTAGGGCGGGTCACAAGGCCTCAATTTAATTCACTTTCAAGGTGTAATGATCCTCAATTTTGGCGCCTGCGCATCAGGCTAGCACGAGAACTAAGTGGTGTCACATGGGAAATTGGCACGAGAACTACGAGAAGCGCAACTCGAAGATAAGAAGACAGCGGAGATGTTATCTTCGGCATCGAACGCTGACCCTCTGAATAATCTTTAAAAGAGCACTTCGAACCTTGACATTCGGTGTAGCACGCCTCCTTACCTTTCTAGGAAGCCATCGGCAGAAAGCTAAGTTAGCTAAGTTACGGTTGTAGACTAGCTAGTAGACTGACTGGTACTGTAGAGACGACTACGTAGACGACTGACTGACTGTCAGCAGGGATGCTCCAAAAGGTAGAAGGCCAAAAGGTTTGCTCGACCTTTTATTTTCAGAAGCTTCTTTGAACACCCTGTAAAAGGTGACGTATTTTGGAGGAATTTGGGGTGTCGAGTAGTCGTAGTCGAGCAGTCCAACAGCATCGTTCTTCATACTTGTAATAAGCTCTCTCGGTCTACACTTACACGGAAAGCAAAGCATCGCAACTGCCTCTCGTAAAAAGACATTGTTTTACATGACCATCTCCTAGCATCGGCTTTGTTCGATTGGGCGATGAAAGGAACTCAAGACCCTTGATTTCTACTGCCCCAAAACTTTGTTTGCTTCTTTTATTTCGTTCCTCTATTGCTCTTCCTTTTCCGTTTTGCTTTGCCCCTTGGGTACACGCAACCACCATTCGCTCGAGCACGGCATCCGTTTGTCATATACCCCCAAAATCGCTTTTGTTAATTGCAGCATCGCCGATTCAATTAAGGGAGTTCGTGTTGGGTGAACGGCGCAGGTAAGGGCAGCGCATCGCATTCATTCGAGTGGCCAGCCTGGCTTCTTGGCATCAAAATTTCACCACCTGTGGGATCGCTGAAGTCCGGAGATGAATCGGAGATCCATTCTTCCGGCTGCTCTGGAAGTTTTGTGGATCAAACGAGTCTACTCCGCTGCGTCTACTGGTGGAACCGGTGGCAATCTTTCAAATCCGTTCTTGTGGCAAAAATGCTGTGAACGTAATCGAAGACGAAGGAGAAACGACTGTCACGGGCGGTATTACCGCCAGCAGCGATCATTTTTCAGATGCTGGTGCCGCTGGTACCCCTGCTGTTGATGGTGCAGTCATAAAGGAACTGCCACCGAGAACAGCTGGTGTGTTGTCGACGAACGACGACCGACGCCTGCTTTTGGGCATGTGCCCTGCGGTTTCGCGCTCGTTGTCGCTCATGGACTTGTGCAGCTGCCGCATCAGAGATTCGTCCACTTTCACGGTGGGAGAGCAGGAATCGTCGTGCGAATGCAGCATTCTGAGGGTGTCGCCGCCACGAGCACCGCCACCAGTTCCGTCACTTCCTCCAGCACCATCTCGATTGTCGTCAGCTTCTTGTTGAGCGGCTGAGGCTTCTCTTTCCAGCGCGTCCTGCTTTTTGGCGTTTTCGTAAAGGGCGTAAACGTCTTCCTCCAAGAAGTGTTGGTTTTGCCGTTCGTATTCGGCGACCATCACATCGCGAGGAGTGAACCACTCAATCCGCACGCATTTCAGGGTGAAAGCCGTTAAGGCATTCGACATGGGGACCTGGACATACAAGGAGAAAACAAGAAACCGGCAAAAAAACAAAAAGTGAGATAGAAAAGACACTTTGAATTCTCTCACCACTTCAAACACCCACGTTCGAAGTATCGAGTTCATAGGACTAGAGGCGCTTTCGTTGAACGCCTGATTTTCTTTCGTATTCTAACTTCCATGCATTACTTCAACATTGACTCAGATTTCGCTCCCTCACCAGCGCAGCTACCAGCCAAAAAGTAGGCACTTGAAACATGTTTTGCGGCACGTCATAGAAATCGTACTCGCCGGTGTCGCTGCCTTCTATCCATTCTGGACCGATTGCCGAATACAAGTACACGAAACCGAAGTAAAACGCGATCGAAAAGAAAATGCTGAAAATGGACCTGGATAAAGAAAAGACGAAAAAAAAAAAGAAGCACCAAAGAGAATAGTGAAAAGATACAGTGAAACAACAGGAAACAGCAAGTTCGCAAGAATCAGTGTATATTCACCCCAAGAATGTGGCAATTTCCAGTACCCGCCTAAAAAGCATGCCCGAAATGCAATCAAGTATTCCAAGTATTTTGTATGCAACCATGACTGTGCGTCAACGAACCATGCGTTCCAGGAGCTGAACATGAGGCAAATTTTCGCCAACATGGCCAGGAACAGGTAAGCAAAGACGACGTTGCCAAACACGTTGAGACCTGCCAGCTGGCCGTCGCTCTGCCATCCTGAATCCTGCGGGAAGGGGTGGGGGGGAGTAATGAGAGGATATTAGGAAATCGAAGGATACTTACACACCGCGCATGAAGGTGAGAAAGGCCAGTTCAACAAGCACTCAAATGCTGCAAAAGAAACACTTCGTTTGTAAGTACTTTGTCATCCTGTTGCTAATTTGCAAGTTTCTTTCCTCGTTTTTTGCGGTGTAATGCTGCTTCTTACTTGAAAAGCGAACATCGTCAAGAAGAACAGAATCAGCGCATCCCACGACGCCAGCAGAAACGTTTCCGCAACTTTCCCCACGTTCAGATCTTGCTTCTGGAGGCCTACCAAATACAACTTCTGAAACTTCATCGCCGACCTATTATAGTAATACATTCATTCATAGAACAGACCATTGTCAGGATTGAATTGGTTGAACAAATAATTTTCGAATAAAAGCGTGCTTCTGTGAAGAAGTGGAGATTATTCCAGAGATGTATTCATCTCTAAACATTTTTGTCAAGCGCAAACAAAGTGCCCAACCATTGATCTCGTTCAGCGGTATTCACAATGCACCTTGGTTTTACGTCCCGGTCGAAAAAGCCGAGCATGAAGGGGGGCAAGCCTAAGAAGAAATTGTACAAGCTGTAGCACCAGGAATTGGCTCCGTACAGGGATTGCCCGCTGAAGGCCGAATAACACGAGAAGCACACCAGCACGAACGCGAGGACAATGTTCTTGTAGAAGGAGTACAAAATGACCTGCGGCGCAGAAAATTGCAGGAAGCCGGGAATTGCGAGACAACCAGTGAAAAATGGGTCAGTAAAAGACAGAATAAGGGCATTGATAACACTTCTGTCAGAATGAACTAACATAGATGCCGACAATCTTTTTCTTTTCATTCAAAAATCAATCAAATGTATTACTCAAATCAAAATGTATACCGACAGCCACTACGAACCTTTGAAGTGCGGCGATAATTGTAGCGGCCGTGGATAAGCAACAGCCTTTTCAAGAACCGAAATTGCGCAATCGCGAAGTCGCTCGAGTTCACCGCTTGCCTTCCTTCTTTCCCGCTGATGCCCACGCCAATTTGGGCTTCTTGAATCATCGGCACGTCGTTGGCGCCGTCGCCAATGGACAAGGTAATGGGCTTATTGGGCAGGCCCTCTTTCACCATCTTCACGATCAGCTGCTTCTGCGCCGGCGACACCCGGCACGCAATCACCGCTTTGCAGAAGCAGGCCAGTTGCAGAAGCATGTGCCGCGAGTGCTCATTGGCCAAGAGCTCGGTCAAAGAAGGCCCGTCCACGATGAGCGCTAATTGGTCCGTTTCCAGATCGGCCAGCGTGACCTTAGAATAGAGCGAGAAGGAGATAAGAAGAAAAAGAATCAAACGAGCAAGCACGCAAGCAAAGCGCCTAGAGAGATAAGAGACAGTACGAAAGCACCTAAGTGTAAAGTTATAAAGGCGCCATTGAACTTACTCCCGAGTTGGATCCACTGGCACTGTTCTGGCCTTGGAAGCAACCACCGAGAAACGCTTGAAGACCTTGCGCTTTGGCCCGAGATTGCTCGAGAACAGCCGAATGCGTCGTGAGCGTCATATATCTACGCAGAGAAGAGACGAAAGAGGACAGACGCAGAGGGGGTGAGAAAGGAAACAGAAGGACAGGTGAGCCTCTCCTGAGAAGGTCATACTGTAAAAAATGCCCATACTTGTCGTAGCAAGCTTTCAAGCGATGAGCCACAGGCGCCCGGTCGTCTTCGGGTCCTTCTTTGTCCAGGGTAATCAGCTCCATTTTGTTCGTCAGCAACCGGCAAGAAAACCCAATGTTGATGGCAGTCGTCATTTTGTCTCCCGTTAAGACCCACACCTGAAAGCAAGCACGCACACGCACGCGCCCAAAAAACGAAGATTTCACCTCTCAGGATTTTACACCTCACACACACAAATAAATATTTATGGACAACAAAACAACAACGCAGCTTCAGAAAATCATATTCATGCCCCGAAATTCGTTCGTTCGCGAGTCTTCTTCTGTTCACGCAGTTCCCATCTTTTGTTGCCTGTCTCCTCACCTTGATGCCAGCTTCCTTCAAATCGGCGATGGTTTCCGGCACCCCGTCTTGCAGCCGGTCTTCGATCGCGGTCGCTCCGAGCACTCTCAAGTCGGTCTCCACTTCGGCCGCGAGGGCCTAAACAAGTCGCATGCAAGTGTAGAGGCAAAAAGCAAGTAAGCCGAGGCAGTGGTAAGTACGAAATCACACTCGCGAAATCATTTAAGCTAGAATGTAGACGAGGGCATGTGCGCTCATGCAGATTAACACACCGTATGTGTTCTTTCTTGTGCCATTACACACACAATCTTGCTTTATTCCAATCATATTATCTTTTTCAAACGTTCAGTTCTTCGACGCATTCGGTCATATTCTATTCTAACCTCGCACGCGTCAGCCCGGTCGGGCAGTGTCAGCGCGTGGTTCCATTTCGCTGCCCAATCCTCCGCCGCGCTGGCCTCCAAGTCCATGTACGCCAAGACCAGGGTGCGCAGCCCTTCGTTGGAAAACACTTCCAAATGCTCCTCGAGAAGCACTCGCCCCCCACACAGGCTGTAGTCCGAAGCCCGGTCAAACATCACGTTGTCCGCGCCTTTGCAATACAGGCGGTAGTGGCCTTCGGGGGTTTGCACTAGCACCGACATGCGCTTACGAGCGCTGTCAAAGGGAATCGTTGCCAGGAGCCTATTTTGTTTGATGAACAGATAAGACGAAGGCAGCGATAAAACTAAGTCCAAAGAGGAAGGTGGCAATTTAAGTGAGAACACTATTGGTTTTGAACAAAAGGAAATATACGTTTGAATCCAATGAAAACGCGCTTACATACATAGTATATAATAACACTTCCATTAAATTCCATGCGATTGGCGTTTAAGATACCGGTAAGTTCGTCTCGTCTCCGCAGTACCATCCCCACTGCTGCTGCTGTCACCTCCGCCTTGTGCTGGCGGCCCTGCGCCTACGTTCAGTGTCACGGCATCGCCGCCCAGAAAAGTGTACCCCAATTGCTTGCCTCCATCCACCAATGCCTCTTCATCCGGAGACTCAGCCTGGTAAGAGGCGGCTCCCGTGTGCTCGTCCACTTCCACCACCACGTTGTGGCAAATGGCCAGCAACTCTGCTACCATTTGGCACGCGCCAGCATCAGCTGCTGGTGCCACACTATTGTGGCCAGAAGTACCACCAAAAGTACCACCACTACCAGCACCAGCACTAGCACCGTTCGGCGGCAGGGCTAGTTGTTTCAAGGTATTGAGCGGCAACCCAGGTGCAGCTCCGCCTCCTGCTGCAGCTGCTCCTGCAGCTCTTGCTTCATGGTTGTCATCGTATGGTTTCGGGTCCAATGGCACTTGCAGCGGAGATAAAGGCTCTATGGATGATGAAACTAAGGGAGACACTGCACCGGCAACTTCGAACTCTCCACTGCCGCTAATACCGCCATCACTTTTGGTGTCGTCGTCTGACTGTCCAGGTACAACGTTTCCATAAATGACACCGCCAACCGAGCACCGGCGAAATTTCATTTCGTTGCAGGTCAAGGTTCCCGTTTTGTCGCTGAAAATGTACTCGATTTGGCCCAGATCGCCGTTTTGGTTGGAAGTGCGGGCTAGGGCCGGCGTGTCGGAGGCTTCGTCGTACATTTCAATGTCCTAAAGGAAGTCGAGAAAATCGAGATAGGAAAGGATTAGAAATATATGATATCGAGAAACAAGAAGCGTGACTTTTTCAATGAGAAAAGTAAGGTAGTAAAACAAACATCAACAACAAAGACCCACTGACACCAAATAGGAGCTCACCTGGCCGACGAAATACGCTTGCACGTAATTGACCACCTCCAGCGTCACGTACAAGCTCAGGGGCAGCAAATTGTTGAACAAAATGATGAAGGTGAACCAATAACTCGCGTCGGAATAAGTGACTGCCGTGGAGTTGCATCCCTCTCGAAAGACATCCGTTGATTCTTCGTAATTGCCTTCGCACAAATACCACATTTGCTCTATAGGTGAACGCAAGCGTCAAAGAGAGGGAGGAAAAAAAAAAGGAAAAAAAGAGAGAAGTGAGAACAACGAATGAAATGAAGAGAAAAGCAAAGCGATGAGTAATTGGAGTTCACTCGAAGAGACAAGAGCCAGTAAGCGCAAGATGTGCATGAGCGAGAGAAGGGAGAACGAAATTGAAAATGAAAAGAACACACGCATACACTTTGTTTGTGTTTGTTTGTAGCGCGCACCTTTGTTGGCTTTGTTCCACACGCTGAGGCAAATAGCCATAGTCGTCGTGATGATCACGTCCACCAGCAAAATGAAGTAAATCATCTGGAATAGGACACAACGACGACGAGGTATAGTTTTAAAAAAAAAACGAAGCAAGCACCACCAACAAAAGAATTTAGTCGAAAGGAGACCACGAGGGTGCGTTCGCGCACGACCTCCAAAGAACCAATCATTCCCTAGCACGTGCACATATAATCGTAAATATTGCCCGCAACTGCTCCCCTCGCAGGACTAACTTATACTTTCACTTTCTCTCTCCTACATGCCCGCACCTGGTTTACGGACTGCTCGATGGTACTCAGCTTCGATGGCACTTCGCGCGAGTTCATCACTAACTTGGTGTCCGAACCCGTATATACGACGGCCCCCAGCACCCATTTCGTGTTCCGAAGCACCTTGCATACGAGGACGTGCGTATGGTGATACACAAAAGCACAGGGTACAGAGGAAATCGCGTGAGTGAGCTCCGTGTTGAATCAGAGATAGGGCCTTGTTTGCTAGACTTCCTCGCTTGGAAAGCTGAGTTTCTCTCCCTTTCGTCTAACACGAACCGCGCCGCGAAGGCATAGCTCTGAAGCCCCGCAGGCTGCTCGCGCTTTTGTGAGAGGGACTTCAAGAGCTCCGCTGAAGGTGTGAATGCTGGGGTTGGGAGGCTCAAACGACAGCTTTGGAATGGAGTGCTCGTTTTGGGATTCTGCGAGGAGGGCAGCGCCGTCTCGCCAGCGAGGGCCGGTGCTGGTGTCATTAGTCGCGGCGCACCTTTCAGCGACGGCACGACACGGCAAGAGCGCATGATAAAGAAAGGTGTAAAGTTGCGTAAAGTAAGCGAGGGGTTCAACTTTTTTTTGCGTCTTTCCTTCAACGCTCAACGAGTTCAATTTCAAACGAGCAGGTTACTGAAGGCGAGCGGAGCAGTTGAAAATTATCTTACCTTCGCAGCTTGAGGTTCGTTTCCCCGTCGATGTTCGCGGTTTCCACGTAGCACTTGCCTTCGTCGTCAGCGGACGCAATGCACACGATGTCGGCCGGAAACTCGCACCGGTCGCGCACCACCACCACCATGCCGGGTTGGAGGCAGCACCACGGCACCTGTGCTTACCAGAAGCACGCACGGTGCGCGTGTTCACATGCATGCGCGCGCGGTCATGGGAATGGCGTATTTGACACATGCGCGCATTCGAGTGTTTGCAAGTGGCCACAAAAGAAAAATTCATGCAAGCGAGCCAGCGCACCGTTCCAGAGCAGA
>Ga0307931_1003077_pt1 | contig 10367 bp, 3 predicted proteins | sample OrgLakmetageno47_FD_201816 | JGI IMG/M metagenome (GOLD analysis project Ga0307931, IMG submission 201816) | Saline water microbial communities from Organic Lake, Antarctica - #47 | ecosystem: Environmental > Aquatic > Non-marine Saline and Alkaline > Saline | place: Antarctica: Organic Lake... | reverse complement strand
AGTCGTTGTGGCTGTGGTTGACGACGAAAAACGGGCGGACCGCAGCACAAAGGCCGCTGCCACGTCAGCTGCTTTCGCGTCGCTCCCCAAGTCTCCAAGCAGACCTTCGGATGCCGCAGCCACCGTCCAGGCCGCGGCTGCATGAGACAAGGCGTGCTGGGTACCCAGATGAGCACCGCTAAACGCCCATCGTCGCATGTGGCCATGGTGTTGGCTAAACTCTCCTGTGAGACCATTAGATGCCCGTGCTGACGGCGAATCGTGAGCGGACTCTTCGGCCATGGCTAACTCCAAACGCTCAAAGCCGTTGAACAGTTGGCCTGCGAGCCGCTTTCGCCCGAGGCCAGCACTCATGGCCAGGTTCCTACATGTAAGACGGCAGAGCGACAACACTAAAGCCTGCGCGGCAGCTCGCGGGCCTGACAGGTACAAGACGTCTCCATGAGATGAATCGACAGCAGTGGGGCGATCAGCAGTGCTGCTGCTGCTCCTGCTGCTGTTGTGGCTACTACTGTGACTATTCCAGTTGTTTACGCCTCTTGTCGTCTGCGGTAAGTGTGGCGATGCAGCGCTCTCAGCTGCTGCACGAGACAAAGGCTGGCGCAAGCCAGAAGTTAGTGGAAGAGCTCCAAGGACTATCGCCAAACCTGAAAAAGAGGCCACACTTTGATCTGAGGGTCCATCGCTTGTTGTACTTCTTGCAGTAGCCGGCGTGGACAACGGTGTTGACTGTAGCGGTAGTTTCCTGCAAGGCCAAGCACTGGATGAAGGTACCAGAGCTGCTGCCGACACATCCAACAGAGCATCTACGGCCGAGAGATAAGCCGCGCTCCTTTTCTGATGGTCTTTCAGGCTTTGTGGTGGGATAATTGTAGGAGGAGACGAAGTAGTCGAAGTAGCTGGACGGTCTGAGTGTGACTCCGCAGCAGCAGCAACCGCAATATTCACAGCAGCATAAAAATGCGTTGCATGAGCAGCGAGGCGATGCTTGTCGCCAAGTGCTAACGATGACGACGACGGCAACGATGACGACGGTAAGGAAGTTGAGGCCAAACCTGAGGAAGGCGAGGCTCCTTGGATTTGCTCCTTTACTGCTGCGGAGCTTGCCGCAGTGCGCGCACCAGGCGTCATGGACCAAAGCAAGCGCGCTTTTCGAGGCGCCTCGCTTTCATTGTGTTCGATCTCAGACGAGTCTTCCATTGGGTCCACTTCGCTGTCGACGCCATCGTCTGCCACTTGATAATCAATGCCAGCAATAAAGTTCTTACGACCCGGCAAGCAAGCAGCCGTGGATTTACGGTGGCGGCCTTGCACAAGGAGTGCATGCGCGTTGACCCGAAGCCCCGCCGCCCACAACTGCGCCAGCGCGTGATCGCTGGTGGCAGCCGCAACATCGGCACTATTTGCAGCGTCGAAAGAAGAGGACGTGCTTGTTGCAGTTGCCGCGAAACCAGGCCGACCAGAGCCTGTTGACGCAGACTTGGCAGCAGTATCTGATGCAGCAAGAGGACCAATCGCGGGGCAGCCAAGCGCGGTAAGGGCCTCAAGGTGGTTGACAATCTCTGTGCATTGTGCGTGAGCGTTTGGTCCTGTGCGCTTGGAAGGATGTGAACGACGCACCCATGCCGTTGATTGTTTAGCCCAATCACCACTGCTGCCTGAGGTGCTTGCTGAGCCTCCATTGGCGGAAGTTGAAGCAAAGGAAGGCTGCACCAGAACTAGAGGTGACGCTGCCAGAAGAGGCCCCACCAAAGCTGAGGCGCCCCAAAGGAATTGGGGCTGAAATGGCGATCGAAACGTCAACAATGGAGCGCTGAGGCAATGAACAGGTTGCGCAGGAGCACTAGACTGGTTATTAGGACTTAGGTTGCAGGAGCTACTCTGATTGCTGTTTTTGGCGTGCGCTCGAGCCACATGGAGTGCCGCTGACCACAGTGGGTCAAGTGGCTGCCTGCGTTTCGAAATATCCTTCAAAAGACTTGAACGTGAGGTTACTCCCGCACAAAGACCGCGACTGCCTCCGATAGTACCAACAACCAATGCATTGCCAGTGCTTTCGTTGCTGAGCGCCGTGTGTGGGGAAGCTTCTCGCGATGGGAAGAGCGCGGAAAGCCAAGGTGATTTGCTCAGGAATGCTTTAACGTGGGGCATCAAGCGGTGAGCGTAGCAGTCAACGAAGGCGTCGACAAGGAAGCCCCAAAAGCTTCCGCTGCGCCACGATGCCACGATGCTCGTGCCTGGTGCTTCAAAAACGCTCGCCGTGCGAGCACTTGAAGATGCACCTGCTGGCAGCGATGGTGTACGGCTATCGTTGCCTCCGAAGGTACCCTGGCTTTCGAGCGCACGCGCTGCTACAGCTGTGCGCGCCCACAATCGCATCAGCGTGGGATCATCATCCGCCAGGCTGAAAGAAGATCCCGAAACGGAATACCTCCGAGGCGTGCCATATGGCTTGGACGAGGCGGCAACGAGAAGCTTCGTGAGGCCACTCAAGTGCGCACGGCTGGCTTCTTGACAAAGTCGAACATTTGCCGACGAAGGCGACCACGAAGCAACTCCAGCGGCAGCAGTAGCATGAGCAGCTGCTACTTCGGTAGGAAGTGGGCGCAGCCAGTCCAACGCAAAGCAGTGAAGCATAACTAGTGGATCGTCAGCAGCTTCGCCCCATGGTGCGTCTTGAACACTTTCCTCGTTCCTTGCCGCAGTGCTTGGAGCGGTTCCACCCTGTGCACGCCATGGATCAGTCCAAAGCAAACCGAAGAAGCCGCTGCAGCCAGGGACGACTACACGTGTGCGTGCTTGTGAAGCGGCTGCATTTTTACTGCGAGTAGAAGTGGCAGCAAGCAAGGTGCCTCTCCCGGCTTCAGCGCCCACCAAGAGTTCACCCACGGCATGCACCAGTTCAATTCGGAGATTAGTGTGCGGGGAAGGAGCTGTTGCCGTAAACGCAGCACATAGAAGGAGGTCCTGGAACGAGGGTGCATCAACGAACACTTCTTGTATCCGCGCTGCTGCTGTCATCCGGTAAGAACTTTGACGTATGGTGTTAATCTTTCCGCGCACAAGCGCTGCTGCGGCCATCGAGGCACGAATTCGCGCTGACAAGCGGCCTGCAAGGGCATGTAGCAAGCGCGTACCATTTGTAGGCAGTCGCTTCGCCAAGATTGCTGCTCGTTTCGTTTCTACCGGAACAGTCGCAGCGGCTTGAGCAGGCAATTCTCCCGCTTGACTACCAGTGGAGCCAGCAGTCGAATGTTCAGGAAGTGGTTCAAGAGCGCCGAATCGACGGAAAGTACGTTCGATTTCTGTCAAGGCGCTGTCGCTCCAGCCTCCCTCGAGACAAAAATCCGCTCCATGAGATGAAAAATTACCGTCACTACTCCATGCCAAGCCCACGCTTGAAGTTCCTGATCCATTAGCCCAAGAGGAGCTCAAACTGTTGTGCACTGCTAGCACATCCCAAACTGGTTTTGGAACCACGTTCACGGCGGTGTCTACCGTGGTAGTATCCACTGAAATTGCTCCAGTTTGGGCATTCGTACAATAGGAGCCATCTTGCCTGTGCACTCCACCACTATTGCGACCATTTCTACCGTCACGCACTCGTTGCATTCCGCTCCTACGACTAGATGTGCCATCGTGACTTCTTTGCCGCCTACTTTTTCTACGTCCGTGCAAGCTGCTGCTACTTCGACACCCTTCGTCTATGCCGCCACCACTGCTACCAACAGCGCGCTTAATTGCAGCAGCTTTCCGTTCAGATCGATTCTCACCACTACTCGACCGTGGGTGCTTTTTGGATTTATTGCGACTTGGTGCGTTGATGTCGTTGCGCCCCAATGAATTTGATTGCATTTGTGGATGCGCAACATTTGTGACAGTCGATTCTACAAAGTCATCAAAGTCAGGATCGTCGTTATCTAATTGAGGTGAACTTAATCTTGCACGATGCTCGGTGGCTTCGGTACCAATTTCGTCTCTCATGCTGTCTTCAGAATCGGACTCATCATCCGATGCGATATAATCCTGAACGCCTATCTTACTACCAGTTTGATATCTGCTGCCGCTTGAGTATTCCGCATTCCTTTCGGGTAAAGGCGCAATTCTAGGCCTCTTTTGTTTTGGCTTACGATAACTCTGAGGTACACCTTCACCTTTACTTTCGGTTCGGTTTTGTTTTCGTGGAGATTGCCTGCTTGCAGCATTTGGAGCGAGGAGTTTGGCACGCTGGTCTCCTAATGGGGCATCGTCATCAATGCTGCTGTCTGAGTCTTCTCCCATCTTTTGTTGAGGGGGAGCACGTGAGAGCTTGCTGTTTGCCACAGTTGCCTTTTTGCGATGCTGTACCTGTGAGGTTAGATTTCTAGTAGTTGTGGGCCTTTGTTTACCGACTCTCTTGAGATCGCCCATTATTTCGGTAAGGCTGTTGTTGCTACTGGAATCGCTTTGATAGGCGTGCTGTCGTCGTAATGACTTTCGCACTGGCGAGTTAACTGGAGCGTAACCAGCGGATGAAGATAGGCTCCCTTCATCAGAACTGTAACTCAAATCAGTGTCTGTGTCGACACCCATGTCTGAGATGCGATTCCCGAGTGCCTTAAGTTTATTCTCTTCTTCCTGTATGCCGGCACCCAAGTTGTCGTTCTTCAGCCCGATAACGTCCTTGTTCTTAAGCGAAGTGCGGCTGATGGCAAAAGTGATTAGAATGATGAGACGCTGATAAATAATAAAAGTTAAAAATGACAAATTGATATCTACCGAAACATGTCGTCAACAAGATGAAGACCGTCCCGCCGTAGCACTTTAATTGCAAACAATTTTAAACTTTCGACCATTGCAGCCGCTTCTCGAAGCCCTTGACGCCGCGAATTTTCGTCAGTGTTATCGAATTGCTCAGAATCATCATTTGAAGCAGCCGCAAACTTATATCGAGAGATACCAATTGGTTTCGCGTGCTGATCGATCAATGATTTTGCAGCAGCAACTTGTTCTTTGAGGTACGGCAAGCCAATATTCTCAAGAAAAATATGCATCGATGCGATCTGCATCGGACACAAATAGTGAATTTTAATTAAGTGCAGTGATCAAATTATTCAATGAACTAAATTTTAACCTTCTCTGAGCGCTGTTCAGGAGTATTAAGACTGCGCCACCTACGAAGGCGCTTCTTCGCCCGGTTACTCATATCGTGCGTTGCGTTTGCATTTTCTTCACCCTCGGCAACCAGAAATCCTGAATTTTCATCGTTGCTGTCGGAATCACTCGCGTTGTGGTCTTCATCATCTGAATTGTACCTGTTGCCAAAAAGCACATAATATTCATATGAGATACAGAACACGTGTAGGTGCACAAATAATATTTCAACACAGCACCCGTCAAGAGCAAGCTCACGGAGCTTTGCCGACGAAAGAGATCCTGGAGAGCGGCTACTTGAACTTCCAGCTCGAGACGGCAACGAAGGAGATCCACGCAAATTTGAACTCGACGATTTCGAATTGAAACGGAGAAAATTTAATTCGTCATCGGTGTCCTCGTCGTCATCGCTGAATGCATGAGTACTTCGCTTTTGACGCAGGATATTCTCAACAAGCGAATCTGCATCGCTATCGTCAGACTTATCTTTTCTAGCGCCACTCGGAGGAGCAGGACCACTATCAAGCCCAGCGGGCAATCCTTTCGTTTTAGTTTGAGCTAGTTTCATTGGTGAATGTTTCTTGGAGCTTACGACACGGACATCCTTCGCATCTGCGGGAGTTTCGCCGGCAAGTATGCCCGCACCGCGAACGAGAGCGCTTCTGCGAGCTTTTTGCTTGTTTCGCTGCTTTCGAGCTTTCCGCAGGAGCTCGGTTTTGTCTCTAGAATTCTTTATCTCTGGCACTGCGGGCCACGTACTGGGGTCCTGGTCATGTTCACAGTCAAATTGAAAGGCGTCACAGTCTTCGCGCAAACACAATATCCAGCGCTCTGGGTCTTGTTCATGACCACATTCCCCTGCATAACACCCACAGCGAGGCTTCACACATAGTTTCCAAAACCAGGGTTCCTGGCTGTGCTGCGCACAATCGACAGCGTCACGTCTGCATTCTGGCTTTGCGCAAGGTATCCAGCTGGCTGGGTCCTGGTTGTGGTCGCAGTGAAGTACGAGGCTAGGGCAGTCTGGCCGCTTACATCTACCAAGTACGCCGCGTGGTTCCATTACAGCATTCGGGTCGTTCGATCGCACCCAGCGCGCTGGCACAGCTCTATCTTTGCCGCCCATGTAATATACCACATCTGCTCTGTCACCGCCAGCCGTATTACGATGTACAGCTGTAACTCGCCCATCACCTCCATGCTTGTTGATTCCAGGCCACGTACGAGGGGATACTGTCACCAATGACCCGACTTCAATCGACGCTTGAAGCGGCACTGGGCAGCCTTCGCATACTGCTTCTTTCCTTGTGCTAAAATAATCTCGAATACCACAATACGAGCAGTTTTTAAGCTCCTCTTCATCTTCATCTTCATCATCTTCGTCACACTCATCCGTGCTTGCTCCCTCAGCATTCAGGCCCTCAACTGGAGCCTCGGCGCCACTCTCCATCGCTTGATTTTCATCGATGCCATCATGATAGCCACCATCTACACTGTCTCGCGTATTAATCGTTACAGGTGGGGATTCGGGAGAATGGTCGAAGTTTTTAGCCTCAGGTTCGTTGGCTGAATCACTCGGAGACATAGGCATAGCTTCCTCGTTGAAGGAGGAGTCCGAAGGAACTGCTGACTTGACACCAGCACTATCAACTCGTAAGGAGCTATCGAAACCTAAGCTGTCGCACGATTCATTGAAGCGGTCATTTTTTCCGAGTGATTCCCGAGCTCCTTCGACAGGGTCGGCAACAGCGGAGATAGCCACGTGGCTCTCAGAATTTGGCATAAGGGCAACTTCGGCCGCGGCCGACGCATCTTCAGCCTGAGAGTTAATTTCGGCTGACTTAAGATTGTCGCTACTATGACTTAAATCAGTCTGAGCGGTTCCACTTGGGTCATGCAAGGTGTTTTCACTTGTGCCATCGTAGGATCCAACGCTGTCCCGTCGGCGCGCATCAAAGGCGCGCTCAAGCTCAACAGACTGGGCAAGCATTGACTGACCATGGGAGCAATCTTGTAGGAATGCTCCACAGTGGCAGCGGCCTAAGCGAGTGCGCCCTGACGGTCTCATGTTACTATTTGATGCCAAGCTCATTTGAAATTATTGAGGAAGGTGTTGTTGGACCATGCCGGCCGAAGGTGATCAATGAACCCCCCCCTGTAGACCGAAGTGCACCAATCACCAATCAATACTAGACTAGTGCAATTTTTTTTTTTTCAATCAATCCGCATTCTCTATATTCTTCGAGCTTCCAGCTTCCAGCTTTTTGACCTTCCTTCTCTTGACTCGATCGACTCTCGACACTCGACTCTTTGGTGAATTGCACTCAGTGAGCACGATCTACGCCACAAGATTGGGAGCTACGCCACCACAGTTTTGTGCTTAGGCTAATAAGCTTTGCCACATATATCGTGATTAGGGCGGGTTAGTTTACAAAGCTATGGCAGCGCAACGTACGCCAACGTATAAAGTGGTGAGTGATCTTCCTCCCCGTCTGCACTCCATAACAGAACGCTTCTAACCCTTAAAGCTTGAAAATATTTGGATTGTTTTCTAAGCCAAATTCTATCTGGTTATTCTAGATTATCATCGGCGACAGTGGAGTGGGCAAAAGCTCGCTTCTTATTCGGTGAGAACTAAGGGAACCTCTATTAGGAGTTGCCTTGTCACTTCATAGATCGCAGTTGTCGATGTCAAAAAGTAGCCAGAAATTAATCTCGCCGGAATAACGCCACACTGCTAGGACTTAGCTTTTTGACCTTTCGTAACAACATGCCATTTCTAGCTTTGTCCGCGACGAGTACAGCGAAAAGACAAGGAGCACAATTTCTGCGGCCTACTTGACCCGTCGTGTCGACACAGCCACGCGCACCGTGCAGTTTGAAATTTGGGACACGGCCGGCCAGGAGCGGTTTCGGAGCTTAAACACGCCCATGTATTATCGCGGTGCTGCTGGTGCAGTAATTGTCTATGACGTGAGCGACGGCGACAGCTTAAAAAACGCTCGAGGATGGTACACCCAGCTGAAGATGCTGGGCGAGCCCGGGGTTCAGGTTCGTATACTAGGTCGGGGTTTTGTCCGGAGTAGAGGGCGAAGCGAGAGTTGCAGGAAGAATTAGGTACACTTATAGGATTATCCCTCAAACACAACGTTCGGGTTGAAGTACTACGTTGGCATTGGCGGCGCTACAGTAATCATGTTATACTTTCCAGAATGTCCGATTAGCGCTTCGAGCACTACAACGGGCCAGCCGTGCTCTTTCTCATGGATCTCGTGGGCAATATCCGCTATGCAACGTTCCAGGTGGTACTCGTGGGGAACAAATCCGATTTGCCGGCGAGTGAAAAGCGCGACGCAACCGTGGCTGCGGCCGTTACGTTTGCCCAGCAGAACCAGCTCACTCACCTCGAAGCGTCAGCGCGCTCGGTAAGAGAGTAGTACAAACATACCAACGCAAGATAGACGAAATATCGACGAAGTTGTGCACCCTTTAATTGAGCTAACGAAGCCGTGCGCACTTCAATTGAGTGACTTGGGAAGTTGAGCTTGATTGTTTGTCTCTTGTTTTGCTGACTTTCGATGGCTTATTTTCGCTGCAGGGCCAGAATGTGGAAGAAATCTTCACTGTCCTTGCGAATCGGATGCCACAGCCTGTTGAAACCACGCTACCAAACGCGGTGAGTTGTCAAAAACGATTTCCAGGAAGTTTTAAATCAAATTATCTATAGAAGCAGTGCTCGTTTCCTGTATTTGTTTCCTGAGTTCGATCTTTTACTGAGCTTTCATCCATTTTCTTGGTCTTAATTTCGTCATTCTTTTTTTACTCTTTTTATGTGCCATGAAATAAGCAGTTGGACTTAGCGCCGCAATCATCAGCTCCAAGCAAGAAGGGCTGCTGTTAATGACAAAATCTTACTACCAGAATCAGTTTATGAGAGCGGGGCGGCGAGTATTATTTATTATTTTGTGGTCTAATCGGGGCTAGACATTTCGCCATCAGTTTGATTCGTTCTGGCAAAACCTTCAAGTCAATCAAGGGGTGGATGCTAGAGCGGGGAAATCCTTTATGTATCTTTCGCGCCTCCTTTCTTAATCCTTTGTCTAAAAAGAGAATTGAAAAAGGGGGTTCGCATACAGATGAATCGGCTGTCGCTGTCGGCTGATTGCCATACCCATATCCAGCTGTCCAGCTGCACTGCATCACTGCATTCACAACTAGTTCAACTAGGGCGTTTGACCTCAGACTTTTTCTTCTTCTAAAGGGATTAATCGGATAGCTGTTCAGATTACTGGTGTCGCGGAACCAGAACCCATTTGCCCCAAGAGCAAGGGGGTGATTTTGAAGGCCGTGTGGGTGTGGGCTGCGGACTGCGGACTTCCCTCTTTCCTCTGACCTATCTGTTTTCTCGGTAGAAGTAGAAGAAGGGACACGGATCGCGTAAACAAGATGCTCCTTATCTCACACGATAACACTACTACTCATAAGGCCTCTCAGAAAAGAGCTTCCGTAATAAAAGAGCGGGCCGCTTCAAGACCGCTACCACCACAGCCACGGCCACCACTCGGTCTGGTATGTATGCCTGAGTAGTGAGTAGCTTTTCTTCTAATATAAGCGGAAGTGCTTTGTATTTCTTCCTGTAAGCCCCTATTATCCGGCTCTTCGGGGCCTGAGTCATAGAAATATTATTTTCGTGGGCTTTCTTTATGGAATATCTGCGGGTGAGTAAGCGCCAAGCTTCATGTATCCAGCAGGCATATGCATTGTTGTATTGCTGTGACTACTATGAATAAACCTTTTAAAGTGGCCCACCGGCCATCACCTGCCACCTGTCGCTACCATAACGTTTGACGCAGGCCCCGAAGGACCCAAATTAGAGAGCTAACAGGCAGAGACACAAAGTAAAGCAGCTTTCTGTAATAGCTTATCAGCTTATCAGCTTTTTTCGCGCAGCCACTGAACTTATGCATGATTTGCGAAGAAAAAAATCCACTACGATTTCCCCTGCTTTGTGGCTTCTTTCATTTCTTTGTTCATCCTAGTGGGCCTAGGCTCGCAGCTCCTCGGTGGGTGAAAGCATCCTATCGGTGGAGTGGGTATGACTTTGGACTTGGAGGAGAGGAATTCGGTTCAGGATGAGGGTGAAAATCCCCCACCAAACTCGGATACATGTGAGTCTGAGCCTGAACACAATCGAATCTTTGTTCGACCTCGCTAAGTACCGCTTCTGGAGCGGA
>Ga0307931_1003073_pt1 | contig 10375 bp, 16 predicted proteins | sample OrgLakmetageno47_FD_201816 | JGI IMG/M metagenome (GOLD analysis project Ga0307931, IMG submission 201816) | Saline water microbial communities from Organic Lake, Antarctica - #47 | ecosystem: Environmental > Aquatic > Non-marine Saline and Alkaline > Saline | place: Antarctica: Organic Lake... | reverse complement strand
ATTGCATTACGCAAAAGGACACTCAGCCCAGTCAGACTTGTTCTGAAGGTTACATTTTTCTGTTGCTATTTGCCACAGTGGTGTTTCTTTGTATTTTTGGGGAGTATTAACTAGACTAGACTAGAGCACAGTCTGAAAGCCATACAGATAAAAAGCACAGTAGTGCTTAAAGCAAAGGCAGGGCAATTATAGAGCAATCCACAAAAAACATGCGAGGACTAGGATATCACAGGCCACGGTAATTGCAACGCATGTTCGTGTGACTCCCCTTGCTCCTTTCTCGTGCGTTGCGCTTCACATGCACAAATACGTAATTGGAATTGCGGTCCAAAGACACAAACACACGGGTTTTTTTCGTAGTATGGCCCGAACGTACGCGTGCTGTTGTCCAATTCCCTGTTGACTGTTGACGTGCAGATAAGCGGCAAAACAAGCAGACTCGACAAAAAGTCGCCACAGCTGCGCGACTTGGCGATCCTGGAAATACGAATATACATCGGTTGTTTCTGTTTTTTATTCCACATTCCTGTTTCATTCCACCGCAGCAGCACTTTGCTCGGGAGAATGAGATGATGGATGGTGGATGAAGAAAGGCACTGGGAAGTCTTAACACCAAACTCCGAGCCCCTTGTTAGCGACTGTTGTAACGGATTTCTCATTGACAACTGCAGCTCATATATTAGAAAACAGGCGCCGACCGAAAATGAAATTATACTGCGAATTAACATTCAACTTCCACTGCCATTTAGCCGCCATCGGCTACCATCAGCTTGGCCTTTTCTTCGTTTTCCCGCCGCACCACTGCCAAATACCTAAAGCACACGTCAACATGTTAGCACGCCTAATAAGAGTTTCAGACAGGGTCAATAAATGTGCCTCTTTTCAGAGCAAGCATGTTACCAGGGAGATGAAAGGCAATACAATACACACGGCTCCTCATTAAAACAGCAAAAAAAAACAGAAGTCACGTCGACAAATGACAAGATTTACTCAACTTTTCTTTGAAATTCCTTTCGTTAGTTTCGGTTTCTCATTTGTTTTTCTCTTCATAAATTGATGCAAAATTAATATGAACATCAAATCAAACCAAACCTAAAAGAAATCTACCCCCCCCCCCCCTTAATGAATTCAAGAAAGGACTCACGGGTCGAGGGCGCGGCGGAACTCGTCGGAAGAAATGCTCCCCGAGGAGTCGATGTCGACCTTGCGCCACATGGCCTTGATCCGGCTCTGAGGCATGTGCAGACCGTGGTCCTGCATCGCTTGCGACAACTCCCTGTAATTCGTCCAAAGGAGGATGGCACAGGGTGAGTTTAAAGGGGGGAGCAGGGGATAAAACAACAGCGTGCAGACAAGTGCGGAAGAAAACGAGAAAAGCGACAGAGAGTTCAGAATGTAAAACGATATTGAAGAGAAGCAAATAGCAGCTTCACTTCAAGGGCACAATCAACGATAGGATATAGAAAAGACGACATATTCTTCGATAGAAGGTACTGCAGGGGATTTAGAAAAGGAACGCACTCGAAGGACAGTTCCCCGTCGCCAGAGGAGTCCCATTCCTCAAAGACGTCGTCCAACGTTTCGCCTTCTTTCATCACCAACGTCAACTGCTCGGCCACCTGAGAAGAAAACAAACAAGAATCCCCGGAGAGAACAGACGCCATTGAGCTTTGGGCAGCAAATCGAGCGCCACAGAGATACCGAGGGTGGGTGGAAGGAAGAAAAATGAAATCAGAGAAAATACGCGCACGAAATGCCTTCTTCACCGTCATCAAGTGTACGTCTCTATTCATGCTCTCAATTGCTCCGTCTAACGCAGTCAACCACCCCACCATCCCCACCTGGCTCAGGGCTTGCTCGTTGTGCTCCATGTATTCGATGGTTTCCGACATGGCCCGCGGGTCAGGTTTCCCGAGGCCCATCACCAGCGCGTAGCTTCGGACCTGAATACAACGACCATAGGAGTGTCAGGCGGGGAAAGGGAGGAACGATCAACGCGATTTGCGCGGGTAAAAGTATCAAGACAAACACAATATAAATGAAAGTCGATTTATGGTTGCAAGGGTTGAAGACTGCAACCGGTTTTCTCATATCCCCCGCGTCCCTCTCTATCTTTCATTTTCCCTCCCTAACACTTACCAGCAGGGGCGTAAAAATAAGGTACACCACCACCAGCGGCAGCACCATCGCCACAGCTTCCCAATGGCTCGGGGCATACCACGCCCAGTGCGCGAAAATCAGCGCAATGTAGAACGCTTGAAACACGTTGGTAGTCCGCAGCCAGAGCAAGTAAAACTTTTGGAAGCGGGCCACGTCGGCAGGGTCCATCCCGAGTTCGTCGACTATGTTCTGAGTGCGCACTGAGCCACGGTGCTGTTTGGCATGTGGAGATGAAGGCGACGTCGGAGTGGCTGGTGTCTTAGAGTCTTCGTCCTTGGCCTTTTCTTCTTTGGCCTCGTGAAGGTTGTTGGTGTCGACCGTAAGTTTCGAAGTTTTGGATGCTGCAGTAGACGTCGCGCTGCTGCTGCTGCTGCTGCTGCTGGTCGCGTTGGTTTTGCCGCTGCCACTCTTCTTGTTGTTGCTGTTCAGGCTGCTGCTGCTGCTCGCGCTTTTCTTCAAGTCTGGCTTTGAAGCTGCAGCTGCAGCCGCAGGTGCAGGTGGTGGCCGAAACGGCAGGGCGCGGCCCGGCACGTTGGAGGGTTTTTCGAGGGCGGCCAATCGGGCTGCGGCTTGACTCAGCTTCGCCGCGGCCAAAGGTGGCGGCTTCGGCGGAGCATTACTGGCTCCATTCTTCGCTCCACTACCAGAAGCACTGTTTTTCTGGGCGGCTTTGGCTTTCAGGACGTTGGCAACATTCATGGAAGCTGCCACACTCGCCATGCTGCTGGCTTGCTGGCCTTCTCCTTTGACTCCCCCACCTTTGTTGCCGTGTACTCCTCGTCCTCCTTTCCCGCCCCCGTGGCCGTGTTTCTTGGCTTCCACCATCCGCTCGTGGATTTCTTTCAAGCTGTAGGTCTGGGCGTCGTCTGCTTTCGGCCATTTTTGGGCTACTAATTCCACGCAGGTCGACATGTTGGAAGAGCCGCCGAGTTTGGTGATGAGCGCTGACTTGACCACGTAAATGATGGCCACCTGAGGGAAGAGGTTTGCAGTAGTTGAGATATGATCACGGAACGAGTAAGTACTTATGAAATTACACCCAAAAAGCTTCATGATTCAAACAAGCTTACATCGAAAGTTGGTTTTGCAATAAGTAAAATTAAGTAGCATCAAACAATTCTCTAACATTCTCGTTCTTGAGTTTCACCACTTAAAACACAGCAGACTTTTATAATCCTTACCAGCAGAAAGTTCATCGCAATCAATGCGGCACCGAAAGTCAAATAAAGACGAAACGCTTCTTCGCTGGTCCCGAGCGGCCACCGGGACTGATAAGCCCACACGAAGTACTGAATCAAGAGCAGCAACAGGAACCAGGTCGCCGCGTTGTTGTTGGCAATACTGCAGGTAGCGCTGTCCAGGCAATGGTTCACGTACCTGTTGTACGCACGTTTTGACATGTAGGCCAACAGACACACGCACACACAAACACAAGAGCATGCGATGAAGCGCACACTCAAGTTGACATGAACTAAAAAACTGGCACAATGTAGCGATGGAAATTAACGCGTGCATGTCAAAATGCAAAATGTGAAAATAAAAAAATCAAAGAATGTTAAAGGAACTGGGGGCTGGGCTGTTGTATTAGTGCAAACACACATGCACTTTACTCACTCGTTGTAGGCGAAGTTCGAAGGCAAGTTCATGACTTTGAGGAACGCAATCCGCACCAAATGAATGTCCAAATGGAGCTGTGTGTTTCGAATGTAATATAGCAGACGAAGAAGAAGAAAAAGAAGAAAAGACAGAATGAGAAAAGTGAGAACAAACGAGAAAAAGACCGAATACTGAAATGCACACTAGGTTCAAAACGGGGCCACTATTTTCCTTCTGTTCAAAATAATACGTAGTATGTCCCACAACACCTTCAAATACATGAACACCAAACGCTCAACACTCGACGCAGAAACACGCGCAGCACACCCAACACAGACCACCACACTGACACAAACCTTGGTGTCGTGCAGCCCGTGTTTGGCTCGCCACTGGCCCCACCACGATTTAGAGTCTTGACTGCCGTTGCCACTGCCATTTTTACTTCCACGGCACAAGGATTCGATTTCGCGGCGCATTTCGGGCACGGTTTGTTCGCAGCCAAACTTCCAGCTCTGCTTCAGGGCTTTGTTGACGATCGCCAGGGCCAGGGCCTGCAATAAAAATTGCATGGGGTTGCCAACGAACACAAGACGTAACCACGCATTACTAGGAAAAAAAAAACAGGAGTTTCTATCAAGTGAAATATAGTATGAATAAGAAGAAAAAGGCGGTAACATGCAACGGTAGATAAATCCACTAAGAACACAGGAGTGTAGCTCATACCTGAAAGATCAGCCCCACGCCGAGGTAAAAGATGACGATGTGCGCGTATTCGATTTCGTGGAATAAGGCCAATTTGTCGTCGAAAAATCTATGCATGAAGCAAACAAGCAAACGAAATAAAGTCCCAAAGAGATGCATGTACATACATGAACAGCGATAGCGTAGGAATAGTAGAAATGCTAAGATTCTTGAGCGTATTCTCTTACTGATAGAAAATCGAGCGCAAATTAAATCAATCAAAGCATGGAATATTTTGTTTTTAAATCAAAAGCGTACCCTTCCGCGTTGAGGAGGAGAATCACGAACGACAAAATGCCGAGCATCATGAGCTCCTGGTACAAGCTCCGCGCCAGGTGCATGTACACGTGGCCGTTTTTCTCGCAAATCTGGAAAATGAAAAATAACACGCGCACGTCCCGGAAAAGAAGAGCAAAACGAGAAAGAGAACGTCATCAAAGTGCGAATTAAGAGGAGGAAAATTGAACAACCTGACGAATACACTTTCGTTTCTACATCACACCAGTCAAGGAATAAATCGATATGCTATCCTCATGGTGCTCTAAATCACCTCGTTGAGGCCTTCGATGAGAATTTCCAGCACCATGGTGGCCCCAATCAGCACGATGAACACCGTCGCAGTTTCTTTCGAATCAATCGACTCGGCCAGCGTGAACACCGTCTTCACTTGAATACAGCCGCTGTCGTCGCCCCCCGCTGCAGCGGCCAACTGACGGTGTGCGCCGCCTCCGCCGTCCTCCAAGTCTTTGCAAAATTGTTCGCTTGTAGACTCGCCCTCCGACCCGTAAGCAGAATACGACGAATACGACGAGTAAGAAGACGAGTACGAGGAGGCAGCGTAGGAGGAATAGGAGGAGTAAGACGAAGGTGCAGCGTCGTACTCGTCCGTGAAATTCCCGTCTTCCCCATACGCCTATACGAGGAGCAGCAAAAAGAGTAACTATTAATAAACTGAAGAAAACAAGAGGGTCACTCTTGAGAAACGCTACAGAGTGGGCAAGGAAATCAGGTCGGGCAAGGCTGTGGTCACGAGAGAAACATAACATAAAAATTGCTTTATTAGGGATACTACTATGAAGCAGAAAAGCGCAAATTAAAAGAAAAGAGACAGAGTGGGGCAGAGGCAAGGGAGACAGTGGAGTTCACACAATACTTGATAGTGGCGGTAACGAATGCCGATGATTACGGCAGCGAGCGGCACCATGAGCACGACAGCGCCCACACTAGAGGCAGGGGCTACGTTTTTGACGCCTTCAACCAACGATCCCTTCAAACGGGTGCTAGCATACCGCACAAGGCTGGTGCCTCTGGCTGTTGAAGCCGTTCCATCGGTTGCGCCTTCGTTTTGGCCTACGCCGCCATCGCCATTTCCAGCCTCCGCCATCGAAGACGCCAGGCCTTCGCTCACTTCATCTCCGTTGCCACTCGATGTGCTCGGAGCTTTAGACTTCATACACCTGTGGTTGAAACGGAATCCGGGAAGGCGAGAAAGAGGAAGAGGCAACAGGTGCTGAGAGACGCGGCAATTACGGTAGCCCTGCTGGTTGACAATTCTAAAAGGGGTAAATTACTACCACGAACGCCACCCAAGTCACATGCCAGTCCAAACAATGGCCGATTTTAAGCTCATACCAGCTTGACTATCGTGTTCCCACGCTGCTGGTTGCTGAGGACTCGAGGATGCCTCTATACGCCGGATGCCGGAGCCCAATCAACAACGGAGTCGAGAATTTCTCCGACTTCAAAGCCGAAATGAAATATTCCGTGCCGCCCCCCGACTTGTTTGTGTAAACCGTGGAAATTCCATTGTTGGTGAACGTTGGTAATCATGAAAATATTACATTAGGGACCGAATAATTTGTGAGCTCTTCTTTCTTTTCGACTTCTTCCTGCAGCAGGTCAACAGGTCAACAGCACAAGAGCACAAGCATAAGACGAACATTGTTGGACAGTGTTCGGTGGCTCGTTTTATATCAAGGGGGAGTGCCGCACGCCACCGCAAAAATGTCGAGCTCAATCTCTGATATGTTTGATGTCCAGGATCCAGAACAAGCGGCCAAGCTTGCTCTCGTCCTATTTGCTATCGGCCTCGGCATAGCCATCATTGGTTTCGCCCTTTCGGTACATCAGAATGATGGCACGATCCTCTTCATTTATAGGATAGAGCGTTTGCCTCCTAGAATTCTTGTGTTTATTCGTCGCATCATACTGAGGATATTTCTGTTCCGTGTACAGCAGTTGTGAAATTTTGTGCTCTTCACTACTGCTTTGTTCGAAAGAACAAGCTTTATAGGCGTGGTTGAGTGTTGCCACCCTCCGCGTCTGCCACCTCTCCCCTGAGTCACAACCACGGCAATTGCATGTTTAGTTAGGCTGAACATCTCTCATTAACGTGCGTGCAAATGCTTTTTATTATCATTGCCCCCAATCTCTTCACTCAATTTCAGGTGCTCTGCCTGGCCAAGGAAGCGCTCTGCTGCGTTGGCAGCATTGTGAAATGCTTCCGGGGATGCTGCGACTGCTGCGTTGCGCGCTGCACGGGAAAGCCAGCCCCGTCTTCTTCCGACTCTGACGACGCCAACAGCGATGGCTCGTCTCCGTCCTCGCCTTCTTCAGGCGGCTCCCAGCAGAACGTGGGCCAGCTCATGAGCTTGGTGGTCATGGTGGTAGCCATCCTCACGGCCCTCATGTGGGAGTTCTACTTTGCCGACGGGATGGACTCTCAGCCGGGCACCGCGGACGCTTGGTAAGCATGATGGGAATCAGGCGCACCTTCTCTTAGGCTTTTGGCGCTGTTCTAGCACTTTTCTATTCCTCGTTTCTTCTTCTCCCTCGTCTTCTGTCTCTTTCCGCAAGGGAGAACACGGAATACCGTGCACGACTCTCTCATTTGTCTCCATCTCTTTGCTTCGTTATCTGCCTGCCTCGTGCTGGATGCGTGCATCCATGCGTGTTCCAACGCCGCCACCACCTCCACAAAATCATTTTATAGGTCGGTGGGCTGCGACGACTCGATGGCGTCGTATCCCCAGTGCCTCCACTACCAGGCGGCCTACCGGGTGGCCTTCGTCACCACCGTGTTCTTCGTCATGACCACCATCGTCAGCGCCGTGGAGCCCAGCTGGTATACTTCTAACTTTTCCGCCTTCCTCTCACATGCGTTTAGTGTTGTGGGACTCCAACATCAAATGTACTCTAGCTGTTACTTGCTTTCCTCAAAGCATTGCGCACCCCGAGTCGAATGAATGTGCCAGAACTTTCTGGGCCTTGTTTCTCTCGTTAACAGCATAATGATGACAATATTACTATGCTATGCAACTGCAACTCATGATGTCGTACCACCACCATCGTCAGTGTGCACGAATCATCTCACGTGCTGCCAATTTCTTTTCAATAGGCACAACACCGGGTGGGACATCAAAATCTTTTGCTACGTGGCGCTGCTGGTGGGCCTGACCTTTGCCCCCAACCCTGTGTTCGACGACCACGGATTCATTTGGGTGGCCCGCATTGGCGCCTTTGTGTTTTTGATCTTGCAACAAGTGATCCTCATCGACTCGGCGTACTGCGTCAACGAGTGAGTCCATCTTTTAGTTTCACATTGTATTTCATTGAGGCAGAAAAAGATTGATGGAACGTGCCGTTTTCAAGGACTGACCTCATTTTTTATAACGTTTCAATTTGTCTATGCCCAGTTGACATTGAATTGACATCGCCGTCCGCACAAGCGGTTCATTTGTCTTTCTCTCGTTTTTCAATGATTTGTTCATGTGCACTTTCCTTCCTCTCATTTCTTTATATATTTTTTTTGCACTTTCTCAGGTACCTCGTTGAGCGCGGCTACGCGTCGTCGGCCCGCCCCGGCACCGAAGACTCGTGGAACGGCTGGCTCTTGGCCTGCCTTTTTCTGAGCTTCGGGCTCTTCGCGGCGGCCCTCACGGGCCTCGTCTTGCTGCTGGTCTACTACACGGGCGACGGGTGCCACGCGTCCAACACGTTCATCAGCCTGGCCCTGATCCTGACCGCCGCCTTCACTGCGCTGCAGCTCTTTGCGACCCCCGCAGCCACGGACGGGTCGCAGGGGCACAACTTCTTGGCCACCGCGGTGGTGGCGGCCTACGTCATGTACCTGACTTTTGTGGGGGTTTCCGCGAACCCCTCGGCGGAGTGCAACCCAACGTACTCGGAGACCGACAACTGGACGGCCCTGGTGCTGGGGCTCGGGATTACCTTCCTCTCCGTCACTTCCACCGTGTACTTTTCGTCGAAATCCATGACGGGTTTGGTGTCCTCAAGCAACGGTGGCGGCGCCGGTGGCCAGCCTACGACCACCGCGGATTTGGAGCAGGTGCTCACCGGGCAGGCTGCGGAAGGCAAGGCCCCCGAGGCTCTGCGCCCGTCCCTGACCCGGCAAGCCACGGGTGGCGACGTGGACAGCACCGGCGCCGACAGCCAAGCCTGGAAGTTCAACCTGGTGATGGCGCTGATTGCGTGCTACTGGTGCTGCGTGCTCACCAACTGGGGCAACGCGGGTGGGGGGGCGAGTGCTGCTAGCCCGACGGCGGGCAATGCGGCCATGTGGATGAACATTGTCGCGTCGTGGATTTGCGGCCTGTTGTACACGTGGACTTTGGTGGCACCCATGCTGATGCCCGACCGCGATTTCTCCCACTAATGAAAAACATGCGAACCCAAATCTCCAATGCCATACCGGTTCTTGTATCAGGAAGGACAGAGTCTAGTTGAAGAATTACCACCGCGCGAGTACTGGCCCTTGCGCTTCTGAGCGAAATGCGAAAGTCATTCAGTGAAATGGGTATCAGGCGGCCAAAGGAGAACGATTGATGATCACTAGAAACACACCACCCGCGGCACCTAGAGTTCCATTGTATAAGAAGTTCTGCACCCGCTTCTCGTTTGCCATTCGCGCGGTTGCGGTTCATACTGATTTCTACTCTAGATATCAGCGAATTAAAGATCAAAGATAAACATGAATTAATTCGAAAAAAACTGCACTGACCGCTTATTTCCAGAAATGGGCGAATGCCGGGAGGTGCTGGGCTGTGACCAGAACCTCCTTCGAAGCTACAAACGCTTCGAGTGCAACCGGGATCTCAAACTTAGTGAGTTAAGGTGTTTTGTTTCGAGTATCGCCGGTCGTTTACGACCCGCCGTGCAATTTTCACCTCTTCATCACGTTCGAGGCGTCAATTCTTGACGCAGCATCCACCGCACCGGCTTGTAGTCGCGTCGCCTTGAAGTGTAACGCGGTATGCCTTTCCGCTAACACGTTTAAATTAACTCCGTACATGAGTCTTTGTCTGTGAGTGGTTGTCCAGGATGATTTCGAGGACAGTATGGACTGCAAACTCCGACGGAACTCCGACACCGGAGCTCATGGCTGTGAATCCAGAATCGCATTGTAGGACTTCAAAAGTGGCGACAATATCCCACGGTCCGTCTGTGAGACACAGTCATACACGGTGGGCATCAGGGGAGGGAACGGATTCCTAGGAACTTCGGGCCACCGACAGATGATGAACCCTTCCGTTATGGATTTGCAGCACCGCTTGATACTTGAATTATCCGTGGGACTCCCGTTTGATCAAAGGCAGGCACAATGGAGGATTGATTTATTTTGGCTGCAGCTACAAGCTACAAGCATTGTCAGCACGATCTTGCCGATCACTAGCGCGGAACCTGCACTCTTCGGGGTATACGCAGTCGACTTGCTCTCAAGGTGGAGGGCCTTGCGAGGGTTTCGAAAAACGCTGGAGGACGACCACGACTAGCGTCCGTGGCGTTTGATGGAGGATATATGGGTTTAGCTCTTTGATAGGGAGGGACCGCTAGGCCACAAGCGGCCCGCTTGCATGTT
>Ga0307931_1003072_pt1 | contig 10378 bp, 13 predicted proteins | sample OrgLakmetageno47_FD_201816 | JGI IMG/M metagenome (GOLD analysis project Ga0307931, IMG submission 201816) | Saline water microbial communities from Organic Lake, Antarctica - #47 | ecosystem: Environmental > Aquatic > Non-marine Saline and Alkaline > Saline | place: Antarctica: Organic Lake... | reverse complement strand
TGCTGAATAAAGCCATAGTTCAAATCCCAGATATCAATCCGCATGTCGTAAGCTGCTGCAAGTGCTAGCGTCGACCGAAATGATGTGTGGCTGAATACTGGGGGGAAAGTCTCGTAATAATCACTTCCAGGCACCTGGGTGAAACCCTTCGCAACAAGTCGTGCTCGAAAACTCTGGATAGTGTTGTCTGAATTGTACTTCACTTTGAAGACCCATTTGGATTTGACGAGTCGCCCATGTTTCAGAGCTTCAGATCGTGGAACGCGCTTAAAGCATTGAAAAAACTTCTAGCTTCCCTTTAAGCGTGTCGATATCACCCTCGCCATTGGTAAAGACGTCGAGCAGCATGTGAGTGGCAACTTTCTTAGTCTTCTTGTCGCCCTACTTCGACTCACACGCATCCTCAACTTCGGCTGCACCATCACTTTTCCCTTTGCTGCGAGTGTTCGGCGTAGCGTCCTTGAGCTTGCCATCCTTAGCCTCGGGTTCGCTTGCGCTATCCTCGAGGGAGCCACCATGAAACGACTGCTGAACCCTGTAAAAGTGCTGAACATAAGACTCGATGTCACTCATATTAGTATGGTCGCAATAATCCCTGATTGCGGCTTCGACTTCACCCCAAAATTCGCGCGGAACTTCGTGCCCTTCAAGGTAGAGAATTACGCCCATAGCGTTCGTAACTGAGAGCGCGGCCGCAGTTCCAGTGGACTGATTGTTTTCAAAAATCATCTTGAGATGTTTGACAATGTCCTTGAACGTCTTGTAGCTTACTGGCTTACCAGTTACGCGAGCGCCACTGGACGGCAGTCCGAATAGTGACGTCGTGACGTTGTTGTTCTTACCACTTCTGCTGAGATTCATCTCAAGACGGAGGAATAGAGCTTAGACTGGGAACCACAACCTATGAACGATTGTGTAAAGCTAAGAATACACGCTAAACGCGTGTTTGGTGGTAGAACTAATGTGGAACTATAAGTCTGCCTCTGGGGCAGATGCGGGCAAGTAGGAATGACAGAAGGAAAGGTTGATGAAATGGTATTCGGTTGTAGGTACAGAGGTGACGAAGGCCATGCGGCACGTGGCCCGTTGTACCAAGGGGAAACACCTCGGTATACACGTGCAGTCTACACCCCAACATCCCGCACAATGGCTAAAATTTTCACTTCACGTAGGATTTCCGCGGGTTTTCCGCGGGTTTTCCGTGCCGTGGTCATATAGGCACTGCTAAATTCCCGTCGCGGAAATCACGTCTGTGCGTTAAAATTTCCCCTTTCCGCAGGAACTCCGCGGAATTTACCGCGGGAGTCCTAACCTAGATCTGGAAAAATCCTATTGCTGAAACCTGCTGTAGTACCAGTACCAAATCCCCTCGGGGGATGAAAAAAAAATGGGCATTTTTCTTTGAACGGCGGCCAAATACCACCCACACACCAAGGTTTATAGCGCCCTGTGGTCCTTTTGCTGCCCTCTTGTACAGAACAACATATTCTTCATTTTGTTCGGTACACCGGATTCAGACTGGCTACTGGCCACTGCTACTGCTATGACTTCCTGGCTATTGTCTATTGTAATGAGGTGTAAGGTGGCTCTCCGGAAAAGCTTAGCGATTAGACGGAAGCATTCATCTCATAATACTAGACGTAAATAGAGGGCGTTTGTACTGATGCGCTTGTGTGATCTAGGCGGTGCTACTTGTGTGATATCGATCGCCGTCCTCAGTGCGAATAAGCTTCAGGCCCGTCGTATCGCCATCAAGCAATGAGCTGAATCGAAATCTATTGTTTCAGACTAATTAGTCAGGTGCCATGCAAACCTGAGCATATCCGTTTGAGCTTCTATTCTTTCTTACTTAGCGGCGCAAATCTTCATCATCCAGGCGTTCGTAAGCTCGAGCCAGGAGGGCTGCTAGAGCTACCTGATAGAGAAGGAGCCGACATGACGACGCACGATATTCAAAGGGGTTGATTAGAAACAGGATAAATCCATTGCCCGATGAGAAATAGCAACAGACACCAAACAACGAACAAAAGGTAAGCCTCTTGGACACAAGAACACAACGAATGAGACTGTGTTCGGGCACACATGCAGATGTAATTCTCACGCCGGTGCCATCGCCCCCCCTCCCTGGGAAAAGATACGAAGACCAATGCCTACTGCCTACCTCAGTTTTCAGTGTGCCCACGCTGCCAGCCAGGCTAATGGGGGCGAAGCCATGACGCGCAAAGAGATCCAGCTCATGCGGCACCTGGACAGTTTTAAAAAGAAAGGGGGGAGGAGGGGTGGTTACAAGAAATTCTAGGAGAAAAAGATGAGAGAAAGCCAATGCAAAAAAAACAAATTTGAACATTGAAAGTATCTTTCAAGCGAAAACAACCAATTGCACGCTCGCTCACAAACATAATGAAAGTTGAAAGTTACCTACAGATACATATATGCAGAGAAAGTTGCTGCACGTGCTTCATCTCGCGCACACACCCAAGAGCACTCACCGCCCACCCGCCGTCTGGCCCCACTGCCAACAGCAGCCTCTTCGGCTCAGCACTGTTGCCACCGCAGCTGTCGCCACTGCGGAAGTTGAGCTCGTGTTCGTCAGATGCGAGCGGGAAAGGCACACTTCCCAAAGAAAGCACAGGTCGTCTGCTACTGCTGCCAGAGCTGCTGAAGGAGCTCCCGTTGCCGCTACTCTCTCTGCTACTGTTGCTATGACTGCTACTGTGACCACTGCTTAGCTTGGTGCTACTGTTGCTGCTGTTGCTGCTGACACGGCCAGCGCCGCTGGAAGAGTCCAGTCCATTTTGCCGCAATGACGACGAAGAGCGCGGCCAGTAGGCGCTTGCGGGGTGCGCAACAACACGCAAAGTGCGGTCTGCAGCACCACCATAACAAGCACCAGCCGTAGCTGCTGCTGCAACAGATGCTTCTCTTGTGGTGCTAGTGCAAGTAGTGCCGGTGCTCGTGGAGGCTGCAGCTTGGTGTGTGGAGGAAGACGAGGAGGAAGCAGCAGCCCCGAAAGATTTGCGTGCTAAGCGCCGCTCGCTCTCTGTGCGCACCACCGATTCGCCTCCGCCAGTGCCACCTACACCCCCGTAACCATCTACCTCCGCAACAGTGCCGGTAGTAGTAGAGTGCGATTGGTCGCGGTCAAGGTCTGCAAAGGCGCCAGCGTCCAAGTCCTGTAACAACCACGCTAAATTTGGATGCACCTGAAAAAAGAAATCGATTTCAAACCCGTTATAGCAAATAGAACGGGGAGGTATTTAGTTTCTTTGATTGGGAAGTGTTGTATTAGAAAGTCTCTTCCTTTCACTCTTCATTCGAATGCATATTGTGGTTTCGTTCAAATTTGGTAGAGCAATGGGAATTACTAGTAAGACGTGCATCACAGGCACAAACCTACGAATATACTTTGAACGACGAAAGGATTATTTTTGAAAGTTTGAAAGGATAAAACGCATAAAGCAGCCAGACCCCTCACCGAAACCCGAGGAAAGTGCGCAAGATGGCCCGCTTGTTCAAGACCAAGCCGCAAGAGTGCCCGCAAGCTTTGCCGTTGCTTTGAGAACGACTGAAAGAGGTGTGACGCCATGTATGCTTTCTCCACTTTCGCCGTGCCTTTTGGAAGTAAGAGAAAGAGGTAAAGAGAGACAAGAAGAGAAAGTTTGTGGAAAGGCCAAAAGACCAACGCCATCGCATCAATGATACTATTCGAAGTGCAGAGCTAGAGTTGGCAATACCACCGACTTGAAGACTACAAGAAAATGAGGGCTTCTCTCGAGGTGATAATAAGGCGTGCGCCATCTGGCAAACGCAGCATAATACATGTGCCCGCATTAAGACACGCACACGCACACGTCGATGGCTCACCGGTGAGGAACAAACGATCGACGCCAAACGCAGCCACCAGGGGTAAAATACGAGCGAGCACCCGAGGCGACGGCATCGCAAGCAGCAAATCCACGCGCCCTCGCGCTGGCCAACGCACTTCACCTGAAGCTGCTGCTTCTGTGGTTGTCGCATTGGCTGTTCCCATCTCTGCTGCAGTTCTTGTCGTTGCTGCAAATGCTCCCGCTGCTTCTGTGTCTGCCGATGTCTCTGAGAATCCGCCGTGGCCGGTGCTCCTGTCAAAGTCGCTGTTGCTGTTGCGGCGGCGGCTTAATGCGGCAGCAGCACGGAGACTCACAGTAAGCTTACCGTCAGGTTGCCATGTTATGTGACCAAAATCATCAAGTCCACCGCCCACCACCCCTAGTTGAAAGCACCATCAGCTAGTTAGTTTCCAGAATTATTGTTCGCGATAGTGCATGCGTCATAATTTGCGAATTTGAGCATTCGTTACAGCATTTACCGGAAAATCCTTTCTTTGAAAGATTAACTTCACGCATACCCCAGAGAAACTTGATGCGTGCCTCTGTGTACAGACACCTAGCATTTGATAGTCTTTTACAAACCGGTACGGATTGCGTCGCCGTCTTTTAGCTTCAAAATGTTTGCTACGTGCACTGTCCGACTGTCGTCGGCTGGTAGATCTACATGCATCAGTACACCACCTATCGCCCTCGCAGTATTACCAGGTTTAGCGCTAGAGCTAGAAGCCAAAGTGGTAGTGCTAACACCGCTTGAATTCGCCATGCATTGAAAATCTCCTAACCTAGCACCAGACGAAGGGTTGAAGTCGATCTTAGGGTCAAGAAGAAGCCGGTTCAGACGGCGCATGGGGGTTCTCATGAACGCCATGATGATTCAACCGATTGGTCCTAGCGCGTCAACAGTATTTTTTGCCGTAGCTGTAATGCCGCGCTGCGCTTCTTGAATTGAGTAGGCGTGAGGAGATAGGTGGCGGAGAACTAGTGGAGCTTAGCTTGCTGTAGGGACAAGCCAACAAGCAACAAGCAACATTTTTGAAACTGCGCAGCTGCGCAGCCAGCATCGCCATCACCGGCGGAAGAACATGAAAAAGAATTTAGGGAGCCGATTGGAGCCGATCATACCGAACTCTTGCGTTTTACGATAACATTACGAGAAATCAACTGATGAGGTTTGTACTCTAGTCTTTCTGTCTCCAGTCCAGTGAGTGGGTGTCCTCAGAAATAATCTTGAAACCATTCCTGAGCAGAGCTCAAGTTGTGGGCGCTTCATATCTCAGCTACGACAAGATGAGCAACTTCGTACGCCAATCCAAGGTGCGGATCAATCAAGGATACAAGGGCCGTTTCGTTTGCTGCCCGAAGTTGGCTCATTTGTGGCACCAGATGTCTGAGGGGATACCACGGGCCGTCGACGAAAGTGGATCATGATACCACTGTAGCCGAGCCGAGATAGAAGACTTTCTCAGCAGTTTGATTTTGATTTGATCATTCATAGATGAATATACTTTCACAGTTGCTCTCATTAGCCGTTCTTCCTCTGTTTCCTCTAGTTTTCACATTTGATCAATCGAATTTTTCAATTTGGATCGCACACCCTGTCCCTTGTTGCCCCTTCTCACGCACGCACGTCCCGAGATCCTTCATGGTAAATAACCAACAGCACACCTCCCTACTTCTCTGTCCTTTCTACTTGCGTGCTTCTGTATTTGCAGTACCGCCACGTCTTCGTGGAGGCGCCCAAGGTGGAAGAAACTTTCCAAAACTTGCGCCTTTCCACAGCGACCGGCGAGCAATCGTACGTACCACCTAAATAATTTCGCGCGCTTTGTGCTTTCGCGAACTTCCCGTTGTGCAGAGATGCACAACCTGAAACTAGCGCCGCCATATTACGTGTTGCATTTTTTTTTTTGGTTAGCTTCTGAATGCGTGCCTTATCTTCACTCTCATCACGCCCACTTCTCCTTCTCCTTCTTCGCGTACTCAGATACATCAAGGGCAACACGAAGTTCTTTGCCGTAGCTCTCGTCGGCGGTGGCGGCCCCATTGGTAAGCGCTCCTTCCTATTTAGGTGCCTGTCCTGTCAGCTTTCTTGTGTGTGTATTCTCGTGAGAGAGAACCCTCTCACCCACGCGCCCGTGCAGGCCTTGTGCCTTCATTGTTACCTCTGCACGGCGTTGTGCTTTAGCTCATAGCGACCCTTGGATACATCATTTCGTGCTGCATTATGCCTCCTGCCTGTGCATTCACCTCTTTCTTTGCTTTTTTCCCCTTCCTTCTTTCACGCAAATTCACCTATCCCTCCTATCGCTCACTTCCATCCTTCGGCACCTTGTCTCTTTCACTCCACTCCCTGCTCTCTCTCTGTCTCCTTTCCCTTCTCCTCGCCCCTGAAAATCCACCACCACCATACCACTACCACCACTAGGCATTTTCCAGCACGACAAGCCGGGCCGCGTAGATGCGACGGTACCCAGTTTGGCGGGGCACAAGGGTGCCACTTTGGACTTTGATTTCAACCCGTTCCACGAGCACATCATTGCTTCGGCGTCCGACGACATGACCCTCAAGGTAATTCCTCTACATGTAGTACTGTAGTAGGAGAACTGTTGGACTAAGGTCTTGCCGATGAAAAGTTGAGAGTTGACGTCGGTAGTTGGTATTGAGACCTAGATACAGTACACTGGTAGTTACTGCTTGAGCAGGTAGGCCCTGATGATGAAAAGGCTAGGAATATCTGGTGGTGGGAATCCCTCGTGTTTTTGCTTCCCCTCTTTCTTTTCATCTCCATGTACTTGTTGCTCACACACACACACACACACAGTGCCACTCACATGCACACTGATTCGATGCTGATGTTTCTGCTTGTGTAACTGACTGCTCTCTGCCTATATTCCTCTCTCTGTGTGTGTGTCCCTTCTTCACACTTCTTATGACCCAGGTGTGGGGCATTCCCGAAGGCGGCTTGACGGAAAACGTGGAAGAGCCGCTGGTGGACTTGAAGGGCCACGGCCGGAAGGTGAGGAGAGAGAGTGAATGTACAAGTGATGACGTCATCGTGTAATGGTGTGCGGATGAGCGCGTGGATTGGTTTTTCTTTTCACTGGTTACCTGCAGAATTATGTGGTGATGATGTCATTTTGAAAAGTCCTCAAGTTCTCTTATTCTTATTGACCTTCGCGTGCCTTTTTGCTCACTGTAAACGCCCTCTGTCTCTCTGCCTCTCTACCTCTCTTCTTGCGTGTGTGTGCGCTACCTCTCATTTGTTTCATTTACCAAGGTCACCCTGTGCAAGTTCCACCCCACCGCCTCCAACGTCCTGTCGTCCATCTCGGCCGACTTCACGGTGGGTCCCTTTTCATTTTAGAGAAAATTCCTAGAGGATGTGTTGTTTTGGGTGCTATACACTTGGCGTTTCCCCTCTGAATACATGTGTTGAATGAAACGCGAGAACGTATCGTCTGTTACTCGTACATGTATTGCTGCTGTATGAACTACTTACCGCTCGTAACCTCTCCCCGATTTTATTCATGCTCCTTATCCTTCTCCTCCTCAACCGTGCGAAAAGGTGAAACTATGGGACATCGAGAAGGGCGTCGAGATGAACTCGTTCGGCGGCCACTCGGAGCTCATCCAGGACATTGTCTGGGACTACACTGGCCGCGGCTACGCCACCAGCTGCAAGGACAAGGTACACTGTTGTGATGAGGAGTGAGGAATGATGATGGAGATGATGACTCTTTCCTTCATTGTGAACTTTTTCTTTACTCCTCCAGTACCACCTTTTCCTTTTCTTCTTCCTCTCCTTCCATCCCACCCATCTACCCACATCTACCCATCGACCCCCCCCCCCCTCGTAGGTGGTGCGATTCGTGGACGCGCGCTCCGGCGAAGAAACCGCGCAAATTCCGGGCGCGCACGAGGGCGCCAAGTCTATCAAGCTCTGCTACCTGGGGGCCAAAGAGAAAATGGTGTCCTTTGGCTTCACCAAACAATCGCAGCGCCAGCTCAAGGTGCGTCTGACGCCATGATAAGATGACAACAGGAGGAACAGAATTGATGAAAAGAGAGCTTTGCGCCTGCTACAGCTCATACAACGCGTTGCGCAGTGGTGTTGTTCTGTGTAGGAATAAGCAGGCGGCCCACGATTGTGTTTTTTTCGAAGCAAACATCACCATTCTGTCTCCCTCTTTTTTCTTTCTACAGCTCTTCATTTGTTCGTTTCTCTCCGCTTCTCCGTATCATTTCGTACTGTACTACATTAGGTGTGGGACCCGCGCGACATCTCCAAGCCGCTGTCCACCACACAAATCGACCAGGTGGGTACTTTGGGCACATCTCGTTGCTTCAATTTCGTTGGATGAATCTTGGGCTAAACTATTCTCCTTTTCCTGTGATTTTTTTCTTAATTTTCTCAACTTTCATTCCCCTCGTCTTTTCCTTCTCTTGTTTTTCAAATATTTACCTCATTTCCTCTCTTTTGATTCTACACCTCCCCCTTCTCTACAGGCGGCGGGCGTGCTTTTGCCTCACTACGATTCGGACGCCAACATTCTCTATGCGGCGGGCAAGGGCGACGGAAACATCCGCTACTGGGAGTACATCGACGACAAGCCTCACATTTTCGCCCTCAGCGAGTATGCCTTTGAAAGAGAGAGGGAGTTAAGATAGTGTGTGTAACATTTTTCCTTTTTTTTTTCTTTTTTTTCCTTTTTGTTCTTTTTTTTTTTCCTTTTTTTTTTCAATGTACCCTACATAACCCTCAAGTCTTTTTATTGTGTACTTGAGAAGAAGCGGAAGGAAGCATCGGCAGCATTTGAAAAGTTGCCCTGGCCACACTTGTTTGTCGTACTTTTTTGTCGTGAACGTTACTGCTGATGAATGCATGTTCATGAAGTAACCATATCAAGCAAAGGAATGAGTCACTGTGCTCACGCGTAACCACAACTCCCTCACCCCACCACCCACCACCACCACCATCATGCAGGTACCGCTCCACGGTGGCGGCGAAAGGGGTGACCTTCTTGCCGAAGCGGGCGTGCAACGTGCTCAAGTGCGAGACCGCAGTGGCCCTCAAGCTCACGGGCAACTCGGTCGAGCCGCTCAAGTTCATCGTGCCCCGCAAGTCCGAAGCCTTCCAGGTGAGCGTGTGCCATGATGAAGTGATCATGTAGGAGGTGTGATAAGTGGTGGTATTTGGTGTCATATGATGGTGTGGTGTGGTGTGGTGTTGTGTGAACATGTGTGGTGTAACTGTTTGACTGTATGATGTAATGTGAAGTTTGCCAGAAACTGCATTGGTGTGATGTGGATTGAATGTGCTGATATTTTGTTTTGGCACACATTTTTTTCCTCCTCTTGAAATAAGTGCCTGCGTGCTAACTGGCTTGTTTTTCTCTGCCATACTACATGTGTGATTGTTGTTTTCCAGGAGGACTTGTACCCCCCCACCTTCAGCGGCCTGCCGTCCCACACCGCTGCGGAATGGATGGCCGGCAGCGAGAAGCCTCCCAAGCTGTGCTCCCTCGACCCGGCCGACGCTGGCAAGGAGGTGAAAGCTAGAATGGAATGGAATGGAGGGAGGGCCAAGCTAGAGAGGAAGGCTCAGGAAAATAGGAATGACACAAGAGTGAAGAACTTTTTTTTTCCTCGCCCTCTCTTCCTGATCTCCTAACTTCCTCGCTTTTTTCCTTATTCCAAGAACACACGACTTCAAATCTCCCTTGTGTTTATCTCCCTTTTCTGTTTTCGTTGTACTTCTACTTCTAGGTCGCCAACACCGCCCTCGACGCAATGGCGCCGCCCCCTGTAATCAAGACCAAGGCTGCGGTGGAGGCCGAACTCGCGGCCGCGCTGGAGAGGGTGTCGGTGCTCGAGAAGGCCCTGACGGCGGCGGGCGTGGCAGTGCCTTAAACCTTGGCCCCTGTCCATGTTCAAAGCAGACGAGACAAAAAAGATTGGAAAGGAAAGGGAAGGAAGAAAGAAGAAAAGAATTGCTTGCGCGTATATGTATCGCGCGCGCCCTTTTTTCGTTGTTGAGAGATGTGCCAAATAAAGATATCTGACATCCGGTGCTTGCGAAGAGCCACGCAACCGGAAGAGGTGAGGAATAGGGGTGGAATAGTAGCGGCGAGTTCTTAGCAGAAATATTGAATAAGACATTACTCCGTGCGATAGTTATAAAACGGACAGGCCAGAAGGAATATGAAGATGGAAGGATGCAGCTACCGCCGCGAAATCGGGAATCCTCCGGCTTTAGGCTTTAGGGAAATGGAACGAGTGAACGAGAGAGAAGCGTATTCCATATTCACAAAATCTTCCATGGGCCATATACATTTATGCTTTATAGTGAGGAACCAGGAATTACACGGCACAAGGCCATCCCGGCACTGACCGTTTTTTTCCAAAAATGGGCGAATGCCGGGAGGTGCTGGGCGGCGGACCAGCACCTCCTTCGAAGCTATAAACGCTTCGAGTGCAACCGGGATCTCAAACTTAGTGAGGTAAGGTGTTTA
>Ga0307931_1003070_pt1 | contig 10385 bp, 9 predicted proteins | sample OrgLakmetageno47_FD_201816 | JGI IMG/M metagenome (GOLD analysis project Ga0307931, IMG submission 201816) | Saline water microbial communities from Organic Lake, Antarctica - #47 | ecosystem: Environmental > Aquatic > Non-marine Saline and Alkaline > Saline | place: Antarctica: Organic Lake... | reverse complement strand
TCCTGCCCTCTACAAACTATCCTCTTTACGATTTTGACTTGCGCGCAACGCACGCGCGTACACTTCTGCCCGCAGCATTGGCTTCTGTGTCATTTGGGTTTGTATTAGTTCGAGTTCGAGTTCGCAAGTCTGATACGATCCCAATTTGGCTAATCTCGGCACAACGAACAATGGATATGCATTTAGCAATGGGACTTCGACACCAGGAAACCCCACACGACCACCCCACGGCAAGACGATAAGGCCCATGTTAAACGAGTTAAAAAGAAGTATATTGTTACTTCCATGAAGTAGCATTTTGTATTTGTAGTGTTATATCTGTTTGGGATTGTAGATCCATAATATAATATTTAAGATGCCCTATATCCCAGGTGCCCATTTGCGTACCAACGCCCCGCTTAGGACACGAACGAACAAGTACTGAAGCTTATACCATCAAAAGCGAGCGCAAATGCAGTGGGCATCTCGACTTCTGAGCTTTTCTTCTTACGACCCGAGCGAAAGGCCGTACCCGAACTTGAACGCGTCGCTTTGCGCCCCCGTTTGGGGGTCCGCTTGGCCCAGGGCGGCATCCGCGCTCAGCGACATGCTCAACCCGGGGGACAGCTTCGCCGACACCACGGTGGCCAGCTTGCCCGCGCCGGGCATCACAGAAGTTTGCACCGTGGACTGGTGCAACTGAAACTCGGCACCAAACGCCGCTTGGGCGTGCATCATGGTGGGAATGGTCACCAGGCTGGCCGCCAGGTTCACCCGGTCTTTCACCACTTTGCGGTGGTAGTGCAGGCTCACTTCTTGGGCGTTGGGCTCGCCCGGCTGGCTCGGCTGGCAGTGGGACTTCACCGACCCCACCCATGCGTCGGCTGGCCGCTCGTACCTGGAAAGACAAAAAGAGTAAACATGAAGAAGGGAGCGTCAACGGAAACCTTTCTAAGAACGAGGGCGGTTGAGAATTTAGAGTTGATAACATTACCAAGAGCAAAAGAATTAAAAAGAGAATTTTTTTTTGAAAGAACACTGTAAATACTTATGACAAAGTAACAACAGCAAGCAGGCGTTGCGCACTTGAAGGAGGAGGTGTAAGTGGGGGTGGCGCCGCCGTTGGCGAGGCCGGCTTCCGCGCCCAAGCTCAGGCGCGAGGTGACGGCTTGAGTGTACGCCAAGTGGGCCATGGGCCCTTGCCAGCCCATCACGTTGTTGCCCCAACGGAACTGCGCAACCAAGAATCAACCAACACAAAGCAATCATCATGACATGTATGTATACATGCGTTAGTGTAAAGCAAGAGGGCAACAACGCACAACACAACAAGGTGAAAAACTTCAGACATGCGCACTTGAAGTGGCAGACAGAGGCCAGAGATTTTGAAGTCTCATCTTGGATGCTGCTACGCAAAACGCTGGACTATGCGTGCGTGTTGTCGGTTTCGCTGTTTCTCACCTGCCAGTTGGAGGTGCCGCCAGCGTACTCCACGTCGTGCCAAAACATGTCGTTTTGGCCGCTCAAGTACAGAATGAACTTGGACGCCATGCCCTTGTTGAACGGCAACGCTGGCATGATGGCCTGCGCTTCAAGAGTGCCTGCAAACCAAGGATAATGAGAATAATAAGAATAAGGAGAAAATCTCGAAAGAAGTCGAATCAGGGAAACCATGCGATGTGTTAGCAGCGTCTGCGCTATCATTGACTGAATTCGAACTCACAAAATAATAAGAACAATGCGATAATCTAGAGCAGCTCTGCTTCAAATCGGAAATGTCAGCACTAAAATTCACGAGCGCCTTAGCTACGAAAATAATTGCTAAAAAAACAGCGCGGTGTGGCCGTATGCAGAGGGTGCAATTTTCCTTCTTATGTACCGTTCCAGTCGAGCGTGCTCATTAAAACCCCAGTGTCGTTGAAGACTTGGCCCATGAACGAGTATTGGGCGGTTTCGGCTGGGTCACGCGACTCGCAGCCCAGCTGCACGGCGTGCCGCACCACGAAGTTAGGCGTCAGGGGCTTGGACTGGTCTACTTTGGCGCCCTTGAAGGTGGCCACCGTGGTCAACGCTTGCATCGCTGCGGACCACGTTTCCAACTGGCCCGGTGGCTTCAGCGCAGCAGACTCGAGAGCGCCGCCGCTACCACTGCTGCTAGAAGGGTCGTCGAAGTTCATAGCTGCGTCGTCAAGGCCAAAAAAGTCCTCCTCAGCTTTTCCCTGTCGTATTTTCGACCCCACAGTCGACAGTCCCGGCATGAATCATTAGACGTAGAAGGCCAGGGTAGCATGAACGTAAGCAAGACACATGAGTCCATCCTTGCACGCAGTCACAGGGCGCATCAAACGTTGCTAGACTTGGTGCGGTAGAGCCTACCTTTTCTTCACAGCGAGTTCGCCCCGCATACTGAGCTATACCAGTGCCGGCAGCGGTCGTAGTACATGCCCTCAAAGCTCTGAAATATAAAAGTTACATTTAACATTCAAGCCCGATTAGTATTCATCAAGAGAAAATAGCTTAGATGAACGAAGCACGGTACGCACCCCGGCAGACGCCACATTGCACAATCCTCTGTGCTAAATGTGTTTAGACAACATCAGCGACCGGCGACTCCCGAACTATGCTGGCAAAAACATTACGCTGAGGATTGCATTGAATGGTCTGCACAAGGAAAAAAAAACTTCACTTACCTACTGTACAATATTCTGTGGGTACTTCAATACTTGGTACTTGCTTCTTCTGGCTTGCGAAAACACGCGGATTGTAAATTGTAGCATTAAAATTAGGCAATGTAGCGCTCTGAACTAATGGCTTCGCGGTGCTTTAGATTGATTTCGTTAAAATACCGAAGTGGCGACTGGAAACTGGCATCGCGCTCGCTCCAGGTGCACTTGGCACTTGGCCCTCTGTATTCTTTGCTCTTGACGACGGGGCGCTAGTACTGGTGCAGTTATAGGCTTGCGCAAGGCCATTCCAGTCTAATTGATACACCCAAAAAGGAAGAAAGATAAGTGAGCAGTGCTCATAGAAGCAAATGAGCAATACACTTTAGTTGCGTATGAGCTGCTGGTAAATTCGCTCCGAGGCCAATTAAGGTTCCAACAGGCGACTTTCCTCATAACAAGTACGCAGGATCTATTCAAGGAAAATGGGCATTTCGTTTGATCCAGGGCACGTGGTTCTTCTCTTCCTAATTCCCCATAGGTGAAGTTCCCTTTCGAGAAATGAAGGAAACCCTAAATCTAGACATCGAGTTCTGAATTCTTAGTTCTTTGGATTTGGTGTAGGTCTTAGCTTACATTTCTACCTGGACCTCTAAGATATGCCAATATTAAGTGCCAGGGGTATGATACCGAGAATCATTAAGCATTTTTAAATCTATTCTTTTAGAACATCTACTCTGAAATTCAGAACAGGGGATGTCCTTCCCGCCAAGGGCATGAGCTGCAGTGCGCTGTCTCACATTCAGCACCATTATGGCTGTTCTGGTGACTCGCCTCACATACAGTACATGGACTATCGCCACTCAGCCAGCGGGCAGCGTTGACTCCTAAAGCAATACAGGCCTGCATGTGGTCGTAGCTGCGTCGGTCAAGTCCATGCTTTGCGCATTGACCGTTATTAGCGTCCATTTCGGAAGGTGGCGCATTGGGCCACTTGTACAGGAGAGCGTCAAGCGTGTATCGAACCATATGCAAAGCCACTTGCCTTTGGATTTCCTGCAAAGACGGCACGCTGGGCCATGACTTGCTGTCGTCATCAAAAAGGTCGTCAGCCTCCGCATTAAATTCCTTTCTGGGAGCATCAAAGGCCGCGCGGCTGCGATCGCTGCTACTGTGAATGCTCCCTTCATCGGATTCCTCTTTGCAGCGTGGACTGACTTGGCGTGCATAACGTTCTTCGGCAACATACAAAGCGAGATCGTCACGGTAGGTCGCCACCAGCAGCCCAACAGCGCCAGGCTGCGCGAGAACTTCTTCGAAGTGAAGCGAAGTACACAGAAAATGCGCCACATCGAGTGCACCCACGCCTACACCACACCACTGCCAGTCTATAACATGCGCACGCCGTCGCTTTGACGCTTCTTCTGGTGCTGCAGATCTCAATTTTGCACTCAAAAAGGCCTCTGCCGTTTCAACACTACCTGCTTCGTGATATTCCGTAGCATGACTGCAATCATCAGCTGAGACTTCTTGAAGGTAGATGTTGTTTACTTTGTAGTCGCCATGAACTATCGTCAGAGGGCGCAGCAATGCCAGCTCTGCTTCGAGTGGAGTTGTGGTGCTTGCATCGTGTGTGCCTTCGGGGTCGCTGGAGGCAGTCCTTTGCTGTGTTCTAGGGTATGTGTTGCTACTGGAGGTGCCGTATCGATTATTGCAGCAATGTTGGCAACGATGATTGTCACTGCTGCCGCTAAATTTGTACTCGAGAGCGCGCGCAAAGACCTGGTCTGGCTGTATGTTCGCCGCCCAATTCAAGAAAGCAGAGTTCCATCGAGAACTGTGCAGTTTGACCGTCGCCGCCCATGCATCTTGCACTGCCAAAGCAGTTGCTTTGCTTTTGTTATTGTTACTATTGTTGCTACGTATAATGTCATCGCCAGGTAATGGTCTCTTCTCGCCGACCCAGTAGCCACCTTCAGCCCACAACTCATCGAACTCATGCATCCCAAGACGGCGTCGTGCGTCTGCCACCGCCTCTTCCCGATCCAATGTCATTCTCGAGCTTACACCATCAGTTCTGCTGCTACCAGTGCTAGTAGACGTATAAGACCTTGGATAATTTCCCCTGCAACTGCTACATGGACCATTTGTGTCGCGACCTCTGGTGTTCCCAATGCCCCAAAAGGTAGCATGGAGCTTTGCTGCTTGGGTCAAACAAACTCTAGCTTCAGCCAGGCCAAATCCTTTCGCTGCATGCCACGACCCCTGCCCCCGATCATTATTGTAATGGTTTGTGCTATCCAAGTCGCCATCTTCACGTCTATCAAGACCTTTTATGGAACTTTTAGAACACACATCTTCGAGTAGCATGATGGATGCGAATCCATTACATTGTAAGAGTGCTCCACTTGAGCCCCGCTGCTGTAAGATAGCTCCACTTTGATTAGCATCTATGTTTTTAGGCAACGAAGTCAGGTTCGAGAAGTCAGTAAGCCGCGACCACCATCGCAGCAGCCATGTCTTCGTTACCCAAGGCAAATTGCTCCAACCTGCACCTTGTATTACACCTGATGCCAGCCAAAGGGCATTTGGAGCCCCAGCTTTAATGCCAAGACGGCCGCTTGCTGATCCTAAACCTCGGGTGGCGCGGTATAGCGACGCTTCCACCTCAAAGCTGGCTAGATATTGTGCACGTCGACTCAACGCTGCTTTATAATCAACAAGGTAGTATTGGCACTCTTTAGAGCAATGCTTGGAACTATCATAGGTGTTTGGCCGAATATGTAATCGGAATATCTTCGCGAGCCGAAGTTCAAGAGCTGCCATGCCCCATGTAATGGCCTCACGGATCGACGCCGGCCGCCAAAACTTCAAGATAGCAGCACGCTTCGACTGAAATTGACCCGGGACGAGACCGTTCGAACTCGATAGATGTACGCGAAATGCGGTTGCATGCTGGCCTGTACCCAAATCTGAGTTTTCCACGACTAGGGTATCATCCTCATGGGGAGAAGAAGAATGTGATGATAGTGAAGCAGGTTCGTGGGTAGCGAGAGCACTAGCGAGAGCAACTCGTAAATCATGCGACATATCGAGCCCCCCATGCAACGGGTGCAGCTTAGCATAGATCAAACGAAATACTAACATCGCCACACCAGTGCACAAGTCGAAGCTATTGGAGGTTAAAGTGGCCAGCCTAATCCAACCGCAATCAAAGCTGCACCATAAGGAGGCCATTGTACAAGCCTTCACTTGAAACGAACGTCTACATGCAAAGCGCTACCCGTGGCGAGTAGATAAAATGACATATAGATAATGTGATATGTCAATGAAATGATACTAGCAATCATGTTCTATTAGCAAAAGGGCGAAACTTCTTGGCTACCATTTGTAATTTGATAATCCGATGACTTTGCTAGACGCTCAGAAAGAAGCTTCCTACTCAGAAAGGCACCTACATTTGATACGATGATATCATAGCATTTAAACTACGCGAAGTTCACGCACTCTAGAGACAAAAGTAGTAACCAAGTGGCACTCGCTTGTCCTTCAAAAAGGAGTAGGAGATGGTTTCCATTCTACGATTCTCGTAACTTACAGGGGCCAGTTTAAAGTAACCACCGGGTGGAGCAATGAGCTGTAACTCCTGGGGATTCGACTGAAATGACCTCAAACTTCGCATGCTTATTAAGTAACACTTGAACTCTCTTGTCCTACCACGAAAGGCGCATCAAAAACGGCCTTCATCTTCATTTTTTACCCCAAGGGAAAAAAAGTGCCCTCCCGAAGGACAATTTGACACCACGCGCATTTTTGTTGTCAACACTAAAATGACCATCATGAGGGTTAATTTGAATCTTTTGAGGCCAAAAAGGTCAGCTTCCATGGCCACTCGGGCATGTGCGCCTGATTAGCTTCTTAGGTCTAGTTTGCGCTGCTTTGCTTTTCTTCTCTACCTGTTAGTCTTCTAATTTCGGCCCTTCGGGGCCTGTCTCAAAAAGGTCAGCTTATTTGGCAAATCAGACGAATTTGTCAGTCCGCGAAGAACCTGGGCGTGCACTAAAGGGCTTGATGTCCAAGTTAATATTTTAATGTGCTCATACTACACAAGGGACACACCGATTTTGCCTGTTGAAATGATGCCACATTTTTCATATCACAATCGAAGCAGCGCAGCCAGAAATTTTTCATGAGCAATAAATAACACCATAATTATCTTTTTCTACCAGGAAAGGCGCATGAAAAGCGATCTTCATGTTCCTCGTGGGGATAGTCGGTAACTATTTCTAGTAAAAATGGCATTAAAATGGTTACTTTAAACTGGCCCCTGTAGATCCCGAAAGAACTTTCAATGATTCTATCTGTACAAGTTCAGGTGCCCGCGCGATGCGCGGATTCGGAGCAATATGTTTGCTGCGGAGGCGTAGGTGCGTGTTCTTTTACCTCAGTGCACGGCCTTGAGATGCCCGTGGGTGAGTGCCCTTGTATCGCCTGTGGTGCGTGTCCCTTCTTGTGCCCGTGGTCCACCTGGTGTTTTGTTTACTGCACATCTGCACATGTACAACAGAACTGTACTACAGATCTGTACTGTACTGTATAGGTACTAGGCTCCTAACGAGGTGGCTATGCCAAAATTCTGGGAATTACTTATTGAAGTCAATGGGAGCTCAGTAGTACTACTTTTTGTACTATAATCTAACCTGCAAATAGCCTGGCTAAATGAACTTCCATTACTGTGCAGATAGTGAGTGTAAACTATGATATGGCAGAATAAGGATTGAAAGTACGTCCAAGTGAGTGCCAGCAAGTATCGAGTCTCCAAGGCAATAACATTATGCTGTACCTGTCTTCGTAGCTTGGGGTGCGCGTGAAAATATATCTACGGTACGGGATTTCGAGAGGACGCTATCGACATCATTATAACGAATACGATGATTAAACATCGTGTTTTCTTCGGATCTTGATTCCTTCGGATGCCAAATGTCGTCGACTCTCTGCGTAACAATCACCAAAAATGTCTTTCGGATCTGCGCCAACTCCTTCCTTGATACAATTCCACGCACAGCGAAGACTTAGCTTCCGACATCAGTGATTGTTCCGAAAAATTATGCGTTTGTCAATCACATCTTCTTGCAATCAGTGTAGCAAGAGTTCGGTTTGTGGCGACAGTCGCATTGTAAATGGGCTTTTTGCGTATTAATTTACTTTACTCGAAAGTCTTGCACGAAGAATACATCAATTGTGCTCTTTCCAGACTTAGCCTTTATGCTCTTATCGGTTTTGACATCGAAAAGTAATCGAGGTATTCCCAACTCCCAACGTTGCATGGATAAACATTGACACGTAGTCCAGCTTTTCGAAGGTTTTATCTGATTCAATCATTATTCACTTGTTTCTTCCCGGAAGATCGAGGACACTCCATGTTCAAATCAAGATGTCGATGATCTTGTTCCAATAACCTCCAATAATGGAGTACTTCCATGATGCACAAATGAGTACTGTCTTGCACCAAGAATTCATCAATTGTGCTCTGTCCAAACTTAGACTCCATGCTCTTATCGGTTTTGACATCGAAAAGTAATCGAGGTATTCCCAACTCCCAACATTGCATGGATAAACATTGACACGTAGTCCAGCTTTTCGAAGGTTTTATCTGATTCAATCATTATTCACTTGTTTCTTACCAGAAGATCGAGGACACTCCATGTTCAAATCAAGATGTCGTTTTATCTTGTTCCAATAACCTCCAATAATGGAGTACTTCAATGATGCACAAATGAGTACTGTCTTGCACTAAGAATACATCAATTGTGCTCTGTCCAAACTTAGACTCCATGCTCTTATCGGTTTTGATATCGAAAAGTAATCGAGGTATTCCCAACTCCCAACGTTGCATGGATGAACATTGACACGTAGTCCAGCTTTTCGAAGGTTTTATCTGATTCAATCATTATTCACTTGTTTCTTACCAGAAGATCGAGGACACTCCATATTCAAATCAAGATGTCGTTTTATCTTGTTCCAATAACTTCCAAAAACGGTGTACTTCAATGATGCATAGATGAGTACTTCTTTACGGTTGGAGTGACATTCACTAAGAAGTGCGCATTTCAGTCGTCAAGTCGACGATATCAAACAAAAATCACACGCGACCAACAGTGCTCCGTTGAAATTCGTGGACTGTTTTGCATCAAGACCACGACCTTCTGCTGATTACAGTAGTACGCATTGTCGCAATCCTATATATTAAATGGAAAATCGACCGTGGTTCGTGGTGGTGGTCGTTTTTCTGTACCTATACAGTACAGTACTGTAGTGCAGATTTGTTGTACATGTGCAGATGTGCAGTAAACAAAACACCAGGCGGACCACGGGCACAAGAAGGGACACGCACCACGGGCGATACAAGGGCACTCACCCACGGGCATCTCAAGGCCGTGCACTGAGGTAAAAGAACACGCACCTACGCCTCCGCAGCAAACACATTGCTCCGAATCCGCGCATCGCGCGGGCACCTGAACTTGTAGTCTTAAAACGATTATATGTTGAATGCAAGGCCTCAAATAATCACGTCATCAATGTTCCAATGAATATATAATGGTGTTGAATGCATTGGGAGGTGTAAATGGCAGGAGCAGAGCCATCATGCACTGCTCAGAAGTCGATCAGTACTGACTGGCATCACTTCCTGATTCACTTGACGCTGCACAAGGAGTTTGTATTTGTCGCGCGATTTCTGTTGTTAAATTCAAGATTTTGACAACATTTTGTTCCTGGGATTGAATCCCTCCATGCTTGATCGAGGACTTCTTGACTTTTGGAGCACGAATCGATGCCTTGTAACGTTGATGTCGGTGGCTTAAATGAGATGTGGAGGCACCATAAGTCTGAACTGAGACCACCACATTCTGATTTTAGATGCGGTGACGAGGGCGAAAGAAATGTCTGTTATGTTTTGGCAGAACAATGTCTCTTTTATGTTATGTGCCACATTAATCTCGTGAATGCAGTCATCTCAGTAATTGTTGCGCTTGATTTTTTAACAAACCAACGACGACTTATGTTGTTTGTTCAATCATAATTCTGACAACATTTGTTCCTGGGATTGAATCCCTCCATATCTTGATCGGGGACTTCTTGAAGAAGAGAATGTCTGTTTTGTTGTGGCATGATAATGTCTCGTATGTTATGTGCCACATTAATCTCGTGAAACCAGTCATCTCAGTAATTGTTGCGCTTGAATTCTCACCAAACCAGCAACTTATGTTGTTTGTTCAATCATGATTCTGATAATATTTGTTCCGGGAATTGAATCCCTCCATATCTTGAACAAGGACTACTTGACTTGTGGAGCATGATTGATGCCTTGTACAGTAACGTTGATGTCGGTGGTTTAAAATGAGATGTAGAAAGTTCAAATCAAGATTCAGACAACATTTGTATGCCACTCTTAGATGATAGCTTCAATACAAGTGCAACCTACAACATGCAATAATCCGTAAACTTGTATAACCGTGAAATAAATTTGATAATTTTGTTAAAAAATCAGCGGCATCCTGGGTAATACAATTCTGAATTCTCAGAACAAGTTCAGGTGCCCGTGCCATGCACGATTACGGGGCCGAAGTATTCATTGAGGAAGCGCAATGTTATGATGATATGATGATATACTCTACCGGTGCATCGTTTTTAGCATAAGCTATTTTGTTGACGCGTTAATCATCAAGATGGAAATTTGACTCT
>Ga0307931_1003069_pt1 | contig 10386 bp, 7 predicted proteins | sample OrgLakmetageno47_FD_201816 | JGI IMG/M metagenome (GOLD analysis project Ga0307931, IMG submission 201816) | Saline water microbial communities from Organic Lake, Antarctica - #47 | ecosystem: Environmental > Aquatic > Non-marine Saline and Alkaline > Saline | place: Antarctica: Organic Lake... | reverse complement strand
AACAACTTATTATATTTAAGTAGTGAAGGCAAACTTTTATGAGCATTTCCTCATGGATGTTTACCGCTTCGTCCTAGAGAAGTCTTAAAAACGAGAAGCTACCGGTTAGTTGCTTTGAAATTCATACATTTTTTTTTTAATTCGAGCATCAATGGCATCTACTCCGTTTCAGGGGCTCTTGCGGCATCCAAAGGTGTTGTCAGGTCTCGTAAAGAGTGAGCTCAAGCAGAACGGGTTTTCAATCCTTGACAATGCATTTGGCAAAAACATCGCCTCTAAAGCTAAAGCCGAAATTGCCGCCTTGCAAACGGCTAGTCGACTTCATTTGAATGTCACGCAGCATGTCCTACCAGATAATTCTGTAGAGGTTCTACCTAAGCATGGCATCTGGGAGCTTAGCAGTGAGGTTCTACTAAGCGACCAAAAGTCGAATCTACGCTGGGGCATTTCGCCAAATTCAGACTCAGTTGTTGAGACTCCTACATTAGACAAGTTTGTTTCGGATTCTCGAGCTTTTTATCCTGGACTAAATGGCACGGAACCGAAGCAGGGCGATGCGACCTCTCTTATCGACTGCTTGCCGATGTCACGTACAACCGTGAAAGTTCAATTTAATGCGGGAGAAGGTGGATGCTTTCCACTACACTTTGATACTGCACCTGGTGTCGACACCAGATTTTTGACTGCCATATACTATATGAACGATTCTTGGTGTCCTTCTCACGGTGGTGAATTAAAGTTGCACCCGTTTCCATTTGAGTCGCCTCCTCCAATAGAGCCGATTGCCGATAGGCTGGTTTTATTTTCAAGCGCAAACATGCTTCATCGAGTGTTACCTTCGACGAAAGAACGTTACTGCGCCACTTTTTGGCTGTACACAAGTGAGGACGCAACAAAGTCGAAGAATAATCAGACGTCACAAAAGCCTTTGATGACCAGTCCAAGTAACTTTCAGAACATCGACAAGGCTGAAGCGGTTGCGTTGAATTTACTCTTAGCTCCTAAGCTTCGCCGCCATTTTGCACGAATTGCACTGGGCGATGAGTGGTATAGCTCTTTGAAATCCTCGCATCCACCAACACCTGAGAGCACCAAAGCTTTGTCGCGCCATGAAAACGAGTCCAAATCGATTGAGGTTGCTCTCCAAGATTACCTGGCGCGGATTGGTTTCAAAGGCCGCGCGAAAGATCCCATGCAACTCTCAAACGCACATCTTCCATTAAGATGTGAAGAACATCCTGATCTTCTGAATTGGTTTTAGTTTTAGCGCCTTTCTCATGAAGTTGGCTGCTTGTCCCGCGTAGCACTTTGTTAAGAATAAAGATTAGTCGCCTTATCCTCAACTTTAGTCCCCAGTTGACATTTCGATTTGAATTCGACGCCCGTGCACCGTGCACCCAACACGCAAAAGAACGTCAGTAGGAGTTTTTATAAAAGAAGAGAAATTCAAGCGCGATGCAATAAGAAGAGAAGAGAAAGAGATAGAGATAACTGGCGAGATGGCGGGTTTAACAGTTGAATAAAAAAAACAGATACGGCCATTTGCCATTTGCCATCTGAGCTGCGTATTCTATATATCTTTATTGGCGAAACCCGGGGTTTGTATATTAGCTATTAGCCTCATGGAGATATAACTGGCACCACCACCACCACCACCAACACGACGGAAAATACAAAAAAAAATTGCTTTCGATCATCAACTTCATCGCCCAAATTTATATCTGCCTTTCGCATCCTATTTTAGCAATCCTAACGGTGTTAGGATTCAAATGCTCAATAGTTCATGGTAATAAATTTGTGCTGTAAGGGAAATTCGCGTTCAGTTTGGAATGTTATGCCCATTGTATTCTAGGCGGAAACGTATGGAGTTAAATCTCCAGGTTCCAGGGTCCATAACGTGAAACATCTGCTAAGAAAGGAAGCAAAGCAGGAATCTGGTCGACCTCGACGTCGATAATGAGGAATCAACCATCAGACCTCCAAGAAGGCAAATGCAGCTCCAGATCCTACCATAATCGGTACAGAGCATGACATGACGATAAAGGAGACTGATTTTTCCTGGTCATCAGAGTATTCCTTAAGATCAATGTGGTCATAGTTGCTGCCTTCCGCGCCCTCAATCATAGCTCTGATGCGCTGAACAATCAATGTGGATTCACAAACTACTTGCGCGTCGGCTTCAAGTTCAAGTGCAGCAATTCGCATGTTAAGTATGGTGCACCCAGCTCCTAATGAGACTGCAGCACCTTCAGATACGTAAAGACCCGAAGTGCGTCCCCGTGAGAGAATCGTGTGAGTCAAAACTAATCGAGCACTATTTCGTACGTCGACAGCTGCGAGTCGAGTTGAAGACACCTGGTATATTGGTTTTTAAAAAAGAGAGTTTTCTGTGAACTAATGCTTTTTCAGAGTCATAAGAAATTGTATTACCAAGCAATTAAGTATCGATGCTGTTGTTCCAGAGTGACGGACTAATATTCCTCCACCGTCGCATCCTCCATTGATTTTACCAATGCTGTTCCCATGAATATGCAGCTTACTCCCAATCTGACAATGCTGTAGATCTAATCGAGCTCTATTTGATGCTTCGACTAATACTCGTTCACAACTGAACGGCCGCAAAGATCAATTAGCAGGTACTTTATTATTAGCGTACATAAATTGACGGATTACCTTTCAATCATACAATGAATTAAAACGAGCGCGGATCCAAGTCCTGAGGCTGCAGCACCCGAAAGGCTATTCGATATCTTGCAGTTTGCACCAAAGGCTTGACCTATAAGCAGAAGCAAATGACACATGAACGAATAGTCTGAATAAATAAGATGAATTGATTTAATTGAAGGACCTCATTTACTAGTACCTCCGCTTTGGATCAGGAGGCAGCATGACCCTGTATTTCTAATCAGACTGTCAAAAATTGATGCCTCAGCACGGCCACAGACTAAAATGCCAATGTCGAAACCTGCCGGGTGATCTTGGTGATCAATGCTCACATTCCAGATTGTCAGCAACGATCGGCTTGCAACCACGATTCCAGCACCTTTGACGTTGTGACCACCTCTAGAGTATGCACCCTTACCACTACCCTTGCCACTACCGAGTTCAGTGTCCTTGCTCACGGATTTCTTGACGCATATGCGACAGTTTCGAAGGATGGCAGAACTTCCCAGCCCCTCCACAGCGAGACCACTCCACGATGGAGCACCCCCTGATTTATACCCATTCTTCTTGACTTGATGAGCATTTGGTGTAGCTTCAACAGTGATTCCAGTGAGAATAACGCGAGCAGCAAGGACAGTAATCGTTGAACCACTCGTTGCGGCCTCGGCGTTCGCAGCAGCCTTACCTGAATGCTCTGCTAGAAGAATATATGAGTCTAATTCCCCAGATATGTGCAGATCTGGGATGCGCAACAATAAACCACCAGAAGGAGTATCGTGGCGACCAGATGAGAGGACGATTTCATCATAAGGCTGAACGAACTGCATTGCCTCTTCAAGAGTTTTGAAGTGCAACTCATCAGCATCACTAGTAGACATAAGTTTATCAACTCTAATGGTTCGACCTCCAACTGCTCTGTGGCTCAAAGTGGATAGATTGGCACCAATCTTGCTTTGGTCTTCCCCGTCAATGAGGCCAACACCGCCAGTGCGAGTTGAAAGCAGTTCAAAATCGCCTTCACTGAGATGTAGCACTTTTTGTTTCTTTTGAGTCGAGTTTGTGGACGCATGCGCTTCTTCATGTGAGGATGCCACATCGTTGCTGATGCGCGCCTCCGCAAGGTCTCCACGGCTACTTAGCACCATGGAGGCAGGGCCACTTCGATGGCAATTTGAAAAGGCAGCAATTACATCCTCGAATGAAGCGGTGGTCTTTACACTCAACAAATCTGAATGACACCTCGAAACTTCGAAGCCTTGAGCGGAGAGGTGTGTCATCGTGTGGAGCACTTGAGATGAAGGAGTTCCCAAGGATGGAAAGCAAGCGGCACAAATCTCTCGGATAGAAAAAGGGAATAGGATAGAAGAAGTGGTTCTATTGAATCCAACTGATGCCTCTTCGATCAATTGGGTAATAACTTGTCGAACCGACTCGCGCTCCAAATCGACTGCTCGGGCTCTTCCAATATGCATGCACTGGTCCCGCAATCGTTGGAGATGTGCGCTTCTATCATCTTCGCTATTCAATGGGCTAGAATATTCGTTGGTATCGATAAAAGCGTCTTTGCGAATAAACCAAGAATGAGATGAATTCCCCAAAATTGTTTGTACATTTCGCTCCGCTGTCTCGTTACTATTGTGATTGCTAAACAATCTTTGATGTATGCCCTCGAGGAAAAGTAAATTGCAAATATCATTACTCCACATGGGACCGAGCAATTCGCCACCTGATATAAATGAACCGCCATCAATTACTTGCCCGAAAGAGAGGGATCTGTAGTCACCAGTAAATTGTCTGTTTTCATTGAACGACTTGCTCACAAGAATTGGAGGCTTTCGCGGTGACAGCTCATCTTGAACAATCCGAACGATGACCCTTAGGTAGAAATCAAGAGCGGTGCAAAGGATAACTTCGACCCGTCTGCCTTGAGCGCCAGCAGCAAGTTCAATGCTATGCAGGACTATTCGGATAGCAACCTCTGTCGCAAAAGCCGAACTTGTACAGTCTGATGAGCCCACCCATCCTGAGTAACGAGCGAATGATCTCTGCGCAGCTTCTCCGTTGCGTTTTGACACAAGATCTTGATAGTCCGTGCACGCAAGGCACAGTAGGCCTCCATCCTTGACTGCACGCACAGCCGCTGCGAGATAGGGAGCCGGCGAACCGCAAGGATCAAGTTCGATAACATCAAACGCCGCCGGTGAAGTTTTCATGAGTAAACCAGCATCACCACAACGAACTTGAATTGGGCAAGACGTTGCAGCTGCAGCAGAAAGGCTTGCGTCAACGTTCTGCTGCAACGCCTCAGCAGCACTACGGTTCAAGTCATTTGCTACAACGAGCTGCACAGAGGGTACCTCTAATGCGTATCGAATTGCTCTTACACCACATCCTGCCAGAGCATCAAGTATGGAAATACCGCTATCTTTCTCGATGACGTATTGTTTGAGCACTTCTACCGTGAGATCGCGTTGGAGGCGCTGCCTGCAATAATGATAATGTTAGGTATGCATGTAAGGAGCGGCTGTTAAAAATTCATCAAAAGTACGTACAATGGTGAGAAGAAGACTCCATCGGGAATCGAGACAAGATGTGCTGCACCCTCACAGTCGGCCATTCAATTGAGCAGGTAGAGGTATGTTTGTTGATGGTAGCTTAACTGCAATCTGTGCGCAGTAACTTCAAAGATTCGTTATCTACGAAGAAAATTTCGGCTCACTGTATTTCAAAGCCAGTAATCTCTTTGGCAGCATTCAATTGACGCTCTCAGCCAAGCTAGAAGTCCCCATACAGTACAGTAGTTGTTCCCTGTTAGCCATCTACGGCGTTCATATTTTATTGGCACTGCCTTGCATTTAATTTGGATGAGTAGCTGGGTATACAGTAGTTGTCTAGCTTGCTATCACGGCGGGGTTAGCCTAAGCTTAGAGAGTAGCGGTTTCCTTCCATGGTTGGGTTGGGGGGTTGTCATGTGTGTTGTCGTAGAAACGAAAAATAATTGACAGTTTTGACCCAAATAAGGTATTCAACTACTCACTGCACTGAGCGAATTTCTAAATTCTGTACGCAAGCACTTTCGCTTGAAGAACACGCGTGGCTACCTGAATATATCCGGGTAGACAGGAATCTACCCGAACTTATTCGGTACATTCCGGGAATGGAAAGGTGCTCACTGTAATTTTCTGTACAGATGGTACTGTGTACTGCAGCTATGTAGCACTTACTGTAGTCGCCAGTAAAAGCGGTAACGGTGGTATCGCGGTAAATATATAATAATTGTTATAACGGACGGCTATACTTTCGCGCGATGGCCTCACGATATCAAAATTCATTTTTTATAGATGGCCACCATTAACATCAATATCAACAGGTCCTTGAGCTGAACCCAACAATACAAATACAAAAGCAATACGATGACTACCTTACAACAATTCTTGCAGAGCTATAACTTTGAGAATAAAGTCGCGCTTTTTATTTCTATAGGCGCCCTAGGCGTCGACTGCGCCAGCGTGCGTAGCATAGACAGAAGCCGGAAAGCTTCGCCATCGTTTCCACCTTTCAACTCGAACTGGTCCCGAACGGACTTGTCTACGTGGTCGTCCAAGACGGCATCCAGGACTTCTGCCGGAGGCAGCATGAGCCCCACGAAAGAACTATGGCCCATGCCGTGAATCCAGAGCGTGTCTACGGCACAGGAACCCCGCGAACGCAAAGTGGTCGCTAGAGTGGCCGCCTGCCCCCACGGCACTGTGACGTCCGCTGTGCCGTGCACGAGCACGAAACGGGGCAAGGCAGAAGCTTGGTGTGGAAACAGCTCCTGTGCGAAGCGCAGCACAGAACTGTGCCACAGCGCAGCTGCTAATTCCGGTGCTTGGTGGGGCCTTGCTGCTGGTGAACTACTAGTAACAGCTCTTTCGTGTGCTTGTCTACATTGAGAAGGGAGCGGTGACACATCTGACGTAGAGGCTTTCACACTATCACAACTTTCTCTCCATGCTGCTGCAATGGCCATTGCTGCTGCGTCGTCAATTGCGCCTAATCCGCATGCACCCGCCATGGGCGAGAGAATGTGGCCACCACGGCTAGCTTCAAACAAATGATGCCGCCACAGGTCATAAGGCGCGCTCAAGCACACGACAGCAGAAATGCACCGCAGTGGCAGCCGAGAACCGGTGTCAGGTTCATCGGGAAGGTTATGAATGCCTGTACTTCCATGACTAGGCTGAGCTACACGGAGCTCACTGGCGCGCCGCAAGACGAGGAGGCTCACTAAATGAGCACCCGAAGAATGTCCCATTAGGATCAGCGGTTTATGGCGTGCAGCGTCCTTGCGCCCAGGTCGACTACTAGTAGTTGATTCTTTAGGGTCCCAAAAGCCTCGACTTGCATGCAGCAAGCCTAGCGCGGAGTCAACGTCCGCTATCTGGCCAGCCAATCCAGTTGTTGGCCACGTTCGGTACCCAACTAGCAGTGTTTGTGTGCCCAAGAGAGGTATCATGAAAGGAAAACTGTTATGACCACTTTTGGAAAGGCGTTGATATGGTATCAAGACAAGAAGGTGTTGGTCGGAGCTATATAAATAAGTCTAGTTTATATGATTAGTGCATAATATACTCAGATAACTGTGGTACAGGCAGGCTTACTCATGAAGACACCGCTGAAGCCAAGAGCGAGCAACGTGTCCACCATAAGCTGGTACATCCACGGCCGCCCGCTGCCCCACGCCCCACCATGCACGAAGGCTACTGCTGGTGCGTTTGGGTTATAGCATGGTATTCCGTGATCGCCTGTGTAGTAGTCTATGGTTTGGTGCGCGTGCTGGCCGTACGCAAAGGTGCGCCGGCGATAATATAGCTTCACCGCTCGCGGGATCACCGACGGATACAAACTAAGAACTAAAGGAGCAATTGCTAATACTCCCAAATCTGCGAAAAATCGAAGGATACCTTCATCCCTCAGTTGGTGTTGTACTGAGAGCGGAAGCGTGCTATGCAGCCACTTCAAAGCAGTATCGTTGCTGTGAAGATCGAGGCGGTTTGGGGGCGAAAAGGCGGAGTTCCGCTCAGACCACGATGGAATTTCATCCATGTCCAAGACTATCTGTAGATCAAAACCGCTAGACTTGGGTATTTGTTCCTCTTTTCCGCGATTTGATTGATGTGATGACAACAGCGGCACTTGTTTGTTCACAGCACAGATTACTATAGAAGAAGTCTGGCTAGCTTTTACGCATGAGAGAGGGAGAGTGTGTAGTGTATCATTACAGGATGATGGATGGATCAACAGGTGCAGAAAAATCTTTGCAGGAGTTGTCAGGTTCAGAGTTGTGAAAACGTGAAAACATGTTCGTGGAGTTTTTAACTGGATCAAACTGCCTACTAGCCGCAGCAATAGGTAGCGGGAAACGTAGCTACTCGTGACATAGCCAAGACTGATTATCTGATGAGGCAGCAGAAAGGTGGACGACTTTTTAAAGTCTGGATAGGCTCTGCTGGAGCTAGCGATTACTCTTGTTGCTAGATAATTCGATAAACGCATCCGGGCGTTCGTAATACTTCGACGGCGATTCAAATGAAGGACGAAAAAACGCATTCAAGCTCTGCTTCCATTTTAGTGGCCAGCATTATGGCAGGCTGGGCGCAGCACGCAGCCCTTCACCCTTTAGACACCTTGAAAGTGCGTTTGCAGTACGCTCGAAACGCCACCGAACAGTCCGCGGTGCTGTGGCAAAACATTGCGGCCTTGGAGCTACCTCGGGGTATCCGTGAAACGAAGCATTCCAAATTTGAATGGCTGTACAAGTTTCCGATCTTTACAGACATCAGAGCTTCTATGCAAATGTTCCGGCAGACGCCGCAGCCTATTCGCACTTTGTACTCTGGCTTGGGCGCGTCGTTACTTGCTGTGGTTCCAGCTGCCTTAGTTTACATGCCGTCTTACGAGCTCAGCAGGCATGTACTCGCCCGCCAGCACCATGACAGAGAAGCGCGCTTCTTCACTGTGCCGCCAACTCTGCATGCGCCCGTGGCAGCCATGGCAACTGGCCTGGTGTGCGCAATCGCGCGTGCGCCGCTCTCTGTCATCAAGGCGCGCGTGCAGCTCGGGCTGTACAACTCGTCAGCCTCGGGTGCGCGCGCCGCGTGGTCCACCTTGCGCCATCAGGGCGCTGCTTCGATGATTCGAGACGCGTACGCAGGCTTTGGTGCCACTGCCACCTTGGACGTGGCGACTGCTGTTGTTCTGTTTGTGTCGCTCGATGCCTTGCGCGCTTTGGCGCATTCTAGAAAGAGTGGAAACGTGCTGCAGCACGATAATGACAGCAGCAGCACCAATGGCAGTAGCAGTGCCAGCACTCAAGGCTTGACAGCCAGCGAAAACGCAACAGTTGGCTTTTTCGCTAGCGCATTCGCAACAGTAGCAACTGAACCTATTGACGTTATTCGCACTCGCCTCATGGCGCAAGCGAAAGTTACTCCTCAGTCACTCCGAGCGCCTCAAAGCCCCTCTTCTGCGTCACATCCATCGAGCACTCCGGGTAGGGAAGCTTCACCTGCATCGTTGAACATGAAGAGTGGAAAGATTCCTGTATCGTCTCCTAAGAATTTTGGGTATCGTGGACTGTTCGACGGCTTGCAGAAAGCAGTTTCTTCTGAAGGTATTGCTTCCCTCTACCGGGGACTTTTACCTCGGCTTTTGCTCAAGTCTCTTGGTGGCTCCATTTGGTACACCACTTATAGTTGGGTTAGAGCTGAAATGGAACGGAGATCTGTTTAGCACTCGATTTCTCATTGCGAAAATTGCGAAGAATGAAATTCTCTGCACAACGCGAAGACTCCTTCACTTCGCTGAATGAAGATTTTTTTGACATGGAGCTTCTGCATTGCCATCTCCAGCTCCGACTAAACAACACAAAAGTTCACTAAATTTTATTGTCGCTCGTTTTCTTACTAATCGTACATTTCACTCTGGCGGGCGTGTTTGGGAGGTTAGGTATGAATCATCCATGTCGATATCTTTATTTATTATTAACTCTGGCAAGAGGGGTCTTTTGGGGGCCCCGTAGGGCCCCAGGGTTTAAGCTGAATACAGGAGAAAGGAGTGCAAGTAACTGGGCCTTATCTGTGTTTCTTTGTCTGACTATTGTGTTGTGGTGTGCAAGGAGTGAAAGTAACTGGGCCTTCTCTGTGTTTCTTTTTTTTTTTGACAATTGTGTTGTGGTGGCTGCCGTGGCTAACCTTGCCACTGACTCAGCCACGTCTACTGTGTGCGCGTCACATTTGCCGCGCCAGACAACCAAATGGCTAGCATATGGCTGCCATACTTCTGTCCTTCTCTTTTATTGGTGCATTCCCTTTCTCGTTCTATTCCAGCTCTGTGATGTTCCTCAAACACTGAACATCCAACAGCGTGCTTGCGGATGCGCATATATTCTGATGCCGCAGCCCGCAGCCGCAAGTAAAATACGAAATAAAAGGGGGGAATATAAGCATTTACCATCGGAGATGCTTGGGTTCGTTAAAAACTAACTTCCTCTGTCTTCGAAAGGCAAGGAGAAGTGACCCCATAGTTTTTGTGATGCAGTAAGAGATATAAGACGCCTGTACTGACCGTTTATTTCCAAAAATGGGCGAATGCCGGGAGGTGCTGGGCGGCGGACCAGCACCTCCTTCGAAGCTATAAACGCTTCGAGTGCAACCGGGATCTCAAACTTAGTGAGGTAAG
>Ga0307931_1003068_pt1 | contig 10386 bp, 14 predicted proteins | sample OrgLakmetageno47_FD_201816 | JGI IMG/M metagenome (GOLD analysis project Ga0307931, IMG submission 201816) | Saline water microbial communities from Organic Lake, Antarctica - #47 | ecosystem: Environmental > Aquatic > Non-marine Saline and Alkaline > Saline | place: Antarctica: Organic Lake... | reverse complement strand
CTATAGATTAACTGCCAGTGGAAATCTCGCTGGTTTTGCACTGCCCCTCTGCTTCAGCTCCCATTCAGCTCCCGCCCTTTAACGATTTCCTTGTCAGTGCATACGTAACTTATGGCTAATAACACAGAAATACAACTAAATTCGACTTCAAATCTTTTTCTGATGGCCGTTCTGAACCTAGAACGCACAGCGCACCACAGGACCAGTTTCGCACGTCTCTATCTCTTTATCCATATAAGAAGAAAGGGCAGCAGTAGGTAACTATAAAAGATAAAGGTTAAAAGTGGCATAGACCCATGTCGTCAGTTCAAGAACGAAGGATTGAAGCACGAATAGTTCATAGTCTTATTATAAAATCATTAGCATTTTAGCACAAGTACTAGACTGGCCTTTTCGCATTGGAATTAGAATTTTTCTTCTGAAGTCTTCTGCTGGCCATGTACACAGACACCTCGGACTGAGCAGGACAGCAGCACAAGAAAAGTTTGAACAGTCGCGCTGTGTTCGCTGGTCGCTTCATCTATAAGATAACCGACGACCGGGCAGTGTATCTCGTTCTTTTGTGGAGCATCCTCACACATCACATAAAGGCGAAGAATTCTTTCTGGCGTGCGCCCCAGATAAAAAGAAATGGTGAGTTATGTGGTCTCTTCATGCCTTATGGCTGTGGTTTTATGGTGCGCCGGCGGGCAGCGCACTCTTACGCAAAATTGTAGCGCGAGCCTGCAATTTCGCAATTTCATCTTCCACCCGTGTCAACTCCGCGGATTCAGCTGTTCCTACGGTCACTTTTTCTTGTTGCGAAGGGGTGCAGGACGCGTTGTAAGGGAGCCAATCAGCATCAGCAATCCATTTGCTCATGAACGCGAGGGCGGCTTCGGGCTTGAATTCGGGGACCATGTGCCCTAATACAATAAATTGAAAAACGTGTGCGGTGTGACAAAGGAGCAAAATTGGAAATGTGAATGTAAATGCAACGTGCAAAACTATAGAATCTGCAAAAATCCTCTTTTGGGTGGTACAAACAGATAGCCTGTTTTGCCTACTTCCATTATATACGTAATAAAACAGTGTACCCTTACTTACCGCTGCCACGAATGGTCAAGAAGTCAAATTGGCCTTGGTAGCGGGTGACGTAGCCCCCCATCCGCTGACAGCCGTCCAAAGTCCAGGGCGACCAGCTCTCGCTTTCCTCGAGGCCCAAAGCGACTGTCCAGTTCTGAGTGACGAAACTGTGGTGGTGTTAAGAGGTTGCCGCAGATTCGAGAAGAGAAATGGACAAAATGAAAGATGAAGGTAAGAACAGAGGTGAGAGTGAAAGTGAGACCGCATTGGCGCATGAGCTATGAGGTGCGATCGTTTGAGGTTCTAACGTTCAGAAATACTTGTGCAGATTTATGGAGATGCACATGGTGCCGATATTTGTAATACTAGCAATATGGTTACCTGTTGATGCCTGGATCGGTGTCACCGTTGTAAACAAGCACGCGTAGTTCAGGATGGTTCAGTGCTACGTCCACATAGAAAGGCATCAAATTCGTTTCCGTCAACTCGTAATCCATCCCAGCGCCTGTGAGCCAAGAAGGTGCGAGAAAACGATTCGATCACGATGTGATGGCTAAGGGTAGGTGCAATTGGAATTCACCAAAAAGTGGACTGATGTGATGACAATACACTACAGAAGTAGAGGCAAAAATATCACTTAGGATTAGTACCGTTGTCGCCGGAGAAAAAGTTGGAGTCTTCGGGCACGTGTAGCGCAGTGCGCACTTGAGGTGTATTAGCCCATGCCGTTTGTGCGTTGCCGGCGCCGCATTGGTAATCGTTCAACGCTGCGCCGTTTTTACCGAACAGTTTATGAGCTGGGCCTTTCGGGGATGACGATGGCGATGGCGAAGTTGACGTCGAAAAGTTGGCCTCCAAAGAAGTAGAGGACGATGAAGAGAGCCGGCGCCGGCGAAAAAGGTCTTCGTAGATGCAATCGTCGTAACTGCCAGTTTGGCATATGATCATAGAAGATCATAAGAGATATGAACAGGAAAAATAAGGGAGATTGTTAAAAAAAATGATAGCGCTCGCAAACATTTAAAACATGTGGATATGCTATGATTTTCACAAAAAATTGACAATCCTACAACAACTGCCCATAAAATACATCTGCAAAAAGGTAATAGACATCGTTATGCTCACGCACAGGTTGTAGGCGTAGTAGCCGCCAATTTCTTCGTTCATTTGCGCGAGGAGCGACTGGCAGTCTGGACTCAGGGCTTGGTTGCTTTGCAGAGCCGCCACGGTGCATTCGTCCACAATTGCATTGAACAACTTGGTGCTGAACTGACCGTGCCCGTAGAAAAACATGACCGTCCACCAGGGGTAGTTGCCTGCCGCGTTGTCTCCACACAGCACGTCGGAGCCAGTGCAGGCGTCGCCCACCGCGAATCCCTTCATGTTCAACGGATCGCTGGTGTGGGCGCCCGCGTTGTCGGCGATCACCTCTTGAGCAAGCTTGGGAATATAGACCCCCGCGTACGACTCGCCAATCAGGTACAGGTCGTTGGTCTTGTATTCGGGGAACTTGTCGTCGAACCAGCCCCGCAAACTCGCGAATTCTGCGTTGGCCGCGCGCGTGTCGTTCCACGCCCCACACGAGTTGCCGTCGCCCGTGGGGTCCCCGTGGCAGTACGAAAAGCCCACCTGTAAGTAAGTGACCGCCCCCAAAATACCAGGTCGTATTTGTGAAAACCAAGATGTATCAGTGAAGCGTGCGTATGGTAGAGTACTAGCATATGAAGTAGTGAAAAGACAGGACCACTATCTACAGCTTTGAGAAAGGAAAAATCGCGTGCGCGTGCGTTATCTCAATGCAGTTGAGGTCAGCCACTACGCCAAGCCCAAGTACACCCAAAAAAACAAGTACCGGAGGAGGCCAGTCGAAGATCAGCAAGTTGCCCATCTGGGTCCACCCGCTCGGGTTGTAGAACAGCGTGGGCACCCCCGACTTCTCGTATTCCACGCCTTTCAAGCTCAAGTCGTTCACAAGCAAAGGGCCCATCTCGGCCACGAGGCCAAACAGCGACGAGGCGCCTGTCGTGTTTTAAATTTGGAACAAAAAGAAAAATGAGAGTGAAAATGTGAAAAGGCGCAATCGAAAGGGTGCAATGGCACAGTGCAATGACAACAAAGAATTAGATACAAATGAATAGCAGAAGAAATCCAACGTCTCGTCCGAATAAACTTCGTCTTTACCTGGACCGCCGTTGCTCCAAAGAAGGACAGGGTCGTTGGCTGGGTCGTTTTCAGACTCTACAAACATGTAATGGCTCATCATGTCCATGCCCATCGTGCTGTTGATGTCAATGTAGCCCGAGTACCTACCATCCAAAATGAGTCGAAGACCTATGCGTTAAGAGACTCAGCGGAAAAAGAGCAGTATACACCCTCGAAATATGAGAATCCATAAAGCCAATTTCGTCTTAATTATCACCATTTGGAAGGCAGCGGAGAGTACCACCCAGGAAGCTGTGTAATCTCATCCTCCTGCGGTGCTGCCGATACTGCGGAAACAAGCGTTGCAAATGCAAGAAAATACCGCATAGCTAGCCTGAACAACACCGATATAAAAAAAAAATCTTATTTAACGTACGAAACGCGGCTACAATAATGCGTGATGTAAGCCATATCAAGATGCAGGCTGACAATTGAACACATATCTAAATATCATGACATCGTCATCATCGTAACATCCAGGCATACTTCAGAGAACAAATCGACTGCAAATGCGACGAAAGAGTGCTCCGAGAGTCTCCGAACCAAACCTAGGATGACTTAGAAGAAGGAAACTGTATTAACCTTGCAAGGATCGAGAGCAGCAAGAAGCTCTAACTTTAAAGCTATGCCGTGCTATAGCTAAAGAGCTAAAGATCTACTAAAAGAAGCCTCGGAGCGAAGCTCGTCGCGATGAAGACGAAGACAACAAAGCAAGACAACAATACGAGCCATCCAATATTTTGACGTACACCACATCCGAGCGCCGCTCGACCGGTTACCGTATTACCGTATTACCCATGATGAATGATGACATGATAACCCATGAGTATGATTCATCCAAATGCGATGCTCTCCAGACTCCCGAATGGCTGGAAAAATAGTTTGCTTCATGTGATTTTTAAGTGCTGGCAGCTGTAAGCTCAGACCACAAATTACTTGCATAATCCGCAGTGCAATAGCCGGTAGTTTAATTTGCTTGAAGGTTGCGGTTGTTGCCGGTTGCGGTGCTATCAAATGCAACATTGCGCTTGATTCATATACATGTCAAGAATTCCAACGGAAGCGAAGAAAACACCACACGCAATTCCAAGCAGGGGCATAGTGTACACTTGGAATTGGAATTCATAAAAATAAAAACTAACATCGAACAAGGAACAAGGGTCTGCGTGCTTTTTATTAATCGTATTCTTTTTTAATTGTCTAAGCGCTAAGTTTTAATATGGTAAATCGTAAATTCAGGATCGAAGGGAAAGTTATAACGAAGTTGGTTTCGAAGTATATTCCTCCTCGAGGCAAGGCCTCAAAAATCGAAGCGAATCCCGGGTTTCCTGCGCACCGAACTCGCCGGGCAGTGGAACATGAAGTAAGCGGCGCAAAGCGCGAGCTGCCCGCAAACGCTGCGCGCGGACATTCCAATAATGCGACACTCCACTCGGGTGAGGCAGCACGCACACGCGCACTCGGAGATACCGCCTTGCCTTGTGCTTGGGATGCCATCGGTGCCGCATTGCGCTAGTTCCAAACCCTATCCGCTTGTCAGGTGCTCTTTCACGCCGCGAAGCACGAGAATTGAAATGCTGATTCGACGGCAGCGATGGCATAAAATCAGATGGGTAGCAAAGAGCTTCATTGGCGCTGTCCTTGCTGTCCTGGTCGCTGCTAATGCCTTCACCTGTAACCTTTGAGGAGATCCTAACAAAATTACAGTCTTCCTCCGAAAAGTCACCGTGAAGGCTTGTTTGCAGCCTTAATTCTCCCAAAGAGTTAGCACTATCAGCTCCATAGATGTCTCCGTCACCATCATTGTCGTTATCGTCTGAATCGACATCTGCCAGTGCTGCCTGCAATGCAGGTCCTGCGCCTGGCCTCGCCACAGCTGATAGGAAGTCTGGGTGCAAGCCCAAATTAATTTTGATCTGTATGGAGACGACATGAGCAGACGTAAAATATAATACGCGGTGAATGAAAGAAGTGATGGTCACAATTTGAAAACAATGATGTAATTCTGGCACAGAGCTGTACTTGTGCGTGCGTTGGGAAAAGATGTCTTGTAGGAGTCTCGTGAAGAACGAGAGAAAAGTGTTGGAGATGCAAGTGGGCGAAGAAAAATGCTGCGAGGAAGTTGAGAGCTCATTAGTCATAACATGGAAACTTTATTACCGTGCGTTGGTCGAAGAGTTTTGGGTTCTTGAGCCCAAACGCAGTAGCTACATGTAGCCCCAAGAGCACTACTGTGCGGTATCGCCCGAGGTCAGGCAAGTGACCAGGTAAAAGGCAGCCCCCGTCGTCACCTACGAACTCACGAGCACGAGCATTGTACTCACTGCTGTATTCTATCTCATCTCCTACTTTTTCACCAGCTTCCACTTCACTTTCCTTGCCTCGTCTTGTCTGAACCTCGGTATCATCTTTGCTGTCGTAATCGACTTTGTGGTCATTCCCTTTGAACAAACTCACTTTCCACCCAGGAGACTCATTAATGGAATTAACGTCGCCGCACACTCTATCCACCACTCCAAGCTTACGTTTTAAAGTAATAATGGAGTTGCTAGGGTCTGTAACATCCTCTGAAGAGCTGCGGCGATTGTGAGAATGCTCCTCGCTGGTCGGCGTCAGTCCACTAAAGCGGCTGCTGCGGGGTACTCCATTTGTAGCAGATGCTGCAGCGAAGGCTAAGAGCTCAAGCGCAGCTACGCGTCCCTCCGCAGCAGGAAATAAGTCACCGCCGCTTTTGTGAGCCTGCCTTGGCGAACGCCGCGCACGGCCATCAACATCACGACCGATGCTACCAACGCCAGATACACAAGTATTGGCCCCAGAATTGCAAACTCCAACGTCATGTAACCCTAATATTGCCGAGCAAGGTATTCTAGGCGCGTGCGCTTTGGTAGAGATATAGTCGCGAGGCACCTGAGGTCCTGGAAATTCGGTTAGAAGATTATGGCGGTCGCATCGGCTCCACAGTTCAGCAACTTCGATATCCGCAAGTGCAGCTAAGCGGCGTTCTGACGGGCCCATGAACGGTCGGAATGACGGCGTGCATCCATTTTGTTGATCCGAAACTTCATTGTTTGGCACATTGCCATTAGAACTGATTCCATTGCTGCTGTGGCCACGAGATTTCCAGGGAAGTTCTCTTTTGGATGGCTTTGGCGGAGGTGGAGCTTGCCCCACAAAGAGGATGTCTTTAGTCGACAGTCTTCCAGAAATATCTGCACCCCGCACTTTCTTGTCATTTCTCTGCGAAGACTCATGCACTTCCGAGTTTAGCTGCACAGTGGCCGATGCGAAATGAGGGCTACTACGCTTCGATTGCACTGCCGATGGATTATGCGTAAAGAATCGTGATGCTCCCTGGACGGACGGAACCGCTGATTCGTTGGGGGTGCAATTTTTACGCCAACTGCACTGTGCAGGACATTTCGACCGAAACTCAGGCCGGAGTTCGCACAGGCAAGACGGCATCCATGCAAGGGCCATGATACTTGTGTGTTATCCAGCTGATACCTCGCTATCCTTGCGAACTCAACATTCGGGTGACTGTAAACAAGGCCAGCTTGTATGAGCAAGTTTATTAGAGCATCGATGTTAATCCATGGTGATCCAATTAGAGAGCTGGGTGCATTGAACAAGCTATGCTTCAGTGTGATAAATGGTGGTGGTAGATAAGTGCTAGAAGACTGACGCCTCGGTACATTTTCTGGAAATGCTAAGTTAGTGGTCGCGTTGTGTGTTATGTATGTAGTTGTTGGCTTCTTTAGAGGCACCCTGTAATTATTTGGCAACAACCTCCGCACTGCTTCTTCCGTCAAGCTTCTTCTGCGTGTGTGCAAGCAGAAAGAAGGCATCGAAAGATCGAAAGGTCGAAAGTAGAGAGGTCGTGACTGGTGACTGGTGACTGAGTCGTGAGTCGTGTGGTGGTTGGATACGAGCTCGAGGCTTTTCACAGTTGCGAAGAGTTGCGAAGCTAGCCCCGCTATTGAGCAAAAGAGGACTTGAAATTTTTACGGTAGCTTCTTAGCCTCATGGTTAATACAAAAGCGTCTCCACGCAAACGCGTCCCAGCTTCTTCCGCGACCAAGGTACAGAAGGTGAAGGCAGATCTTGCAGCAGAGCAAGCTGCGAGATCATCTCTGGCGGCAGCCAGAGCTCAGAAAGCCAAGGCAAGCCCTGTGGCAGAGTCACCTGCTCAAGCATCTCTTTCAGCTCGTCGCTCTTCGGCAAGCACCGTGGCAGACACCTGCCCCAAGAGCGTTATTTATGCAAAACGTGCGCCACCTAAAGCGTCCATGCCAGCGGGGGCCCTTACGCCACCTCAAACGGTTCAAGCTTCTTCTTCAAGCCCTAACTTTACGTTCGGTGGCAGTGGAGGTGGTGGCGTAGTTGACTGGTTCGCAGGCCTTGGTGGGGCTGGCGACGGAGGTGCTTACCAGGAGTCCTCGTCTGCGTCGCCCCAGCCCGATGCCAACGCTGCAGCACCGACCCAAGCTCAGAAGCCAAACCTGGAGCCACCAACCTCTGAATCCACGTGGGGTGGCTGGTTTTGTGGAGCTACCAAGGGGCTCACTCCAGCAAGCAGCTTCAGGCCTCAATCGGCCTTGAAGCCAGAAGATGAAGAAGACGAAGACGATCAGCCAAGCTTTCGCTTCGGTGGCGGAGGCCGTGAAAGTGAGGCTCCTGCGCTGCAGCAGCGCCGTCCTCGCGAGCGCGTCCTCCCACGCTCCGCTCGAGAAAACTCACAAGAGCCTCCCATGGAAGCGATGCGTCGTCGTTTTTCCCCGGATCGGCGACCGCAGGAGCAAGAGCACCACTATCATGGTGGCCCGAGTGGTCGTTTCGGAAGGGTGCGCGAAGCGATCACGGAGGCGCTTTCCGAAATGTTGAGTGACGCAAAAGCATGGCTTGAGTGGCTGAGCCGTGCGCTCATCCTCGCCCTCGCCGGCACTGGCCTAGCCTTCCTCTTCTTTCTGGCCTTGAGCCGTCGCCGCGACAGCACTTTACCTTTCTGCGACCACTTTGCAGCTGACGCCAGCGATAGCAGCGGCGAGGGTGGCTCAAACATCACTGATTCCAATTATGATAATGTCACTTCCTCCTCGCCTATCTGCGTGCCGTGCCCTGCGCATGGAGAATGCCGAGACGAAGCCTTGGTGAGCTGCGCTTCGGGTTACGAACTCGTCGATTTGCGGTACGACCAACCGAACGAGAGCTCTGTCAGTGGGGCGGCAGCAACAGAAGCAGCCGCAGGAGTGGTAGTGGTTGGCACCGGGCGCTGCGTGCAAACGTGGACTTCATGGATCTTAGCCATTGTATCGCAGTATCCTTGGCTGTTGGTGCTCTTGGGCGTGGTCATCTGGATCATCCGGCAGCGGCGTCGAGAGCAATGGTGCGCGGCGGCAGCGGAGCGGTGGCTGCACACGTGCTGGGCGCTGTTGGCGGACAATGACTTGCCCATCCCTGTCGATTGGCTGCAGCACAAGGTATTCTACTCGTGGCACTTTCCTAGGTAGCAGTGTTTTTATTGTAAGCGTTTTCTGTGTTTTTATATCAACGAGAAACCATAAGCGACCTGAGATTCTTGTGTAAACGATAACTTTTCCCTGCATGCTTCCTCGCCTCTAACCTCTCGAAACCTGTTACCAGGTCTTGCTTGACGAGCTTCGGACGCCGGCGCGCATGCGGTCCTGTGGAGCGAGCCGCGTGTGGAAAGAGCGAGTCCTCCCTGTACTTCTGGCGGACCCGCGCCTGCGTTTCGCGCCCTCGCAAGTCGAAGGCGAGCCCAAGGAGTGCGTGCGCGTGCTCAGCCCAGCGGCGCTGCGGCATGCAGCAGCTCCCATTCACCGTCACGCGAAAACGGACGCGAATACTCGGCACACCACCAAGGCAGAGGAGTCGAACAGCAACGGCAGCAACAGCGGGCTGTGGCGCAGCTTGTGGAACGCGATAAGCCCTGAGAAAGCGGACTAACCTCATGCTGCAGAATCAACATCCCGCTGGAAGCAAGCATAGAGCTCACGGGCACTTCAACGGGCCTGAAGCATTTCATGTGTGTATCCTTGAAGCACACGATGCTTTGAATCATACGCAGGAAAATGCCCCTTGTAGAGAGAAAGCAGCTCATGAAGCAAGCAAGTAGCAAGCGAATCGATTTAGATAACCACCTCGCGAGATTTAGCACATCAAGGAAGTCAACGAGCCAACCACGAGGCCGATCTCGCTTATTCCCGTGCATCCACACCAGAAATCACCTTCTTTTTTTTTTTTCTTGAAGCACCCACACATACACACATACACATGCGCATAGAGTATCCAGTCAATTGTCTGAATAAAAGAGCAGGCGGGTCAAACCTCTTCGAAAGAAGCGCAGGGGGTTCTGGGTCCAAACGTCCTAACTGCGTACGGCAGAACGCATCACGGAACAACAACAACTGGGCTTGTCCATCTAAAACATCTTTATACTATATTAGTTAGTCGGGTTGGGGGTGCTAAACTTGTTCCAGCTACCGAAAAACAATCAGAAGAAGACACTTTTGACTATCCCATGTGCCTTGGTGATCTTGTATGGTATTCACGAACGAATCCTGGTTTATCCTATTTGTGGTCCACGATCTAGCGCGCTTTATGCAGAATCCTGGTCCCGAACACGTGGAAGCAGCATATCGGGTGCTCCGTTACATCCTTGTACACCTTGATGCCGGTCTGACTTATCATGGCAGCACCGAAGTCCTTTATCAACCGTATGATCATTTTTCTACTCCTTCTACAGTATAGGCTATAGAGTATAGAGTCGCTATAGAGAGGTGCTGCTTGCTGCTTGCTAAATGATTAATACTCAGCAGCCACCTTGAAATTGGTTCTGCGATGGCGCCGTTGAGAGGGCTGTAAGGCAAGGCTTCCAAGGTAACATTTGTGCGCTTCATTGGCCTGAGTTACTTCTATATATGAATTCAAAATTACTATACACGACTGTTTAATGGATACTACAAACCAATCAGGGTCATGGTGACTCGCAGGGTGGCCTCCCTGATGAATGGAGCATATAATTTCATCATATTTATGTACCAAATGGCCTACGGCTACCATTTTTCGCACTCTAATGCCCACATTACCGCCATATCT
>Ga0307931_1003065_pt1 | contig 10388 bp, 13 predicted proteins | sample OrgLakmetageno47_FD_201816 | JGI IMG/M metagenome (GOLD analysis project Ga0307931, IMG submission 201816) | Saline water microbial communities from Organic Lake, Antarctica - #47 | ecosystem: Environmental > Aquatic > Non-marine Saline and Alkaline > Saline | place: Antarctica: Organic Lake... | reverse complement strand
GAAAAATATTTCTCGACGTGCAAATCAAAAAAGAAAAATCAGCAAAATAACGATCAAACGACGAGACTTACAGACAAAAAAAATCAGCAAAATAACGATCAAACGACGAGACTTACAGACAAATAAATCGGGTACGGTCCTACTATCAGTACTTCGTACTGTAGAGGAGATAAATCGGGTACGGTCCTACTATCAGTACTTCGTACTGTAGAGGAGATAATTCGGGTAGAACCACCGGTAATGCACCAATCGGCTAACACTGAAATAATTCCTCAAGGGCCCCATTTCTGTCTTTCCTTGTTTTCTTTGCAGAAATGTACGAGTTTGGGGCTTCTCTTGCTAAAATAAATATGTTGGGTTCTGAAAAAAATATTTGACCTCGATTTTTTTTGGCTTATCCAAAAAAAAAGGTCACCCTCCAAATGATAGCACATTCTTTTTATCGATCGGTGCACCGGATGGGCGTGAAAGTGCGCCTGATTAGCTTCTTAGGTCTTGTTTGCGCTGCTTTGCTTTTCTTCTCTACCTGTTAGTCTTCTAATTCCGGCCCTTCGGGGCCTGTCTCAAAATACCCCAATTCCAAGGTCTTCCTAGAAGCGATAAGGCTTCAAAAGGTCAATGCATAACCTATACGTAATACAGGATTAGTCCTGAGCATGCTCCTGTCTATACTCATTGAATGTGTTTATTTCTAGGCACCTGATCGACATGAACACCCAAGCTTTCGAGTGATGATCAGGCTCTTGTGGCAGCCGCAGCAAGGCACAATTCCGATAACGAATTCGGAATGTACGAGCTACTCCATCTAGACGAAATCAATTTGGATGTATGGCGAGTGCAATGGTCGAATGTGAGCATGAAAGGCGCTGAAAGCGCGCAGGAAATGGGAAGACACCAGGTAGCTTGCGGTGACTGAAAACGTGTTCGTCACTACTTCTAGACAATTCTTGCGATGTCTCGTCTCTACCTACGGTGCTTATATTAACTTTCATTGGGCAGATTGTGCAACGCCGATTTCGTTCGTTTCGAGGAAATGAACGATAACCTGGGCATGTGCGTTCGGTTGTCGATATCGCCGAGCACTCATGATGTACCGTTTCGATCGCAGCATCTACAGGATCAAGTAAGCGAATTGACCACAGCAAGATTCTTCTCCATTAACTGGAAAGCACTGTTGCCTAACTGTTCTTTGCGACTTTGAAGACAGCAATTGAATGGGCTCTCACCGCAATGCCGTAAGGCGGGCACCGACAAGGCCAACCAAACATTTGGTGCTTAAAGAAGGCAGTGGGTGGATGAATTAAACAGTCCCCTTCGTGAATAATCATCAAAGCAGCTTACGAGAGCTTACTTGGTGCACTTGGCTTTGCCTAGTATTAGTTATGAGTGCCTTATTTGGCCTTTGTTTAGCCTATAAGCGTACGCAAAACTCCCCCCTGTACCTGAGGATACCTACCGATCGATAAATAGTGCCGATTGTTAAATTACCGGTGGTTCTAGGGTCCTACTATCAGTACTTCGTACTGTAGAGGAGATAAAAATAGCAACCAATGGTTAGTTTAAACTGGCCCCTGTACTCAGCGGCTTTTCAAGCATTCACAGCTTATAACTTTCAGCAGAGCAAGATTCATTTCTAACGGCTGTCAGTTCACGTTTTCTGGGAAGCGCAGCGCATTTTTGTTTGAATAATGCCAGCGCCAGGAGGAGGGGGCCTTCCTGTTCGACGCACTTACACACGCTGGATACTCAAGGAAGTCCCCGCTGGGCTAGCTCTAGCTGACGCAGACACGCCGCCGCTACCCGTGGGAGCAGCTAATGGCTCGCCACCAAAAAAGAAGCTCGCGAGCATGCAAGAGCACCGTCGGCCCGTGCTAGATGATTTTGAAGCAGTGGTGTCACCTATTCCGTCAGAAGCTGATCTCTTGAAAGACGAGGTGCTTGTGCGTAACACGTGCTTGTCAGTAGACGCCTACACTACTGCATTTGATATGGAAGATCGCAACGTGGGCCAAACTGTGCCGGCTGGGTCGGCGGGAATTGTTATCGCTAGCAAATCGGATGATTTCATGCAGGGTGACACGGTGCGTGCTGATTCAGGCATCATTCCTAGACTTCGCGCACACCCAAGAATCGATACCTCAGTCTTTCATCTTCTATACTATGATGCCTTCTTTCGATAACAATTAATTACATCATATTTCCGTATCATTACACATGATTTTTGCCGATCGCAAAGAAAGCTCATGCCTACTACTTAGCTCCCTCAAGAAATCCAGAGCACCTTTCTTTCTACCTCAGCCCTCTGAATATTCCCCTCCTCTCATCCTTCTAATAGGTGGTAGGCCCTGGTGGCGCAGCTGAGTACTCTGTCTTGCCCGCTAAAAAGTGGCGGCGTGTGTCTCCTGACTCGGATGCTGACGTCGAGTACGATCCTGCTGAGGTAAAACAACAACATCATCGAGGGTAGTCTCCTGCTTGGCTGTTTGAGCTATTATTACGAAGTCGAGGCTCACAATGATTGTAGAGACGGCGGTAGTTGCAGCGGCTTTGTTACTGAAACATAACAAGTAGACTTGTTGTTGCTGCTCGTTCGACTACACCTATGAGTTTCAAATTATTTTGCCCTTCTTGTATCAACTGCTGTAAAAATAAATTAACGGCGGTCGTTCATAAAAGGTGGGGCTTTCACCGAGCTTGGGAGTGCTGGGAGTCTCCGGAGTCACTGCCTACTTAGCGGTGCGAGATTTGTTTGGGAAGCCACCATGGCCGTTGGATCAAACCGTAGTGGTCACGGGCGCCGCTGGCAGCGTAGGGAGTTGTGCCGGGCAACTCTGCAAACTGTGGGGCGCTGACAAGGTGATTGGGATCTGCGGCAGCGACGAGAAGTGCGTCACCGTGACGCACAAGTACGGCTTCGACGCGTGCCTCAACTACAATATCGAGCTTGCTGCTGCGCCTAATCTTGCTGCTGATACTCCACCTGCTCCTCCTCCTGCTTCTGCTGCCGCCGCTGAGAATTCTGACGAGGATGAAGTTGATAAAGGGTCAGACGACGACGACGACGAAGAAGAAGAACCTGCAAGCAGTTTAAAGCCCCCAGAGGACTTGGCAGGGCAGTTGGCATTGCTTTGCGGCGACAGCCCTGTAGATTGTTTCTTCGACTGCACCGGAGGGCCCGCAGCATCCATCGTGAAGGCCGCCATGGTGGACGGGGGAAAAGTGGCGAAAGTGGGGAGCTTGGGTGGGCCCGACACCAGCGAGCACGACCACCGGCTCGTGATCAAGGTGAGCATGCTAGTGTGCGTTTGGGTGTTTTGAGACAGGGATGGAAGGATGAGAGTTGAGCTGCTGATTATATTTGCTAGTGTTCATTTGCTACAAGTTTCCTTACACGCTTGAGTGTATTATTCTGTCGTAAGAATACTTCTTCTTTGACGTCTTTCAAACTCCTCAGCTTTGTTTTCATCTCGTACTGTAGTACTGCCTTGGTGCCTTCTCCCGCGGCTCATGTGTCTATCTTTCTTTTCCTTTATATTAGGGCTTCTACGCGGCTGGCCTCATGGACCGATGGCCGGACGCCATTCGAGCCTTGGCAGAGCTCATTGAAGCAGACGAAATCCAATTCGACGAAACGGTAGGAATATCCCTGTTGAACCCGTGCTGGACCAGTGTAGTTCAGATCTTTTGCTGCGTGCTCAGTTGCTCTGGTCAAGCGTCACTCTTGCAACAATCTGCTTGTCTCATGATGCTGCCCCCAGTGAATTTAACTTTCGCATTCGTATGAATTACGTCAACTTTCGTTCTTTTTGTTTCATTAAATGATGCATGAATTACGTGTGTCGGCTCATTGCGAGCGCAATCAATTCGCAAATCCTCCTGATGCATTCTACTTTTACCCTGGTGCTCGCGCGCGTTCTTTTGATTGCTTATCTCGCTGCAGGTCTTGGACGGGATTGGCACTTTCCCGGAGGCTATGGTGGGAATGATGGAAGGCGCTTACGAGGGAAAAACGATTGTAAAACTTTGAGTTCAGTGGGCTATATAAGGCGAAAGGGCTTACTCAGAGTATTCGAAGGAAAAAGACGTATTCGAGTAGAAGAATCAAGAACACGAAGAGGAAATGCTTCCTCATTTCGCTTTATTCTAGTTATACGCCATAAAATATACGTTGTACGTTATACGCCGAACTCTCAACTTTAAGCCCCGGGCCCCTATCCCTAAGCCTCAGCGCCATGAATGAAACATTGGAATATTAGAAGATGGACTTGCTTTTCCGGCATAGTGTCTTAGGAAACACATTTCTAAATTCCCTTCCCTTTACTTCATCTAGTTCACAAATATCTCGCCATTTATAGATCCCAATTCATATCTAAAATTACCCGTCTTTGAATAACGAAACGGGCGAAATCAGATTCCACATCCCAGATATATAATTAAGCAGTTCTAAAGCAAAAAGCACAGCAAAAAAAGCAGTCCAGCGAGCGCTCCGCTGCGCGGGCAAATCGATAGCCGCATCTTTAACTCCCGCCCCCTCTCTCACATGAAGCACCTGAGTGGTAGGCGAACAGCGGTGACAGAGGAGGCGAGCCTGTGCGCAGTGTGGGAGAAGGATGAGATCAAAGCAAATTGATTCCTCTACCTGCCCCACACTCCAATACTGCCTCTTTTCGCTCCCTTCATCTCCTGCTTGATTTCCTTGCTTCTTTTTCTCCGAGTGCGATTTTCAAAGTCCGTCTATGGAAAATGAACCACTCACACGCTTTTTTTGTCACTTTTTTTTTCTTCCATTTCTCTCCTTGTTGCGCGCCAACACACTACTCCAGCGTTTTCAGCAACCGGAACAAGCCCGCAGCTTCCCGGATCCGGCTGAACTCAATGCAAAACGCTTGGACTTCAATGAACAAGTCCTGAACGTTGATGATTTTGTTGCGAATCAAGCTTTGCAAGAACACGCACACCAGCCGAACCAGGCGGTTTTGCATGTACTTGTCCTTGATGTTTTCGCACGACGAAATGCAGTTGCTGATGTACAAGTGGATGAATTCGGTGGGGAGGTCCACCGCCGTAGTGAGCCGGTTCACCACTTCCATCGAATGCAATGACATGTCCATGTTGACCTGTTATTCCAAAAAATGAAGGTAGGTTGACGAAATTCGTGTAAGCAACGCAGAGATGAAGGCTGATATGATTCGTTAAAACTTCAAAGGGCTACCTTCACATAGCGCGAAAAAAAACTTAGAAAGAAAGAAAGATGAGAGTACAGTGAGATTCCAAACACGTACCAGGGCAGACAGGTATTCGTTGAGCTGAGACGACGACATGAGCTTGAGCAAGCACTCAATCGCAATCATCGGGTTGTTTTCCACCAGGTCCGGCAGCTTCTGAGGGGTTAACCCGCAGCGGCTCACCAACTTCTTGTCCGCCTCCAGCTCCGCCACCACCTAATATAGTAGATAGATCCATGAATAATAGGTTTCAGCACATGAGATTGCAATTCATTCCCCTCGCCCCCCACTCCCCTCACACCCACTCAAGCAACAGACTTGCAAGACGCAGGCAGAAAAAGAAGCTGAGGAGATGAAAGCCTCTCGATATGCATAGAACAGCAACACAGAAGTTCAAGCATTGTGTAAAAGTTCCTAGCTAAGAGACCGCACCTGCTGCTGCTCCTCGGGCCGCAGCGGTCCTTTGAACGCTTTGCTCATCAGCTCGCGCACCTTTTGAAAGAACAAGCACAATCAACATGAAACCCCAAATGAGCATACGATCCAGTCCAAGAGCTTGCACGAAACAGCGTAAAAGCCATTGATCGCATGCCCGCACACCGACATGAATGCCAACTATGGGCACACACACGCTCTCTCGTTCAGCTTTTATTCACCTCAGCGCCTTTGGTGTTGTCGGTGCACAGGCCGGGCTCCCACAGCAGCGGCGGCGTGTAGTCGGGGTTGATCCAAATCATCTCCGCGTCGGTCACCGCCATCAAGGGAGGCGCCACGCGGGCCATCCGAGGCTCCAACCCGTGCAACACGCTCAGCGGAGGCCCTCCTCCTCCTCCTCCACCACCACCGCCGCCGCCGCTGCGGTCGCCGCTAGGCGTCGCTCCTACTTCCAACCCCCCATATGCCGCCGTGAGCACCGACAAGTCGCTCTTCGACAGCGCCTGTTGAGGCACCGCAGCTGCCGTCGCCTTTTGAGGACTCAGCGGAGTGCTTCCGCTGTTGTTGTTGCTCCCACGCCCTAACGAAGGCGGCGGTGGCACCGCCAGATCCCTCCCTGTATCGGCGTCCGCCGGGTCGAGGAGCACCGGCCGCACCGCGGCGGCGCGGAGGCAGGGCACCCCCAAAGGGGTTCGCTCCGAGTGCAAGGCCCGCAGCGCCGACAGGTCGGGCACGTCCACCGCAGCGGCGCCTTCACCTCCTAATTTTTCGTTAAGGAAGGTGAAAATGACAGGAGCACGTAGAATTGTGCCCAGATCCCCACCACAAGGACAGAGAAGACGACGAGAAATATTTTCGTTGAGATCCAGGGATATTTTCAGATGAAAGAGAAGAGGCTCTTCAGGCAACCAAGCCAGCCTCATTGAAACGCATAGCATTGCCACTAGCACTCTTTTCGTGCATTTTTCTTATCTCTCTCTTCCCTCAGTCACTTACCGCCGCTGGCTGCCACTCGTGCGTCGTATTCCTCCACCAGGGCCCGCGCCGACCGTTCCGTGGTTTTGCGGTACGCAGGCGTCGACAACAACAGGTCTTTAAGAAACTGCCGCTCGCTGCCGTCACAGCCTGGGGCTTCCACGGCTTCGAGAAAGAAGGGCAAGAACGGGTTGGCGCCGCCGTTGCCACCGTCTTTGTCGTGGCGGTAGAGCTCGCAGAGGATAGCAAACGCCACCAGCCGCTGTGGCCTCGTCAACAAGCGGTCGCCGAGAAGCACGCATAACGCGCAGCCGAGTTTGAAATAGTCGCCGCGAGAAAATGTGCGGTGGATATCGGCAGCTACTGTATCAAGTGGTAACCCATCCGCCTGTGGATGTGAAGGAAAGCAAGGCCCCAACAACAACAAAAAACGAACGTGAATGGATTATAAGTGAAGAGAAAGCACGCTGAGAAGGGCACGGCAAGGGCGAGCACGAAAAATAAAAGGAAGAATTTAATCTAATCTTTTCAAAAATAGAATCCAGGTAATCGCTGGCGCTACAGCCACCTACAGAAAGCAACCCCACACATTATCGAGACCCCATAACAAGCTGCTGCTGTGAGGAGCATGATCTGTCGATAATGCCCACGATTTCTACTCGTCCACAAGTTATCAAGTGTCGCTATCCCCTAAACTCGGATACTACTACGCTGTTAGGGCAGTGAGGCATATTTCAGCGTACCAGGAGCACGCCCAACAGAGCCTCCAGCTCGCCGGAGGACAGCACACCCCGGCTCTGCGCGTCGCTCATGCGGGGGCGCACACTAAGCAGCAAAGGTGGCTTTAATTCCGGCACAACCGGCTCAGGCCACCCTCAGAGTGACTTCTTAAGTAATACTGTTCTGGAAAGTCTGCGCGGTGACCTCGTTTTGTATGCGCAAGTCTGTTTGGTGGCCTCCTTTATGAAAGGTGTTCTCTAGAGTCCACGGTCCACGGGGAGGCGGGGAGTACGAAGAGGGAACTGCTATAGAAATAGCGTAAAACTTAGTATATCTAAAATCTCAAAATAAAGGATCAGAAATCGATATTTTACGAACAACTGCTCATCAAAATTCTTTCAGCTTTCAGTCATAGCGCTAGCGCGCGCTAGCGTCACAGCTTCTCTCTGTACATACGGCGCGAAGGCGTTAACCACGAAGAAGCATTTCTGTTTGAGTCTTAGAATCTATATTCGACTAGGACATTAATTTGTGTGCTCTAGATTTCAATCTGTGATCTTGAAGTAGTGATAGGTGTTGGCAAACAGCACAAAAGCTCGCCTATGCCTAAGCACTGGGAAGAGGTCCACAATGGTCCTTTCAAGGACCAGCTCCGTTCAATTGTAACGGTAAGAAGCCGATGAAGCTAAGCATGTTTTCGTAATTGAGTTCATCCTTCGGCTGCCCTTTTGAATTGCCACCTGGCGTTAAATTCATTTTCTACACTTCATTCTCTAATGTACGTGTTGGTGAAATACGAAATAGGATGCGCCGACTGCGTTAAATTTAGATACACTGGTGCGGACACCTGAGGACTTAGAGGTATTGATCACAACGCTGCGCGAAGTTCCAGTGCATACAGTGACGACAATATCGATGCGGTATTGTGCCCTGAAATCAGAAGAAGCTGTGGCACACTTGGTGACACTTTGCGGTGATGTTTACGAAAACCCGAAGCCCGTTGGTGTACTCACCTTCAAGCCCAACTTGTGCATCATTGAGACTCTTTACTTGAGGTGAGAATCGCGCATACGGCGTGTGCCTACTAAAGAGCCATTTGTTAGAAGATAACTTCTTTCGCACTTTGCAGCCTGAGTTTGAAGTACCATAGATAGTAAGCCTCATTGAAAACCATAGCTTCGTACAACCCAACTCTTTTTGAAGTTCTGATTTTTTTCTCTTCCCTGTCAATTGGTTCGCTTGTCTGCGTTGCTCGGTGGCTGAATTGTGTGCGTCAATGCAGTGACAGCTTAAGCGACCGCAATGTCTCTGAAATCACCAAGGCGTGGCAGAACGTGGCAGGCGGAGAAGTAAAAGTAGCTTGCGTACGCGCCCCAGGCCTTGCAATAGCTGAAGGCGAAGACCCCCAAACCATTCACACTTTCCGACGGAAGCTAAAAACGTACAACGACTTGAAGCCCGAGGAGCGCAACGCCTTACTGCCTAAGGCAGTCATTGAGGCCGAAGCTGACGGGTTCGGGAAAAAGAAAGCCCCAAAGAAAGGCGGAGGTGGCAAGAAGAAGAAGTAGATGTAGAGAGAGCTCAGATAACCACGAAATAGTTTTATGAATTGGATCCTCTTTAAAGCACGGACATAAAGCCTTCTTTGGTATGTCAATTACTAACCTAACCTTTAGCCTTTAGAATTCGAAGGTCAGGGCGGTCGTGAACAGTTTCCACCTTGGGGGGGGGGGAGTTTTTTCCTCCCTGGCCTCTATAACTACCATCTTTACGATATCTACTTGCGTGTACCAGCGTTTACACTCATGCCCGCAGCATTGGCTTCTGTGTCTGTGTCAATTGGGTTTATATTAGTTTGAGTTCGAGGTAGTTTTCTTATACTTATAAGGCACATATAGAGCTAACTTTTTTAATTAAACGGACCGGTTCATCTCTTCTTGGTTGAATTGATGGAAGGAAGGCAAGTGCGTAAAGGGGAAGGGCCAAGCAAGATGCAAGGGCAAGGGGGTTGGGGGGTTATTCACTTTTTATAATATTGGCACAGGTTCATTGGCAATTAGAAGTATGTTGATATCACGTAAGTATGGGAGAATACATAAAGGAGTCTCCAGAGCAATACCTTATGAGCTAGCCAGGTGCCATGCTATAGTAAGGGATCAAGGTTAAAGGTTCATCATCAACGGATTGTTCGGCAAGTAATCAGTGAATCTGGTGAAGACTGCAACCCTGAGGAATTCCCCAACTATCGTAACTGGAGAGTTGCACTGGAGGACATAGGGTATTTGGACACGGACGAGTTCTACGATAATCGTGTGCAAGATGCCCTTCTTTCTGGAACCGGGGTTTCGTCAGAGGGTGCAAATATAACCGAACTTGCTGCCTTTTCGAAGATATGTTGGGGCTCAAAGGGATACTTCTCTGTCAAGTGGTGCTATCGAGATACCACCTTGCCCTCTTGTCCATTGCGTGTAGGAGGCAGTTTTGACTGTGGGTTTCAGGATGCTCCGGTAATTTACGTCTTATACTGCTACGGACACGTTGACCTTTTGGTAGTGAATAGTGAAGATCACAAGAGAAGATTCACTCAACACCCAAGCGATGAGCGCTCTCTTGAAGACTTATTATCCTCTCCAAATCCTGCACATAGACCTCCTGTACCTACTCCAGCTCCTCTTCCTCCAGCCATCCTTACCCAGGCTCCTCCCCCTACCCCCACTCCAGCTCCTCCAGCCATCCCTACCCTGGCTCCTCCTCCTCCTCCTACCCCCACTCCAGCTCCTCCAGCCATCCTTACCCAGGCTCCTCTCCCCCTACCCCCACTACAGATCCTCCGGCCATCCTTACCCAGGCTCCTCCCCCTACCCCCACTCCAGCTCCTCGAGCCATCCTTACCCAGGCTCCTCCCCGTATCCCCACTCCAGCTCCTCCAGCCATCCTTCCACAGGCTCCTACCCCTACCCCCACTCCAGCTCCTTCACCGCCCACTCCCATCCACGCTAGACTACCAGGCTCTTCGAACGTCATACCTACTGA
>Ga0307931_1003059_pt1 | contig 10399 bp, 7 predicted proteins | sample OrgLakmetageno47_FD_201816 | JGI IMG/M metagenome (GOLD analysis project Ga0307931, IMG submission 201816) | Saline water microbial communities from Organic Lake, Antarctica - #47 | ecosystem: Environmental > Aquatic > Non-marine Saline and Alkaline > Saline | place: Antarctica: Organic Lake... | reverse complement strand
GCGGCGCCAGTGCTGGCAGTGCCTTCGTCGTGGCAGGCGGCAGCTGACGCCGTGGTCCATGCGCATTTGAGGCATTTGAACCACACTGAAGCTTCGCTGGTGGGCGGGGAGCACCACCGATGCAGCAAGAGCGACGGCACTCACGATGATGCGAAGAGCTTGCCTGGATGCCCGGTCGTTTGTTTGGTCGTCGGTGCGAAAGGCGTCGGGAAGTCAAGCGCGGTGCGGTACCTCGTTCATCGCCTCGTGAGCGCCCGTCGGGATTGGTTGCGTGCGAAATTGGAACAAAGTGACCACCACGACAAGTCACCCCAGCAAAAGTCGCCAAGGCATGCACAAGCAGCGGGTGCTTGGCGCGCCACGAGTGTCTCGTTGCTTGATTTAGACGTCGGGCAACCAGAAATGGCGCCGCCTGGGCTCTTGTCGCTCCACACCCTTGATGCGCGTCTGGGATCCCGTCGCGGCAATGGTGGTGGCGGCGGCGGAAATGGCCTAGAAAGTGCTGATAACATCGAGGCTACCCTCGAAGATGCTGAGAAGGAACATGTCACATCTGAAGCCACTTTACTCTTGGGCCCTCCGCACACTCACTTGGCCCCTTCTTGTGGCGGCAGCTTCTGCCACAGTAGTGATAACAGTGGTCTTGGTGGAAACGACAGCAGTGACAGCGCTAATGGCAGTGGCAGCAATGCCGACGATATTGGTGGTGGTGCGTACTTCTTTGGTGACGTCACTCCTCGGCGAGACCCAGCCCTGTACCTCGCGCAAGTGGCCAGTCTCGCTGCCAGCCATCGCGCTCGCCTCAAGCAAGGTCCCAGTCTCGGAGCAGCTGTGCTAGCGAATTTGCCGCAATCCGCTGATTCTGCTGCGGGCAGTAGTACGGGAGCAGAGTTGGTTGCAGCCCGCGCTCGTGCGACACTTCTGGCGTGTGGGCCTCCTTTGGTGGCCAACGGCGATGGGTGGGTGAGCGGTTTGGGGAGCGGAGTCCTGGCGAGCTTGTTACGTTTAGTGCGACCTTCCCACGTGGTGGCGCTGCATGGCGTTGGGCGCAACAAACAGTTTACTCTTCCGACGCAATCGAATGCTGCTCAAGACTTCTTAGGGCCTGATGCTGCTGCGAGTGCTGGTGCTGACGCTAGCGCTGATTCTTTTGCTGATCACGACACTTCGATTATTTTCCATGAGGACGAGTGTAGCAATTTTGACGACACGTACGTGGTGGGTGAAGAAGAGGGCACAACTCGTCATGCTGCTTTTGCACCCCCCTTGTGGGTGCCGAGCCGAACCATCCAGCATAGTAGTTCCGCAAGAGATTCATCGGCTGAACTAGACAGCAGCGAAGCAGAGAGCAGCACGAAGGACAAGAACATCACTAGCACAAGCACAGCTAATGTGGACTGTGTGAATCAAAGCACCAATGGTGGCATGGTGTGGGGTGAGGTACATGTAGTAGACGCGTGGAATGCAGCCTTCACGGAAGCTGCTACCATCCAGAACGAGAAGTCAACTCCTATGAGCAGTGGCAGAAGCAGCAACTCTGAGCAGGGTGGCAGTGAGGTGGATGTAGGTCACGACGGTAGCAGCATTGGAGGTGGAGGACAGGCTGGCTCTGCAACTGCCACTCCGTCGCTGCCCCCTCCCAACAACACTGTAGTCGCACCGACAACCGGCGGCTCGTCCGCAGCTGACTTGCGGTCTGTGCGGACAGCGGCTTACTTCGCTCTTCTTTTTCAAAAACGCCGTAATTTATCACACGAAGAAGTCAATGGCGTGAGTTCTCCACCCTCGTCCGCATACCCAGTGGCCAGTGGCGTTGCGGTGCGCAACGGTGCTCTTTCCGACCCGAGCGGTAGTCTGGCGCATGCGCTTGCCGAAATGCCACCGCTGCGCGCGCCCCTGCATTCTCTTGCGCTGGTTGCACCGGGCGACTTACCTGGTGTGCCAGCGCTGGCTTCGACCACAGAGTTGTTGCACGCGTTCAACGGAGCGCTCGTAGCTCTACTTGACCATCGTCCCCAGGTGACCGTGCAAGTTGAGCCAAAGGGCAGTGGCGGCAGTGATGCAAGCGCTGGGGGATCTACAGCGAACGTCTCAGCAGGTGTGTCAGCGAACTGTGCAAATGCTGGTACGACTTCTTCAACCTTAGAGGTACCACCTTGTGGTGATCAGTGGGCAGAGAAGGAATTGGCAGCAGAAGATGGTGGGGGTTGGCTGCCGCCACCGGGCGCGCGTTGCGTTGGGCTCGGGATCGTGCGGTCCATTGACCTCGACAACGGTGGCTGGGTGTACCTGTTGACGCCAGCGCCAGCGTCTAGCCTTCGCCGCTGCGCTGCTCTTGCTCGGGCCCCCGTGGGCGCAGGGCCGGGGACTTCCCTGTCAGGTCTGCCGCCTCAACTGTTGCTTGATCCAAAGGCCAGCGCATTTCCGTACTTGTTTTGCGAGGCCTTGACTACGGGTGGCGGCGCTATAATGAAATCTCGCAACAACTTGCTGCGGGGCGGAAATGCACGACCACCGCAAAGTTTTTGATTTATTACCAGAGCGCGGTGGCATTTGACTTGCCGATTGACTCCCCTTTCTCTCTTACCTGTCGCTATAATTTTTGGGATACAACTATAACAAAGCCAACTGCACACAAAAAATATTCGTATTTAAGTGTAAGTTATTAGTCCATTACTAACTAAAGTGCTTCTGTTTACGTGCATTAGTCCACTCCACTTTCCACTGAAGTCAGATCAAACAGCGAACAGTCCAAACCAGCAAGTGAAACTCAAAAAGCTCCTACTTTTTGATCAATTTGAGAGTTGATACAGGCCCCGAGAGGCTGGAATTCAAGCTCGTCACAAAAGCGCCTTTCAAATTGGAAAACCGCAGCTGCGGCCACCTCGGTGCGACACCAGAGTGACACCAGAGTGACACTAGAGTGACACCAGAGTGACACTAGAGTGACACCAGAGGAGAAGCGGAGATTCCTGGCGCGGCGTGCCCAAGAGACCGAACAACGGCGTGCTCTCTTCAATGCAGAAACAGACGCAGAAACGACTTAAGTCCAGTTTCAAAATTATTTCATGAACAGTTTTCACTTTAGAGGGGAATGGAAGTATTGTGCTTCCTGCCCTCTACACACTATCCCTTTACGCACTATCCTCTTTACGGAGGGGGGCTCTTCACTCGAGAAATCAAACAAAATCATACCAGATCTTGTGATAAGAGCCCCTCATTTATCAGCTAGCAAAGGTGCCGATTGTGACTTAGACGGTGCAGACCACATTGTGGACTTCGAGGCACCACAAGGCCTTTCACACTACGACAACACCTCTACTATTCCCGGGGCCACTCTGGAGAAAGGGCAAAAAGCTGTCAACAAAAAGTACCACGATCGCACTATGGTGCTCGACCTCGAGCTGCATGGCACGCAGGAAGATCAGAGAGGCCCAATAAAGAGCAAACTTAATGAGTATGGCCACTGCGGTCGTGTTCTTGCCCCAGTCATTGGCCAATACGGTGGTGCTTCCTCTGACCTCAGCCTCATTTTGGACCTCGTCGCTCGGGAAATGGCTCCTGGCAAACACACGGCATCCTACAACATTGGCTTTTCGGAAGCCGAAGCCTTGTTCAGACAGAAGCTTACACGCAAAAGGCGTCACGCAATTCCTTGGGGATGGGCGACTCTTATTCTGGATCGCCTGAAGGCCTTCATTGTAGTCCCCTCCTCTGCGGGCGGAAACGCGGAAACTCTTCTTTTGAGCTGCACTCTCAGAGCACGGAGGAGCGTGACACTTTGGACCGCTACCATCACTTCCATGGCCACTCGGGCATGTGCGCCTGATACGTTTCTTTGGTTCAGTTTGCGCTGCTTTGCTTTTCTTCTCTACCTGTTAGCCTTCTAATTCCTGCCCTTCGGGGCCTGTCTTAGAAATAGAGGGTTAAAATTGCTTTTTGTCTCTATCTGTTAGCCTTCTAATTCCGGCCCCTCGGGGCCTGTCTCAACAGGCAGAAAACAAAGCAAAGCAGTTCACAATTGGAAGAGAAGCCGATTAGTAATCAGGAACACACGCCCGAGTGGCCTTGGAAGTGATGGTAGCTGCTGCGTGCGTGCCATACGGCTCGGAGCTCGGAGCAGCCGGTCAAAGAATTCAACAATTCATTCATCCAAGAATGCATTGGGCTGGCCAATTAGGAGAGCTTCGTACCCCAATGCCGAAAATTTTCTCATGTTCGATGTTCGATGCTCGAATCTTCACGCGCTTTCGCCGAAAATTATTCGCACCGATACCGTACAGGTTACAGGGGTCGGTTTTTCGACGCCGTCATTCGGTGTCGCGTACAGGTTACAGGGGTCGGTTTTTCGACGCCGTCATAGCTTTAGGCGGGCACACGAGGAGATTTTCCAGTATGGGGGTGGGGGCTACAGACGTTTTTTTCGCCCTCTAGCGATAGGGTTAGAAACTTATGTTATGCTTTTCTAAAGTTAAGCTTTCTGACCGTTTCCGCGTAGACTCCTCCAATTTTTTTGGAATCGGTGCAAAGACTGCTTAGAACCGTTGTTCTCGGGGTACGTCACGTGCACGCTTGAGAGTCTTCCTCCGCACAAAGCAACTGACGCGCGTTCAAACCAAAGGTTCCGCGCAACCACGAGAACCAAAATTTAACTTTGATTTTCATTCACTGTTTATGTGTCGTCGGCTCTTCAGGTAGATGATGGGTTCGACGTCGGGCTTCAGTGTGCAACTCGCGAATCACTCGCAACCGAACCCCTGCACCTACGCTTGATCCCGCATGTATGGAGCGTGAACCCGAGGTGATCATTGCTCCTATCGTTATCCATATCATGCCACATCTAGATCTTAGAAGGAGCGGCGCTGTTCCCTCAACAATACATCCAGCATGTGCCAAGGGTGCAGGTACGTAGGGTGGGGGGTCCGACGAGCAGGGGGGTTTGGGGGGCGTGCCGCCCCCCATGAAGCGCGGGTATGGGAGTGGCAGCCCCAAACTAGATGTCAAATGTATGTTTACAATTGAATGCGTCCTGTAAACATGCTAGCAATTGCAGGTACATCTGGACTCCTTCATCTCGGGTAAGCGTCAGAAGCGATTCTTAGCACCGTTTCGCTTCGACAGTAACAAATGACTGAGCGTACACGGCGGCCGCTCAAGCTTAATGGTTTTGCGGCTACTCCAGCTTAATGCAACTCGCCAACAATGGTTGAGCAGGAAGTGCTGAGCTTAGAATGGTGGCTGCCACGTCGACGATGCTTCAAAGAAAAAAAATACCACGGACTTCATCTTCCGGCCTGAGGAAGAAGGCCATACCAATAATAATGTCCTGCTCAAGCCAACACCCAGCACCATGATGCAAATTACACCCACGTAACCTAGACTAATTCACTTCACACTTGAAGATAATAGGGAGACTTCCCAGCATTAGGCAATATCAACAGAAAAACCAAAAAATGAGAAGAACCCGAAGTGGCCGGCTGGTCGGGCTGCTACTGGGCTGCTGCTGCTGCTGCTGCTTAAAATATAATCTATACATATTCACATAAAAGGCATTTCCATAATGATGTATACTCCTTAGTCGCATTAGAAATATAGCGTCAGAGAAGACTCAGGGATATAGGTGAGTGAGTCTGAACGATGGCAATTCGGCCTGTCCTACGCAAATCGCCAAGGCGATCCTCTCCACAAGCACCTCTCGTCCTCGGAAATTCCAACTGGACCCAATACTTAACTTCCTCTGTGGCAAGGCGTGCTCTTAGTTCAACAAACACCCAGTCGGCCAAAAGTGAACTACCTTGCTCACAAGCACCTGATAATGCAACCTCGATTCCCTGAGTTCTGAATTGCACCCAATGCCAGTATGCCAGCATACCTACTAATAGTTAACTGTTATGCTTCCTCCTCAAAAGAGAATGAAGAACCCCATGTTGATAGTGGCGCATCAAGCACCCAGACTAGGCATGGGCGGCCGCATTATTGGACGGTGTACCACTTTCCCGACGTGTTCCGAGGAAGAATGCAAGACCTAGCTAGCACCTTTCCGTAAGGGATGCAGAGTCGAGGAGTGATTGGATTGGCTAACAACGAGACCTATTTGCTCCGTAACCACGGAGTAGCCACAACTTGATGGTGCTGCGAAAGAGCTGAATATTGTCAGTGGACTACCTGTCCGTCAGCTATGTTGCCCAGCCCTTTGGAGTTGCACTATAAGTGGCGGCGAAAGATGTGGTGCAAGTGTGGCACGCCTCTGAACGGGTGCATTGTGAACGGGCGCACTGGTGGGTGCAGGCACAAGCGCAAAAGACGGAGCAACTGCGTGATCTTTCAACGCAAATGCAGACGCAGCGGCGACCGTAATCTAGTCTCATGTCTCATGAGCTGTTTTTACTTCAAAGGGGGTTGGATTTCTTAAACTACTCATTCCTGCCCTTGTGAACTCCCTCTTTACGATTTTGACTTGCACACATCTAATTCTGCCCGCAGCATTGGCTTCCATGTCGTTAGGGTTTGTATTGGTTCGAGTTCGAGTTCTGGTGGATAGATCTGGCAGCAGGCGGTAGAACACATACAAACGAGTCAACTATGTAAATAGTAGTCAGATGAACCCCTACCAGAAGCTGATAGAACACTTCTCTGCTTGCGCGCTCATAAGAGATTCATCATATACCAGAAGGAGGCCTTTTGGGTGTATTGACCCACTTTTCTAGCAAAGAGTAGTAGTTTATGCCTTTATACACCCACACATATAAAGAAGCATCCCTGCAGCATGCAACATCAGGCGAGTTTGAGCTTCATTCAAGTCGAACCTTTGAGGGGTTGATATTTACGCTGAATGTAGGGCATAGACATAAACACGGAGATGTCGGCAGGCACGTGCATTGTCGTAGGAGCGGGCGTAGGAGGAGGCCTTATTCACACAGGTTCCCGAATAATAGCCGGAATCGGGGGCTCACAGGCAGAAATACAAAGCAATCCAGTTTATACTAGAAGAGGGGCTAATCAGGCTCACTTGCCCGAGTGGCTATAGAAGTGATGGTAGTGGTCCAGAATGGCTCGACCTTCCTCGCCCTTAAGGTGTTGCTCAAAAGAAGAGGTCTCACCCACAGAGGAGGTGGCTACTACAAAGTTCCTCCGGCGACGTTTTTTGGATTACTTGCCCACTTGCCTACATCACCACACAGCCTTGAGTCACTATTGGGGCTATGTATGGGACATAGACGCGACAGTGGTTGTGACAGCGGTGATAATGGGACTGCGATGATTACGAAGAGATCTGGAATGGCTACTGGCACTGCATGGCTAGCTGAGATACTACTGTAATGAAAAGGAGCCATACAGCTGTGACGCTGCTGGTGGTGCACGGCCGTGCATAGCCTTAGGCATGGCCGTAGGAAGAGGCACTTTTGGTGTATTTGTGTATAGAGCCAAGCCATCAGGAACTACGAGTCACGACTCACTACCGGTGCTACACACATGAGCGAAGTTTCACGAAAGTTCCAACTGGCCTATTTATTCCGAACAAGTCGAGGAGCTGAGTGTGAAGTGCAGGGCAACTACACACCCGCCTCACTTATCAGGAGCAGCAAACAAGTTTCCTCGCTTGCAGTTCTAGTTGTGTGTCAATTGATTCCGTGTTGGGAAGCAGATGAGCATTACTAGACCTTCCTCGAGAAGTCAGAAAAGAAAAAAAAGCCCGAGGTTAAGAGGATGAATCGAACCCATGCTCTCTTGACAAGCGCCAGCCGTCCTAATCGCTTGGCTATTGTGACACATGTATCGTGTGGAAATATGTATATAAGATCTGAGCATATATTTTACTTTTTACTACATCTGTGCAGTCCGTTCCCTGTTCTCTATGATGCTGCATGGCTGCATGGCATGATTTACTACAGTGTACAGTACTGTACGTATGCGTAGTTCTTATCTGTAATACTTTACAGTACGAGAATGCGAGTAAAGTATCAGTCTACATATCTACATACGTAGCTCATTCATGTCATTTTCTATACTTTACGCTCACATCGGATGCTCACGTTGACTTTCGGTCTGATTAAAATCTCACCTATATGCAGCTCAAGTGCATTCTCTATGTGCCTCTGTGACTGCTGTAACTAGACTAGAGTGAATACACGAGCGAATTTACTTGCGCATTTGCAGCTCAAGTGCATTCTTAATGTGCCTCTGTGACTGCTGTGTACTTGCCTTTCTTTGTTTTTGGGAGAGTATTAACTAGGCTAGACTAGACTAGACACGACCCCCAAAACAAAGAAATGCCCCTGCTCCACACAGCAGCAGAAAGTTCACCCTTAAAAAGTCTTCACTGGGCTGAGTATCTTCATGCTTGAAGCGAAAGATGCTTATTTACTCTTGAGTTGCCCTTCAGCCATCAAACTTCAGGGGGTTTGCTGTATTGAAGAAAGTTGCTCGTGCTGTAAGCTGTAAGTTCCATGAAAGAATACTTCGGAGTATAAATCTCTACAGAGCGCCAAATGTAAGAGGATAAATAATTTAAGGGGATTAGGCGTAAATCAATCGACCTCAGTGGCAATAGCACACTTGGACGTCCAGAAACGACTTAAGTCAGGTTTCAAAATGATTTAATGAACAGTTTCCAATTTAGAGGGGATGGAAGTATTATGATTCCTGCCCTCTACAGACTCTCCTCTTTGCGATATTTACTTGCGCGCAACGCACGCGCGTATACTTCTGCCCGCAGCATTGGCTTCTGTGTCGTTTGGGTTTTGTACTAGTTCGAGTTCGAGTTCCTCATTGCCTCCTTTGAAATACGTAAGCTTAACGCAAAAAAATGTAAGCTTTGCTTATTTTGAGACAGGCCTCGAAGGGCCGGAATTAGAAGACTAACAGGTAGAGAAAAAAAGCAAAGCAGCGCAAATTAGACCTAAGAAGCTAATCAGGCGCACATGCCCAAGTGGCCATGGAAGTGATGGTAGATTATTTTCTTGGCGACACCGAGAAAAATCTATGATTTCCCTAATTTACACCGCAGAACAGCGGTGTGGTGATCGAATACGTAACAAAACTTCTTCTTGCTGTTTACTGGATAAGTAGGTAATAAGTGAGTCACGGCAAAGAAATCATCACATAAGTCGCCTTGTTGTGGTTAAATTATAGGGAATGTTATCATGGGCTAAGATATTCGCTGCAATCGCTTGTACGCATGCTTACGTTGCCGGAATACGCTTTCCCGGAAGTGAGAGCGCTCTGGGCCGCCATTTTGCGAACCTTACTTCACGCAACCGCTGCGCATACACGCAGGGCCGCATCCTTACCGGCAGCGGCGGCAGCGCCTGTGCTCCGTCTCAATTTGTCCCTTTATTCTGATGTCGACAATTCTTCGCCATCTAGTTCTGAGGTGGCATTCCAAGCGTTATTGCGCCACGAGACCGATGTTGCCGCGGCAGCCAGTGCCGATGCTCGTTTACCACATGTGCTTTGTGGACCACAACGCAAAGCTTCTTCTGCGCGCGCGGCGATCGCAACATATGCAATCAGCACAAGTCGAGTCCGAGTGCTCTTCGCTTCACGTTCCGATGATGTCGCCTGTTGGGGCGCGCGGCTGCGCTTGGTGGATGCTACTGCTCTCAAGGATGCGCACGTATTCTTCCATGTGGCACCAGTGCCAGCGGCAGCCAAGTTATCCCCATATCTCATTGAGCTCAGCCACACGAGGGACACTCTTATCCCCACTACTGGCGTATTTGCGGGCGCGAAGACGAGGCGTGGCCTTGATGGACTAACCGCTGTGCTGTATCGCGACAATACCAATTCTTCTGCCATGCTTGAAGAGTGGGCCAGACAGAAGTTTGGTAAGGAAGTGTTTGCCCGGGGTCCGACTCGTGCACTGAGTGGCAGCTATGTCGAGAATTGGAGCTTGGTGCTTATTCTAGACACCGCAAATTCACAGAAAAAAAAGTTAGCTTGAATATTCATATACTCATAAGATCCTAATACCAACTCCATTCCACGCCCACGGTATCGATGGTGAGTATGCAGTGGACTTCTTAGGTGCAAAGCTAGAGGCTGGGATGTGGCAACAGCCTCAGGCGCCCAAGCCCTACCTTGACTGTATTACACTTTGACACGCTAAATATAACGCCTGGATCAGCTCTCAACATCAAAAGGTTTCAGCTGCGCCTTCGCACGTCGGAATATCCCCTCAAGGGAATGCTACGAAGACACCGACGCCAGTGCGGGAGTTTTTGTGCAGGCTTCGTCATGGACTTCAGCCCCCTGATGCCCACCGTGCATGACTGCAGTCGACTTGCTCTCAAGGTGGAGGGCCTTGCGAGGGTTTCGAAAAACGCTGGAGGACGACCACGACTAGCGTCCGTGGCGTTTGATGGAAGATATATGGGTTTAGCTCTTTGATAGGGAGGGA
>Ga0307931_1003057_pt1 | contig 10401 bp, 2 predicted proteins | sample OrgLakmetageno47_FD_201816 | JGI IMG/M metagenome (GOLD analysis project Ga0307931, IMG submission 201816) | Saline water microbial communities from Organic Lake, Antarctica - #47 | ecosystem: Environmental > Aquatic > Non-marine Saline and Alkaline > Saline | place: Antarctica: Organic Lake... | reverse complement strand
CACACGTACGCAAATTGCCGGCCCAAGTTGATCGCGTAAAAACCGACGAAACCCGGGGAAAAGCCCACGAAATGCCGCCCCGACAACGACGGAGTCCACTTGCCTTGGCTATTGCTGCTGCTGCGCCCGGATGGAAAGCTGCTGCTGCTGCTGCCAGTGCTGCTACAGAAGGGATTAAATGACTGTGGTCTGCACACCAGGCCACAAGGGTCTTGCACCTCGTGTGCGTCGTTGCTGCCTCCTCCGTAAGGATTGTCCGTAGAATCGGGGCATTTCCACTCTCCACCTTTCCTTCCGTTCGGTGCGGACGCCACGAGAGCAACACAACCTTCCATAAGCGTAGCAGACGCAAACGGCACGCGTGGCACGACACGAGTCTTCTTCTTCTTTTTCTTCCTCTTGATTTCGCCCGAACCCACAGCCTGTAGACTGTCATCGTCTTCAACCTCTGGGTAAGCCAGAGCATGACTGAACTTTGCAATCGGCACTACGCCACGGCCTGCGCCGTCTTCTTCAAAGCGCTTGACATTCACTTTTGTGTTTGACGACGACGACGACAATAACGCTAAAACAGTTGAAGTCGAAGCACTTTTCAGAGGGTTTACCACATCCTCCTCGTCATCGTCATCGTCATCGCCAATACCGTCATTGCCATTGAAAGAGGCGTTCAGAGGCAGACCACACGCTTGAAACGCTTTTCGCCCCTCTTGCACGCTCAGCCCCAGTTGTAGCGCCACTTCTACAGCTTCGGGTTCGGTCAAATAGCCGTTGCGCGCGAGAGAGTGCTCGGCCATGTAGCCCCCTTGCGCGCGCATTTTCTGCACTAATGTAGTCACGTCGGCACTCAGTGGGGTGCACGGGCGGCGGCGCACGACGGTACTGTGGGGCACCCACTCGGCCTGCGCCAGGAAACTTTGCGAGCACGCCCAAAACCACAGTGCGAACGCCAGGCAGCTCACCACGAGCACAACGGCAACGAAACGCCACAGGGGGGCGGCGTTGGCGTCGGCGATGCAGGCTAATGAGGAGTCTAAAGCGCCCATGGCCAAAAGCAACACCAGCTTGACTTCCAAATGTGGGGGCTGAAAACTGTCGGGCACGCGGTAACTCAGCACGTGTGTGGCCAACAAAACCACTACACCGTGCAGGAGGGCAACGCCGCTGAGAACTATTGCCGACCAAAACAAATTGCCTTGAAGCTTGCGCACGGAAGCGGTGTCACCGCCAGACGAAGAAGCGGCCAAGAAGCGGCGATCGGTGCCGGCAGCTTCGTCATCAAGTGCTTCATCGCTTGCGCTTCGAGGAACGCCCATTTGCAGAGTAAAAGGCGTGAACGACTGGCAAAAGCGGTCGCTGTAGGTGTCCGGCATGCTGCTCAGGCCGCCCGTTACCGCGACACCCTGTACCACGAACACGAGGGCCAACGGATCTCCGCCTCCTTGGCTGCTGGAGCTCCCGCCGCTTCCGCCACCACCGCCTGCGCCGCCACCGCCGCCGCCTACGCCGCCGACGCTGCCTGCGCCACTGCCTGCGCTCGAGGCGCCGAGAGAACTGGCAGTGGAGCCAGCCACCGAACCGGACACCGACGCACCCACTGACGCACTCACGGTGGCGCCGATGGCAGCAGCCGTGGCCGTCGCAACCGAGGTGACTGTCTCGGCGCTGATTTCCCCGAAGAGCACCACAGAGGGGAGCAAGGTAGGCGCAGGCGTAGGCGCGAAAGTGGGCACCGTGGACGGCGCGGGCGACGGCACGAGTGTTGGCAGCGGGGTGGGCTGCGAGGTTGGGGTCAAGGTGGGCAGGTGGGTCATCGTGGGTGCCGGTGAAGGACTGAGCGTGGGCAGAGGCGACGGTAAGGGAGTGGGCTTCGGTGTTGGGCTGGGCGTTGGATGAGGCGTGGGCGCTGGTATAGGGAGCTTCGTTGGTACTGAATTGGGCACCATAGAAGGCTTCGGCGATGGCACCGCTGATGGTGCAGGCGTGGGCAAGAGGGTTGGCAATGAGGAAGGCAGCGATGTTGGCACCAAAGTTGGCGGCGGCGAAGGAGACAGCGACGGTAGCGGCGTTGGAGCTGCCGACGGCAGCTGGGTAGGCACTGATGATGGCATTAGCGTGGGCACTGGCGTTGGCGTAGGCGTTGGACTCAAGGTGGGCACAGGCGTGGGGAGCAAGGATGGCAGGAGCGTAGGTAACGCACTCGGTAGTGGCGTGGGCAGTGATGAAGGAGAAGCCGAGGGCACTGGCGAGGGTGCTGACGTAGGCAGCGCCGACGGGATGGGCGTGGGCAGCGGCGATGGCATCGAAGACGGCAACGGGGTAGGTGAAAGCGAAGGGACGGTGCTGGGCGTTGGCGTCGGCATCGCGCTGGGCGGCAGCGTTGGCAGACTGGTCGGCATAGGCGACGGGTAGGCATGCGTCAATTCTACCTTGTACGTGAAGTCCGAGTAACGCGCACCCACTACACGAGGATCTACCAAGGACGTGCTTCGTACTCCAGGCGAACCACCCAGCACACTCAACGCCAAGTAGTAGGTGTCGCTCACGTCACTCGAAGCGTAGCCGGACTGCCCTTCGAGCTCAAGCGTTAAACCCTGGTAATGAGTTGGGGTAAACACGAGCAACGGTGGTGTGCTTGCAGCCAGTACTACTTTCGTGGGGTCTGAGATGGACACGGCAAAGGCGACGGGACTAAGAGGCGCCACAGACAACGACACTGACAGCGTAAAAACACCGTTAGGGCCAGTGACAAAGCCATTGCTGCTGTCTGCTTCCACGTTCAAGGTCAGTAAATCATTGGATGGAGAATAACCAGCTTCATCCATAATCACTGATGAATCTGGAAGCAACGACGACTGGTCACGGTTCACAATCGCCACCTCCGTGTACGTGTTCACTGGCACGAACTGAAACAGCGGATCATTCGAAAACATCAACCGCAACCGCGCGTACACGGTTTGATCACCATCGGCCACGCCATCGTGCTGACCAATCATGAAGAACTCGTCCTCACTGTACGCCGAAGTCAAGTTCAGGTTCAAGATGATCGGACTCGCCCTGTTGCCAGCAGCATCGCCCGATGCCACTGCCTCCGTGTAGTCAGATGAGTCAGGCATGAACACCGTCTCCAAGTACTTGCTGCGGGTCAGATTGTAGCCGAAGTTCTCGGACGGGTCCGTGCGGTAGTTGTACTTTCCCCAAGAATCAGTGTTCGCCAAGTAGTTCTGCACGTCCGACCGCAGCAAGCCCGTTCCGAAGTCATGCTGGTAGTACTTGGAACGGTGGCTCGTGTAGTCGAACTCGTTGGCAACGTTGCGCAGCTTGAATTGGATCTTGCACTGCTTCCCAAACTCAGTGGTGTAGGCCGAGGCGTCTGGGATGAGCTCAATGACCTGGTCCAGGCGGGAGTCTTTCGAGGAAACCACAACCAGTCGGCTTGAGGCCCATTGAGCTTCGCTGTAGTAATTAGCAGGAAAGGAGACGTTTTCGATGGGCACAGAAGCAGATGACGATGCCAAGTAAAGCTTGTTTGCTAACCATGGGCTCACGAGCGGATACGACAAATTCCCATATACGGCTTTGAAGTCGTCGAAGTGTGGAGCGCTGTTGAGTTCCCAACTGTCAGTCCAGTGGCCTTCGTCCTCTGCATAAGCGTATATTGCAAACTGAGAGAAGCTGAAGTCATACCCAAACATGTACGCTTCTGCATCCATAGGCACCGTCACGTTTTGCCACCGCGGGAACTCTCCTGTAGAATCACAGTCCGACACAACAGCGCTGCTAGAACATACGTGCGTTGAGCCATAGATGTTCGTGTCCTTGATCGACAGAGGCCACTGCAGACCGATGCGACCCGAAAAGTTGAACTCCAGGCCAGCCTGGTCAAACGCTGGGTGCGCGTAGAAGTAGTAACGACCTGCCTCCACCGCCCAGAACGAGAGCGTCAGCTTGTCCTCTGTCGAAGTAGGCAGGCACTTCGCATCGCTCGGGAACGCCACTAGACCATCGCTGGTTACACGCTGGTTACCGCACTTGGTCTCGTTGAAAGCGTACGTGAACTTGATTGAATCAGTATCGATGACCACAGGCGGAGGCGTTCTATCATAACTCACAGCAAAGTAGCGCCGCTCGTCTACCAAACGAAGCTTCTTGCCGTATGTGGACTCGTCAACTTGCTGCCAAAGCGAGTCGGGATTGCCGATGGACTTGGTAATATTCCACTCAACGACCACGTGCGGCTGCCAACTCTGGTATTCGCCTCCACGAGCTATGCACTCAGCATCGCACAGAGAGTTAATTCGGTCAGCATTAGATACCCCGCTTAATCCGCCGTACCTGGCAAAGTAAGCTGTTCTCAATTCATAGTTTGCAATGCGGCGGCTCAAAGACTCATACGTAGCATCTCGAGCGGAGCTCTCAGCATACGATCCAAGTTCTGTTGGAGACACGATTTTCTCTCCGTATGCTCTCGTAAGATATCGCCGGTTTTCACGGAGTGAGGTATTATCGCTGGCTGGGAATGCTAACAGATAAATGCTTGCATCAAATTCGGCTGCAATATTCATGTCCCACAAGAGAGCATTTTGCTTCAAATCGGAAGCATTCTGTTGAACACCGCCGAACTTAGCATCAAATTGGAGTGCGTGTAAGTGCACACAGCGCTTGTTCGAGGCTACCATCGAATGCAAGCCTAAAGTTTGGTTGCCCACGAAGGTGGTAGTGCCTGTCACATCAACTTCTTGAATGATTATCTCGACGCCGACACCCATGTGACCAGTTCCAGAAGATGCAGTCATCTCGAAGCAAGCTTGTGTAAGATCTGTGCGGAAATCAGCATTTTTCGGCATAGGATTTCCGTCACTGTCCTGAAAGTTAAGCACTTGGTTGGATCCAAGCGAAAAGTCGTGAATCAAAGCAAGTTCTTGACTGTCACCCCCAAAATCTGCGCACGACAGATCTCCGGCAGATTCGTTGTAGTCGGCGGAGTTGATCGGCTGAGCATCATTTGACACGTAACCGAGACCATCAAAGTGCACCGGTACCTGAGATTCGTACTTATCGTTGGCTTCAAGCGTAAATGCAAAAGTCTCGTCGGTAGGTCCTTGCTTCTCGGATGCACCGCTGCTGACACATTGAATCAACATTGAAAGTTGATACTTCGGGTAGTAGTCTGCCAATGTAGTCGGCTCTGGCGTCGGTTGACTGGTTGGAGAAGGTGAAGGAATAACGGAAGGTATACTAGAAATAGATGGCATTGCCGTGGGCCTTATGCTTATAGATGGAAGTATTGATGGCTGAACGGAAGGTTCAAGCGCCGTCAGTGAACGGCTTCCAAAGGCCTGACTCAATGAACGACCTTCAGTAGCAGAGAAAAGGCGCCTGGAAGACTTATGATTTACTACTGGGACTGCGAAGTTGAAATCACTATACCGGCATTGCATGGTTGGGTCGTCGGCTTCAATCAAAGAGAATATAATACTGTACGCAACCTCAACGGCAGATTGCTCCCCATCGTCTAGTCCTTCGAGAACTATCTGAAAGTTCTGGTACCTGTCTTCCGTAAAAACAAGTATAGGAGTACTTCCAAATTTCGCTTGAGAGACGTCGGAAATCGAAGGGACAATCTTAACAACACCGGACGGAGCATCCGAGAGAGAAATTATCATCGTGCACGTGCCGCCTGATGAGGTTGTGTAATTCACTCCGCCACTAAAGGACACTGATAACGCAGAGAGTGAGCTTGAAGGGGTGAAGCCCACATCGTCCATCACCACTGATGAATCTGGAAGCAACGACGACTGGTCACGGTTCACAATCGCCACCTCCGTGTACGTGTTCACTGGCACGAACTGAAACAGCGGATCGTTCGAAAACATCAACCGCAACTGCGCGTACACGGTTTGATCACCATCAGCTACGCCATCGTGCTGACCAATCATGAAGAACTCGTCCTCACTGTACGCCGAAGTCAAGTTCAGGTTCAAGATGATCGGACTCGCCCTGTTGCCAGCAGCATCGCCCGATGCCACTGCCTCCGTGTAGTCAGATGAGTCAGGCATGAACACCGTCTCCAAGTACTTGCTGCGGGTCAGATTGTAGCCGAAGTTCTCGGACGGGTCCGTGCGGTAGTTGTACTTTCCCCAAGAATCAGTGTTCGCCAAGTAGTTCTGCACGTCCGACCGCAGCAAGCCCGTTCCGAAGTCATGCTGGTAGTACTTGGAACGGTGGCTCGTGTAGTCGAACTCGTTGGCAACGTCACGCAGCTTGAATTGGATCTTGCACCTTTTCCCAAACTCAGTGGTGTAGGCCGAGGCGTCTGGGATGAGCTCAATGACCTGGTCCAGGCGTGAGTCTTTCGAGGAAACTACAACCAGTTGGCTCGAGGCCCACATACTTTCGTTAAAAATGTTTGCCCTGTAAGCAATGTCAAGGTCGTTCAAAGTTGTTGCTAGTTTTGCGTTCACGAGCGGATACGACAAATTCCCATATACGGCTTTGAAGTCGTCGAAGTGTGGAGCCCTATTCAGGGACCAACCAGTATTCTCGGATGTGAACCCGTCATCCTCTGCATAAGCATATATTGCAAACTGAGAGAAGCTGAAGTCATACCCAAACATGTACGCTTCTGCATCCATAGGCACCGTCACATTTTGCCACCGCGGGAACTCTCCTGTAGAATCACAGTCCGACACAACAGCGCTGCTAGAACATACGTGCGTTGAGCCATAGATGTTCGTGTCCTTGATCGACAGAGGCCACTGCAGACCGATGCGACCCGAAAAGTTGAACTCCAGGCCAGCCTGGTCAAACGCTGGGTGCGCGTAGAAGTAGTAACGACCTGCCTCCACCGCCCAGAACGAGAGCGTCAGCTTGTCCTCTGTCGAAGTAGGCAGGCACTTCGCATCGCTCGGGAACGCCACTAGACCATCGCTGGTTACACGCTGGTTACCGCACTTGGTCTCGTTGAAAGCGTACGTGAACTTGATTGAATCAGTATCGATGACCACAGGCGGAGGCGTTCTATCATAACTCACAGCAAAGTAGCGCCGCTCGTCTACCAAACGAAGCTTCTTGCCGTATGTGGACTCGTCAACTTGCTGCCAGAGCGAGTTGGGATTACCGATGGTCTTGGTAATATTCCACTCAACGACCACGTGCGGCTGCCAACTCTGGTATTCGCCTCCACGAGCTATGCACTCAGCATCGCACAACTCCTTTAGATGTGATTTCCTCGAATCCTTCTCCGTTGCATCCTCGTACCTCCTGTCGTAAGCAATTCTAAGCTCGTACCCCGTGACATGTCGATCAGTTGTTTCGTACATCAAATCAGTAGCTGAACTCTTGACGTAGGACCCCTCTTGAGTCAACGAAGCCAATCGCTCGCCGTAATCCCAAGTCAGGTCTCTCCGATCACTACGGGACGTGATATTATCATTTGCTGGAAAGGCTAACAATCGAACATCGGCATCGAATTCAGCTGCAATCCGCATGTCCCATGGAAGTGCGTTCTGTTTCAAGTCGGAAATATTGTGTTGGGCACCGCCAAATCGAGTCAAGAATTTGAGGGGATGGAGCGGTACGCAACGTTTCTCCGGCGATGTAATATGATGAAGATCAAGAGTTTGGTTCGCTACAAATGTGGAAGTGCCAGTCAAATCGAACTCTTGCAAAATAATCTCAACGCTCACACCGTCATGAGATTGAGGAAGCGGGGACGGTAACATCGTTGGTAATGCTGAAGGCATGGGCGTTGTGGTGGGCAACAGCGTTGGCACTGGAGACGGGGATGGGAAGGGTATCGCGCTAGGTAAAGTCGACGGCTGGGGTACAGGAATTGCACTTGGTCGTGGAGTGAGGGTTGGCATAGGACTTGGCAATAAGGTTGGCACGGGCGTCGGGGCCGGGCTCCCAGTGGGTTGATATGTTGGCACAGGCGTGGGATAAACGCTCGGTACGACACTCGGCCTTGGTGATGGCAGTAAAGTTGGGAGAGGGAACGGCATGGGCGATGGAGGAAGAGATGGCAAGCTCGAAGGCTGATTCGGTGCGAGCGTTGGAACTGGGGAGTGGGTAGGCCTCGGACTGGGGAGGGGAGTTGGCGCCTTTGTTGGGCGATAGGTTGGCACAGGGGTAGGATAGGGAGTTGGCGCATAGGTGCGTGTAGGCCTCACCGTCGGAAATAACGTCGGAGACCTCGTTGGAAATACTGTTGGAAGCGGCGACGGTATGGGGTATGGAATCATCGTGGGTACCTCAGATGGCATAACAGTTGGAACTGCAGTAGGAAACGGCGAAATAGACGGCAGTTGTGTCGGTGGTGGCGAAGGTGTTTGAGTGGGGCGGGAACCAGAGGTGGAAAAGCAAGCCTGAACAGAGAATAAAGCAAGAGGTCAACATGTCACGTTAGTTATTAACGAACAACAGAGATGTATTCATTTATTACATCATTGACATTTACCTCTGTAAGATCAGTTCTGAAGTCCGCATTCGTTGGCATAGGTTCACCATTTTCATCTACGAAATTAAGCTGCGTCGCTGACCCAATCAAGTAGTCATTAATGAGAGCTAGTTCGTTTCTAAAGCCTCCGTAGTTACCACATGAGAGGTCACCCGCATCAGCATCGTAGGCATCGAAGTCAACAGGTTTCGCGTCCTCAGATACATAGCCAAGGCCTCGAAAATGCACGGGGTTCGCAGTTTCGTATTTCCCACCATTCGCCTTCAGCGAAAAGGCGTAGCCCAAATCACTAGGACCCTGCCGGTTAATCCCATTGCTATCCAAGCACTTCACCAATACCGTGAGCTTGAAAACGGGCAAATAATCTACAAGGTACGTGGGAAGCGGACTTGGAGCAGGACTTGGAGCAGGTGAAGGTCCCGGCGTTGGCAGTGGCGTTGGGAGCTCTGTTGGCCTGAGGCTCAAGCTTGGAGAGGGAGTAGGGTCATATGACCTTGATGGGCGAGGCGATGGCACCACAGTTGGAAGCAGAGAAAGTGTCGGCAATGGCGTCGGAGCAATGTCACAAAGACAGGGGTATTGACGAGAACAATCATTCTTGTGGTCGCGGTCGAGTTCATTGAAGTAAACGTACTTGGATTGCAGAACAAAGCAACCAGAAGAATAATTTCCAGTGTACGATCCCGAGCCCTGAAATTTCAACCCGTAGTCGATAGAGATAATCCTGCATAAATCAACACTTGTCACCGGATTCACACAATTTGATTTCGACGAGGGATACATCCCAGACGCCAACTCACGCTTTATTTGATCTTCACTCGTGTCATCAAAATATTGACTGATTGGGTAATCAAGGGACGAAGTGGCACTCAATAGTTCACGCCGATTTTGCAGCGAAAGCACATTTAAATCATCAGCGAGCGCTCGTTTGACCTCAGAGGAATAGACATTTACCAATGGAACCACGATATTGAATTCTGAGTAACGACTGTGAAACATTGGATCGTCAGCTTCGACAAGCGAAAATATCACGTAAAAAATCGTACTTCCAGTAGGGTTGCTCATATCGTCAAGTCCTTTGATAACTATCTCAAGATCCTGGTACCTATCTTCCGTGAAAACAAGAAGAGGCAACTGACCACCGTAGAATTGAGCCTGAGTAGGATCCGAAATAGAAACCATGAGAACGAGCGAGCCCTTCAGCGCTTCCGTCAAAGATACCAACAACGAGCACGTGCCGCCTGATGAGGTTGTGTAATTCACTCCATCAACAAGAGACACTGTCATAACTGAAATTGAGCTCGAAGGTGTGAAGCCCACATCGTCCATCACCACTGATGAATCTGGAAGCAACGACGACTGGTCACGGTTCACAATCGCCACCTCCGTGTACGTGTTCACTGGCACGAACTGAAACAGCGGATCGTTCGAAAACATCAACCGCAACTGCGCGTACACGGTTTGATCACCATCAGCTACGCCATCGTGCTGACCAATCATGAAGAACTCGTCCTCACTGTACGCCGAAGTCAAGTTCAGGTTCAAGATGATCGGACTCGCCCTGTTGCCAGCAGCATCGCCCGATGCCACTGCCTCCGTGTAGTCAGATGAGTCAGGCATGAACACCGTCTCCAAGTACTTGCTGCGGGTCAGATTGTAGCCGAAGTTCTCGGACGGGTCCGTGCGGTAGTTGTACTTTCCCCAAGAATCAGTGTTCGCCAAGTAGTTCTGCACGTCCGACCGCAGCAAGCCCGTTCCGAAGTCATGCTGGTAGTACTTGGAACGGTGGCTCGTGTAGTCGAACTCGTTGGCAACGTTGCGCAGCTTGAATTGGATCTTGCACCTTTTCCCAAACTCAGTGGTGTAGGCCGAGGCGTCTGGGATGAGCTCAATGACCTGGTCCAGGCGTGAGTCTTTCGAGGAAACCACAACCAGTCGGCTCGAGG
>Ga0307931_1003056_pt1 | contig 10403 bp, 14 predicted proteins | sample OrgLakmetageno47_FD_201816 | JGI IMG/M metagenome (GOLD analysis project Ga0307931, IMG submission 201816) | Saline water microbial communities from Organic Lake, Antarctica - #47 | ecosystem: Environmental > Aquatic > Non-marine Saline and Alkaline > Saline | place: Antarctica: Organic Lake... | reverse complement strand
AATCTACTCGAAATTTTCAGTAACATTTCGCACTTGTCTGTATGCGCACAACCATGGTCCATGGCGATGAACACTGCAGCTGAAGGCGCACGCACAAGGCGGGAGGAAAGGGCGCGAAGAGAGAAAGGGAGAATAAAGAGAAAGGCAAGCGCACCACACACGAAACTTGAAGACACGACGACCCCCCACCACCAAAAAGAACACCGATTCCCCCGTATTTACCGTATATTTGAGGACGATACCGTATATATACCGCACGTGATTCCCACGTAAATACCGCGTAAATACTGCGTGAAGAGAATCCTTAAGACCTCGCGCGTGATTCCCGCGGGTACGTGAATCGCAACCTTACATTGAAATTTGAGTGGGGGGTAATATCAATCAATTTTTGTTTCCTCTTCTCCTTACTCCTCTTGGATTTGAATAGTCTTAAAATTTAGTACTGGGATAGATACGCAACAATTGCAGGTATGGAAGCACAATATCAATACAGCACAGGCAATTAAAGTTTAACTTACAGGCGGCACCCAGCTGCGGTCCCAGTAGTGTACTGCCATGCTTTCTGCTGAACACCAAGTCGCTTTTAGATTAGTTTGCCGCTGTTGTTCTGCTTCACATTCTCCTTTACTTCCTTCTCCTTCGTTTACCTCGAAAGCATTATCTGCCTCGGCATCAGCCGCAGTCGTTGCAGGACGCACGGTGGCAGTTTCAGTGTTCGGAACAGGGTAAAACCACTGTGGCGGCAGCACCGCTACGCCGGCTAAATCACTTGCATTGAGCACTGGTGTTGGGCCTAATGGCCGTGCAGGTGGAGGCACTGTATTTTTGGTCGTCGGGCCGCTGTCCGAAATTTGACCCGAAGTAGCCTCAGCATTGATTGAAGCAGATTTAGGAGCAGTTCGAGCAGCAGTAGCAAGAGCTTCGTCAGCGGCAGTGGTCGCGTCAGCAATAGCTCCGAGCACCAGGGGGGTCCACATTCCTGGTCCGGTACGACCAATGGTACTGGCTGCTGCTGCTGCTGCTGCTGCCGCCACTGATGCTCCTGTCACTTCTACTGCTGATGTGGGGGTTGGCGCAGTTTTTGCGTTAATAGGAGGAGACTTCGTTGCCACCATTCCCGCAGCAGTAACTGAGCATGTGGGCGAGCGTACTATGTCTGCAGTTCCTGTTGACGCTCCAAGGCCTGTTAGTGTTGCTCCTAGGGCAGTTGCTACGCTAGTGTCTGCGTTGCCCTTGTTGGAGCTGACATCCTTGCTGCTGCTATTACTAATACCACTACTACTACCAGTGCTGCTGCTGCTGCTGTTTCCGCTGTTACTGTCGCCAGAAAGGAAGCTTGCCATGAGCGAGAGCGGTGCGCTGCCCTCCTTGCCAGCTACTAGAGCCAATGCTTGAGCGCGACGATGGTTGGCGCCTACTTTACGCACGGCTGCTTTCAGTAATGGATGACGGGGAACGCACCCAATCAATCCATTGTTTACCTAAACACGAAGAAAAATAGTATGAATAAACACGGAAGGTAAAATATGAAGAAAGCAAAAAGGGAAACCTCAATGTGCTCACTGCAATGAAAGCAATTTACAGGCACTCAAAACACAGACTACACGAACCTCGGCAGCGGCTGCAGTGTTTGAGAATCCCGTGTAAAATTCAAGCGAAGCATGAAGCTCGTCAAAAGGTGCTAGGCACTCGAAATCAGTGTCCACGTAGAGGCCACCAACCTGTTGGCGTATCACAGTTCGTCAAAATGAAGATAACATTAAGTCTCCAACGCGCTTTCAGTACATGCAAAGTGCACACAAAATTGAAGAAGACTCCTCCTCCTCATACGCAGATTCCAGCCATGCAGAAGTAACTCAAATGACGTTGCTTACTTGGCTTAAGATTTCGTAACGCAGTACGTCGGACTTTTCACCCCAATTTGTGGCTGCGTCATAAGCTGCAAGGTTCGCGATGCGCACGGATGGATGAGAAGGCTTGTTCACTGGCGGCGTAGCCTTCGCCGCATCAACCGACGAAGCTGGCAAAATCTCATTTTTGCGAGCCAACGAATCAGCGGGGGATGTGGAAGCAGGCTGCTGAGGTGATGCTGCTGCTGTTGCTGTTGCTGTTGCTGCCGCCGATGTGGTTTGGGCAGTAGCAGCGCTAGCAGCAGCCTTTGATGATGAGCTTTTTCGGGGCAAAGGCTTTCGGCTTTCCGCGAGCACTTGAGCTACGGCTGCATCGTCCCACAAAATGAAGCGCCAGCCATTGGATTGCGAATGGTGTTTCTCCCATGTAGCCCGCATAGCGGCCGCACGGGCTGGTAACGGCGATCCTAACCATATGTGGTGCACAATTTTGGGAATGGGTTTCGTGTTTGGACTAAGCTCAGGGGTAGCGCCCAGTGCGCTTGTCTGGGCCGTTTTCATTGTTGCCTCTGGTGATACAGCAGGCACTTCAGCAGCAGTACCAGCAGTATTCGCAATTGTATCGCGAGCTGGCAGCGGTATATCCACACCTGTTGTTCCTGCTGCTCTCCCTGCAGCCCATTCACTCAAGCGACGGTCAGCAGAGGCCAGCCAGTGCTCTTCAGTGGCTCGATCGCTCCATACGCCCCACAGCGGTGGCCGGCTTGGCATTTGATGAGGTGACACGGACATCTCAAGCGGGCCTTTTGATAGCAAAAACGAGGTAGCAACTGATAACTCTGCTCCAGGAGCACCTGCCGAATCGGAATTTACAGCGTTCGCCGTGTCTGTTGCTGAGATTAGATTAGATGAGTGCTTCGTGGGTTCGTGGGAGGGATGTCTGCAACCTATCTCTAAACACACGCTAATCAGGAGAGCTGCAAACGTTCACAACTATATTATGTAGCACTGCAACTAGGCTTAGAGGCCTAGAGGCTAAGCGGCTTTCTTCCTAGCAAGGTGAGGTGCTTCACCGCGCTTCACCGCGCTTCACGCTTCGCCATTTTTTGGTGTTTGTTCACCCACACCCTGTATATTTCTCAGCAGCAGATCGCGGAAGATTCTTTTTTTCCTTCTTCTCCCAAGCCGATTCGTCATTCTACATTTCTTGCTTCAATTTTGTGTCCAGATTCATTCGAAGATACTCAAATTTCGGAACTGTCCTGGAATGACATCATAAAACGCGAAGAATTTCGCATCAAAACTCACACTATCCACAACTTTTCTCTCTTCGAAGCACAACGTCATTCTTATCGTCTTATCTTCATATAACATGGCGGACGATGTGCCCACGCTTGAGTCGATCCAAGCATGGAATACTTCGCTTGTGGGAGACCTTGATACCTTATGGCTCATGTGAGTATCATTTCTGTGTTTTGATGACACCAAAATTACCATAGATGTGGCTGGTACTAAGCATCCGTGCGTACACTTGAAAAAGATCTGCGAACTAATTATCGATGAATCCTGTTTCTATTCCAGGCTTGGTAGCGTCCTCGTTTTCCTGGTACGCGCGAAACGTGAACAGATACGTTCTACTTTTAATCCTGCTGCATCTAGTCCTATTTTTCTGATGCAACAACCCACTATCGGCCCTCAAGCCCCTTTTACGTTGTGCAGATGCAAGCTGGTTTCGCGATGCTCGAGGTCGGCTCCGTGAACGCGAAGAACACGCGCAACATTCTCCTCAAAAATGTGCTCGACGCGTCCATTGGTGCAGTCATTTGGTGGATCTTGGGCTTCGGCATCGCCACCGGCACTTCGGAGAACGGCTTTTTCGGCTCGGATCGATTTGGTCTCACGGCCGAAGAGTTCATGGACGGCTCTGGCTACACTTACGCTACTTGGCTGTTTCAATGGGCCTTCGCTGCCACTACAGCCACCATTGTGTCTGGCGCAGTGGCGGAACGGTGCACCCTCATGGCGTACTTTTGCTACTCGGTGGCCCTCATTTCGTTCATTTACCCGGTGGTGGCGCAAGTCGGCTGGGGCGGCGGCGGGAAAATGTCGCCGTGGCTCGGCTCCGACAACAAGGACGACTACTTCATCGAGTGCGGCGTGATCGACTTCGCAGGCAGTGGCGTAGTGCACATGTGCGGCGGCGTGGCGGCTCTCGTGGGCTCCATTCTCCTCGGCCCACGCCAGTCGTTCAAGGACGGCACCATCGAGACCCCCACCTACGGCCCGGTGTTTCAAACTTTGGGCACTCTGATCTTGTGGTTCGGGTGGTACGGCTTCAACGGCGGCAGCACCCTGTACATCGTGGGCTACGGCCAGGTGGCGGCCAAAGTGATGGTCTGCACGACCCTCTCCGCTGCGTGTGGGGCACTTTCGACTCTGATTGTGGGGACGGCTCTGGAGTCGTTGGCGCAAGGCAGGGTGGTGATCAAACTCGAGTGGGCCTGCAACGGTGTCCTGGCAGGCCTCGTGGGCATCACCGCAGGATGTGCCGTCGTGGAGCCGTATGGGGCCGTCCTGATCGGCCTGCTAGCCGGGCCCGTCTACTTGCTCGCGTCCAAGACCCTCAAAGCGTGCGGCATCGATGACGTGGTTGATGCGTTTCCCGTGCACGGCGCGTGCGGGTGCTGGGGCGTGATCGCCGCAGCGCTCTTCGCCACCAAGGAGAACTACAGCGCATCGTACGGGATTTACGAGGGCGCCGCCGACACTTGTGCGGGCTTGTTCTACGGCGGCAAGGGCAACCAGCTGACGGCCAACTTGCTCTTCGTGCTGTTCGTGGCCGCGTGGACAGGCGGTTGGTCCCTCATCGTGTTCGGCGCCCTGAAGCAATACGGCATATTGCGCGTCTCCAGCGACGTGGAGGAAGAAGGCATGGATTCGTCCGAGCACGGCGCGACCGGCAAGACCAAGCTGATGGAAGTGCAGGGGCAGCAGTCCGATGAGGTGGCGGACGACGTGAAAGTTGCCAACAAGCCCAAGAAAGCCGCGGTGAGTCAACCACAGTCACCAAAAGGGCGACCCATTTGAGCACGATTGGAGCCCTGTTGTCTGGACCTTCTAAACAGAGGCATGACACGGCATTTGATATTTGATCAGGTCCTCGATGTTGTGGAGGAGGATGAATCAACCACCACCTCAAAAGGCAGCAACAAGAAGAAAGCGGGAAAGTCGCCGCAAAATAGTATCAAGGAAGCAGTCACCGAACGCAAGAACACGGCTGAAAGCATGGACCGGCCTCCGAGAAGCAAGTCACCTGGGCTTTCGATGAAAGCGCAGCTGGCCGCAAAGAACGGGAACTAATGTATATCTTCGAAAGGGTTTCTAAATTGGTGGCGCATGTAAATATAAATCCAACTCAAATTTCTCATTGGATGAACCCATTTCTGTATAAAAAATTAACCGATTTACTGAAGTACTGAGGATTTTCGATAGGACATAAAGCGCCGAGGGTTCTTTAAGGCAAAAGGCCGACTGCCATTTCTAATTTCTAATATCCTATCTTTCGGGGGCCTTTTTCATTTGTTCAAGCCGCATTTCGTTAAAAATATTTTAGATTTTAGTGATCTCAGTTCCCATATGAAAAGTCGGCGAATCCGAAACCGCGAAGTATAAAACTAGAAGGTCCCTGGCAAACAGCAAATAACAACAGCCAAACCTCCAATCCAAGGATAGGCTTGCGTGCTTGCGTTCGAAAAAAAACGCAGTGGTTAGCTTTAAGGTTCTTGGCTCGTGCCATTGGAGCCTCGTGGTTGATTTCTCGAGTGGGGCTGGCGTAGAGCTGCGATGCGCGCTTCGGTGTTCGCGAGTGCTGCGTCGTACCCAGCTGTGAGGTCGGCAAGCTCGTTGCTTCTACCACCACCGCCACCGCCAGCAGCGTCGGAAGTTCCGGAATCAGAAGCACTGCCCTCCTCAACTGCGCCTGCTCGTGCAGTAGTCGAGTCATTCATGGCAGCTGCGGCCGAGGCAGCAGCTTGAGGTTCGGTAGCAGTGAAGCCATCCCCGGAATGACTGGACGAACGAGACGAGCGCGCTGACGACGACGACGAAAGCGAAACGTTTACGGTGCTGCGTTGATTTGCACCTGCAACTACACCACTGGCGCTGCTACCCCCACTGCCACCACCGCCTCCACTACCGTCGCCAGCTCCAAAGACGCCGCCACCCTCGAGAGCACCACCACCTTGACGGTGACTGCGCTGCTGTTCGCCGGGCGGGTCTGGAGCAAGAGCTCGCGGCGGCGTTGGCACTCCACTGCTGTTGCCAGCGCCCGTTGAAGACGACAAGGACGCTGATGTGCCATACTGCTCCAATGCACCGCCAGCCACACCTGCAGCAGCGCTGCTGTCGTTGTTAGTGGGGCCATCATACGGGAAACCTCTGTTTCCGCTACCGCCACTGCCACCATCACCACCGCTGTGGCCATTGTGCGAACTCGTTGACGATGCTCGACTGCTTCGCAAGCTGCTGCCACCGCTACCACCACCGCTGCTGCCACCACCGCTGCCGCTGCCGCCTAAAACTGCTGCTTCATGCTCGTCTTCAAAGAGAGACTCGCCCCGTCGCCGTGAGCTCGCGGTGCTGCTGTTGCTGCTAGGCCTGCGCGCCGCTGGAAAGTAGGGCGATGGCTGCGCTGCTGCGCCTGCTGCTGTGGTTGATGATGGTGGCTGTGGAGCCGAGCTGCGAGCTGCTTCTCGAATGCGTAGCTGCATTTCACACCACAAAATAGATGATATGGTGCAAGATATTACCAAGAGAAGCAGGATAGAGGTCAACCGTGAACGCAACACTGGCAATGTGGAGGTAAATGAAATCCTGACACGATAAGATAGTGCTGGGAGAGAGAGAGAGGAGGCCAAAGACAAGTAAGAATAAACAACAAAAACCAACGAGACCAGCTGAGAAAAAGTGTTCCACACCTGCCGGGTCACTGCCTCGAGCTCCGCGGAGCGCTGCTTTTCATGGCGCAACGCCTGCTCCAAGCCCGCCCTCTCCTCGTCCAGCGCGCCGAGCCTCATCCGCAAACCCGCGACTTCTTCCGCGCCGTAGCCCGCCTGCCGCTGCCACTGCTGCAGCTCCTGGGCCGCGCCGCTGCTCGCGTCCCGCTGCCGTTGCATCTCGGCCAATAGGCGTGCCACTTCAGCATCTGCGGCCTGTTTATAGCACCCCGCGACAGCAAAACAAAAAACATTACGTCAGGTAAAAAGCGCACTAAAACTATCCGCTGCCTTCATATCTCAGTGAATTTATCTTTCACTCTAAAATCTTCATATTCCTGTTCTTCCACTCTTTTTTTTTTGGACCGCATGCGCACGCGCGCACAAGCTCGCAAACGACCGCAAATACCTCCACCCGTCGCTCCATTTGCCGCCCGCTCGCGGCCAAGGCTTCGCACTGCCGCTCCAGAGCCACGTGGTCGCTGCTCCTCCTTGTAGCCTGCTGCTCGGCGGCTCGGCACGCGCTCTTGGCCCGGCTTGCTTCCGACTCCGCTTCGCTGACTCGCTGGCCCAGCTGCTGGGCGTGGAGCTGTTCAGAGGAGGCAGCAGCAGTATTGTAGTTTACTTCAATGTGTGTGCATGCGTCTGAGGTGGGATCAAATCAAAGATATCACTACATCAAAATTGAGAAGCAGAGCAATTTCAACTCGTCTTCCTTCCACCAAGATTCTCCTTTTCTTTTCCCCCTTTTTTTTCTCTTTTTTTCCCTAGAAATCAACTCTTCACACACCTGTTGCGTGTGCAGCCGTTCTTGGGCTTCGCGGAGCTCTTTGCACACAGCCTTGTAATTGGCCAGCAGATCCGCCCGCTCAGCGTTGGCCATGGCCGTGGTTTGCTCTGCGCTGATGCGCTGCTCTTGCGCTTTGCGGGCCGCGCGGGCCGCTGCTTCGCCCTGTGGGGGTAGAAATAAATGTTGAGATTGGGCCCGCGCAAGTACTCATTCACCCGTAAGCGAGCACGAAAAAAAATCACTCCATAAAAGGTACGCCCTTCTCCACTCCTGTCTGCGTGTGCTAGTCAATATACGCAGCCAAACCGCAAACCCAAAGAACCATATGATTTACCCGCACCCCCAACTCCTCTCACTTGGTGGTGGCACGCGGCGAGGTCCGTGTGAATGGCTTGGTTTTCCCGGGTCAGCAGCTCGAGGTCTTGGGTGGCCAGTTGAAGCTCTTCCGTGCGCTGGGCGACCTGTACCATATTAGTTCATATGTGTGATACGAAGCAATGAAATAAAAACAAAACAAAAAGAAAAGAAAAAGGAGAAGATAGTAGTCAAAGAATATGCATACAGCTGCCCGTTTCATTTTCGAGTTCGTTTCAATTCATTGACTATACCTGTCGTTTGAGGAGGTCATTTTGCGCTCGGCTGGCGCGGCATTCTTGTTGAGATGATGCAAGTTCTTGGTCCTTCTGGGCGAGCACTTCCGCACAGCGAGTCGCCTGCGCATAAACATCATGAAAATGAGAGGCAACAAGAGAACAGTTGCTGTGAGATCACTTCTAAAAGAAGGCAGCCAATCCAGTGATCATACATTGAAGCTTCCTCCTCCTCCTCTTTACCTCTTCCCGCGCTTTCTTCGCTGCCCTCGTCACATCCTCCAGCTTGGTAGTGGATGCGCGGGTTGCCTGTTCCGCTTTTGCTGCGGTTTCCGACGCCACATCGGCCTGGTTGCAAGCCTCGTCACGTTCAGCGTCCACTTGAGCCAAAGCTTCACGGAGTTGAGTCAGTTGGGCTTCGTTGTGGGTCAAGGCCAGGTGGCATGACGCCGCGTCGTTTTGCGCTTCGAGGAGTTGGGCTTGGAGGCTGGAAGAAGACTGGGTAGCACTTTCCAGCTGCGCGGAGAGGGCGAGCCGCTGCTGCTCGGACGACGCGACAAACTGATAGGCATATATGCGCGCACGGGCACACGAGATGGGCGAGAAGAGAGCAGATTAAGTTATAATATGGGAGGGTGGCACAAACAAAGAATCCTCATGACAATCAAGAAAAAGAACTTGAATAGATCTCCAGCTTAGCATTCTCGTTGCCAATCTGCAAAAGCATCAATAATCAATCAATTCTCACCTGAGTTGCGTGCTCTAGGCGCCCACTCAACTCGTTGCGCTCCTCCCGTAAACCGTCGGATTCGGCGCGCAACCTCTGCACATTGGCCTCGTGTTGCTCGATCTGGTGGGCCAAAGCACGCGCGTGGTTGTCTTGCTCCACCCCTTGAGCTCGTGCCACGCTCAGTGCCGTGGCGTTCTCGTCCGCGGCTTGACGCGCAGTAGCTGCGGAGGCCTCGGCTTTTCGAGCCCGCTCCAGGGCTTGGGCGAGGTCTTGCCGCTGCTGCTCCAGCTCCAGACACGCTTGCTGCAAGCTGGCATCGCGCTGCGCGTCGGCGTGCTCTCGAGCAGAGGCCTCGCGTTCCCGCTGCGCGGCCAGCTGAGAAGCTTGCTCTTGCAAAGTAGCGTGGCCCGCCTCACGCTGGTCTTCAGCTTCGGCCTGGCAACATACACAAGGTTATACGGATAATGACGATAACAATGATAATGGCAATGGTGGTGGTGACGATGATGATGGAAGATAAAGGGCAAATTCTACGAAACACACTTCAATACCCCCCCCCCCCCATTCCCCTTCGCACACACTGTGGCATCGTTCACAACGAACAAGAAATAAATTCGCAACTTGCAGCTAATAACTCAACACCCTACCTTCAAATGCCGCAAGGCGCGCAGTTCAGCTTCGGCCACTCGTAGGGCCACACCAATGCGACCCACTTCTTGGCCCAAGCGCGTATTCTCGTCGCTGAGCCGAGCGTTCGCTGCCTGGCAGGCATCTAGCGCGTCTTGACGGCTTGCGCTGTCCGCCAACTAGAAATTGAGTGCATTGAAAGAGAGTGGGTGGTGAGAGAGAGAGAGAAAGGTGGACAGGCATGCCGCATGGAAAGAAATACAAGGAAAGAAAAGGCCTAGAAAAAGTAGCGTTTCCGCTACACATGCACACGCACTCAGACCTGCCGGCTGTTCACGCTCGCGAGCCGTTCTTGTTCGACGCGCTGCCGCATGACTTCCGCTTCCAGCTTCCCCACTTCACCCTGTAAAGCCACGCACTTGCGTTCCGCCAGTGCACACCGCGACAAACCTCCTTTTGTGCTTCCACCGGCACTGCCGCTAATGATGCCGTATTCGCTTTCCATTGCTGCGATCTGAGTCGTGAGCTGAGCAAATTTCGCCTCCGCATTGCCCGCCTTCACTTCTGAAGCTGCGAGCGCTGACGTCAAGTCGGCCAATTGCTGCTCTTGCTGCATCAAGGTGGCTCGGCTGGCGTCTGCTTCCCGCGCAGCTGCCTGAGCGCTTGCCGTAGCCACTGCAGCAGCCTCGAGGGCATCTCCCTGTGCTTGCTGCACGGCGCCTTGCCGGTCTTGCCCGGCTGTGGCAGCAGACTCTAAACGGGACACCAGGTTTTCCGTCTCCGCCGCACGTTCCTGGGTTTCGGCTAATTGCTCAGCCAAAT
>Ga0307931_1003054_pt1 | contig 10405 bp, 10 predicted proteins | sample OrgLakmetageno47_FD_201816 | JGI IMG/M metagenome (GOLD analysis project Ga0307931, IMG submission 201816) | Saline water microbial communities from Organic Lake, Antarctica - #47 | ecosystem: Environmental > Aquatic > Non-marine Saline and Alkaline > Saline | place: Antarctica: Organic Lake... | reverse complement strand
GCAGCTTCCACTACGCGCGGGATGCCGTCCTTGTCCCGTTCCGCGTGGCCTTCACGAAGGCTGGCGCCCAGGTTGACTTCCACCACTTCAAAAGCCCGGTCGAGCCCCCACTCTATTGCGGCCACGCGTGACTCCTCGGAGGCAAACACACTACCAGAACTGCTATTACTGTCCCTGTCGCCGCCGCTAGTGCTCTTGCCACTTTTATTTTCAGGACTTACGGCCACAAGGAGCTGCAAACTGAAACCATCGTCATCTTCGCCCTCACCACTGCCATCCATTTCAGTACTGCTGCTGGACGTTCCGCCAATCGCTGCAGCGGCGCCAGCCCTCTGAGTGGATTTGAAGGACTGCAGGAGGTCAGCCCACTGCGCTAGCGATTTAAGGTCATCGTTCGGGGAGCACGCAAGCAGCAGCCCTTGAACGCGACCCGTAGCGCATGCCGACATAAGCGCCGCTCGAAGAGCTGGATCTTCACCAAGAGAGGCTCGGGCATCTCCCGGCACCACCCACAGCGTCAAGTGCGCCGTGTAGTATTTGGTATCTAAAACCCAAGGATACTCCTGAATGCAATACGGGCACTCGTTGAGTTCAATAGATTTAGAAGCGTTCAAGGCAAGGTTGCTTGCCGACAATTTTGGTTCCTCGCCCTCTGAACCAGGTGCTACGATGCTGGCGTACGACAGAAGAGAGGACGCCAAGGCATCTCGAGCTTGAGGTGCACCAAAGCATAGAACAACAGGGTCCATTGAACTGCTAAGACTAGCGATTCTATAGTAGCTATAGCCTAGCTGTAGCCAAAGAGCTCTAAGTGATAAGTGAACTCTTCGAGTTCTGTGAGGTAGTTTTATGTGCTAAAATTTCTTGGTGATGTTTTGATGTTTTTGGTGTTGACTCGACTGTGGGTTTGGCCTGGCTGTTGGCAGTTTCGGTTTCCGATGATGAGAAGATGAGAAGAACGTCCCTGAGTATAATGACGGGAGCTAGCATTGCCACTATTGTGGCCTCGGGAGCTGGTTACTAGAATTCCCGCATTGTGCATCACGTGTTTTACTTTACGGCACCTCAATTAGCCCGTCACCACCGCAATTTCGGCATGGATGCTGAGTCGAAGGCTTCCGATGGCATCACGCAGCAGTTACTCGTAGACAGGTGGTCAAAGGACAGCGATGACCCAGACAGCCAGGCTATCCTACTGAGAAACATTATGAGCAATCTAGCCCAGCGCGGATCAGATCCAGTCCAAGTATTATCGGAGGTTAGTGTTGCTCCAGGTAAGGATGATGGCGACAGTAAGGACAGCAAAGATGACGATAGCGAGGAAACTGAGAGTAGCGAAGACGACGACGAGGAAGAGGAAGAAGATGATGAAGATGACGATGATTCGAGCAACGATGATGAGACGGAAGGCGAGTCGGATGATGAAGACAGTGCAACGTCGAGCAGTGGAGACAGCTCTGACGACGATAGCTCGAGCGACGGCGAACGCGTGCAGGTCAAGTTTGTGTGCCGCGGCGTGCCGGGCCGACCAGAAGGTGAAGTGCGAGCCGCTGCCCTCAAGGCATCTTGCCAGTGGCGGCGGCTTCAGCGACAGCTTTGGCGCGACTACGGTGAGGAGTGCAAAATGAGCAGAGGCAGCAGCTCCAAGCGGCACGGCGTTTTACATGTAAGCTACCTGGACGCTGAAGGTGATGAGTGTACCGTACGGTCGCAGCGTGACTTGAAAGTTGCTCTCCGATCTCACCTGGCCTGTACTACTGCCGCAAATGCCTCGACTACGACAGTTTTCACTGGTACAGCAGTGCCACCGCTTTCAGCCAATAGCGCTGCTTCTTGGGCGGTGCCGTCGGCAGCCGTGCCAACGTCCCTCCGTCTGTTCGTCAACGGGCCGAACCACCACCACCTGCAGCATCGCAATGCTTGCACCAACCGCAGCGCTGCTGCAACGATGCCGCGCACTACAGGGCTTGGTTTGGGGGCGCAGCGGTCGCCTCGGTTGCGCTCCGGGGACGCTTTGAAGCGTGCTCACAGTGACGGCGCATTTTGCCTCGAGGTGACTTCACTTTCGGCCACAGTAGTAAGCCACGAAGAAGACCAGGACAACTCGCCCATTATAAGCACGCCCCGCGATGATCTAGCTCTGATGGGCCGCCAAACCGTCGCCGCAACCACCCCTGCACCAAAAACACCGAGGGCGGCCGCGGATGACGTCATTAGCAGCAGCCGCAGTGGGCCGGCCAACAACGACAGCAGCAACAGCCACGGAAAAAACAGAGGAGGTGGCGACCCCCCACTGTACTGGAAGCGAGGCAGCTTACTGGGGCGGGGCGCCTACGGCCAAGTCTACGCGGCGCTGGACTTGAGAAACGGAGCTTGGCTGGCGGTGAAGCAAGTGCGCATCAGTGGCAGCGGCGGTAGCAGCAGCAGCAGCGACCACCAATCTTCAGCAGCAGCTTCGCCAGCAGCAAACAAAGATCCAAAAGTAGTGGCCCTCCAGCGCGAAATAAGCTTGCTCGAAAACCTCCAACACCCTAACATCATCAAGTGTGTATATTGAATTGAAGATCCTTTTAGCTGTGGACCGGTTCACAATCGCACACCTGAATCAATGCTGCCTTTCGTTTTACGTGTGAGGTTGCTGAGTGAAGTTTAGCTCTTAGCTATTTGACGCTTTCTGCGACCTAAACGCAGGTACCTCGGGACCCAACGAACCAAGAAGCGGCTGAATATTTTCTTGGAATACGCGTCCGAGGGCTCCATTGGTGCAGCCCTCCAGAAGTTTGGGCCCTTCAGCGAGTTTGTGGTTCGTGTGTGTACATACGAAAGCCGAGAGAACACCACCCTCATTTTTAACTTGGCGCATTAGTAGCTACGGCATATCGTTCATATCTTCACAACCTTCTTTCCATTCGATATATCTCTATTGCTTTCACGCTCTTTTCCCCCTTATTTTTTTAAATGAATGAATAAAAATCATGGCTTTCTTCGCATCATTGCTTCCGCCGTAGGTGCGGAAGTATGCCAGCCAGTTGCTTGACGGGTTGGCATATCTGCACGACCAAGGGGTGATTCATCGGGACATCAAGGCTAGCAACGTGCTTGTAAGCAAAGGCGTCGTCAAGCTGGCGGACTTCGGGTGCTCGACTCGGACCTCACTCACCATGCAAGCCCATCGCAGAGGTGCTGGCGCGAGTGGCTCATCTGTAGGTGACGAAGGAAAAATTGACGAAGCGGGGCCGCGGTCAGAAGTCCAGCACAGTGTCGTAGGCACTACCATATACATGGCGCCTGAAGTACTGAAAGCTGAGGCTGAGAATGCTAATAGCGACAATGTCATCAACGGTAGCCGTTCCCACGGCCACAGTAGAGGCGGCGGTAGCGGCGGTGGCGCCAGCGGTGGTGGTAGCGGCAGTGGCGATGACGATGGCGGCAACGATAATGGCAGCAGCCAAGGTGGCGGGCCAGGGTATGGGCGCAAAGCCGACGTGTGGTCGGTAGGGATGCTGGTGTTGGAAATGTGCAGTGGAGCGCCGCCGTGGCGCAGCGCCTCCGTGGCCGTGTACAAAGCCTGCATGACGGACGAGCTCCCCCCCATGCCCGAGTCTTTGTCGAGCCAAGGGCGTGATTTCGTCGAGCAATGCTTGATACGAGACCCCAATCAACGCCCTTCGGCAGCTGCGCTTCGCCGCCATCCTTTTTGTTGCTGGCGCGAGCGCGAAGTAGGGGATGTCTCTCCAGCAGCGCTGCAGGCAATGCTGGGCTCGGTGAGGGCGATGGCTGGCGACGACGACGACCACGAGCGAGGGCATGGGCAGAGGGCCTCACCACCGCTGTCGCCCGCAGCTGTGTCCAGGGAAGAGGAGTCTGGGCTCGGCGTTCGCTTCCGCGGCCTCTCGGCTGCCGGGCTGTCGGCGCTTCCTTTGGAGGCCCAAGACGATGCGACCTGGAGCGAGGGCTGGGGAGACTTGAACAACGGCGGTGCAGCAGCTGCGGCAGCAGCAGCAGCAAAGATAGAATTAGCTGCGTCATCAGTTTCTCAAGCAGGCGATGCAGCGGCAAATCGTAGACAGGTGTTTCTGACCCAGGACGAAGGCAGCTCCAGCAGATCACACGTCAGGAACAGAGCAGTTTGCGATACTGAAGAAGGCGACGAAAAGTACGACGACGACTTTGAAGACTACGACGAAAGCGACGAGAAAGAAGAAGACCGTTTTAGTGGCCGCGCAGAGGCCAAAGGCGAGGAACCACTCTTGATGAGAAATTCAAGTGCAGTTGCCGAGGAAAAGGAACATTCAGGAAGAGAAAGAGGCGTATGGGCTCATGATGCCAAATAATTATTACAATAATTAGTGCTTTAGCACACGCAGGTCGACTCGATAGCCCTCTCATGTTTGATTTCATGAAAGCCCACCAAACACGCACACAAGTGCGGTGTGGCCCAGTATCCCGGCTCCACAATACTTTTTTGACATCTTCAGAACTAATTTTCGCCGGTGGCCGATAGGAGGAGCATTATATTGCGCGACTAAGCAGACTTGGACATAGATAAAGATAATGCTTAAGGCCCTATATACTACAAGGCGCAAGGCGCTGTTCAGCTTTTCGTTGTTCTCGCTCTTTTCCCTCATCTGCTCATCTGAAGACCACCAGCCCTATACGAAGCCATAATTATACGAAGGCCAGGATATTAGATATAAGCAAAACATGCACACGCCCCTGAAGACCGCCCTTGGCGGTAACGCTTTTTTTCTTTGAGTGCGAGAATCGAGTTGGATTAAGCAACATCCAGCGACTCTGGGACAAAAAAAACTTTCGACCTCCGTGTTCATCTCAGCGTGGACCCATCGACGAAGTGACAGGGCTCAAGCTGGTGCTGCTACTAGCAGCGGTGTTTGTGCCACTGCTAGAAGGCGCATATTCCGGCATGACCGTGGCAGAGCCGCAGTAGCCATTCGGCACTTTCATCTTCGCGTGAGCGCGCATCTGAGGCAGTATACATAGAATTGAGCAAGAGTAAAACCAGGAGGGTATGCGACGTGAAAAGAATTAAAATACGGACAACAAAACTCCTTCAGATTGAGTACGATAAAAAGAGCAGGAATACTATTGAGCGTGTGCTGACCCAAACCTGTATGTCCGGGCACAGGAAAGGAGCGCTGCGCTGTCCGTCCAAGTACTGCAACACATCTCGCCCGCAAATGGCTTGACGCGTCGACGAAATGGGCCGCCATGTTAAGCCTGAAAGGGAAGCTTGAGTTGCTTCCGATGAAGTCGATGAAGATGGTGATGTCGCCGCGCTGCTGCTGCTCGTGGCTGCGCTGTTTCGATAACTGTCTGGCGATGCGCGCCCAAGCAAGGACCAAGAAGTACCTCCAGCGGAACTAGCTCCTTCTTCCACTGGCGCTGCGCTGCCGTCTGTGCTCACCATGCTGCTGTTGTCAGCCCTCGCGCGCTTCGCATCTCCCTGTCCGTCGCTACTGTTATCTGGCCGCCCACGCTTCCCACCACCACTGGCACTACTGCTGCCATTGCCTCCTCCTGCGAGGTTCGTAAGGTAAGGGCTCAACTCTTCTGCCATGCACAGCCGCACTTTTTTGAAGTGCCACGCTACTTGCGCCCAGTTCAGTTCACCCGCCACCAGCTTCGCGTCGTCCCGGGCGTGCCAGTGCACCGCACTAGCGGCAGTGGCGGGCGCGCCGCGGCCAACGGATTTGGTCAAGCGGTTGTACTCTTCTTCCTCGGCGCGAATTTCTTCGCGAAGCTTGGCTTCAACTTCCACTTCACGAGCAGCAGCCTGCTTCTCTGCTTCCTGCCGCTCGCGCAACAGAGGCGCCTCGGGAATGGGACCCCACTCGGCTCGATCGCCAAACTGCTCGCTGGTCATGTTTATGCGCTGCCGTGCGAGGCTAAGAACAAAAATTGAGGAGATTGAGACATACGAAAAGGTACGAAATGAGATGATGACTGGTTTGATTTACTTTAGCCAGAATTCCACTGAAACAGTGCAGGCAAAGGTTGGGAAAGTAATTCTCGTATTGCACCACCACGTACCGCTGTACGTCGCCAATGACGCGTCTGAAATACTGCTGGCAAGCATCAGCCAGCATCTGAGCTGGGTCTCCAACTACTCCGCCGCTCTCATTGCTCCCACAAGCGACTCCGATGCCCGTGCCGCGCGTCATTTGTTCTAATTTCGCAGCACATTCATGCCGCGATCGCACTAAGCAGCTCGCTTGTGGCGATGGCCGCATAGCACTTGTAGTAGCTGTTGGGGCTGCCATAGCCTGAGAGCCTGCCATCGGTGCATCAGCGGCCAAAGCTACAGCAACTCCCTGCGAATTACCATGACTGCTGCTCATCTTGCTCCCGTAATGTTGGTCGCTAGCACCGGGGAATGGATCGCCATTGTCCTGCAAGAGATGCGTCATTTCTGCGTCTTCGTCAAAGGCACTCACCAGAGTCGCCTCCTGCACGCCTTGGCGATACGCTTGGCCGCTCTTCAAGCCACCCCGAATAGTGTCGTCCAACAAAGCCTAGTCATACCGGGTGCACATACCAATATACAAAAGAACATCGTCAGCACGAGAAACAGACGATGGTGAAGACACAGGGAGAGCATGCTGGGGAGAGATGGAAACCATGAACAACCCGAGTAGTATGCGCACCTGCCCGGCTTCACGACTTTGAATGGAGGATTCGGCTAGTTGCTCCTGCTGTTCCTGGCTCATTGGCTGTGGCTGCTGCTGAGGCGGCATTCCGCTGCTACCAGGCGACGATCGCGCTTGTCCTTGCCCTGGCTGCTTGTACTCCTGTTGTAGCCGCTGATGTTCCTGCTGCTGCTGTTGCTGCTGCTGTTGTCGCGGGTCATACCGCGAATCCAACTGCTGCTGGCCCCGTGCCTGTCCATGCTGCGTGCCACCGTTGCCACCACCGTTGCCACCACTACTCGTGGTGCTCGAGTCGGCGTTGCTGTTACTGCTTCGATTTTGCTTGAAACGCGTCTTCACTTCTGTTAAGGCTTCGCGAAGGACATCTTCGCCCACGATAGGGCTAGCGCGGCGCAACAACTCCTTCGGAATGTTGGTAAGCGTGCCTGCCTGGCGCTCAACCTTCATCCCCTCCATCATGGCTTTCAGATTCGCGTGTTTCGTTGGGTCTTCAGCAGTGCGCATGAACAGCAGCCGCACGAGCTCCTTCACTAAAGCAGCCTGCTGCTGAGCGCCTGCTCGCCGTTGCTGCTGGGACGGGCCGTTGGAGTCAGGTGCAGCGTGTGGTGATACAAGCGACTGCGAGGGCGGCGGCTGCTGCAGCGACTGCTGCGATTCCGGCGGCGGCGGAGGCTGCTGCTGTGACAGCGGAGGCTGCTGCTGTGACGTATGTGATGGCACGTTTGGTGGCACTTGCTGTTGCGGTGGCGGCGGTTGGTGCTCTCTCCTGTATTGCCCACTGCCTGACTCAGCTATTTCGACATTTTTTTCCGACGTGTGAAAGACCTCCGACTGCTTCAACGTCGGTGGTGGAGCACTGCCCTCTGGTAAGCGATGTACCGACGCAGATACTACTGTACTAATGTTTTGAACCGGGGGTACGGTGGATACTTGTGATAATCGCTGCGACTCGATATGAGTTGTGGGCGGGACGCTTTCCGAAATCTGGTAGTTAGCAGATGCAGGGACGAATTAGAGCCAAAATTTAAATTTGACCTCTTCGTAAGTACGTTAGAATTGTGGAACTTACCGAAAGATCAGGTTGCTGCGGAGTTTGCTCGTCTTCCTCCGAGTCATCATCCGCAAGGAGGGCCCTGCACGGGTTCAAATGCGATTAGTGGCATAAGCCTTAGTTTCCACACAACAAGGCGACTGCGCAGTGAAAAGAAAAATTACGCATGCTACTGCAAGCTTACTTGCTGAGATCGACGACAGACTGCCCTTCCATCGTAGCTCCGGAATGTAGACGAAAGCCACGACCGATTGTGTGGATGCCGCAAGACTCGCAAGCTTGCAAGTAGCTTCGATGGGGAAATGAAAAGAAAAATAAATGCGGAAATTTTGAGATATTGATTTCAATGTATATTATATTAGTTGTATGATTGTTCATGTTGCTAAGAGGGGCCCGATGAACCGATTTTGACCCTTTTTGTGCGGCCGAAAGCACAGTAATATGCAGTGGGACCATTGATTGCCCCTCCGCCGGCCGCGCCCCCGCTACTAATTACCCCAGTATAGCCAAGGATACCCTATACGCCTGGTACGCGTGCAAGTGTTGCTATCTGTAGCTCTATAGCTCTAGCTAGAACAATACAGTCTGTGCGTACTTGCTGTTTAAGGAGCCCGTTTCCATGTGCCCTCAAAGACAACAGTAGCTCTTCGTGGCATCGAACAGCGAGAGTAGTTGGAAGGGCTTTAGTACAAGCGCCCATTTTACGTTCAAGTCGAAGACTTTAGATTTCGAATCGACTTGAGGTTCATGGGTGCGCGATCGTCGTCTTTGCCCAGCAGAAATGCTGCTGTAGCGGATGCAAAATCATCCGGTGATGCAAAGAATGGCTCTACGTAGCAGGCAGGCTCTTCCTTCGTAGCTAGCTAGCTGCGCACTCAACGAGTGTCTTACTTCTAGCGCACAATAAAAATTATCTCTTAAGATATGCTAGAGATGCATTGAAGCTTTCCAATCTGTAGTGTCCCCGGCGAGCACGAAGGAATGGCAGAGATATCGCAGCGAAAAAAACTATCTTCATGCCACGATACATCAGCCTAACATGAACCTGTATGGTTTTGCCCACTTCTAAAGCTATGTCATCTCGCAGGATTCTATAGGAAAGTGCTCTTTGGTGTTTATGCTATCTCTAGAACGATGAATGTGGAATCACGAAATGAGCTGATGGCACATCGTCGAAGACTAGGACTGAAAGAACTCTCCTGGCATGTAGGGCGAAAGGAGAAGCGTTATCAATAGCACTTGCTCAATTTGCCCACAAGATTTGTAAGGGAATCATTTTTTTGCTGCTATCAACAAGACAATTATGGGTATCTGGCTGCTTCTAGCTCGCACGTTGCACCGGGTGGGAGCCTATTGGTATACAGTACTCCTCCGCTCATTGAATCCGTGGTTGAAGAGTACCAAATACTCTCCGATCAAGAAGGCTGCAAACCGGAATGTTGGCCCAGACATTTCTATGGTGAACGAGTATACCTGCAGTAAAAAAGAGCCTATAATTGCAGCTTGTGAGTGTAGTGATGCTACAGGTCTGTACGACCACGAACGGCCTTGAAAGATCAAAAATCATGCATGGCCACTCTGGCAAAACGATTTCGATTTCGAGGCCAAATGCATCTCAATAAGGCTCTCAGGATGTGAAGAGAACGTGCTAATCCGAAGGCTAGGGGACTATCCTATAATGGCCGCATGGGAATGCAGTAAATTTAATGTAGGGATTTGAGTGCGATTTCGAATTTCGTTGTTCATAATTTCCTATTATCCAAACATTACACACCAAGCTCCCGGAGCCCAGGTCAAGATACAACAATTTCCCCATAATAACGGCCTTTGAGGAGATGGAGTGGGCTCACTCAAACAGAAGGCGAGGATAATAAGACACCAAGAGGCACAGGAATAAAAAGCCCTAAATCTGCATGGGGAATTATAAGAAACACACTTTAACTACTACAAGTCCAATTGGACATAAAAGGGCGGGAATTCGAAAATTGGCATAGCAACGCAGAAAAGAGCACCAGACCAGCATTACGTAGACTTGACAGCACAGCCAACACAAACGCCAGAATGAAAGCAGAACGCCAGCATTGTACCCATGAAACTCAATTGTAGTACAGTAATTACCAAATGCCGGGAAAAACAGCGCTTTTGTCTCGACCAGTGGTTCACCTCAGGAACTCAGAACCGGTGCTCGAACGGACGATCCCAGCTGAATTGGGCCATAATCTCAGCCATGAGCACCATAAATGCGGTGCAGGGGCACTATGCACGCAACGAGGGACTTACCACGATGCATATGGATCACTCCACTCAGTGCCCATCGGAGGTGCAATTGTGGGCTTTTGTCTCGACCAGTGGTTCACCTCAGGATCTCAGAACCGGTGCTCGAACGGACGATCCCAGCTGAATTGGGCCATAATCTCAGCCATGAGCACCATAAATGCGGTGCAGGGGCACTATGCACGCAACGAGGGACTTACCACGATGCATATGGATCACTCCACTCAGTGCCCATCGGAGGTGCAATTGTGGGCTTTTGTCTCGACCAGTGGTTCACCTCAGGATCTCAGAACCGGTGCTCGAACGGACGATCCCAGCTGAATTGGGCCATAATCTCAGCCATGAGCACCATAAATGCGGTGCAGGAGCACTATGCACGCATCGAGGGACTTACCACGATGCATATGGATCA
>Ga0307931_1003053_pt1 | contig 10407 bp, 17 predicted proteins | sample OrgLakmetageno47_FD_201816 | JGI IMG/M metagenome (GOLD analysis project Ga0307931, IMG submission 201816) | Saline water microbial communities from Organic Lake, Antarctica - #47 | ecosystem: Environmental > Aquatic > Non-marine Saline and Alkaline > Saline | place: Antarctica: Organic Lake... | reverse complement strand
CGAGAGGGCCAGGGGAATGTATGTCCTCGTAGTTTCGTCTCTTTCTGCTGCTTTCATATCGTTTCGTCCTCTGCCCTCGATTTCTTTCCCCCTTCATTTCTAGCCTTCTGCGTCTAACTTGAACACACAATTTCCGTCTCTAAATCTTCAAAACTTCAACTATTGAAGGTGGTGGGCCGCAACCATGCTCGCCGCGCGGTGGCGTATGTGGCTCGGGCACAAGCGAGTCATGCTGGAGTGGTCGAGGAGGTGGCACGGTTTGAGAGAGGAAGCTGCCACTCGGATTCAGGTCTGCAGCGTGTGTGTGTGATTATTACAGTAAACGCGTCGTAGGTGTGCGGTTAAGATAGAAGAGTTACACCGCTTATCGCTTTACCGCACGTACATTGCACTTTTTTTTTGCTTCATCGTAAATGTCGTATCGAAAACACCAACAAACCATGCTATTATGTTAGGCCTTTTACCGCCGTAAGAGGGCGGCCGAGCAGTACTTACGTTTGAAGCTCGAAGAAGCGGGGAAGCGCATTTACGCGGCGCGGGTGATCATGCGGGCCTGGCTGCGAGTGCGGGACCGGAAACGGTTTCAGGCTTTGAAGGAGGCGTGGGAGCTGGCCCAGTCGAATGACGTGATGGCGGACGTGCAAGAAGAGGGCCTCGAGCTTGTGGAAGACATTGAAGACATTGTTGAGGATGTGCACGTCGAAGAGGTGAAGATGAAGAGGGGCTTGTTGGGTGGCCATTCTTGTTTTGTTCTTCGTATGTATTTTTTCACATGAAACTACTTAGTCTTGATGATTTTGTTCCTGTGAAATGCGATGGTGCTCTCGTTGTTTTACCCTATTTCTGAATGTTTGTGCCCACATTTCATACGTGTTCTCTATTCTTACTTGTTGTCATGAATGAATTCACACCATCGTTGAATGTATACTATGTCTAATTGTATACATCAGGTCATCATCAAGCGTTGCAAAGTTCGCGACAAAGAGCTGCGAGAATTCGACGAGCAAGTAAGGAAATTGGAAGACGAAAAGTTTGCGCTTATGGTTTTCGTATATGCAGATGCATGTAACGCATCATTGTGACTCGATGTGATTGAATGCCTCACCTACAAACATGCACGAATATACACGTGGTCAGGCGGCGTTACGCGTGGAGGTGCTCGAAAATGACTTGGAGGAGATGGTGGAGGACGAGGACGAAGGGGCCGGTGGAGGCGCCGCCCTCTTGATGGGGGGATGGGGGGAGGCCATGGTCGGAGAGAAGACGGCGCTGGAGAACCGAAGGCACATGGCAGCGGAAGAGAGGCGCAACAGGCGCGTGCTGGTAAAGATGAAAGCGAGAACGAAGATGGAGATGAAGCTGTTATTTAGTTTGTTTATATTTTACGACGTCGACATTGTGGCGTCACCTTCTATGAAAGGGGAACATCGCGTGTTTCTCTTATTGTGGGTCTCGTCCTAGCCTCTTCCTCATTCACGCCATACTTGTGCACGTGTGATGTCAGATGAAGCGCGCAGAAGACGCGATAACGCACTTGTACTTGGAGAGAGAAGACCTCGAGTGCGATCTGGATGAAAACGGCGTGGCCTTGAACAACGAAAACGAATTGGTGAGTGCGTGAATGCGAAGAAGTGTGTGTTTGTGTGAACTTACTTGTGTGATTTTGCGGAGGCTTCTTTTTAAGAAGTCATTTTCAAATGTGTCTTCAGTTCATTCTTGCAGCGGATTCCTCAACTACGATAATAAACGCAAAGTATATGCTTCTTGCCCACCCAACTCCTTCCTTCGCTCACTACCCCTCCTAACATAGCATACGTTCAATTAATAATCCCCAACAAAAGGTGCGGCGGATTCAGCTGGAGCGGAGTGATGCAAGAGCTGCAGCCGTGTGGGCCCGCGTGGTAAATGAAAATATGTACCTATGTATATATTAGGACTCAGGCGGTGGTAACGAGGGAGATTTAGGAAAAGAGATGCACATTTGTTGAAAAAGTTCTTAGACGACACCTTCTCATCTCTTTCCTTTCTCATTTCCCACTTCAGGTCCGCCTCGAGCGGTGCAAATGGGCTATTGACGACGTGCGACGAAAGGTACGGGTATTTTGTGCACATGTATTTTACATATGAAAAGGCCGGGTTTTCTTTTTTTAAACCTTCAACGAGAATACGATATTTCCCAGTCTCATTTCCTTGCCAATTGCACTTCTCTTTCTATTCTAATTTGCCATTCTCGTGCACCACGCTTTCCTTTCGTTTCGTCTTCTTATCCCTCTTCCTTCTTCCTCTCACCAGGTGCTCTCGCGGCATGCCGAGTCCAACCTCAACCAGGCCAAAGCCAAGGCCAAGGAAGTGCGATCGTTCGAGGCTCTGGCCACACTGGAAGCGCACAAGGTCAAGGACATGGATTTGGAAGAGGCGCACGAAGCTGAACAAGCGCTGCGAGCGGCACGGAGAGAACAGGCCAAAGCAGTGGTAAGGTTGACTGTGTTTATGTGCGTGCTGGTGTGAGGAGGAGCGAAGTGCAGAGTCTCTTAGATAAACGTCCTGCACCTTTATTGCTCGCATTCCCTAATTTGGCGCGCATCATTGACTTTGAATTAATTCGACTTAAGCCACCCCCCCTTTTCTTTTTTCGCAATCCTAATCATTCCATGCAGGTCCGCAACGGCTATGGCAACACCACCTTGCGCAATTCCTATGATGCAGTGGTCGCCACCATGCACGCTCAGCTCAAGGTAGGTTGTGGTGGTAGATGTTGTCGCATTTTCTTTTGTGTGCACTCAAGTTCTCAACTCCTTGTTGACTTCTACCCTCTTTTCTACGCCCCTCATTGCGGTCTGTTTTTAACCGTTGCCTGCCCCCATTCTTTGCCCCCCCCGTCAAGGCGCAAACTGTCGATTTGCGAGACGTTTCTGAAGTGCCCGACCCCAGCACTGGACACACCTCGCAGAACCAAGGAGGAGGAGGAGTAGGCCAACATGATTCGGTAAGTTGTACTTTTAAAAACAAGAAAAAGGTACAATGAGCGAAACATTCTTCAATCGTTTACCTTCACTCAAGTCCACTGCTTCAAAAAAATGGAAATTATCAAGTAAAATTGAGTACAGAAGTTCCTATTTTCTCACGCAAATCTCTATTCACTCCATACCTTTTCCCCGTTCTTTTGACCATCTCTGCTCACACGGCTCTTCGTATTTCAACCACCCCACAGGCCGCTGCTGCTGAAGGAGACGCGTTGCTGGCGGCGTCTGACAGTGGGGTGTCCTTCACGCCCGTGCTGGCGAAGCGAGACGCGCGCACCAACAAGGTGATGATGCGCCAGCTGCACGGGTACGCGCCCACGGATGAGATCCCCGAGGAGGACGAAGAAGACGACGACGACGATGGAATTGTCGATTTGAACAACTTGGACGAGTTTGGCTAGAGGAAACCAGCTCCATGAGACTTCTCGATTTGCGTATACCATAGCGAAGAGGGGTATTTTTCGGTATTTTTCGGAATTAATTTATCTTTAGTTGCCAGTTGGCCCTCTTGCCCATTCCACTTTCCTGTTTCTTTGTCTTGGCGTTTCTGTTAATTGCGCTGTTAATAACAGTTCAGAGCCTGTGCAGCTGCGCTATGGCAGTCTTTTGAGTAAGAAAGAGGAAGAGGAAGGGAAATGGTCGAAATTTGTGATACATGGTGAGGCCATCGCAACTCCATTAACCATTAAAGCCTTCCACGTCCACTAAATCCGCCGGCGTCTTCGTGTCTTCCTTGGTTTGTTGTTAAAAGGCTTCATTGGCGTACAAGGGCTCTTGGCCAATTGGGTGCTTGGTTAGAACAAGAAGCAAAGCCCAGATAACCCATTTCAATAAATCGATAGCTATAAGAGCTTCGTCTTTTTGGCCAAGTTACGCGGCGGCCAAGAGCCAAGACCGCCACATAAAACTACATCCCTGATCCCGCCATTCGCCACCGGGATGTATTTACGTATGTCGCTGAGTTGAGCAGCCGAGCTACATCTCGGCTAGGCTTCCTTGGTATTTTGCTTCCTGTTTGCCGATTAGTTGAAGAGCTTGGATATTTATTTCGTAATTTTGGCGCTCGACTGAAGACGCCTCTTGTTGCTGCAGAACAACGCAGAGTTTATTTAATCTTACGTGGGAATTGAGGTATATAGCAAAGTAAACTAGGCAGCACGGGCGTAATAGTGTCACCCCGTGGTTGTGCCAGGGAGTAGCCTCTATTTTGCTGCTGCCGCCGCTTCGCGACGTTTCTGTAAAGCTCGCACGTGTTTCAGAGTCTCAAGTGCGGGGCGGTGATGTGGGCGCAGCGCTATGCTTGCCTGTATGCGTTGAGGGTTGTGAAAACGTACAAAAATAAAATGAAACTATGAGCATGTTTTGAATCGAGTACAAAGGGTTGTAAGGGGATTATATCCCAGTCATAACAGCTCAAGAGAACGCCTCGTCTCACTTACTTCAAGGGATTCACCAGCGGTAGCGAGGGCTCTAATGCCTTCTTGTCCTTTGTCTGCGCCGTGAAGCGTCAACAACAGCTGCGCGTAGTTGTAGTGGGCCTGTTGTTGAAGACAGTGAAACATAGTAAATGATAGTTAGCTAAGGATTTCAACACTTGCAGCCACAAACAATGATTCCCACATGAACATAATGACAAAAGATAATACATCAGAAGGCATGAATAATGTTACTGTGATATATCATATTAAAAAACACACTCACCTCTGGCATTCTTGGCATGACGTCAATGCTGGCGCGGTAAAGAGACAGTGCTTCTTCTTGCGAGGACCAGCTCATCGATCGACTGTTAGGAGATAGAGGAGACGATGCCTTGGAGCCCACTCCACCATCCCTAGTGTCCATAGAATGGGGCTGTTGAATGCTAGCCCCCGTGGTGTGCAGTAAGGTTGCTAAATTGAAGAGAGCAAGGTGGTAAGTGGGCAAGATTTCAATGGCAGCGCGGTAGTGATGTTCAGCAAGGTCATAACGCCGCGACCGGTGCAATAATTGCCCCAAGTTATTGTGCGCCTTTTGATAACCGAACGTAGACAGGAAAAAAAATGAACAAAAAGTATGGATAAAGTAGAAGATTGTAGAAAATAAAGTCACAGTGGGAAAAAAATGATGAAGTAGGGCACTCTATGAGAATGACATTGGAAGAAGCTCAGAGAGAGAGAAATGTCTTCGAGACCTTGTAATGAGAATCTGGATTCAAAATCACAGCCGTACGGTAGCCCTTCTCTGCACTTGCTACATCGCCTCGACGCTCAGCTAATTGGCCCCAATTGTTCCAGGCAGCTCCATAAGAAGGGCCTAATATAGTGGCTACCTGAAAGATGGCTTCCGCCCGCACCTATATGTTTACCCAAAAATTAGATTGCACTCAAATTTAAAACGTGATAAAAAATTGTGGTGATCTCGGTTGGAGTATGGTATCATCGTATGAATATTTCAAAAGAGTATACACAAGTGTCTGAGGTTTCTTCTCCGTAACGATCGAGTGACAAACATGAATCAAAGTATGATGTGGAAATTTAGGTTTTCGAGCAACACCTACCAGCAATTCACTTGCGGGACTACTGCCATCTTTTCGTGGAGAGTATCCAGCAGCTTGCTCGTCGAGGAGTTCTACTGAAAAACCTGCAGCCGCAGCTGCCTGCTTATAAGCCTCAGTCGCAGCAGTCAAAGCATTCGTGGCATTTGATTTATTCCCAACTGCTGTAGGTGATGATGCAGCTTGAGTCGCTGCAGTTAATCGCTGCTCGGCCACCTATGCAAGCATGATGACGAGTGCGATCGCATGAGAATGCGCGTTTCATAAGCTCACGCGTGAACATACGATTAGTCTGGCAAGAGTGCAAAAGTCTATCAAAGTTGTAAGCTAACGGTAACGCATGTAAATAATCAATGCAAATGCTGAAACACGCGATTGTCACCCCAAGATCGGTGCCTAAACGCTCAAGCACGCAAGCCAAGTTATAATAGGACGTGGTGTCTCTCGGGTGCACAAAAGATGCATGCGACCAGAGTGACAGTGACGATGACCACTTGATGCGAGCCTAGAGGATAGAGGAAACATGGTGTGAGTATTTGATTTCAAGTTCAGTTTTAGAAGCATTTTTCAGTCGCAATAAAATATTCACAGTGTGACACCAACTGTATCAAAAGAACAGGATTGTTCAAATAGGAAATGAGCAATCTAAAAGCGTTTTATATCAAAACGGTTGGAAATTTGTTGGTCTTCGAGGAATATGAGCACGATATTTCCTCTTTGCACTCACATGAGCAGACTGCATCGCAAGAAGGGCAATCAACGTGGTGCTTAAGAAAATAGATCCTCGTGCAGCAATTATTCTGCGCTTCGAAGTAATATCAGCATTACTGTGACTACTCCTGCCGTCATACTTGCTTGGGCTACTCGATTCATTTCTAATGCTGGTACTACCGCTTTGACTGTTGCTGCAGCCACCGTGACTTCTAATGGTGCTATTGCTCACAGGAGGCACGGTCACTCTTAAATTGTTGGGATTTGCATTGGATTGGGCTGTGAGGAATAATTGTTTCAGAACGACTGCTGCAGGAAAAGCCCACACCATTGACGCAATGTGATAGTAACGGTCTGCCCGAAGAACCTTTTCAAAAGAAGAAGTACGTAGAAGTAAAATTTTGGTGAGTTACACAAGGAGCACATACAAAAGAGACAAGGAAGACCGAAAACTTCGCACATGGGTATGAAGTCATAGGAGCCGAGTGTGCTCATGCATCGAATCTATTTCAACTCACCGGCCAGCCATGTTGCACAAACCCCAGAGTGGGCAAAAGCAGTGCCGTTGAAGCAGCCCATGAAGCTCCTATCGCTACCACCCATGCATTGCCTCCTCTGCCCTTCAATGGTGAAGTCATGAAACCCGAAGGCAACACAAAGGTGGCAGCTCGAAGAGCGAGGAATAAACCCAACACGAAGCTTCCCATGACTGCCATCACTTCGATTTGGCCACGTGTAGGTTCTAACCAATTCCCTTGCTCAAGTGATGTGCTATTGGTATCCTCTATACTAGGCCATCCTTTCGGAACCGGGTAAATCATGGCCAGCTTTTTGGGCCAAAGAGTGGCGACAGGGTAAGCACTCAGTGCATGAGCAGCCTGTGACATTGGAGGCAATGATTGTATTGGTTATAGATGCCAATCAATTAGAACAAAAGCCGACACGCCAAAAAGTAGATTGAGCAGTAAAAGCGAATTAAAAGAGGGGTTTGTAATGTACCCAAAGAGTTCTTGCTCACTTTTAAGGCAACAGTGTGCGTTGAGAGCTCCTCCCCAGCCCAGAGAAACTGCTTCTTGTGCAATTCGTTCCACCTGACATTCATAAAGTAGTCCATCCATTAGCTTAATATTCAGACCACCTTGTTATCGTATTCACCCATGATGCCAGTCATATGACGATTCCACTATACATATGTATATCTGTACACACATTTACGCACACACTCACCTATGGTCGTCATCATGGGACGTGTTTGCCTTTCGAGCTCGCCATATCAAAGCTAGCATCACAGCCAAGAGATCAAATACACGGCCTACGCAGCCAAGAGCGGCTTTTAATTGGAGAAGGACGAACTTCAAACCATCACTATTATTGCTTTTCTTTCCGTTGCTGCCATTCAAATTGCCAACAGTTGCGAAGGCGCTTGTCGAAAAAGTTCCGAGGGTGGCATCCAGTACGATCAAAGCTAAAGAGAGCGTAAGAGCTGGTGATTTGCATAATGCCGCACATAGGTACCTGATGCAAGACAAAAGAAAGATGTTAGAATACGACGCGAGAAGTGTGGAAAGGAACATACTTGTGCAGGTCTTTGATGCAGCTAGAAATCATGCAAGACGAGTAAGTCGAAGGATTCTTATAAATGCCACATATGTATTATTCGCCAACTCACCAGCAGCGGCAAGCAAGCATCGACACCCAAGCTTCTCGACGGCGGCCACCAGAATGAAACGCAGCATGAGCCATGACGAAAGCGCGCACGCTCGCAATCGCAAAACAGCCAGCGAGGCCGTAAGGCACGCACGACAACCAACCCACCACCTGTGCGTAACATCAAGGAATGAACGAGAAACGTTTACAACTACCGTAGTAGAGCATCATGCACTTGAGTATTCCCTGAAATAGCGAATGTTGCAAGCTCCTTCACTTTACGCGCAGAATGGAGATATTTTCAGCACGCACCTCGATTCGTAAAGGGTGCGCAGCCCATGCGGCTGCTACAATAGCCGTGGCCCATGCCTCTGACCAGGCCTCACTTTCTACAGCCGCTGAGGCTGTCGAACTACCGGTGTGGAATGCAAAAAATTGTGGATTCGCTGGCAAAGTCTGCGCAGGCGACGGAGATATCGTGGCTGCTAGGCCGCCGTCTCTGGAAGAGAGCGATTCTCTTGAAGCTCTTCGGAGAGCACGCAATAGGGCGAGAAAGCGGCGACTCGTGTCTTGCAAGAGCAACGCAGCACACACGTGCAAGGCAATCGACCTAGCAATGTGATCCAACGAACAAAAATTAGAAGGAAAAAAGAATAAGCTTTACTGCATTACGGTAGAACATAGGAAAGCGCAAATGCTTGCTGGAACACTTGGGAAGAAGCGTAAACGCACCACCACAACAGCCAACTCGCTGACATTGCTAAGCGACCGTCGTTGGCTTCATAGGCGTCTCCATAGTCACTTCCATAGTCAGCCAGTATTGAGCTTGCAAAGCCTGCGGCACCAGCGAATAAGACCTTAGCGGATAGTGCGACTGGTTCAAATACTCCGAGAATTACTCCTGAGTCTGACCATACGTCCCAGACCTAAATCATGCAGAGCAGAGTTCGTGTGATCAATACGGTGTTTCGTTCTCTGAGACCTATCGGGTAGGATTGAACCTTCAATCTACCTGGGACAATGAAGCTAGAAGTGGTTTGACGTTATTGCGACGTCCTGTAACCCATGCAGTTGATAGTGTTGGGTTTGAAACGAAGTTTACACCATCTGCAGCACCCATAAGTACAGCCGCTGAGTTTGCAAGCGTCCAAAACATTACTCTAGTTATGAGGGTACAACTCTTGACTCAACTCTAGCTGTTTACGTAAGCTCAATAGATGAAATATCATACCGTCCCAATCTTCAAGCCAGCTAGCGCAGAGACTGGAATGAGGATTAAATAACCATGGCAATGCGGCCGCTGCAGCAACGAATGCTAACGGGCCAAACGCATTTACCCATGCCATTCCTGCCAAATTTCTTAGTTCTCATCTGTTCAAGTGAAACATCAAAATGACTACCTCGTATCAATTGTGTTGATGAGAAGCTATGTTGGATGCTAGTCTGGATGACAGAAAATGGAATGAACAGCCGTAGCGAACTAAGCCAATGCCAGTTGCCGTAATGAACTGCCGTAATAATGAAGAAGACAACAGTACTGAAGCGCGAAGCACCGCATTTGAAGGAAAGACACACTCCCTCAGTGCCGGTCTTCCGTTAGTGAATAGGAGTTGAACGGAACCGAAAGGAAAGTTCGGGTTTGCTACACTAACGAACCGAACTGAAAGATAAGTTCGTTTCCAGCCGAATTAATGAACCCGCAGCGAAAGAAAAGTTCGGTTCCATAGACTAAACGAACTAGAAACGAACCCAGAATGGAACCGAGCTGCTTTTTTGAAAACCGCGGGTTTCACTAATACGATTGCGGAAATTGATTTGGAGCCGATTTGTGCTTATTATTTTCTAATTACCGGGACGTCAAAGAAGATTTTTTTCAGTATTTTAAGTGAATTTGAACTTTAAAGCCGAATTCAACTCGGAGTAGGAGTTCCACCCTTAACGAACGGAACCGAACGAAGAGTTCGGCTACTCATTTCTTAACGAACGGAACGGAACTAAAAGTTCCGCTACAAAAAAATAGTGAACCAACCCGGAACCGAAGGGAAAGTTCGTTTATTCTTCGGTTCCCTAAAAGTTCCCGGAACTGCACTAACGAAAGACCGGCACTGCACTCCCTATCATTCGTAAACCTGCATCTCAAGTTCCACTGAGACACACTCCCTCTCCCTATCAGTCGTAAACCTACGAGACGTACAGTAGGTTTACGACTGATAGGGAGTGTGACAGGTAGAGTAAGGTACGCGTGTGGCGTACCGACGCTTCTGCTAGAGGGAAGCAATACACCGAGATATCATAGGAAACATTACAGGGATAGACCAGCTGGTGTCAGCTGGTGTTCTGTGTCCGGTTGTTGAACCAGCAACGTCAGTGTCTAGTCTAGTCTAGTTAATACTCCCCAAAAATACAAAGAAACACCACTGTGGCAAATAGCAACAGAAAAATGTAACCTTCAGAACAAGTCTGACTGGGCTGAGTGTCCTTTTGCGTAATGCA
>Ga0307931_1003051_pt1 | contig 10408 bp, 9 predicted proteins | sample OrgLakmetageno47_FD_201816 | JGI IMG/M metagenome (GOLD analysis project Ga0307931, IMG submission 201816) | Saline water microbial communities from Organic Lake, Antarctica - #47 | ecosystem: Environmental > Aquatic > Non-marine Saline and Alkaline > Saline | place: Antarctica: Organic Lake... | reverse complement strand
ATGGCGCCCAAGGCCCAAGTCAACGCTTTTGACGTTGGTGATGCATACGGCAACGTGCACATTCCTGATGATTACTATGGAATGTTCTTGGACGGCTTAATGGCAGGCGCGAAATTTCATAGCAACTCATGGGGAATTGGCCCGCCTTACAATTATTATGACTATGGTTCGATGATGCTTGACACCTTCATGTATTACATTCCAGAACAGCTAGTCTTGGTGGCTGCAGGCAACGAAGGCAGCTCCGATGGCGACGCTTCAATCGGATCTCCTGCTGGTGCCAAAAATTGCCTCACCGTGGGGGCAGCCGAGACCAAGGAAACGCCGGACACGGTGGCTACTTTCAGCAGCCGCGGGCCGTACAACGACGGGCGTATCAAGCCTGATGTGTGTGGCCCAGGCAATCCTGTGAACTCGGCGCGAGCGTCGGGAGATGCTGGTTTGGCCACCTGCGGCATTCTTACCATTTCAGGCACTTCAATGGCGACTCCTGCATTGGCAGGTACCGCGGCTCTGGTTCGGCAGTTTCTCGTGGAAGGTCAGCATGAACAATACTCTCCTTACGGCTACAATTTCTCGAACTACAGTGTGACTAATCCAACGGCAGCTTTGATCAAAGCCATGCTAATTGGCTCTACGGCACAATTGCTGTACGGCTACAATTCTACGGGCTTCCCTGTTACGCTCTCAAAGTTCTACGGTGCCACCACAGCGAAAGCCGATACTGTTGCATACCCGCTGGGCACGCCAACCGTTGATTTCACGCAAGGCTTCGGTCACACGCAGCTTACTAATATCGTTCCGCTAGACTTTACCTTCAACACTTTTCTCTATGAGCTTGAGATTGGCGCGTACACGAACATGTCTTCGACATATTTTGTAAATAGCACAAGCACGAAAATTGACCTAACGCTAGTGTGGACGGATCCACCAGGCTACCAGTATTGCGACCAATACTATGTGTACGGTTATTCGAATTCAAGTTGTCTCGTTCATTACCTCGACCTCCAAGTGTATGTCGCAGGTGAGCGTAAGTACTCGAACTTTGGCGGATCTACGACTGGTGGCATTTACACCGACACCGAAGACACGATGAACAATGTGGAAAAAATTACACTTCCTGTCGGTAGCTTTCAAGCGGGTGACGAAATTTTGGTCGTGGTGCAGTCGCATGGCCTTTCGTACGCTGCCAGCCAGACATGGGCTCTAGCCATTACGGGCAACCTTGAATTATCGAGGGTACCTACCTTGGCTCCTACGTTAGTTCCATCTCCATCTTCCACAGCTACGTCCAAGCCCACATTGACACATAATCCCACTTCAATGCCCACTATATTGCCCACTCCCACCCCAACCAACCCTAGCAGCTTACCTACCAACGCACCAATTCCACAGCCGTCGGGGCTACCGGTGCCAATGCCGACGGCACAGCCATTTAAGACTCCCGCGCCCACAGCGCCTCAGCCAACGGCAAGTGACACGGTGAAAGTAGACGTTGATCTAGTCATTACCGCAAGTTCAGCACTGACCAGCACCCTCGCAAAACAGCTGAAGGGCACCATCGCTTCTCAACTTGGAATGACTGAAGCCAACCTCAAAGAATACGAGTACTCGGACAGCCCAGGTCTCCCAATCCGCCGAAACCTCTTGCAAGCGGTCTCAGCGTACGACTGGGCCGTCGAGTTCAAGGTAGAAGTGTCGCTGGCATCCACTGACGCGTCTTCGGCCGATGACCTCGCGATGGAGATTGGCACGGACCTGAGTTCGAACACGTTTCAGGCTGCTGTCATGACCGATCTTGGTGTCGTCGTCACAAGCGTCTCGGCATCGTCGGCCGTGGTGACCTCCGCCCCCACGCCTGTCATTGATACTTCAAGTGTCAAGGCAGCAGGCCTGGCGTGGTGGGCGATCTTGCTCATTGCGGTGTTCGGTGCGTTGATTGTGGCCGCTGGCGCAGTAGCTGCAATCATGTGCGCGAGGCGCGGTCAAGGTGGTGAAGGCCTCTTGAAACACTTTTCGTTTGGCTATTCCTCGGAATCGAGCAACTTCGATAAGTTTAAAGAGGAAGGGCAGCAAGAAATCAACCCGCTTGGAGAAGCTTACCCTGCCACTTTTACTGGTGGCAGCGTAACAGGCAAGCACAATGACCTGTAGATGCTCCAAGCAAGTGCTGATAAAAAAAAGCAAATCAGCGAGTGGGTGTAGCCACGGTGCTGCCCCGATATATGTCAATGGAAGCAGACAACAAAAATTGGAGAGTAATCCCGAGGGGACGTGTAATTAAGGAACGAATCTGTGTTCCAGATTTGAAGCGATCACCGGAAGAGGCAGAAACTATCTGAGTCGAAAAGCCCATCGGCTTGGCGCTGAGCCATGGGGAAACACAAAGAAGCACAGCACAATAAACACTTGCACTCGCGCGCCACTCAACAAAGCCGATCTCGGTTTTTCTTGGCTGAACTAAATTCACTGTGTATTAGCATTAACCAAGCGGCTTTTTCGGAGTAGTCCCGGTGGTCCGGGGGTGGCTCATGGCCCAATAAAAACTAAGGGACTAATTACTAGAGAATGGCAATGGCCCAAGAAAAGACATGAGGGCGCGCCCGAATTCGGAAATTGGAAGCAAAAAGCAAAGAAAAGCTTTTAGAAATTATGGGCAATTGGTTTCTTGGAGGTGGGATCTATTCTAACACCTAGCTAGCAGGCAAAACGTGCTTCATTTATTTCCAGTGGCTTGAATTCAATTCAATGGAAGATCAATGATGAAGCCACTACTTCTTCAGAGTAAAAAAAGTTTATACTCAAAGATCAAGATCAAACGCCCTATTATCCATGCTTCCACAGCAGGGTGCGACTTCGGCTGTTCTCTGCCGACCCGAGAATGACTAGTCTTCCCTGTGACCACAAGTCCATGCCTAGAATCGCAGCTGGCACGCTGCGGATTGTAAAACAGATAAAGAAATAAAGCAAATCAATCTAACATGAAATGCATTCAATATGATAAAAGAAGCAAAGTCTAGATTAAGCGCAATATAAGAATGCAATCATCCACTTAATCATAAGTCATTCTTTATATTAGGAGCATCGCACGCACCGAGGATCTCCAAGCAAATCAGGAAATACTGGCAAATCTCCGACGCCAACCAGCATTTCAGGTAGGGATGCAATTGTCTCAAATTGCCCGCGCTTCCGGTCTAAATTCCCGTCGAGCTCCAGGAAGACCTGTACCATGATGTAATTCGCGTAGGTAGACAAATTAGTCACGGATACGATGAGGTCGTCGAGTCTCTCTCTGTCGATGTATCTTTGCTTGTAATGCGTATAAGACGTTCTTCTCTTTTTCTCTCCTGTCTCTACCACGATATACACCACTCTGATACAAAGTAAGCAACGCGATGAACCGCACCTTCACCAGAGGCATCGTAATGGGCTGTCCGTCAAAGCCAACGCCTCGCACTTGAAGACTGCTCTTACCCCGATCTGAAGGACTTGGTGCCCCTACGTACGGCACACCATCAGAAAAGGGAGATACAAACACCACACTAAGTATAAAACGTCACTTCCTCATTCTACCGACAACAACAGCACCAATTTTAGACGTCTTAGCCTACTGCATCAGAAATATGGCTTCGTCGCCCCCGTACTTGGCAAACAATCAGAAAATGGGGAGATAACACGCTACGGCCTCAATTTGGGGCACCTGAAGCCTGAAATATGAACTACAAGATTGTCGCATAAAGTCGGAGAGTCATTTTTACCTGCTAAGTTGGCTGCAGCCGTATTGAGGATGGTATAGGAAGCTCCGGTATCGACGATGCCCAGAAAAGGCTGTTGCTGTTGTTGTTCTACAGAGGACGAACCGGCGCCGGCCTTCTCATGAGGAGGATTGATAAAGAGATCAAGACTGCAAGTAAGCTTGATGCGAGGTTCAATATAGTTCAACATTTTTAAGATGATTTCGCGTCTATTCATTGACTCTGGCCGATAGTAACGAAACCAAACACCTTTGAGAGTTTGATCAATACGAGGTTCAATAAAGTTCAACTTTTAAAAGATAATTTCGAGTCTATTCATTGACTCTGGCCGATAGCTGGTGCCAAAAAATAGAAGAAATTAAGTAGCCAAATAGGAAGAGCTCCAACAGACAAAGCCAACGACAATATTACCTTCTTCGCACTTCCCGAGGCGCGCACGCCTAGCACGCCACCAGGCACCATTGCCGCAGGGACAGGACTTAAGCCCGCCTCCTTTTGCCACGACGCTAGCTCTGTCTCACCACGCGGCCAGAGTCGCAAGCGGCCTTGAGGGAAGTCCAAATCCAAATCAAACGCCTGCCCCGGTAATAAAATGTCAATAGAAGAGTGAAAAAAGAGTCCATATGTCCAAACGGCATGTGTGCTTGAAAGAATGACAGAGAGATAGCTCGTGTGCAACTTGAAGAAAACAATAACTCAAACAATACGGAGGATTGGCATAGAAACATGTTTATTTGCACACGAGAGGTGTGCTTCGGACTTGATTACGTTGATGAATTCGCCGCCAAGCACGCCGCTGACGTCGCGTTTGGGGTTCAAATGAGCCTATGGATGAGGCACAAAGAAAGCTGAAGAGGGCGAAAACCAAATGTAATAAAGACGAATAGCCCAGTATGGATATTTCTACTGTAAATCGGTAAATTATGACCACTTATGTGCTATTATTTCATCTTCTGGTGAATACACAGTAGTGAGACTGCTAACCTGAGGGAAGTCTAGCACAGTGGCATGCAAAGTTGGCAGTGGCATTCCGCCCACAGAGGCATCAACTAATTCCACAATGTCATACGAACGCGATCCTCCCACAGTAGTGCCTTCTACAGAGACACTGCCTAACACACCAGATAAAATAGAATTGAAACGACAATTGTAACAAAGTTCAAGAAGTTTAGTATTCAGAGAATGAAGCAATAGGCGAGGATGAGAGGAAAGCAAGCACAAGGACAGCAAGAGGAGAGAAGTAGTGTCGACATGTATTCATTTATAATGACCAGTTTTTGGAGCCAACAGCCCCAGTTTGGTCTTCAGCGATGGCGTCACCATTTCTAGAGCATCTCCCGTGTCCAGCAGAAATTCTTCCACCTAACACAAAATTTCATATTACTGGATCGAATCATCGAATGATTAAAACTGTACAACAAAAAAAACAAAACACTAGGACTGATCAATATATTCCACATTACTTCACGCAATCTCTTCGTATAGAATAGAGCAACATGTATCTGCACCTTGTCGCTGCCTGCAAAGGATAGAGGAACAACCACGTAATCTCGTCCGACGCCGCCTTTCGGGAGTTGAAGCCTTCGTAGTGGCATGTCCACTAGTGGTTTGATTGATACCGCTGCTTCGTTCGATGCACTGCCCCCACCCAAGAATCCTGCAGCAGCAGTGGTGATAGACCCGCCTAGAAGTCTACGCCGTGCCATGCTACTGTCCGCGGTCGAGGGTATGGCCGAAACAGTCGTACATGTAGTGTGCGTTTTCAGCCATTCATTACAAGAGATTGAAGCTCCTCGACAGTTGATGGTAGGAGAGTGCACAAAGCCCGAGGCTGCATGCCTTAAAATCAAAACCGCTACAAAGCATAGACGCAATTTCATTTTGAGAGTGGTTGTTCTGATTGACTAGATCATAGTTGGCCCTGATGTTTCCCGACTTGTCAACCTAGTTCAGTTGGCTAGTCGATATGGAAATTTCCTAGCATCTACAGGGTAGTCATTTTTCTTTGTTCACGACGTGTTCTGCTGGTTTTCTGGATTCTGGCATTCTGGCATTTGAGAAGAATGGGCAATGGGGCTGTGTTTCCTCGGTCGCGCCGCGTTGGCACACCCGCTGGCTCCTCTACAACACCCGAGGCTACTTATCAGATAGTAATAGGAGACTGCAGCCAGCCCAACGTTCTTCCTACTGCTAACGATCGGAGGAATGCTAACAATGGTGTCTCAGAGAACGGGCACGCCGACGATAGTCATTTAGAGCGTAGACACGGCGAGGTTCGTACTAGCAGCGAGTTCAAAAGCAGTGGAGCTGCCAGTACAAGCAACAGCAATGTCAGTGCTGGCGCTCATAACCTTCGCGTTGACTACTCTAGCACTAGCTCCAGCAGTGTCAGTGTCAGTGGTGCTGGCCATGATAGTGCTAACGCTGCAGAAGCAAGTGAACAGCCGACGTGCCGCTTCTGTCTTGAGCCCGGACGAGTGCACATTCCAAAGCGTAGAAACGCTGCAAACCTAAGCTCTTCTGGCGCAGGTAGACCTGCCGTTAGCGCGGCTGAAGATACTATAGCAGGAGCTAATGGTGACCAGAAAGGTGCAGACAAAGAAGACGATGATGATGAGGTTGCAGACCGCTTAGAAATCGATGACGACGACGACGAAGAAGAAGATCCAAACGTGCTGGTGTCGCCCTGCCAATGCCGTGGCACGGCCGAGTATGTGCATTTGGGCTGCCTGCGCACTTGGCAGGTGCAAATTATCATGTGGATGAATTAGTCCATGTTTGCTTAACTCCGAACACTGTTTCTTCACTGCCTTAATCTTTCGCTTGTTTGCATAATTTGCGTATTTGGTGTGTACCAAATAGCATCTAAATTGATGGTCATCGTGTTCTTAATTTATGCGCCATCCTTTTTTTCCTCGCTTTTTTCGTTCTTTTTTTCTCTCTTTTCTAGGACAAAGTGTCAGTTGCGTCTCAACGGCAGCCATTCCGGCGATCCCCTTTGGCTGGGCGTCGCCGACGAGACAATGGCAATGTTGGTAGCGGCGATGACAATCAAGGTGGCGGCCAAGAGAACGATGCTTCATCGGATTCCAGGCACTCGGTGTGCCAGTCGTGCCAGTCGCCGTTCACTGTGCGCCCACTTCGACCACTGCAGGCGGGCCTTCGTTAGCACACCATCAAAAAGAGAGAGGAAGTGAAAGAAAGGAAATGCATGTGCGATTTAGAGAGGCAGAATGACAATTTATACGCGTCGATAAATGAAAAGAGAAGAAGTTAGTTTCATTGTATGGTCTAAGGAAACGAAAATACTGGAGACACCAAGGAAGTTTATCTTTGCAGCATACTGCTAACCCACAACAATACTATTTCAGATCTTGTTCCGCGACGGAGGTCCTCAACTAGTGGAGTGCAACCGCATTCTAGGCCCCGGTTGTTTGTTGGTGAGTTGTTTATGAACTGCTCCTTTGAGCTACCCCTTTGTTTGTTTTCCATTATTATCGCTTCCCTTGCACGTCCTCCCTTGTTTGCCTCCAGCTCAAACAAAGTCTCTGGTTGCTGTTTGACTTGTTTTTTTCGGGCGCACATTTTCGTGCCTCTTCGTCCTAATATAATCGCCTTGCTACTAATACAAGGTGGCCACGAAGCGCATGAACAACGTGCTGCCACCGTCGCTCATCAGCGCTCTAGGAGCTCGTGGGAACATCTTTCCTGTTGCGCTCGGTGAGCCATTTTGAGCCGGCGCTTTGTTAGTGCCTACGTACTTTTAATATGGCCTTTCGTGTTGATTTCGGTATATAAATTGTAGTTGAGTTATTGTAGAGTGATGACGCTCTTTAGCTGATCTCACTTCGTTTCAATGCTTTTCAAGTTATTGAACTGTGTTCAGCTTGTCAATTTCCTTTTTCTAGCCCCTTCTAGCTTTAAGATTTGCGCGTGCTTGAGGTCCTTGTTTAGATGCTTGCAATTCTAAGTGTTTACACATGTGTGGTTTACTAATTCGAAATTTGCGCCGTTGTATAACAGCGGCGCTCCTGTCTCTTCGGCACGCGCACTGGCGTCGATCGGTCTATTTAGTCGTGGCAGTGCACCCTTCTTCTTCTTCGTCGTCGTCGTCGTCGTCTTCGTCTCCTGCTAGGACCAGTGATAGCGACACTAGAAACCACGACACTCACTATCAGTACAGAGGGCGCTCGAACCATACAGATTGGCATCGAAGTCTAGTGGGCGATGCAGACGACGAAGTATGCATTTTTGTTCAGTATACCTACTTTTTTTAGTGCTAATTGTTTCTTGCCTGTGAGCATAATTCGTAGTTTGACAAATGCCGTTGCGCTTTCAGCCTTTCAGTCGTGATGCACGGACGGTTGTACTTATTTCTGATTTTCTTCGCCGTTCTATTCTTTTTCTTCTAGATTTTTGCGATCAATTTGACGAGGCCGGTGAGCGCTGGCGCTAGCGCCTTTGCTGCCTCGATGACAGCTTCGGAACAACGAGAGCGAGAACAACGAGATCGAGAGCAACGAGAACAGCGAGCGGATGATTCTTCTACGGCATCATCTTCACCGTCAGCATCATCATCATTATTATTATCGCCCTCACCGTCTGTATCTTCCGAAGCATTTGCTGCTGCGATGGCCGCTGGAGCAGCCGCGGCTGAGGCCGCACGGACTAACAGCAGCGGTGGCAGCAACGGCAACAGTAGCGACAGCAGCAGTGCTGGTGGCGGTGGCGGCAGCAGCACCACTGGAGGCGTACACTTCTTGCCTCACCACGGAGGTCCTGTGCAGGTACATGTATTCACGATTTTAAAATAGGTACATATACTCAAGCATTGTTCATAGCTGTGTTTTTGTTTGTGTGCGTGTTTTTCGCTTATTTTGCCCTTTACTTTCCTTCTTTACTTTCCTGCCACAATTTTCAATCATTTTCTGTTTTCTTGCGCTCTCTCCCTGAATCTCTCTGTCTCTTTTGCGAATTATTTTATCATGTGAAGGCAAAAGACTGGCGGATCGCAGCTGCTGTGGTGCCTGCATCTACCGCAGGGGTAGCTGCTTCTTCCGTAGCCTTAGCAGACGGTGGTTCTCAAGACAGCAGCAGCGGTGCAGAAGGTGCGCATCGTCATGAGGAAACATCACCAAGTGAAATGTCTCCACCTCCTAGTGACACTGGCCTTCCTTCTCCTCCTGATTCGGCGCGAGCACCTTTCGAAGATGTTGCCAGAATACCCCTAGCAGTCTTCCCTACTCATGCAACACCGCCGCCGCCGCCTCTATCATCGTCGTCATCCTTAGAATTGTCACCGCAGCAGCAAAGGTCATCTCAGTCTCAATTACACTTGCATGCACTTGACGAAAGCAAAGCCGCGGATAGTTCGCCTCGAAATAAAGATGCAGAGGGTAAAGATACAGAGGACTTGAGATCTACAGAGCACTTGTCTTCAGCAGATGCAGCAGCAGATGCGATTCATTTACCTTTTACTAGTGGGAGAGCAGTTGCTGTTGGCTCTCTCGATGATGTGTTAGAACTCCTCAACAGTGCCAGTGCCAGCGGTGACAACAGCATCGCATCTCTCACGGTTCACACTTTTTCTGGGTAAGGCGACACAGAAAACGTTTTTCTTTGTTGTTGTTTTCGCCCCAACACAAGCAAGATACACACAAAGTAAAAAGTTAAAGATGGCATGCAGCTGGTTCGAAAAATTGGACAAAATATCTTGCATGACCGTTTTCATGTGTTCTCCCACTTCTTCCTTAATGCGTGCATCCAACCTATGCAAAAATAGGTATGCGAAATGGACACGAGCCCAGCTCTTAGCTGAAGTGGCTCGAGGATCTTGGGGTTTGCTCCCATCTCACCCGGAGCCTGCCAATGGTCCTGCCGCCGCGGACGATGGGGCTACTGCTGTTGATGATGGCGCTACTGGTAGCCACAGTGGCAATTATAGCAGAACGAGAAGCAGCAGCAGTCATGATAGCCATAACAGAAGAGAATTTGGCGGCGTCGAATGTGTAGCGCGCTACCTGAAAGACGAAAACTTCGCAGAGCTCGTCGAAAGCTCCACGAGGGAAGGCGCAGACACTGGTGGTGCACTGTCGACGCCGCCGCATAATTCTGACCGAAGTGCTGATGCTGCTGCTACAGCCCACTCCATAGAGAGTAGTATATGGGCTACCCTTGAGAGCATTTCTCTTACTTGCCCTGCTGCTGAGCGGATGATTTCGAGGGAGTTGGCTACATCAGAATGATAACATAGTCGAAACCCCACTCCCCTCCCGTTGTTTTGGTGCCGCTGTCTACTGGATTTCCAGGCTTGGCCTTTCCTTATTCTCTCTCCTTATAGACCACGAAGGCCGTTTAAATATCAAAAATTGGACATAAAACACTCGTGGGAAGGACCACGGGCGCAGAAAGGACACTCAATGCCTCACTACCGCCACGCGGCCACGGCACTACGGGACCGCAAAAAGGACGCGAATCAATACTAAGTACACAAAAACAGCAGCAGACTCCCGTGCCTAAACCGCACCCCCCCCCCCCCCGATATCTAGCTTTATGCGTATTAATTTGTTATTGTGCAATTGGCACAGTCCAGCAGTCAACATTCCCAGCAGGCCAGTCAGGCCGCCCAAGAAGAGCTCCCGAAGAGCCGCTCG
>Ga0307931_1003049_pt1 | contig 10409 bp, 8 predicted proteins | sample OrgLakmetageno47_FD_201816 | JGI IMG/M metagenome (GOLD analysis project Ga0307931, IMG submission 201816) | Saline water microbial communities from Organic Lake, Antarctica - #47 | ecosystem: Environmental > Aquatic > Non-marine Saline and Alkaline > Saline | place: Antarctica: Organic Lake... | reverse complement strand
ATACTCTAAACACCTTACCTCACTAAGTTTGAGATCCCGGTTGCACTCGAAGCGTTTATAGCTTCGAAGGAGGTGCTGGTCCGCCGCCCAGCACCTCCCGGCATTCGCCCATTTTTGGAAATAAACAGCTCATGTGTGGAAGACCTGCGGAAGTTCGGTGTGCAGCAGTTGTGCCCCTTATGCCGTTGCCGTATTCCGCTGCCTCCTGGACCTGAAAAAATATTCGAGGATGCCACCCGGCGTTACATGGTGGTGCATCAGATGGTGAAGCGAGGCCGCGCGTCCTGGGGTTCCCTCCCAGCCTCTGCGCAGCGCGAAGTAGATGCAGCGATCGCCGGATTGCGGGATGCGGCGGATAGTGGATACATGCTCGCAAGATTCAACTTAGGTTTAATATTGACGCAAGGCCGTGGCGTGGTGCAGGATGACGCAGAGGCAGCCCAATTGTTCAGAAAGGCTGCTGACCAGGGGTTAGCTGACGCTCAGATCAAACTGGGGACCATGTTCACGGAAGGACGCGGACTTGCACAGAGCGACAAAGAGGCGATGCGATGGTTCAGGAAAGCGGCTGATCAAGGTATCGCTGATGCTCAATTTAACTTGGGGGAGATGTTTAGACGAGGCCACCGTGTGTCACAGAACGATAAAGAAGCGGTGCGATGGTACAGGAAGGCGGCTGTCCAAGGGCACTCGACAGCACAAGTTAACTTAGGAGGAATGTTTGTGGGAGGCCGCGGCGTCGCACAGAGCGATGTGGAGGCGGTGCAATGGTACAAGAAGGCGGCTGTTCAAGATAACACTGACGCTCAATTTAACTTAGGAGAAATGTTTAAGGAAGGCCGCGGCGTGGCACAGAGTGACGTGGTGGCAGTCGAATGGTACAGGAAAGCGGCTGAGCAAGGGCATGCCGACGCGCAGTATAAGTTGGGGGTAATGTTCGTAGACAGCCGCGGCGTGGAACAAAGTGACATGAAGGCAGCGCGATGGTACAAGAAGGCGGCTGACCGAGGGCAAATTAACGCGCAGTGTAAGTTGGGTGTAATGTTTAAGCAAGGCCGCGGGGTTGCTCAAAGCGATGTGGAGGCAGTGCGATGGTTTAGAAAAGCGGCTGACCAAGGGCTTGCTGATGCTCAATATTCTTTGGGGGTTATGATTGTGGAAGGACGCGGTGTGGCACAGAGCGATGTGGAGGCGGCTTATTGGTACAGAAAGGCGGCTGACCAGGGAAATGCTGGTGCGCAGTGTAACTTGTGTGTAATGTTTGTGGAAGGCCGTGGCGTAACACAGAGTGATGAAGGAGCAGCTCGCTGGTTCACGAAGGCGGCAGAACAAGGAAATGCTGGTGCGCAGAGTAACTTGGGTGTAATGTTTGTGGAAGGCCGTGGCGTAACACAGAGCGACAACGAGGCGGCTTATTGGTACAGAAAGGCGGCTGACCAGGGGCATGCTGGTGCACAGTGTAACTTGGGTTTAATGTTTGTGGAAGGCCGCAGCGTGGCACAAAGTGACGTGGAGGCGGTGCAATGGTACAGAAAGGCGGCAGACCAAGGAGAAGTTGCAGCGCAGTTCAGTTTGGGTCTAATGTTCAAGCAAGGCCGCGGTGTGGCTCAAAGCGATGAGGTGGCAGTCCAATGGTTTCGCAAGGCGGCTGATCAAGGAAATTCTAGTGCGCAGTATAATTTGGTGGAGATGCTTGATCAAGGCCGCGGAGTGAAACAGAGCGACCTCGAGGCAGTAGGATGGTACAGAAAGGCCGCGGATCAACTGCACGCTATGGCGCAGTATAATTTGAGTGCAACGAGTAGACGAGGCTGATTTGTGGCACTGAGCGATATGGTGGCCTAATGGCACAGTACTTGAGGAGGCGGCTGCACAATGGCATGTCAGGGTACAATTTAACCTAGGGGGAGTGTTTGAGGCCGTGGCGTGGCATAGAGCGAGGATGAAGCGGTTTTATGGTACACAAAGGCAGCTTACCAAGGAAACGATGGATTGCTGCTTCGACCTGCTCAACTGAACCTTGCTAGTTGCGGCGTCGCATGCGGAGTTGCAGGAAGATTAAACCAGCAACGTTTTTATGCAAGACACGAATTGACACCTAGGATATAGGGGGGCCAATTTGGATTTGGACCGCCATCATGTATCATAATTTTCATAGCCACTCGGGCATGTGTGCCTGATTAACTTCCCTTCTTATACTGGCTCTTCTCCTACTACTTAGTATAAGCCAATTTGTGATTTGCTTTATTTCCACCAGCTAGCCCACTAATTCCTGCCTTGGAAATAACATTAACAGTGCCCTGGACTGGCTTGCAGTCCGGCCCGGGAGACGAAGACGGAAGGCCCTTTAGACGCCGACTAGGTGTTAGCATAAACGGCCTAGCTAGGGTTGGTAGGACTGAACACGGAACATCCGGTGTTAGCATAAACGGCTTCATCTACACACACAAGTAGAATCCCGTAAGGTGGTCGCGTTCGCTCACTTCTTGCCTACAAATCTTGCAGCGCCTGCTATCAATTCCGGAGGTGGAGAAAATCAGGCAGAGGCCGCTTCGGAATTGGATTGGATCACTTCGTACTTCGATTGCGGTCCTCAGCACGTTCACGGCAACGGCCCAGTAGCTATACTACAATACTTCGCACAGTGCCGCTCAAATGCGCGGCCGCTATACATTTCTGGTCGCATTAAAGGATGCACCTCCGTAGCTCCATGGTACATTTTTCGATCATTACTTTTCATTTTCCATGGTGTAGAGCTTTTTTACTGTATACAGGCAGCCTCCTGGGGTTCAAAATGTAGATGCCCTTGTTCAAAGCCTTGTTCAAAGCAAGGACCCTTGTACAATGGTTGAATCTTTGGATCCAAACAAAAACCATTTTACCGGAAAGTAGTGCAGTAGACAAGCAGTTTGAGCTAATGAGCTACTTTTTAGCTCTGGTGATGTCGACCTGGCTGAACTATGCCTGCTCAAAAACCGATAACGGGATAACCCCGGATTTCCCATGTAAATTCGCCTCATAGGATTTTCCCTCACTACGGCACACAAAAACCGCGGAAATAACGCGGACTATAGCCATCGCGCGGGAATGTAAATTACAGCAACCGCCAATGACACTAGCCATGGACTTGAAAATAATAGCAATTACTTGACGAAACACAGGAGCCTAGATCTCCGTCCCAGCAGGCATAGATCCGCTCTCGAGAGGAGGGACACTATTCAACTCATCTACAATTGGCTGGGCGTCCGTTTCTGCTGTTGTCTCCTTCTCTGGAGGAGCAGATTCCTCAACATCCAATGAGACGAAAGCTGCCACATCGCCTGCACTAATCGTAGTAGGGCCATGGTTTGCATCGAGATCCACGAATGCTTCTAGCGGTGCTTCGGTTGACTTCTCACCACCTGCGTCATCGACTTCTTCAGCGGAACGCACACTCTCACCGTTTACACCAGCCTTATCAGCCTCTTCTTCCTTTTTGGCTTCCTCTTCTCCATCTTCCTTGAATGGCGCAGCCATCTCGGCTGCAGCCGCAGCTGCCCCTTCCTCCAAGACGCGCTTCACTCCCGCTCCCAGCGTGGCTTCTGCTGCCATCGCCCGCTCCGCCACAGCCTGCGCCTCTTCAACTGCGGCCTGCGCTACACTAGCCGCAGTCGCCTTCGCTTGCGCTTCTACTTCTGCTGCTACCTCCTGTGCCCGTGTCGCGCGAGCTCGCTTTCGAGCTTCCGCGGCTTCGGCGCGCTCTTTAGCGGTCGCAGCTACCGCCGCGGCGCGAGCAGCACTGCGCTCTGCGGCAGCTGCTTTTGCTTGTCGTCGAGCAGAAGCTGCGGCCTCAGCTTTGCCTGACCGCTCTAGGGCTTCTACAGACTTGGCGCTGGCAGATGCTTCTTTCGCTTCCGAAGCCTCCCATGCTTGTTCTTGGGCGGCATCTGCTTCGGATTCCGTTGCTACAATTGCCGCTTCGTCCTTGGCGTCCTGCTCTACTTGAACCGCGGCGGCAGCCTTCGCGGCACGCGCAGCCTCCTGCGCTGCAGCCACCGCAGCTGCAGCCACTTCAATGGCTCGTGCCTCCGCGGCCTCCTTCGCCGCCACTGCATCTGCCTCACCCTTGGCTTGCGCTTCATCCGCCAGCTTGCGAGCTTGGGCCTCAACCGCCGCCGCACGCTGCGCCTTGATTGCTTCAATTCTCGCCGCTTCCGCGGCTTCTGCGGCGGCGCGTGCTTCTGCGGCCGCCTGTTCTTCGGCTCGGAGGCGTTCTTCCTCGAGCGCTTTTTCACGGTCGATTTCAGCGCGGGCCTCGGCCATCAGGGCTGCTTCGCGAGCGGCTTCTTTCTCCGCTTTGCGTTTGTTGGCCTCGGCTTCGGCGCCACCGACACCGCCCTTTTTGGCCTTCTTTTCCGCCTGTGTGTAGAAAAGAACAGAGAAGCAGGGCGATAATTCACCAGTGGGCGGGGGTAAAAGCACTATTGGGGTGAAATTTACATAATACAATCTGTTGTTTCCGCAGTCACTGTTCGCACGCACTATCAACAAACTAAGCACACAAGGATGCAAATGGTAAACACAGCTCTGTGCAACTCCTACAAGAAGATGCTTGCGTACTCACCTCCTGCGCGTCCTTCACGCTCTGTTGGGCTTCTAACAGCGCCACTTTGGCCATTTCTTTGGGAGCGCCTTTCGCCGCTTTCTTCACGGCGACTTTTGCCTCTTTCACCCGTATCTTGGCCACTTCCACCGCCTGTTTGAGGTCCGCCAGGCGAGTTTTGTGCTTGGCGAGAAGCCGCTCTTTGTTGAGCTGGTCGGCGCCGTTGCCGCGCCAGGGGGCCAACTTGTCGGGCAAAAACGACATGGGCCCTTTGCGCAGCTCCGAAGGCGACAACCGCTGCACTCCACTGGCGGCGCTGACCCGGGTGGCCAGCTCGGCCTTTTTGTCCGCTTCGGCCTGGCGCAGCGCTGCCTTTTTGGCTTCTTCCGCAGCGGCTTTGGCTGCTTTTTTGGCTGCTAATTTTTCTTTCCCTAACTCGCGCTTGCTCAGAGTTGTTGGGGAAGTTGCCGCTGCTGCTCCTGCACTGCTACTGTTTTCGGTGCCTGCAGAGTTGAAGCTGGTACCTCGCATGGACCCTTGCGCTGAACTGCGAAAGGAGCCGTTGTTGGATGCACTGCCATCTTCGACTTCACTTTTGGTTTGCTCCTTTGTATCAGTGTCTTCAGCGGCTATATTCTTGGCCTCTTCTTCTTCCTTTGCGGCAGCAGCTCTTTGAGCTGTGAGCCTCTGCAATTCAGAGACTTCTAAATCACCTCGTCGCGCTGATGGCCGCTCTGCTTTCTTGTCAGGCGTTGCACCAGCACCGTCAGCTGATTTCTTCTTCTTTTTGCTGTTGATAGTCGTTGGCTTCAGCGAAAAGCTCCCCATCAACCGTGGTTTCAAGCTTGGTTTGGCTTTTGGCACGAATCCCAAATCAGCCACCATGGCATAACCCGAAGGGTACTTCTTAGACGACGACGAAGACGTGTCATCATCGACTTGATTTGCACCTGCCGCAGTTTCTTTGGGGAGATTAGTTCCTGCAATTCCATCTAATGAAGCCTGTGTTTTTGCCGATCCAGCGCCATTGCCTTCTTCGGATTGGTCGACTCGAACTTGGCTCAAGCTTTCGATTGCTTTTGAGGCAGCTTCGTACTCAGCTTCACCAGCGGAATGGGCGAGCGTGAGACAGATTAACTTCAAGGCACTCTTTCGAGTCGACACTTGGCCGTCAATACTCGCAGACAAGAGGCCAAGGGCTTCACCAATATGATAACTACGTCCCTTACGAGTTTCGTTGTTCGAAACGGCAGCCACTGGTGTATCTTTCTGGTCCTTGATCGCAGCATAGGCTAAGACTGCAGGAACGAGCAACACAGGCACATGTGCGCTATTCCACTTTCTTGTGAGTTGCTCTAGTGCACCTAAGGCTGCTTTACGGATGCCATCTGGTTGACTCTTTGAGCACTGCACAAGGCACGCAGCTACTAGAGCAGCTATCACACCCCTGTCAAAGCTTGCTGGAAGCAGCGGAGGCTCGGATGCAAACAATTCTCCAACGCACAAAAGCGCATTTTTGGCCAACGAGGATTGCGAATGACGGCAAGCCTCCTGAATGCATGGCAGGAGGCGTGGCAGAAGACTAGCGTCCTTATTCAAAAGATCAGAATGAGTGGCGAGCACACGGCGCAATGCTGTAATATTCTCGAACTGCAAATGCCACGACAATAACACCTTTTGAGACACAACAATCAAAACAACAGACAAAAGTAAACACAACAAGGAAAAAAAAGGTGTGATAATGAAAATACTCGTGTGCTCAGAACGGATTCATTGTGAGTAGAAAATACAAGCATTGAGTATGCATCTTTAAATGCGCACACATCGTACACACCTCTGCGGTGAGAGTTTTGACTGCAACCTGGAGCACGTCCGCTGGGTCTTCGTCTGCAGCCAATTCTGGAAGGTTTGGACGAGCTAATGCGTCTTCTGCTGAAAACATTTTACCATCCTCGGAGACAGTGCCAATTTGTTCCGAAACAACTTCAACCGAGACAACTTCTACGTTTGGCGCGTTCCCTCCTTCCGTCTGGGTTGCGCTTGGCTCGTCCGGCGAGTCCTTTGCTGCTGCCTCCTTTTCCTCGCTGGGCGGCGCCACCAAGTCTTTCTTCGGCTTTTTCGGAGGAGGCACTTTCTTCTTGGGTTGCGAACTAGGTAGCGACTGCTCCTGTGCCTTCGTTTTGCCATCTCCACTACCTGCCCTTGAAGCTGCAGAACGTGCCACACGCCTCGCCTCCTTCTCCGAAGCACGCGCTGCTGCGATTTCCGCTTTTGTAGCTTCCCGAGAGGCCACTAATGCCGCGGCAAGTTGCAAGCGTTCTTCACGGTGAGCAGCGGCTTCTTCCACTTTGCCGTCGGCTTCGAGTTCGGCTTCTTTGGCCTCCGCGATCGCGACCGCCGCTGCGTCTGCTTCCATCTCGGCGACCTCAGCTGCAGCGTCCACGGCCAGGTATTCCTCTTCGATTCGAGCATCTGCGTCGTCACTATTTTGGTCTTCCACTACGGCAACACCAACACTTTCTTCTTTCACTCCAATTCCTGCATCTTTTTCAGTTGTTTGGTCCGAAGTGGCAAGGTCTGCAGAGGAAGCGCCATTCGCGTTCTCCGGTTTGTCGGAAGAATCGGTCTCAGTTGTTGCCACAGCCGCCGCCTCTTCAGAAGGCACCTGTTTCACAAGATCGTCTACAGGAAGCGCGCTCGTTTCGTCTGCTCCAGACTTTGATGGCTTGCCGGAGGTTTTGCTAGATGTAGCATCACTAGTAAAGCTTTTCACCGCCGGGGCTTTCGCCGAAAAGGATGGCTTCTTCGTAAGACCTCCTTGAAGTTGTTCACTCGAAGCAGCCTTCGGCTCTGCAGGCTTCGCAGGCTCTTTTGCCTTAATAGAAGCTTGCTTGCTGATTGTACTGGGCTTCACGCCACTTGGAGCTGCTGACTTGGGGGAAGTCTCTTTTGCCTTCGTATCATTTGCAGCTCGTTTCTTTGATTCTTTCTCTTTCTGCTTGCCGGATTTGAGCAAATCCTGTGCAGTTCCCACACAACACAACACAAAGGATATGAAGATTAGATTAGATAAATTTAAGCAAAGAAAGGGGAAGAACGACCCAAATAGATTGGCCAGCTGCGTAACCAATCGATCAGTTCCCTCAATCGCTAGATTGCAGCAAAAGAAAAGTTGTGGCGGCTAACCTTCATGTCTGTTTTGAAGGAAGCTTCACGAGACGGCTGCTTAAACGAGGGCTTCTTTTCGACTACACCCAGTGACTTATTTAGCTTGGCCGCCATCCGTTCAGCCTTCCCGTCTGCGCTCAACTTTTTTGAGCTTGTGGACCGTGCACCCGGCGAAACTGCAGCCTCGCGTGGGGCGCCATTGCGTGAGCCGGTAGGGTGGACCGAGGGTGAGCTGCCCGGCCGAACCGCCGGTGGGGCACCTTTCGATGGAGAGCTAGCGGTGTTGGTCTTTGAAAAACTCATTCTTCAAATTATTTAGAACACTACTAGCTTGCGAACATTCATTGAAACTATCCCTGTCTATTTCGGCATAGTAGTTGGTTGTGCAGCTAAAGGCGAATGATTTCTGTGCCAAGATCCGAAGTCACATTTATTAGCCGACGACCGAAAGGCGTTGGCTGCTCCACAAAAACATTTGCTTCAACAGGACGATGATTGGATGATCTGCGATGTTCCCGCTGTCCTCCTTCCATTTTTTTCTTCTTCTGGAATTCGCACGTTATTAGAACTGCTTGTGGTAGCAAGCGAAGAGCCGTAGCTCGAACGCGTTCCACCCTTAGGAGCTTGGTGATTAGAAGTACGCTAGAAGAACGAGGCAGCGATGGGGTGTGGGGGCTCTAAGAATAGCCTGCCTCCAGCTCCGGAACACCAGCAGCCGGTTGCACTTCCACCGAACGAGAAAGAGAATCCCTTGAATTCGCACAGCGGAGATGATATGCCGAGAAATGATTCGGCTGAATCTCCGTACCCGAACGCAAAGGACGTGCCAGAAGGTACCATGGACGTCGAAGCTATAACGGCCCGTTTCACCCCGGAGCAGAGGAAACAGGTAAAAACCTCTCTGTGCCTCATCAATTGGTGTCGTAACAGGTCTGACAATACCCACGCTACGGTTGCTGTGGTTGTTTTAAGGAGGTAATAGTCTCGTTTGATTGGAAATTAACACGTTGACTCATTGCTGCTTTTCTGTACTCAATTCCTTGTCTTTCTAGGTGGCTGAGCTCGAAGAGCGGTTGCTTGCCAAGGGCCACTCCACCGATCGAGCTACGCTGTTGCGCACCGTGCGTTTTGCCAACGGAAACGTTTCGAAAGCCGTCGATGTGTACGAAGCTTTTGCGAAATGGTACAACACTGCCAATGTGGCCGCGCTCAAAGACACGCCTTTTGACCCTGAAAAAGCCGCAGTGTTGGAAGCGTGCTACTTCCAGTACTTGTACCCCGGCCACTGCAAGCGCGGGTGCCCCATCAAAGTGCTCGCCACCGGGCGGTGGGCCACCTCGCGGATGAAAGCGTGCGGCGTGACCGAGGATGACTTCATTCGATGGCACACGTTGGGCATGGAAGCCCACCGCTTCCTGCTTACCATTGACCAAGCCAGCGTGGGGGCCCCTTTTGTGCGGGATGCCTCCACGGGCGCACTCATGGCCGTCCCGCTTCATCCTGAAAGGGGCGTCCTCGTCATCTGCGACATTCGCGGCTGCTCTTTGTCAGCTTTTTACGACGGCTTGAGCTTAATAGGCAAAATGATTGGGGTTGACAAAACCAACTACTATGATTCCATGGATCGAATGCTTATCGTAAACGCGCCTTTCGCGCTCACCCACGTGGCGTGGCCGATCATCAGCCCAATGCTCAGTAGTGACGTCACAGACAAAGTGAAAGTGGTTAGCGGCGACGCTACCGAAGGGCTCTTGAAGTACATTGATGAAGATCAATTACCGCTCGAGTTTCGAAAAGGCCAGCCTCCGAAGCCGAGCGTGTGGCCAATCAAAGGTGTGCCAACGGCGACTGCGGCGGCCCGCGGCGCTGCTGCGAAACCAGCTCCTTCAATGTCGCGAGACCGCCATACCTCGGCGTCCTCTGCCGCACGACCGCCCTCGTCGCCTAGAAAATCTTCAGACCGGCCAGGAAGTGTCGACGCGTTCGCCACTGAAGCTAGCGTAGAGCCTACCTGGGAGGTATGGTCGGCAGACATGTTTGACTCGTACGAGCCCCGCCGCGCCGCCTTCGAAGGCCCCACTGCCGAAGCCGACGCCCGCGCGGACTACGACGAAAAGTGGAGCTCTACGCGCATCTTAGTGGAGGCCACGCGGCGGCCCCAGGCCGCCTTACCGCCGCCAGCAGACGCCGCTGACGCAGGTGCGGGGCCGGCGTCCTCACGGGAAGCTCCATTTTGGCCGTCGGACGTGCGAGAAGTGGCCACTGATGGCGTGAACGTCTTTGCCCTGGACAGCATTCGAGCTGCGATTCACGCCGAGCACTCCGAGCCTTCAGTGGCAGGTAGTGAGGGAGGGCTCGGCGCTGACCTGGTCAATGGAGTGGATGCGCTCTCCACAGGACTCTCCAACCAGGTCGACTCAGTAGCAGAGGGGCTGAAAGACGTCATGAATTTCATGAACCCCATACCAAGCGACACAAAACCGTCGTTTCTGCCGTCGTTTTTCGGTGAAGAAAGCACCGAGGACAATTAGGGCGGCGAAGACTCCCCGTTGATGTAAGTATTTAAGTTTATAAACAGCTTGGTTGTGGCCGCATTGCGATTGTGATTGCACTTTCGAAAAGAGGTGTTATCGTGTGCTCGCAAGGCTATAGGCTATAG
>Ga0307931_1003048_pt1 | contig 10410 bp, 10 predicted proteins | sample OrgLakmetageno47_FD_201816 | JGI IMG/M metagenome (GOLD analysis project Ga0307931, IMG submission 201816) | Saline water microbial communities from Organic Lake, Antarctica - #47 | ecosystem: Environmental > Aquatic > Non-marine Saline and Alkaline > Saline | place: Antarctica: Organic Lake... | reverse complement strand
GTATTTGATGGGGCAAAGGCTGGGCACCGCACGCACTTCGGACGATGAGACGGGCGCGGACACGGAAAACGAATTCTCGCCAGCTAAATCGGTAAATTAATCGTTGCTCTGATAAAGCCTGTTGTCCAATAAATCTCCATATGGTGTTTTCTCATTAAAAGCTTCGCTCTTTCTTCACAGCTTCCTTGCCCCGACTTCTATCTTTCTCACAATGCTATATCACACGTGCTGCATGCAATCTTCTTTCCTTTTATTCCTCCCACAGATATGGCGCCCTCACAGCATGGGCAGCAAAGGTCCTTCAGTCCTCAACGTGGATCTCGAGGCGACTCCGGCGAGCTGGCGGGCTTCCGAAGCACTTCAAACTGCCCAAGCCAAAGCCTCCTCCAATCGTAGCAATAAGCCCCCTCCTCCTACGGGGGATGTCTTGGCCGATTCCCTAGCAGCGCACGCAGCGTCGGAAGCTTCCTCGGCCGCTGCTGCCGAACTGTCCGCAGCTCAAGCGGCAGTGGAAGCAGAAATTGACCGAGAAGAAGTGCCCGGAGAAGGCAGTGGGAGTTTAGCCGCAGCTTGTGGCCTCCCTCTGCCTGGGCCGGAGCGGCGGTGGCTGCTGCGGCCTTTGTACTCCAACAAAGGGCAAGTGAGAGCTGAGGTGCGGCGCCACCGTGGCACTGGGGAATTGCTTTTCTTTTTGCAGGGCGTGGGCAACGGCCACCCACAAGGCCATGAAGGTGAGCAGCCGACGACGACGACGAGCACGTTTGTCCTCGGCGCGCGGCCTGGGAAAGGCAGCCAGAAAGGAGAACTGCTGATTTCGCTCGCGGATGCTTTTGGGCAGCAACGCGGTGGGAGCAGCAGCAGCAGCATCGGTAGTGGACCTATCATTGCGCTGCGGCCTGAAAGTGCCACTGGGAACGGCTGGAGTATGCAATATTTGGGCTTGTCGGGTGGTGAAGTTGGAGCTTGCTTGCTCTCTGCTGGCATCAGCCCGGACGGTGAGTGCAGCGTTTGTAGCAAATAGAGACGCAGCAAAACACTTCCTAAACATTGAGCGCGCATTCTACTTCATTCCAACACTCATAGGGCGGATAAGCATGAGATCATGCTTGCTTTTCCACTTTCTTTTTCGTTTCCTCCTATAAATAATTTTTCGGCATTTGTGCATTCCCAGGTGGAAAAACGAAAGTGCCTCGCGTCGGGTGCGTTGCCTTGCCTGTGTTCCAAGCCACCAGCGAGCAAGACGCTTCGACCACCGCAGCATCTTCAGCGTCCAACCAAGAAACAGCACCCACGAGCGATTCAACTACTCCTGCAGGATCGCGGCGGCTATGTGTGTGGCGCGATCACACTACGAAGAAAGGCAGCAGTGCCATGCTAGCAAGTGTCGCGCGCGGTGACATGGAGGCGATGTTGCTCTTGCGGGCCGCGTCACCGCATTGGATTGACCACCCTGATAGCATCAGCAATGAGAACCATCACAATGGCACCAGCAGTGCTACGGCTGAAGGCAGCAGCGGTCGGTACGAAATTCCTCCTTGGCCCATCGGTAGTGGCGGTTCTCCCTTTACGGGTGCAAACACTGAACCTAGCCGGAAGACCCTCGTCCTGCTGGACACCACCAGCAACAACAATAGTAGTAGCAACAATATTGACAACACTGGCGGGGCTGCCTCACCTCGAGCTGTCTTTGCGCTCGCTCGAGTCACAGGGGAGCGCGATACTTTCGCGGTGACCTTTGCGGCGCCCTTGTCACCGCTTCATGCGTTTGCGGCGGCGTGTGTGGCCATTGGGTCCAATGCAAAGGGCGCGGACGTGGCGCTGGCCGGCGCTTCCTGGCCTCAGAGTGCAGGAACAGCAGCAGCTCACAACGCTAACAATAGTGCTACTAATGGTGCTAGCAGCAGCAGCAGTTTGATGGCAACACCACGCGACGCTGCCATGGCCGCCCTAAGTGCCGCAGGTTTGGGCCCTCCACAGAAGAAAGTGCTGCCACCTTTATCGGCAGGTTCTGCTGCGCCAGAAGCTTTACAACCGTCCTCGAAAGGCCCTGAGGTCGTCAAGGAGGATGAGTCGATTGGCTCGCCAGCCACTGCGCACTCAAGGCAAGAGCTCTTGCAGCAGCAGCCGAAGTCCGAATCGAGTGAAGAAAACGAGCGAAACTCGGAAGCAACCACAGTGGATGCAGAGGTAGTGGCGGAAGCCCACGGGAGGTTGGTGAAGCGCAGGACCATCAGCGTGTCACGCGACGATCGAGAGGGTAGCCACGAGTCCTTCGACGGCAGGTCGAGTGTTGGTGGGCCTCTGCTGGGGTCGCCAGACCACTACCCACAAGGGTCCTTGGCCGCAAAACTCATGCCGTTCAGCCCCATGGCCGCCGCGGCATCCCACGTCGCCGAAAGTGCTCTCACGGCGGGGCTGGATTACTTCACTGACATGCCGCCTGGGTACCCACCCACCAATGATCCTCCTAGCATGGTTACTAACGCCGACCACCGTGAGGGCACTGATCGAAGTGCTCGAGGCGGTGCAGATGAAAGGGGTGGTAGCCGGTTTCACAGCCGTTATCAACATCATGATAATGACGATGATGACAAGTCATGGCAAGAAGAAGGGCCGAAGCGGCGCTTGAGCGATGAGCTTTACGGTGGCGCAGATGAAGATGATGAAGAGCGTGGCGATATTTCAAGCCGTATGCAGTCAGATGCACATGCGCCGAGATTAACTGACAGTGGTGGTAATCCTGTATCTGAGATGGCTGCTTCTTTCTCGTCTGAACGGTGGGACAATGATAACAATCTTCATCGTAATGATGACCAGAAGGATCCCCACCGGCTGAAGCAGGCAGCGCGTTGGTATGGTTTCCGTTTTCTTTGCAAAACTGGCTGGCATCATGAACATGCGCAGGTACTTAATGTGAACATGTTGATTGAAATATTGCCCTGTCTGATGCGTTGAGACTCTACTTTTGGTTTGCCTTTTTACTTGCTTTCAATCGTCTTAAAAAAGAATGATTAATACGTATTTCTTACACACTTCTTGTTGATTTTGCTTCTTCGATCACAGTTGAACGATGCGTGTGTGGTGGGGAGTCTGGTATATTTTGGTTTGGCAATGGTGGCGGAGCTTTACCCTTCTGGCCCCACCTACCAACTGGCCCTTGCTGCCATTTTGCTTTACCTTCATGCCTTTGACGACAACAGCCCTTCGGTAAGAGGCCAAATCTGTGTTAATGAAGAATTTATCGGCGCCCATCTTTTGGGTCAGAAAAGAATGGATGCTTTGAGACGGAATAATGAACACCTTCTGATTTAGCCTCTTTATTCAGGCAGTAATTGTGTTCCAACACTTTAGGTGTTGTTCCTACGCCGTAGAGATCGTCGCCACCAAGAATCAGCTCTGCTTTATCCTGAAGACACCACGAATGAAGATAACGGGCTAGAGCTGGCCACCAAGCACACCCTAGTACTAGGCGATTCTCCCTACAGCGTGTCATCTCAGAGTCGAAGTTCAGCAAGTGCGGCGCGAGCGGTGTTTGTGCCTGCGCTAGAATGGCGCGGGCCCGTCGAGGGCTCTGTCTTCAAGCTGGGCATTCTCGGCCTCGGCTATTACCAGGACAGCGCGTCAGTGTCGAGCATCGTGGCAGCAGATGGCGATGCAAGCACACCGAGGGAGAATGGTGGTAGCAGTAGCAGGAGTGGGAGCGAAAATGGGAGTGACGGCGCGCGATCGCCTTTGCACCCGACGCAAGACGAAAGTGGCAACAGCAACAACAACATGAGCGACCAACGCCCAAACCTTTCTAGTGTGGAACAAGGTGTTTTATCGGTCGGTAAAAGTGGGGAGAATGTGAAGTCGGCTCAGGAGGATGTTGTGGAGGAATCAGCTTTTGGTGGGATTTTAACGTTGCACGCCCCGAACGGCGCGCTATGGTAAATATGGAGTAGATAGGACAAGGATAGGGAATAAAGCAAGAGAACTCTTCATGAACGGGCAATCGACAGCATTTTCATAGACATTTAGTACTGCTTAATTTATACTTCGTGTCCTCCCCATTTTTATGACGATATTATCTTGATTTTCTTTCCAACAAAAAGGTGGAGTTTAGCATGCGCTATCATCATCACAGTGGCTGGCGATTTGGACTTTCTGAGCTCTTCTGAGACCCGCGTCTCAGTCGGATGGCGCGGGCTGGAAGACGGAGTGCGGCGCAGTGACAAAGCGTTAGCCGTTCGCCGCATTGTGTTTGTGACCACGGCGATTGCGTTGCCGTTGAAAGTTGGGCTCTTCTATGCGGCGGCGCAGCGGTAAATTACAGTTTCAAAAGGATACTTAGTCATCTTGAGCGCGTGTTTTCGCATTGCTTGACTCGCTGGTCCGTATTTTTCGAAGAAGAAGTACCTCTCCTACTCATATGCTTTCCCAATGATTTAGTGCTGCACGCATATATTTAGTGAAAGAAAGAATGCGCATTTAGACTAGCGCCATATACTTCAAAGTTATTGCATACACATGACATCTCGTGGAAAGTGTTTCTTTTACCTCCTTCCTTCTTTGTGAGGATTGTTCTTGTGTGTTCACGTGAGGGATTGTGTACACGCCTCTTCTTTTTCAGTCACGCGCGCGGTCGTCGAGTGATGCGGCGCTTGATTGGCCAGTTGGAGCCTTTTCTGCCGCCGTACACCTCAATGCCGACCAAGCCTTCGAAGCTAGCCTTGGCTACGGAAGCGAGGCTGGTGGCACTCACGTGGCTGCATGGTAACGATTCAAATAGTTCCTGATTAGTACTAAGTGCTGCACGATCGTTCAAAAGGAATAGACCACTTATAAAGTTAAGGAATACATGATGATTTTAAGTCGTCCTAATCTCCATGCTCTTAGTTTTCGAACATACTGATCTGCCAAACTTGGAGATGCACGTATGCAATTGAGTGCATAAAATGAAGTGTCTGGATTCGTCCTCATGCGTATACATGTATATTGCAGGCGTTGTTGCTGCCGTGCTTTTGTGCCTTGGCGTGATTGCTGTGACCGTGCTCTCTGACGCTTCACAAACGTACGGTTTCGGCGCCTCACGAGCTGGAAATCTGCCCCTGACTGCCTTGTTTTTCCTCAAGGTGAAAACAATGCTTATTAAAATGCTCTATCTGATATGTGCATTTTCAACGTTGGTTTTAGAGTGACTCCTGTGTGTACTTTTCATTCTGAAATGTGTTTATCACCTTTTTACATGCGTTCGATTTTCATCGTAGGGCGCAACCACTTTAGTCGTGTTTGGTGTCCTCGCCGCAGAAATGCAATTAGCCCAGTGCGTGTCGCGCTTCGGGTGTTTGCTCATGGTGTGGCGGTCGGCGCCTCCGCCGAAAGCGCTGCGGAGTGCACGTGCGAGGCGCAACCAAGGGGCTTTGCCACTGACGCCTACCACTCTACGCGGGCTGGCAGCAGCAAAAGCCTTGGATCTCCTGGGGGCCATTTTCTTTGGCGCTGCTTTGATCGAGCAGAGCAGTGCATTTGCAGCCAACGGTGGCATGGTGACGGACGCTAGCGCATTAGCATGTTTCCGTTTGGCCGTGGGCTGTGCTGCAGTAGGCGATGTCTTGGGCACTGTGCTGGTTGCTACGGCGTTATGGTTCTTGGCGAATTTGCTCACGCGCGAAGACCGCTGGGACGGGGAGTTCAGTGACAGCGACACTGACAGTGGCAGCGACAGCAACAGCGATAGCAGTGACGACGACAGTAGCAGAAGCAGCGACCGCAGTGATGACAATCATGACGACAACAAGAGCGGTAGGAACGATAGCGATTCAAATGAAAGTACCGACGACGATGATGATGACGCAAGCACGGACAGCGAAGATTGCGGCAGTGATTACGACGGCAACCCAAGAAGCCTGCGGCGCTCGAAAGAGAGGCAACGCAGTTCAAAGGCCCAAAGCAAAACTACTTCCACAAAGAAGAAGAAAGGCGTGAGCTACGACGGAATACCAGTTCCGGACTTGGACGATGGCTTCGACGATTTCATTTTCAGTTTCGGCGACGAACCCCTCGGCACAGCTCGTGGCAGTCACGGTGGGTCAGCGAGAGGCAGCACGAGCAAAGCAACAAAAAAGCGCCGCAGCCGCAGCGGCCAAAGACAACAAAGCAGCCCAACACTGGAAGGCTATGATTATCAGGTACAAACTGAAAATCCGACAACAGACACGTACAGAATCCTGAAGAGGGTTTACCCGTAATGCTCCTCTTTCGACTTCTACAGCTTTCGTTCCTCCAATTTCTTGCGTTCTAGACCACATTCACACCGGACTATTTTTTATTATGCTTCCAATTGTGTGACTACATGTGTGTCTTTCCTTTGACAGATGCAAGCGGCAAGCGATCCCTACCGCACCACTGCGCCGTCTCCTCAAGAGCAACTAGCTTGGCAGAGGCAACGCGCGTCGGTTGAATTAGCCCACTCACAAGGCCGCCCGGCGCCACCACCTCCTGTGCAAATGATGTCTCCGCAGCAGTCGCAACAGCAGCTTGGCTTCGTGCCCCCACCGCCTCCACTGCCGCGCCAAGTGCTAGACCCCACCTACGGTAACCCTGGTCACGACGCACCAGGATACTCCCAAGGCGATGGCGATTGGTGGTGGAATGAGCAGAACAGCCAATGGGTTAATCCAGGGAACGGCGACGGTGGCGACAATGGCACAGCACAGGAGCAAGGAGGGTACTGGGACGAGCAAGGAAATTGGGTGGATGGGTGGTGGGATGAGCAAGGCCAGTGGGTAACATCGAGTGACAGTAGTAACGCATGGGATCAGAATGCAGCATGGGCTAGTAGTGGCGATTGGGCCGAGAAGGAACAGGATGGGTTGTATGGAAACGTTACTGAATCGTCATGGCCTTCTGCCACGGCTGCAACGACTGGCAAAGGTGACGTGTCACCGGTGCCGCCGCCCCCTTTAACGGCGCGGGACGCCATTCGAGCGCGCGCCATCGCCGCTGCTGGTGGCACAGCTGCACCGTTATCGTCGACCACGACCCCGCTTCGAGCGCCAAGTTTGAGCCGTAGCTCGGCGGTGACTCACAGCAATAACTCGAAGGGAATGACAACGCCGCTGCCGTTGTCGTCGCGAAGTTCAGGTGTGGCCCATCACAGTGGCAGCAACAGCAACGGTGGTGTACGAAGCAGCAGGTCCTCGCCGCCAGCTGCTCACATGGGGAAAGCAGCGTTCAGCGAACTGTGGGAAAGCTGGGGAGATGGCAGCAGCAGCAGCAGCAGCAGCAACGGGGAAGTCAGCAGAAGTAGTTTGTCCCAAGATGTTGCGGTGCAAACTTTGTCTACGTCGCTTGCAGGTCCAGCAATGCCTCGTGCCACGGGGACATTTTCGAATGAGGCAGGACATCACAACGGGAGCTGGCTAAGCGCAGTGGCGGTGTCAGAGCACCTCACTGCTCGAGGCTTCAGTGTCGTGAGGTAATTGAGTTTTAGCACATCCCATGCGGGTGTCCCTTTTATCGCCTTTTGCCCTGCGAATTCGTCTACTCGACGAATGATTTCAATATTGTCAAAACTATTACCTGTACTTGCCTTTTCTCCTGTTATTCTTCATATACCGTGCGTATACAATTTTAATCCTTTTGCTTCCAGCGCCATGCATTCGGGAGGAGCACTCCGGGTTCATGCCACTGCCAAAGGGCCACCTCGACCCACTGAATCTTCGGGTATGCCTAACCCAACCAGAGAAGGTGCCACCTTTCTGCTCGAGATGTTGTTTTCCGGCCCGGGGTTCGATGGACTAGGCGCCGTATTCGCCGAAGGCAAAGATGGCGATGGCAAGGAAGAAGGTGCATTGAATTCCGCACAAATCAAATGAGCATGAGTCAAAAGTTCAGAAGGTGTCTGGCGAAGACATTCCCTCAGACTTTGAATTATGAAGCAAATTGATTTTGTCTTTCCTTATGTGTTGTGCTGTACTGTTGTGCGCTTGTATTTGTAGGTGACTTCCTCGAATTGACGTTCAAGTGCAACGATGCAAACGAGCTCCCAACCTTCGTGAAGAAACTCAATTTGAATCGCCTAGTCGCCACCTGCTAACGCAGAGAAACTTCAAATGATATATTTTTCTGTTCGAAAGGGGTGAGAAGTAACCATTTTAGGATTCCACTGCACAGAATTGGACTAAACTGTCTAAGCAGCTCAAATTGTAGTCTCCTAGGCAGGAAAGAGGTCCTGGTCCTGAAATTCAAATTGGTCTTCGACGGGCCTGTGGCTCAGGCCCTTGCAGCTCGTTTTGGTATGGCGACAATGGCAATGCCTTTTTGGATTCTTGTTGCGTTTCGAGGGCTCAGTAAACTACAAATCCCATTTAAGAGGCAAAGGAGAATCCAAATCAATTCAAACCAGGAAATACAGGCGAAGGCACACGTATATTTGACACAGACATAGGCCCTGATGACCCCGATGTACCGGAAATGTAAATTAGAGGGCTAAGAAGAGGTATATTTGACACGGGCCATGGGTCCCAAGCAATGGCAGCTAGAAAAAAAAGAAAAAAAGGAATCCCTGATGAGCTGACTGAACAGGGGCAAATAAGGCACAGGTATATTTAATTCCACGACGACCGCACACGCTGACGCATGCGCACCTCGATTTCAAACAGCACGGGACGTGAGGTGCTGCGGCCTCGAATCGCTTTGGCTTTGTTTGGCCGCTTAATACTTTTACACTTCAATTATAGCTGCATCTTAATCCTAAAACAGGGCATTTAGTTGGCATTCAGCACATAAAGTTACAGAAAGTTTAAACTACAGATACTCTTCTTTTGAGCAGCACTCCCAGAGCACGGAGGTGCGTGTCACTTTTGACCGCTACCATCACCTCCATGGTTATTCGGGCATGTGCGTCTGGTTAGTGCCCTCAATTCAACTTATGCTTCTGTGCTCTTTCTCTCTACCTTCTACCTTCTAATTATGGCCCCTCGGGGCCCGTCTCAAAATACAGTCGACAGTCGACAGGTAATCAGAAAACTGAACAAGTCAACTAGTCAACAGATTTGTGGCCCCTACGGGGTGGGAAATCTTCGAGCCCATGATGCCACGACACACGACACACCGACACACCACTCGACACTCGACACTCTCTTTCTAAACGAGTTGACATGATCTGCGGCTAGCCTAGCCTCACCATAAGAACTTAGTCTCAAAGCTCTAGCCAGCAAGATCTAGCAATTTTAGGCTAGCTTGACTGGACTTGCTGTCACGGTCCGTAGATTTCATAGAGGTGGAACCTATCCTGTCTTTTAAGCGCCAGATCTTTGGATTGGTGCTCCGCTCATCTCTCAACAACTTGTGTAATTCAAGACCTACTGACTCGTTAAGCTACTATCATTCATAAGAAAATATCGCAAGATCCATATTGAGCATCACTTTCATTTATGCAGGGGCTGCAGCAGCTCAAGCGCATTCTTTCTGAGCAGTTATTAGGGGGAGCCGGGTGCGATTGCCAGAACTGGCGGAGTCACTTATGGGGCGGCCATGACGGCATTACCATTACTGGACCTCCACAAAAGCCTTCACGAGTTCGTTTCGACGGCCGGGCTAAGGGTGCCTTTGAAGCAGCGGTAATGGGCCATATGCAACCAGTTCCTAGAAATCGACCGAAGAAGACATATTTCTGGGGCTACGTAGTTTGTGTTGTTGTTGCTATCGTTGCATCAGTGGTTCTCAAAAGGTCGCGCGACGCGGGATAGCGTTTTTCGCAGTCCCTATTCTAATTGCGCCGGGAGAGCCCTTTAATGTGCGAATTATTCTCGCAGCTCTCTGATTTCCCATTAAAATATTACAGAGCTGGCTTGGACTTAATGTTATGGCTTTGGCGAATACCATTTTAACGTATATACAGTAAGGCGCAGGCATTAGGTGCCATGTGCTGAAGTTTTGCGCTTGCATTCAAGGAGGATAGCTATGAAGATATTTGGCCCTAACTTCTTTGCCCATATGTACGGATATCATATTTTCTACCCATTCAGGATTCCAGTTCTGAATACTGCATATCGCACACACACGAGCTGCGCGTCTGTGTTTGTCGTTTGCACTAAAATTCCTCTGACCTCAGCCCCATCTTGGACCTCGTCACTCGAGAAATGGTTCGCAAACTCACGAAATTCTACAAAAATTTGCTTTTCGGAAACCAGAGCCTTGTTCAGACAGAAGCTTGCACGCAGATGGGGTCAGGGGTCACGCAATTGCTCGGAGATGGGCGACTCTTCTTCTTGTTCGCCTGAAGGACTTCGTTGTAGTTGTAGTGATGTAGTCCCTCCTCTGTGGGCGGAAACTCTTCTTTTGAGCTGAACTCTCAGAGCACGGAGGAGCGTGCCACTTTAGGCCGCTACAATCACCATCACTTCCATGGTCTCTCGGGCATGT
>Ga0307931_1003047_pt1 | contig 10411 bp, 9 predicted proteins | sample OrgLakmetageno47_FD_201816 | JGI IMG/M metagenome (GOLD analysis project Ga0307931, IMG submission 201816) | Saline water microbial communities from Organic Lake, Antarctica - #47 | ecosystem: Environmental > Aquatic > Non-marine Saline and Alkaline > Saline | place: Antarctica: Organic Lake... | reverse complement strand
ATGATATAATGATATATGTATGTTTCAATTGGTATGCGAAGCCTTTTGATGTCCAAACATAGTACGGATCTGCAATTTTCAACCCCTCAATACAAATAAGGTCAAAACTACAGGGATGCTCTATCTATCATATGATCACTTCATCCCTACTACAGAAGTAGTGTACGCACCAACTTTTCGCTTACCGAATCACGGTGGGAGCTTCAAACAGTCGCCAATTCGATTTCAGTAAACGCTGCGTGTTGGCTACCTGTGTGTAGAAGAAAAGAATATACAGCCAACCCGAATGATCTTTCTCACTGTATCCCACCATGAGTGAAATATCTCGCTCGAGCCATGTTTTGATGCATAAGAACAGATATTGGCGATACGTAGCGGTATTCTACCCAGACTCACCAATGCACGGTCGCCGGAGCCTCCACCGTTGAGCGTCGTGGACGTGCTGGTGCGAAGTGCTTGCAGAGCAACCCCCCGCTGCTCAGCCCAGGCCGCACCGAGGGTGGATAGCGTGAATACCAGCAGTGCCCACAGCGACAGTCCCCCAAGCGCGACCTGATTGGAGATACGATTTTGGCTAATTGGATGACAATAATAGAGGTGTTTTTTGTTACCGAGATTCTTCAAGAAAGGAAAGCTTTTAATACTACACTTGAATAATTTAGGCACCAAAGAACAACGCACCTCCCATTTCGGAATGCCGTTCTCGAGGGCGTAAAGCATGCAGGGTAGCACGAGCGCAGGCACTAGGCGCAAAAACACTTTGAGGTCCTCGGTCCATCCTGCATACGCTACTGGGCTCTGTGCCATGTCCTTCGCTGAGGCCTAGGAAAAGGGAAAAGGCGATTAAATCCATATTAGCTAAAGGATATAGAAGGAGAACAGTGCTGATGACATCATGGTTTAGTACTGATAGTTTTAACTTTAATTTCCCGTGCTCAAATTTCAATCCATTGTCACCTGATCAATTAAATCGTCGCATTCAGCTTTTGACAAGAAATCGTCCAAAAGGTAAATGTCTGGAGACCTATCAAATCAGAAGCATAGATCGTTCAATTCAAGTGAGGCAAAGCAACCAAGCACCCGATATGTATGCAGCCGCTACAACGACAACCCTTCAATTTCACCGGTGTAGTGTTTTTAAACCAGGGTAATCGAGGTCGATGGGTATATGTCGGTTCAACTCCACAGTAGCCGAAGTACTTGATGCTTGGCGCGCTTCCTCGCCGTAAAACTGTGAGCAAGTGGGTTGCGAAATAACCCGGAATTCACTAGTCCTAGTGAAGCCGAATTCCCAAGTAATCCCCGTTATCTCTCTAGTTCTCGATAGGGTTATTCCGCAACAAAGTGCTGCTATTTTAGATGGCCCGAAAGGTGAGTACATCCTATCACCAAGCGTGCTAACTAGAGGAGCTAAGCTTTACCTTAAATGCCTTCAGTGGCTTCCGGCGCATGGCAAGGTTGCTTTTCTCAGTCACACTTGCGATGGATCTAAGAACGACGAATGCGTGCCCTACACTGAGGCTCGCGATGAGCACAATGACGGTTCGAGTAATCATTGACTGAATCCTAGCTGGAATATGAGCACTCTGAAGTCAATTTTTGGGGCTTTGGATTTGGGCTAGCTGTAGTGCTGTGTATTTAAACTTAAAACTTCTTTTGTATTTGCTAGCTCTTGAAAGTCAATCCAAATTATAAAAGTAGAAGGCCTTGGGAGGACTAAACAAGCACAAACGTTGTTTTGGATCCCTAGCTAGTTAGCTTGATGATGGCATAGTTGCTGGGGTTCGATGTTTGATAATGATGCCGATGATCGATGATGCCTTCTTGAAGTCGTCAGGCACCGGGCCAACAAGCAGTAAGTGTTAAGCAGTTGTCAGATCGAGCGTCGAGCGTCCAGCGTCCAGCGTCCAGCGTCAAATGTACCTCACAATACCACACTGCAGCGGCGTGCGCGCCGCCACGCCACGATCAACGTAGTTGATTTCAGTGACGTGAGAAGGTGTCAGAACATGGTTGATGTCAGTGACGTGACAACACAGAACATATGTACCCAGATAAAAATGTGATGTGACGGACGGACAGACGGACAGTTTTCAGTGAGAGCAGTTTTGAGATGCCGGTACTAAACATCAAACTACGTTGATCTATTAGTGCAACTGTTTCACTCCCCACAGTCGTCTTCTCACAACTCACCGCTTACTGTACAAAAGAAAAAGCGTTCGTTTTTATTATAAATTTGAGACGTCTACTCATTTCGCTGCCCTCTCAATGGGCTTTATGAGGATCCCTCGAGATTTAGCCCTAAGGGCACTGCGCTGAGAATTATATGTGTTCAAAGTTCTCGAGTTGCCATCTCTTCCTTCGTGAAAAACTGTGCATGGCAACACCAATTCCACTCGGCGAAGTAAACGGGAAACCTTATCTTATAGCACTAGGTATGGTGCACCTCTATTGTAATATAATACAGCCAGGAAAACTAAGATATTATAATTTTTAAGACCCCACGCGGAAGCAAAATTAATCCCATTCAAGGTTGCGATTCACGTACCCGCGGGAATCACGCGCGAGGTCTTAAAAATTCACTTCACGCGGTATTTACGCGGCATTTACGTGGGAATCACGTGCGGTATATATACGGTATCGTCCTCAAGTATACGGCAAATACGGGGGAATCGGTGTTCTTTTTGGTGGTGGGGGGTCGTCGTGTCTTCAAGTTTCGTGTGTGGTGCGCTTGCCTTTCTCTTTATTCTCTCTTTCTCTCTTCGCGCCCTTTCCTCCCGCCTTGTGCGTGCGCCTTCAGCTGCAGTGTTCATCGCCATGGACCATGGCTGTGCTCATACAGACAAGTGCGAAATGTTATTGGAAATTTCGAGTAGATTCCATGATTACGTCACTCTATTCTGAGCCGATTCCCGTGACGGAAATCACGTCTGATTGGCGCAAATTTCACTTTCCGCGTGATTCCCGCGTAATTACGTGCGTGAATCTTAACCTAGATCCCATTTAAGTTTAAGTTATTTGGCTTTCCTTATCACTTCCGTTCCGAAATCCACTAAACTACGCGACCGGTACTCGCGGTCAGGCGCTGCTGTAATAATGAGTTCACAATCGGACTAACCTAAATCAGCAATCAGGCGCCAAGTCCGATCTAAGTGCACGTACACAACTTCTCACGAGCTGCCAACTAGAGATCAGAAATCTTTAATTGGCCATTTACGTAGGAGGCACCAATACGTAGCGTCTCGAACATTCCTGTGACTATCACTTTAGATTTCGGGACTTGTTTCTAACTGTCACTACAATGGCAACAGTACTACTCACGAAGAAAAAAAAGAATCGAACTACACGTTGTGGTCTAAATGCTCACCCGAATCCTCTGAAAGCACCGCGAAGAATTGTGCTACTCGATGGGTCTAAAACAGCGATCCTTTCGTCATCGCTTTGAACACCTATCGTACGCTCGTTCACCGTTACCGCTGGTGTGGCTCCACCCGCGTACCCTGCGAGGAATTCAGCGGTGATCTTACCAATAAATGAATTGCGAATTTTCTTTTCTAGAGAACAAGATACGTATAAAAATTGTATGAAAAGTTTACCAGCGTGATCCATTAGAACAAGGCGCATGACGAAGGAGAAAGCAGTAGTTCCTGCAACTCCAACTCCGATAACAAATCTGCGCTGCAACGGTGTTTTAGCGTAACGATAGCTAGTTACAGCAATATGAGCAAGAGGAGCTGCAATAATGGGCCCCAAGTATATCCACTGCCGTTCTCGTAAGCTGCCTTGACCACCTCCATGCTGAGCATGTTGTTCTCCTATGTTCAGAAAAGTGCTCACAAATGAGACTTCGAAGATTTATATGGAATCTCTTCGATGGAATAAGGAGTAGATTGAAAGCGAATGCTTCATTGTTCGAGAAGAAACTGCAATGAATTGAATGCACTAACCGGGGGCATTCCGACCAAATCTTTTCAAATCGTTGAAACCCGGACGATCGGCCATGAAATTATGTGGGCTTTTGAGGACTTGAGGTGCTATAGTGCTCTTCACTTCCTTTATTTTTAAGGATTAGAGTAGAGGGATGTCTGATGGCTGATGTCTTGGATAGTAACCGGCTTCACGAGCCGCGGAACCGCGGCTTGTACGGTTGTTCGGAGAAGCATCCACCAAGAAAAAGAGAAGAAAGCACACCAAGATAAACGTTACCACCCCTGTACATTTATTTCATCAAATAATTTTCTCTCGCTGTCTCGCCGTCTTTCTGCTCGCGGTCTCGCCGTTTCGCGAAGATAGCGACAGAGTCGCAGCTGTTTGATACAAGGTGTAGGGCACCTGATTACGATCCTCAACGTAATATACACACGCACTTGAAGCAACCCTATATCTACGACCAGATGAGTATCGCCTTGTGGCTAGCGGCATCCACCGAGAGCCTTGATCTCAATCTGTTAGATCAGGTGGGACACCAGGCCCTTGCACATGGAGGCAAGGGTGCAGCGGCATGGCTAGAAAACTTGACAAGTAGTGCTCTTGCATCTCCTGGAGACTCTACTCAAGGGCGCACCCTAGCAGAGCTGGCCGTCGCAGCTACTCATGCGCTGCCATCACAGCTTGAAGTGCACCTGCCAAAGTTGGTTCCCGCGCTCGTGACAAAAGTGAGCACTGCTAGCGTGTGCAGCGGGGCCGTAGCTGTGTTGTCAGCGTTGTTTGACCGCTGGGATGATCTGGACGAAGGCCGGGGTGTTCTGCTGCACGGCCTCAGTGGCCTGATTCCAGCTCTGTGCACCGTTGCGGGAGCTGGGGACACGACCTCTGAAGGTAATATGCTTGGCCCACCTGTCTATATACTCCTAGAACTGTAATTGCTATTGGTAGTGCGTTCTATGTTTTTTTTCATGTCAGTATTGATGTTAGCACATAGTTCCTTTCTGTAAGTCTTACCTCAAATTTAACTATTCTATCTCGTCTCCAACACAATGTTTCTCTTCTTTACGTCAGCGGCGCTTGAGCTGCTGACCACTATCGTGCAAGTTACTGGCGGTAGCGTGCTGCGCAGTGCTGTGTGGTCTCTGGAAGAAGCGGCAGGCGACGCATTCGACACCACCGTCACAAGCCATCCGAAGGCCAAGCGCCAAGCAGCGACTCTCCTCGGCCTCCTGCCAGCCACACTGCCCGCACCCAAGTCCGCCAACACACACGCTTTTGGGGGTGAAGACGGAAAAGGCGGGTCTGGCGGCGGGCCTGCGGGATCATCGTCATCGGGCCTGGAGGGCTGGACGCTAGGGTGTGGGAGACTGGTGCTCGCTGCAGCTAACACTTTGAGACAGGTGCTTGAGCTACTGACTATGGTTGTGCTAACAGCTGTATTATCTTAAGCCCACGGAACAGCTTACATGATAGTACGTACTCCCCAGTTTTATTTAATCAACGCCACTTTCACTTTCTCCTTTCCGTTATGCTCATGATTTCCCCCCATATCCTATAAAAACCCATTTACCTAGGTATGGCCAGGGGTCGACCGAGAGCATCGCGCTGTGGTTGCTGCGCTCAACTTACCTCCTGCAGGCCCTCCTCCGGCTCGTGCCAACATCCTGAAACCTTTCACCCTTTCGTCTGGAACTCCCACTCTTGACCCTAGCAGCAAAAGCAGCAACAGCAAGAAGCAAAGCACCAGTGCGGGGTCGTCAGGTGCTGCTCCTGCAGCGACCGTGTCTCTAGGATCATCCCAAGCTTATGCTCTGTTCGCCGCTGAGCGCTTTGTGCTTCTTTGCGCTTCCCTCGCCACTGCCCTCCAAGCCCCACCGCCAGCACCAACCCAATCCTCCGGAGCGGTGCCGGTGGGTGCCATTTTGCTCTTGCTCGAGATGGTTGCATCTGTCAGCCCCGGTAATCGCAACGACAATAGCAGCAGCAAGGGGAGCAGCAGTGGCGCAGCTAGTTTAGCTAGTACGCTCGTGGGCGATGCAGACGGCGCCATTCCAGCGGTGGCCATGCGCGCACTTCTCCCTAATCTAAGGCACGCAAGCCTTCATCTGGCGCAGTCTCTCCTCACCATTCCCGGCCTCTGCCCCGGTCCTCTGATGTGTCGCGCGCGCCGTTTGAGCGCTGTGGTGCGCCGATTGGTGGAACCCTCGCTGCCTCCGCCCATGCCTACATCGCAGCAGGCACCGGGCGCACTCACCCAACCCACGGACCTTGCTCTCTTCCTGCGCAGTGCCATCTCAACCACTCGCAACAGCGATGACGATAACAATAGCCGAGGCCTACCCCTGGCGTGCGCACTGCTCTGCCAGATGAGTGGCAGCTTCGGCAGCGGTGCGGCGTTGGAATTGGTGGCGATGCCTAATTTGAGTCAGCTCGTGCACGGGATTGCCTATGCGCTGACGGTAATAATCAGTGTGCCTCTTTTGCTTGCTCTTATTTTGAAGCCAACTCTTGATTACGACGTCATCTTGACTTAGATCTCTTGTGAAATATTCTCGATGCTGATCTTTTGCAGGTCAGTGCGGACCCCGCTCATCGATTTCGCGACGCTACTGGAGGTGCCCCATCTCACAGCAGCGGGGGCGAAAAAGGCATGGGCAAATACTCGAAGCGCGCTCGACGAGATGGCAGCAACACTGGTGGTGGCGGCAGCAGCATGATAGATGGTGGCAGCAGCAGTTCAAGCGAGGTTGCGGGGAAGAGCGCGGGGGACATTTCTTTAGCAGCGATCTGCGGGGCACATTGCTGTGGGGCGCTCGAGGCTCTTGTGCTTACATGTGGGCCCCTGCTACCGTTAACCGAGAGGCAACTGGTGGAGCAAATCGTAGCCGTTGGCCTGGCTCAGCTGTCAACCTCTGCAAACCGCACTCTGAGGCGCCCTATCGCCTCATCTACGGATGCTGCCGCTGGCAGTAGCTCCATAGGATCAGGTTTGACCGGTGGTGGCGGTAACGGAGGAAGTTCAAACAAATGGAGTGCCGCTCTATGCGGCGGCGTGGGCAGCCAGGGAGAAGCCTTTCGTAGTGCGTTGATCACATTGGCAAGCGCTTTGGTGCAGTCACCTCGCGGAGACGGGAGTGGCAGTGGCCTTGCTCCTCTCTTGAGTGACGCCTGCCACAGTTTAAGCAGCGGAGGCGCATGGGCAGCCTCATTCAATAATGGTGGTTTAAGCTCTCAAGCAGATGCACCGATTGGACTGGCGAGGACGCGCGCGCTAAGTGTGCTGGAGATGGTGCACCACCCGCGCGCTTTACCGCTCGCTGCGCCGCATTTTTGGCCTACTACATCCGGGAGCCTTTCGCGCGGTCTCACCTCTGCCGCCAGCACCCGTACCCTGCCTCTTCCTCGTGCAGAAGGAGGACCAGCAGAGACAGCAGCAGTGGTGGATGGAGCGGGGCCTGCAGAAGTGGCGCAGGGGTCTACGACTGGAGGTGGCATTGATGATGAAGATAACCAAGGAATTGAGCTCGGAGCAGTCAACAAAATGCTCGATATCAAACGGCAGCGTACTGCCGAGCCGAATGTAACTACTGCGCTAGCGCCGAACACACAGGGCAGCAATGCTGCTTCTTTTGCGACCATCACGGGTGCTGCAGCGAGTGCTCCAGTGAAGACAGCAGCTAAGGTACCAATGCCGCCTCTTGCCATGCTGAATATGCCGCTCGCTGCTAAAGCTGCCCCCGAGAAGGGGGAAATGGGCGAAGAAAGTGACGATGGTGAACTGCCGGATATTGTGGATTCTGGTCCTGATGATTCAGATATGGAGGCATAGAGAAAGGTTGGTGGCCTATGTGCTGGTGAGCGAGCAAGGGGAGCTCATACTTCAAAGAGGAAGTTTCCAATGCTAGTATTCCCTGCGTTCGTCGATAAAGCGTAGGTCAGAGCGAGCACCCTAGGCACAAATTCCTTCCTTTTCTGTCTAGTTCTTAAGGTTACATTTTTCTGTTGCTATATGCCACAGTGGTCTTTCTTTGTATTTTTGGGGAGTATTAACTCGAACTCGAACTAATACAAACCCAAATGGCACATTTTACGAGGAATTTGGCCAATGCCCCTCTCCCTCCTGAATCATTCTGCAGTTGCATTGTTTGCGCAACGCACGCGCATTCCCACTTCTGCCCGCAGCATTGGCTTCTGTGCCATTTGGGTTTGTATTAGTTCGAGTTCGAGTTCGACAATTGCATTACGCAAGTGGACACTCAGCCCAGTCAGACTTGTTCTGAAGGTTACATTTTTCTGTTGCTATATGCCACAGTGGTGTTTCTTTGTATTTTTGGGGAGTATTAACTAGTCTAGACTAGACGGTGCGACACTAGGGTTACGCCTTAGGAGAAGCGGAGTTTTTTTGGCTCGGCGCGCCCAAGAGACGGAGCAACGGCGCGCCCTCTTCAACGCAGAAGCAGACGCAGAAGGGACTTAAGGCTGGCCCTAGATTTTATTTCATGAATAGTTTCCACTTTAGGGAGAGGGGGGGTCCAAACTTCCTCACCTCTAAACACTACCTATTTACGATTTTGAATTGCGCCCAACGCACGCGCGTACACTTCTGCCCGCAGCATTGGCTTTGCAAAAAGCGAGGAATTTGTCGCACCGGGGTGGCCTTAGCTATTAACTAGACTAGAGTAGACTAGACTAGACTAAGACTAGACTATTTTGAGCACACCTAGCCCATGCGTATAAATTAGTTCACTTCTAGCATATCTCGAACTCTAAGTAGTAAGTAGCACAAACCCAAATGACACAGACGTCAATTTTGCGGGCAGAAGTTTACGCGTGCGTTGCGCGCAAGTCATTATCATAAGGAGGATAGTGATTAGAGAGCAGGAAGTATAACACATCAAACCCCCTCAGTACTAAGGACTTTTCATAAAATGGTTTTAAAACCAGATTTAAGTCGTTTCTGCGTCTGTTCCTGCGTTGAAGAGAGCACACCGTTGTTCGGTTTCTTTGGCACGCCGAGCCAGGAACCTCCGCTTCTCCTCTGATGTAACTCGGGTGTTGCACCGAGTCGCCGCAGCTGCGGTTTCCCAATGCCGAAAGGCGCTCTCGTGACGAGCTTCAGCCAGCCAGCGCGGTCCTGCACCAGAGTTGCCTATTCCGAAAAGATGATCGCTTTTCCGCCGTCGTCCACGATGATAAATTGTGGCCTTGTCGCTCTTCTAGTCTTGTCTAGTCAATACTCTCCCAAAAACAAAGAAAGGCAAGTACACAGCAGTCACAGAGGCACATAAAGTATGCACTTGAGCTGCATATGCGCTAGCAAATTCGCTCCAGAAGGCCAATTGCGGCTCCAACTGGCGCCTTTCCTCCAAACAAGTCGGCGGGACTTCTCGTACTAATCTTTCGTATATAAGGAATGCCTCATGCTCACCTCTGTTTAATACCATCATACTACTCTAAACTGCTGGGCCTGTAGCCTAGTACGAAGGGTGGCTCTTTGAATGATGCCAGCAAAAAATAGTTCCGGCTCTTCGGGGCGAACTCGAACTAATAAAAACCCAAATGGCACAGAAGCCAATGCTGCGAGCAGAAGCGGGAATGCGCGTGCGTTGCGCAAATAAAACAAGTGCGGAATGATTCAGGAGGGAGAGAGGCATTGGCCAAATTCCTCGGAAAATTTGCAAAAAGCGAGGTATTTATGGGTGTTGCGCACTCCGCAGAACAACTGGCCTGTCTCAAAAATAGCCCGGATAATTGCCTCGTGTACCTGGGACGTGAAGCACAATGGGCACTCAGCACTCAGATCCTGCCGACCTGATCGGAGGGAAAACGCCAGATAGAGCCTTCTGGAACACGCAGGTACATGCAACATCTGCAAAAGCGCTTCACCTCTGAGAGTGTGCCTTTTCCGCCCTTGTCTTTGTTTGCACTGGGGGATGTATAATCCAAATTGATCTGATGATGCTATAGACTAAGTCGGCACTAATGAACACAATAAAGGAGTGAAATAAAGTCTAAGCACGATCAAAGGCACGCATGCGAGGGTGCTGGGCTAGGAAACTAATCGCTAGACAGCCAGGTACATCATTGGACTGTAAGGGAAACGGGACTGGCGTTAATAGGTGTGCTACAGAATAGCCCTGAAATTTTAAGTTGTGTATTCTCTGTGATTATATGGAGATTTGTTGGCAGCGATTAGATTCGATTAGGTTATACTCCCCAATTGGAAATAAACATCAGCAAAAAGCAAAAAGCAGCGTATTGATGAACCTTCTCGAACTCGAACTAATACAAACCCAAATGGCACAGAAGCCAATGCTGCGGGCAGAAGTGGGAATGCGCGTGCGTTGCGCAAACAATGCAAGTGCGGAATGATTCAGGAGGGAGAGGGGCATTGGCCAAATTCCTCGGAAAATTTGCAAAAAGCGAGGAATTTGTGGGTGTTGCGCACTCCGCAGAACAATAAAGAGGAAGGCGCGCGAGCAAA
>Ga0307931_1003043_pt1 | contig 10423 bp, 8 predicted proteins | sample OrgLakmetageno47_FD_201816 | JGI IMG/M metagenome (GOLD analysis project Ga0307931, IMG submission 201816) | Saline water microbial communities from Organic Lake, Antarctica - #47 | ecosystem: Environmental > Aquatic > Non-marine Saline and Alkaline > Saline | place: Antarctica: Organic Lake... | reverse complement strand
ATGACCGCTTCGTTTGTCTGACGTACTGTTGGGAATGGCAGTACCAGTAGCCACCATTGAGAATGGTTCTATACCGCCTGAACACATCGGCCCATCGCAATGCCCGGACCTTCTGTTTGTAGATATCGAGAAGAAAGTTGGCCAGCGCGATATAAAAGACGATCGCGTAAGGGGCCAGGAAACACGCCGCGAAAGGTAGGATTCCCATTACTGAAATCTTGCCCATAAGCGTGGCGGGTTTTGATTTGTTTGCCCACTGAACGGCCTCGCTATCGATAGTGATGATGCCCAATTTCATCCGCGCTCAGCCTCCATCCGGTCGTAAATAGCCTTCCCTAATCGGCCAGCTTTGTAGTGATCTCTGACATCTTCGATCAAAGGTCGGCCATGGGCCTTGAGAAGGTCACCCATAACAGAGGCGATTTTCTCTTCCGGCACGGCATACAGGTCTTTTCTCATCGAATCGTCCAGAAGAAGCCACTCACGACAAGCGCAGCGCCCTCCATCAACCGTGGGTAGAAGTGCCTGGTACATCAGCACTCTGGTTGAACCAATCAAGCCTGAAAGGGCCCGCATTCTTTCGTTTGCCGAGAAAACACCAATCATTCGCGTAAACATTTCGGGCACGGAGTTAACGTGGACTGTGGTGTAGACGGTATGACCAGTTTCACTGTTATGGATTGCACCAGAAATAGTTTCTGAATCCCGAGCCTCCCCCAGAACGATTACGTTAGGGTGCCGGCGCAAGGCGTTCGATGTTGCGTGTGCGTAATCCTTCAGATGAACGTAAACATCGGACTGAGCGATTCGCCCTGTTCGTCCTGGAATTGCTCGGAAGTCGAATTCGATTGGAGATTCATAGGTAAGAATCCGCTTGCCTTCCTCATCCGTGAGAATAGTGTCAATGATCGCGCCCATGGTTGTGCTTTTACCTGAGCCTGTCGCACCACCAATGATGACGATACCGGTTAAAGGGAAAAGAGCGTCACGCAGGGCTTTGTCTACGCCAAGCTTATCCAGCTTTGGCGGAAGCTGGGCAATCGAACGCATCGTGATATCGCAGCCGAGTGGGTTTGAGTACATTCCCATCGAGGCGCTGGCATTCACCCGGAATCGATACGTGGTACGACGATCCTTTTCGACTGGAAAAGTAAAATTGTGATCGAGTCCCTGCTGCAATGTCGCAGCGGAAGTCTGTTTGTGCATTTGATTTAGCAGATTCTGAACGGTGTCCAGTTCCAGCGGCCGGTTTCCGACCTCAACAATTCGCCCGTGGCGCTGAACAGCAAGCTTTTCCTGATCCTGGATAAGAATGTCATCAACACCCCATTCATACAGTTGCAACAACGCCACTTTGAGTTGCGGCAAGTCAAATGGGTGGTCGTCTCTAATGTAAGGCTTATCGTCCATAAGGCTCACCCGCCTCCGTCTTTACTGAAAATTGGTTCGCCTACGAATTCTGAAGGAGACCGTTTCATGGCTTCTAGCGGTTGCATCTGAGGTTCTGAACTATCCGATTTCGTCCAGAGCGCACCCCATTGATCTTGCGAAGCAAACGAGACAGGAACGGTTATGGCATACACGGTGTCCCCGGCATTTAGAATGCGACCATCTTCTGCCTGAGTAAGCTCCGGAACCCCTTTTGTCATTACCGGTGCACTGACGACACCTCGAGTTTTCAGAATCCGGTAAGTAATTCGGCCTCGAATGTCGCGAACCATTTCATTGAGGTTGTTGTCCCACGAAAGTTGCGCGTGCTCTAGTCCAGCTTTCCACCCCTCGAGGACGGCTTTTTCCCAGACTTTTATTTCGTCTGAAGAATCTGGGAGAAGTGCCTCATGAGGAGTGTCGGGGTAAGGGAATTCCCGCCACAGGTATTGCCGCCACGTTGGAGGCTGGCTTATTGCCGTAGGTTTTTCATCAATCATGTATTGGATCTCGACTGTCCTGACTTCACTGCCATCAGGAGCGACATCATATCGATCACGAACCTCTGTGATGGAGGGCAGGAGCATCCTTTCATCAACAATGAAGGGCGAGAAATTCGCAATACGATCGAGTGTACCTTCTTGCGATTTTGTGAATTCCAAAAGTTGCGCGTAACGCCAGGAAAGTCCGATTTGTGCGCCGTAAGAAAATGCAGTTTCCCGAATGGCCCTAAGCCGCATTGCTCCTGACTGTAGTTCTTCTTCAGCGGTCTGAACTGAGGGGATCAATCCGTCAGCCTTTACAGCGATTATTTCCTGCAAAATGGGCGGATTTTGAGCTTCAATCCAAACGTCGAGTGATGGAGCATCCATAGATTTCTCCAATTACTGAGCGTAGGTAATCATCAGTCGGTCCTTCGCTTTGTCGAGAACGACATTGGCACGTGACCCGGACTGATATGAAACGTCGATGAGGTATTCCGCCAGCTGCTTTTTACTTCGATCAACAGTAACCGTGATCGGAATAACAGGCTTGGGGCCAAGGGTTTGTGGCTCGTTGTATCCCGCCAGCCGGGAAAGCCCCCTCAAAAATGGCTCAAGCTCTCCATAGAAGTCATCTTCGAGCACGTAGACTTCTTGCCATACCTCGGGGAAATCCTCGATGTCATAGTCAAGAGTCGCGCCGGCGCCGGTCTCAGTGACCTGTGCAGATTCTGCGTAAGACAGCGTGCGATAGGCCTGGGAGATCTGGTCAGCAGCTGCGCTGAGCTTAACCATCGCAGGATCGACCTGAACGGTTGTTTTGTTCTGCGTGGTACCGCAACCGATTAGCAGCGCCGAGCAACCTACCGCCAGTGCTAACTGTGAAAATGAGCGCTTCATCAATCTATCCTCTTGGGGCAAAAACATTTTGAATGCTAGGGGTTATTCTACCAGCCCTGCTCCACCGGGAACGCCCAAGACCCTATTTGCTAAAAATGCACGAAAAAATACCGAAACTATTGTTATAAAACAGGTTTTAAGACCTATGAACAGTTGGACCGTGCAGACCGAACAGGCCCAGTCGCAACAGACCCATACGGCCCACTTGGCCCACTCTGAAAATATACGCCTATTATAAGAAGCCAATACACGCCGCAGCGCATTGTATGAAAACGTGTTTTAGGGAATATCCACAGGCAGACCAGAATGGTCCAACAAATAAAGAAAGAAACTGCTGATATGAGCGGAAACAGATCGGAAGACCTAAAACCTGGCACAACCTGAAACTGCCTGACCGAAATGATCGGCTCGTGGACAATCTGTTAATTTTGCGCTTTTGGCTGCCAGCTCTACCCATCAAATCGTCGTGATTTTGTTCGCCAGGCGAAACCCTGAACGCCGGCAACACCGCCCACTTAAGCGCCAACAAGCGTACAAAATAGGATCACCTGAAAATAATAGGTTTTATCTTTAAAATACGCTTTACAGTGTCTTATAATAATCAATATCTGTAGGCTTCAGCTATTAAGTTTATATTAAAGCCATAACGAAACACCGTGATTATAAATAACTGGCATCAAACCTATGAAAATAGAGCTATCCCTCAACCGATTAGCACCTGAAATTGACCTGGAGCAAGAGGAAGTCCGCTGTCGACAACTACTTAGGACCTTTGTTGCAGAGAGATTCACGGAATCCCTGATCGAACACCAGGAAGTCCAGAAAGCCTTTGTCGAGTGGCTGGAAGGCAGAGATAACAAATCCTCCAATGAGACTCAGCGGTGGGAACTAAGGCGGCTAAGAGCGATGGCCGAGAAACACCCCCGGCTATCCACCCTCGAAGAAGAGGCAGAGCGAGTCCTGCTGGATACCCGCAATATCGTTACCGACAAGTCGACCAAAGCGGCTATCAGCCGAATGATCGATGAAGATTTCCTGAAGCGAATGCGGACGGTCGTGAACCGTGAGACCGGCGTAACGGACAATATGAAAAACGGCTTCCTCGTCTTCAGTGCGATCCTGATGACAGGACTTCGGCCCTCCGAGTGGCCGACGTGCCAGCTTGTGCCCCCGAATGATAAATCCGGTGACCCGTACACGCTTATTGTGACCACCGCGAAGACGAAGAAGGCAGACCCGGCGCCAAGGGTTCTCATCCTTGAAGATTTTGGGGCGGCGCACCTGAATGTTATTCGCGCTGCCATTGAAGCGGCAAAAAACCTTTCCTCCCACCAGTTCGGCCACCTTTCTACCAGTCTTCGAAAAGTCGCCTCAGCGGCAGTCCGAGATGACAAAGAGGAGGCCCTGTTGCCGAGTCTTGATCTTGGGTCAGGAAGAAAAATGTTTGCCGTGGAATCGCTCAGAGACAACCGATCGAAGAGGGCCGTTGCCGGAGCACTGGGACACACCACCATCGTTAATCTGAGGTGGTACGCTCAGGGTGACGTTTATCAGGAGCGTGGCACGAGGTATCCACTTGCAAAGATTTCTGGTGCAGCTGAGCTGAGAGTGCGGGACACCCTCAAAGAATACACGGACTCCAAAAAGCAGATTGATACGGATAGCCTCGATGCAGTTGATACCCCTTCATCCTAACCAGATTGGCTTTGGTATTTTTCCATGAAAGAGAGAACTCCATTCGGACCAGGACACCCGGATTACGATGCCCAGCTTGACCTTTTCATGCACTCGGATAACTGTTTGGATGAGCGCAATGAACGGATAACCGGTGATCAGGAAGGCTGGCCGGCCAATGCCGAAATCAGATTCCCCTGCTCTTGCTGCATAGCGGATGCCCCGTTTCAGATGATTCAGCCTTTCCGGGATCGCCTTCAGGCTCAGGAGCGCCATCAGGAGCCATTGCATGACAACCTATCCCCTATGTCTGGCGTTGTCTGCAACGGCGACGATCCAACCGTACTGCGATTCCGGAGGGCCGAGTCCTTTTGGTTCGACGCTCACTCAGACGCTTTGATTAAAGCCGAATCCTGGCACAAGGCGGTGAGGAAGGCCGGTGGAAATCCCGCCAGAAAAGATTGCCCGATCGCTCTATCCGTTCATCCGTTCTACTCAGAGCACGGTGGCTATGGCAGGAAAATCGATAAGGATAACGGTCAATAATAGCTTGCCTACATCTGGTTAAGATTGGGTTCACAGCGCAACAGACGCCCTCCCGCCTGTAAAATACAGGATCACTTTCGCGCCTATTCAATATGAGCCCCGATTTCGACCCATGATGATTTTTTTGCCAGTCAATCAAAGCAAGGTCAGCCGCCTTCTGAGCAAATACCCCGCTTTAATCAAGCAGGAGGCCGAGCCCGATGGCCGTGGATACACAAGTGCGTTCATTCTTGACGATCAACTTGATCAAGCCTGGTCATTAAAAGACTTTGATCAGTCGTTGCCGTGGCGTTATCGGAAGAATCCGGTGAAGATCAGGTTGTTCCCAACGCCAAGGGGGTTTGCCTCTGACACGCTTTCGGACATTCTTTCGACGACGGCCCACCGGAAACTCAAAGATCGGCTTACATCTCAGTTTGGCGGCCGCTGTCAGGTATGCGGACGCGCTCGATTCAACAAAAAGGAGCGCCGGATAGCGCCTCATCTATTTGCAACCTGGTTGCACTCGAGGCACCCCAATCGGAACAAGAAAATGGGCATCCGCGAGATTCTTGGGCTGGCGTCTATTTGTGATGACTGCCTTGGCCCCATGACACTGGCCAACCCTTCTCCTTGCGATCATGTTCCCAGCGCCACACGAAAGCAGGAAATCCACAAATCCATTGAGCGGATGGCCATACACAACGAGACAACCCGCGAATTCACGGTGAAGGGTATTCGGCGATCGATTGGTGAGCGGGTGAAAGAATTAGATGGTTGTTTTTGGGTTCTCAACCTTCGCTGGCTGACCGATAAAAAATTACTGACGCCCCGGGAGCTTGTTTTGAGTCACCAATGCATAAAGCTGGGTTACACCATCAATCGAGAGTGCGTGGTTGTCCCGCCAGTCAAGAAACAGGCCACCCGAACAACCCAAACAACCCGAACAAAGAGAAAGGCGACCCCCTCTACCGTGTAATGGCCGTGCAATGACCGTGTAATGGTTGAATGGTTGTTTGATTTCAGCAGCAACTTGGCGGTACAGGCAGGCGCTACTCACCAGCAATTCGGATGCTGGCGGTAACGAAGCTCTTTCTTTTCGGCTCGGTTAGTAAATTGTCTGAATGAAGGAGTCTTGCAGTTGTTCTGAGATTTTCCTTTGATCGTCGTCAGAGACAGTCACGTTCTTCCCTTCAACAATGTCCATCAGGTGCTCTCTGATACAGAAAGTGCTCAATATCTCTTCGGTCTTCTTGCTACACCCTTCCAGGTCAACCCTGAGATCAATGCCCAATTTGCCATGCATCAGGCGCGTAAGCGCAAGACGATTATCAATACCTAAAATGTCGAGCTGATCCGTAACCTTTTTTGGTATGCCCTGGGCGACCAGATGGTCAAGGAATCGCGGGATTACCCGGTTTGTAAATTCTTTCTCACCGTTCCACCAAACAAGAACATCGCTCCAGGTTTCTTCGTCGAACCACCGCTCTATGCGCTTTCGTTTATTTAGGGTCTGATCGGATGACTCGATAATAGATCGGAATGTGGTCAGGAATGTCAGATACCTGCCAGGCGCACAGGCCGACTCTGGAATATCCATCACGACAACGTTTAAAGACGCGCCACTGTCATCGCCGATTTTCTCAGAGATAACCCATTCTCCGTAGATGGATTCGTTCTTGCTCATTCCCGGCATTAAGCTGGAAAAAATTACCGGATCAGCGTTTTCTGCGCCACTTACTTGCGCCGGGTCCACAGTGTCGGCATGACGTCTAAGAATCGCCAACGGTGTCTCGATCGTGAGATTTGCCAGGAACATCCATTGCCAGTCAATCAGATCTCGCTTGCTCATCAAATGATGTGCTCCGATTCCTTCGGTTAGCGGCATGCTTTTTGTCTCCTGCTGATCGTATCTGTTTGAAGGAATATTGCTTGAAGGTAATTAGACGCTGGCATTTCCAGAGCGGCTTGTAATCGTACCCAGCGCCAGTACCACAAATTTACCACTGCTTGAGGGTGGCAGATGGCGCAAACCCCGAAATTAAGATTTTAATCGGGCGCTTTTCGCTCATGAACCATTTGATTTGTATACATTAAAATAGTTTTATTTGAGCACGTCGAAGAATTAAAAAGATAGTCAAAATGAGAGGTGGAATTTAAATAAAAGATAGCAGAAACCCACTAAAAGCGGACCAAACGAGAGCGTTGAGGTTTTCCCATTGATCAATAATTAAAGCCTCATAATACAAATAGTGATAGTCTATTTGATAATCACTGAATGCCAATGCACAATGGAGGTAGGTGAAAGTAAATGAATGAAGGTATCGAGCCTGTTCGGTTATTCGATTACCCATTCTTTCAAGCAACAGGTTTTTTCGTTTATCCAAGAATGCATCCAAGCATCCAAGCATCCAAGAGAGGCGCTTATGGCAACCGCCAGAACAAACAGCACTGCCCCGCCCGCCATTAACATGGACAACATGGAAGGTCAGCCTGCTAATCGTTACCAACAAGCTGCAGGCAACACACCTTCAAGACGACTGGAATCCTCCGAGTCCAGAGACGCAATGACCAGCATCAAACGGTCAATTTATGAGAGTCGGGGAGCCACCTACCCAGAGATTCGGCGCCCAGATGGCTTGGTTGATCCAACTCTCTTGAAAGATGGAAAGCGCGCAGCGTCCAGGCTGGCCAGAGCGATCCTGCACAACCAGACGATTATTGCTGTGGCCGACTTCGACGCCGACGGAGCCTGCGGTGCTGCTATATTCGAGCGTGGTGTAACGATGCTCGCTCAAGCACTAAATCGGACTCCGCGCCTTAAAACGGTGATACCAGATCGGTTTCGTGATGGGTACGGCCTTAAACCGAATCTGGCAACGCGGCGGATTCAGGATCTCGCACCTGATGTGGTGGTCACTATCGATAACGGCATCAGTTCACACGCAGCCATTGAAATGATGAACGGCTGGCCTTCGCCACCGGCGACGATCATAACGGACCACCACCAGCCCGGTGAGACAGTTCCGCCAGCTTATGCAATCGTGAACCCTAATCAACGGGATTGCCCGTTTCCTTCTAAGGCGTTGTGCGGTGCCGGCGTTGTGTTTTACCTGTTACTGCTGACTCGTCGAGCCCTCGCGCAGATTGCCCCGGATCACCTGAAGCGAAATCTTTTGAAGGTCCAGTTGAATCGGCTGTCCGAGTACCTAGCGATCGCGACCATTGGTGACGTTGTTCCGATTGACAAAAATAACCGATTGCTGGTTGCTCAGGGCTTGGCCCGGGTCAACCACGGCTGGAAGATGAACGCCCGAGAGTCACACAATCAAGGCTACCTAAGCTTTGGTGTAAGAAAGCTCTTGGAACTGGCCGGCGCACAATCTCCTATCACCTCGGCAGACTTTGGTTTCAAGGTGGCCCCCCAGATCAACGCCGTTGGTCGACTGGAAGAACCACTGGCCGGTCTTGCATGTTTGCTGGCGGATACGCGGGTGATGGCCGAAATTGAGGCCAGCCACTGCAACAAGGCAAACACAGCGCGCAAAGACATTCAGTCTGGTATGGAGAGTGAGGCAAACCGTCTGATGGATGCGCTGGCGGATAACTGGAAAACCGGTACCGAGAGCCAGCCTTCGGTCATACTTTATGATGAAAGCTGGCACCCCGGTGTTGTTGGTCTTGTCGCAAGCCGTATAAAGGAAGCCACCAAAGGCGCAGTTATCTGTTTTTCTCCGGACAATGACCCCGGCGACACCACCCCCAGCGACACCCTGAAAGGATCGGGACGATCTGAGAACGTCCACCTTCGGGATACCCTTGCCCTGATTGATGCCTGGGCACCCGATTTTGAATGGCAGTTCGGCGGTCATGCTCGCGCGGCTGGCCTGTCACTGAAAAAGGCTGACCTGCCACGGTTCCGCCAACTCTTCCGAAAAGCAGTCGACCATCAGTTGAGTATTGCTCCGCTGGCAAACCCCTGCTGGCATGATGGTACTCTCAACCCTTCAAACAGGTCGATCGCTCTCGCCTCATGGATTGAATCGCAGCCCTGGGGCCAGCAATTTCCTGAACCTACCTTTAAGGGAACTTTCCGTATTGTGAGGCGCTTCGTGATGAAAGAGCGCCACATCAAGATCATTGCCAAGGATATCGGTGCGCCTTATAACGCACCCACCTTTGAGCTTGTCTGGTTTCGCGCTCTGGAACCCGGCGAATCGCCTTCTATTAAGCAGGGTGACACCGTTGAGGTTGATTACAGCCTGGGCATCAATCGCTGGCAGAAAAAAGAAGTTCTCCAGGGGATAGCCAGTTCAGTCAGATTGGCCTGACGCCTAAAGTTCGGTTTGCCGTACATGAAGGGCCCGGGACGCCATCAACTCTATTTTGTCGGATAGACTATGGGTATTGAAATAAATAACTGTTGATGAAGTAGAGGCGACCCATGACACAGAACAAACCCAGATCCGATCGATACGTCTTGCAGGACCTCCGGAACAGCGCAGACGGTAAAGCGCTTTTCTGGCGGAAGGATTACCAGGGCTATACGACGCACCTGAGCGAAGCGCACGTTTTCACAATGCAGGATGCCGTGAAGCAGAACATGAATAGGGCCTCAGACATTCCTCACGATCTGGATGATCTTGAGAGGTTTGGCGACGAAATGCATGCGTTTCACCTGACCGCCAACGACTATCTGATTTTTTCAAAGTCCAAAAACGAAAGCTCCGAAGACGACTCGACTCTGTTTCAGGCGACCCGCGATTCAGGCGGTTTGCCAGCGACAGAAACAACAAGAGTTCGAGGCGCGGCAACTTATTTCAAGGCACAGGCCCTCAACCTTCACGAATTTAATGATGACTTTATCCCGGTATCTCGGATAGATGCCGTACAGCATTCCAGCAGTGATGGCACCTTGCCACTGTATAAAGCCCGGGCGCTGAGTATGAAAGTGATTGGGTTGCCTGAGCCCGGTCAAAAAACCACAACAGATTTATCACCAAATACACTCGTCCTGACAGGTGAACTTACCAACGAGCAGATTAACTCGGCGCTGGACGAGGCCGTTAAAGGTGCAGAGAACGCTCAGACTCAACCGCCTCAAAACACGCGCATCGAGCTGAGCTACAGAAGCGAAAGCGGGAAAGCCAATTCGGTTGCCATACTCCCGGGTGCTATTACGCAGCAAACGCTTGATCAAATAACGGAACTTCTGATCGATGGCCACCAGGTCATTTCTGAACAGGTCGGTCTGCCGTCGCCGCTGGAAGAAATGCTTCAGGATATGGACCCAGACGAGACTGACCATGTATTGACGTCACTATCAGCCTGGGAATCTGGCACACCGAGCACTGAAGACCTCTTAACGGACGAGCATGCAAATACTGATTTATCACCAAGAGATCTGCGGTGTT
>Ga0307931_1003041_pt1 | contig 10426 bp, 12 predicted proteins | sample OrgLakmetageno47_FD_201816 | JGI IMG/M metagenome (GOLD analysis project Ga0307931, IMG submission 201816) | Saline water microbial communities from Organic Lake, Antarctica - #47 | ecosystem: Environmental > Aquatic > Non-marine Saline and Alkaline > Saline | place: Antarctica: Organic Lake... | reverse complement strand
ACCAAGATGGAGATGACTAAAGTGGCACCGCTCGAAGTAACCATGCCGCATCAGTTGCCTGCTGAAGGCTCCACCACTGCTGGCAAGAAAGCGCTGGCTGGCTCTGCGCTGGCACTGGTGCTGTGCATGGGACTGGTGGCTCAAAACTCGTTCCCTGCTGCTGTCGAGGTACGTGCTCATTTCATGCCTCGCGTGCAGTCGGCTTTTGTTTTAGTTGTAGGCTTGACTTAGTTTGTGATTGGTTCTGACCTCTCATTTAATCAATCCCTTTTTCTCTCTCTATCTGCATCCCACCAACTGCTCGCTGTTTTTTTTAATGCCACAGAGTGATGGCGCCCCTGGCAGCTCGCCTCTCGGGAACAAGGCCAAATTTGACTCGAAAGGCCGCTCGATTATGCCCGATTTCGATCTGGTAAGGAGTCGTTAATATCGTGATCGTGGTGCCTTAGTCACTCTGAATGAATGAGATGTATCGTTGTTTCCCATTTTCTTCTGAGCGTATCCTTGCGTGGTTTTTGCCTCTTCGCACACATCTCGTTTGCTCATCTGATGTCCCTCGAGTGACCCCTATTCTCTGTCTTCCTTCACCTTATGCTCGCTTGACGCGATGACGGTAGGCGCCCACCTTTGCCGACTTTTTGCCAGCCATTGGCGGCGAGTACGGGACCCCCATGTGGGCGTTTTACGCGAACCGCGCGCAAGGCATCACCAGCTTCGGCACGGCCAACAAGGACACCGCCATCATGGAGTTCAACTCGGCCAACAAGGTAGATCTTAAGATCTTCCGTTGTCTTTCGTTCAAAAATTCCCACCATTTGGCGCTGGGAGATAAAACAAACGAAAAATGCGTTGAACTTATTTCAATGTTTTTTTTTTGGCTCATTTTTATGTGCCCCTTTCCCATTCTCTCTCCGTCGTCGCCTCACCTTCTACTTGTGCTCTAGGCCTACGAGTACGTGGCCTTCGACGGGTTCCGCACTTTCGTGAAAGGGTCTCGGAGCGGGTCTTTGACGGGTGGGGGCCAGTCCTTCGAGAAGGAAGTGTTTGGGGGCAGCGAGGCAGACCGCAGCGGCGTCAAGAAGCGCGACATGTAAGCGCACCGCGATTTATCTTGATGCGTGTGCACATACACAATGCCATGCGCACGTCCAAATTGTGGTTTGAAATTGTTTGCTTCAAAGCGCGGGAGAGTTGAGAGGGTACAGAGGAGTATAGGTCTTTTGCCTACCGCGTGCTAGAGACTTTTGAGGCATTTTTTTCCGAGTGTTTCCCCCCTCACTATTGGTTTGGTTGCCCTACTTTTGGCTTTTCGTTCTGTCGGGCTTACGGCACAAAAATGCAGGTTTGTGGGCATGAATGAGCTCGAGATTGAGGAAGACGACGACACTCACGGCCTCAAGACCAACGTCCTGTACTTCACCCTGCCCGGAGAAAAGTTCAACGGCATTGTCCGCCGCACCACTTTCAAAAACACCGGCACCACCACCCTCGGTATTAAAAAAAAATAGAATTATGCATGAATCAAGAGTTGAAGGTAGCATTTCTAAAAAGATGGAACTGTATATTCCGTCAACTGAATTTACAGCCCCCATTTCTTCCTTGCTCATTACCTCCATGTAGCCTTTAGCCTTTTCTCGCACATTGCATGCGTGTATGCGCACCTTTGTCGGCTGCTGCCACCACCAATACGTACCTCTGTCGCCTCCACCGCCACCCACCAACCACATCAGATTTGGACGTGTTGGACGGGCAAGCGAAGCTCGAGCCGGCGGGAGTCAACGACTGGAACCTCAAGAACATGGGCCGGACCACCGAAGCGTGGATGAACGTGTACAACATGCCCGAGTCCGAGGTGCGCTAGAGCAGCAGCTGGAGTAGTAATTTATGCTAGTGCAGAAGAAGAAAACAACGGCTTCTGTGAATTTTTTCATGAATAAAATGTGCTCTTTCGCACGCTCACGATTTCAACTCTGTATCTTATTTTCGCCTTCTCTGCTCTTCTTTGCGTGTGTGCCGAACAATGTATTGTAATATATTATATATATTAGAACAAGGAGCCGTTCTACAAGCTGAGCTTAGACATGGCGGACACCGCTGAAGTGACGCAAGTGGTGGAGGGCCACTGGGCTTTGGCCTTTGTAGAGTCGAGCAACGCCAACAGCGCCACGGTAAAGAAGAAAGTGCTTGCTTTTATGTAAGCTTTTCAAAAAGGGCGTGCACAATTTCTTTATTTCAACTTTTTCTTCCTTCTGTGTTTTTTTTCTTCTCTTATTCTTCTTTCTTCTCCTCCTGTTCCTGTTCCTGCTATTTCCTTCGCTCCTCACTTACGCATGCACCCCTTCCACCTTTCTATTTAATCCCTATCACACCACACCACATCACTCCATACCACTAGGTGGTGGCGGACGACGATGCTTCGGAAGTGGCGGAAGACGCTGCCGCTTCCCAAGAGTCCAAACTGCCTTTCGTGGTGGACCCGGTGACCGTGTTTGGCCGCACCACCAGCTTCGCATACCCCAGCAACTTCGCAAAAGCCAGCGATCTGGACGCTTTCCTCAAGGAGCCGCAGGTGGGGGTGCTGAACTCTTTGAGAACGTTCTCTTTTTTTCTTTTTTGAATGTTTCGATCACTCGTCATTCTATCTATGTTCTACTTGTCTCCAATTTTTTTTAATTGAACCTACACAGTTTGCTTTACAGCCCCTCTAGTATTGCTATTACCTTCTAATTCTCGTTCTTCCTTCCTCTCTCTCTCCAGGTAACCACTTCCAAGACTCCTTGCGCGTTTGCTGCCACTCACCTCAGCCTCGCTCCTGGAGCTTCAGCCACGGTGACCTCGGTGTACGGCCGCGCAGTCACTCAAGACCAGTATGAGATCATCAAGAACCGCGTCACGGAGGTGAGGCTTTTGGAACAGACGTGCTTTGATAACGTGCTTGGAGATGCTTGCTTTCGTACTCTCGTTTGCTTAGAGTCCTTTCATTCGGAACGAACCTGATCTCATTTGTGCTCGCCTCTATGATTCAAATAGTGAACTTGTATTTCCTACTACATTAGGTGGGCTACGTGGCCCGCAAGTACGTGGAGGCGTCTGAATTGGGCAAGCGGCTCACCGACAAGGTCGCCATGAAGTCCGGCGTGCCCGTGTTCGACCAGTGAGTTTAGGGTGGCCTCCGTGTTCGTTCGTTGGCGTTTCTCTCTGTCTCCACACATTCGAGAATTGAAATTAAATGCGCGTCTACGACAGTGCAGCATAGGTGCTCTGGTAGTTGAGAGCGAACACATCGTTCACCTCATGACCACTTCCTTACCACCACTCCTTGTACTATTTTACCTTCAGGTACGTGCGGCAGCAGTACATGGACAACTGGCTGCGCGGAGGGTTTCCGGTGGTGCTGGGCGACGACTCGAACCCCAAAGTGTTCCACACTTTCTCTCGCATTCACGGTGACATGGAGCGCGACTACAACTACTTCCAAATCGACGCGTGCTTTTTCTCCATGGGGTCAGTTTGTTTCTTCATCGTTTCGAAAGTTGCTTGATCACGTCCAGGGTATGAAAAACAATAGAAACGGCAAAGAACTGAGAAGCCCTTCCTTTGCGCGGAGGAACTCTTCAACAAGCCTTTTTCACTAGTGTTCACTTCCTTTTCTCTCCTTTCCTGCCTCCTCGCCTGTTAGCCCTGGCAACTTCCGGGACGTGCTCCAGAACCGCCGCTGCGACGTGTACCAAGAGCCCAAGACGGGCGCTTTTGACGTGACCACTTTCCTCAGCTTCGTCCAGGCCGACGGCTACAACCCCTTGACCGTCAACAGCGCCTTCTTCGTGTTGCCCGACGCTGAAATCCCCCCTGTAGTGTCCGGCTCCCTGAACTCCACCGCAGTGGCGCAAGCCGCCAGCAAGGACGCCAGCCCGACTGCGTGGGCCTTAGCGCAAAAGGCCACCGAAGACCCAAAAGACCAGAAGATCTTGGCGGTGCTGCTGTCCAACGCCAACGGCTTCCGCCCGGGGGACCTGTTCATTGCCCTCGGCGTGCACGACATCAAGCTGGGCATGAGCAACGAAGACTTCATCAACATGGTAGCAGCGGCAGCTACTCTGCAACCCAGTGCCGTGTTCCCGGGCGCTGCTCAAAACGGCTTCTGGGTACGCGTTGTTTACCGTGTGCTTAAGTCGTTTTGATGTTGTTTTCTGAAATTGCTGTGTTTGATAGGTGCTGCTTTGTTTTCAAAACGTATCCGGTGTACTCCAGTCAAATGAAGTGACGTCCATATCTGTGTTGCCATTTTCGAATGATATCATCGCTCTCTCTTTTAGGCGGACCACTGGACGTACCTCATGGATCTCGTGGAGTCGTACCTCGCCGTGTTTCCCGACTTCGAAACGGACTTCTTGTTCAAGTCCCTGGCTGCGACCCCTTTCTTCATGTCGCCCGTGACCTGCACCCCGCGCGCGCGCAAGTTCGTGTTTGCGCCCAACCTAGGGCCCCGGCAGTACAACTTCATCGACCAGGACGCCGAGAAGCAGGACGCCATGAACGCGGCGGGGGCCATCAAACCCATGGACTACAGCTGGCAGCGGGTGAGCCACCACGGCACCGTGTTTCAGGTGCCCGTGTTCGTGAAGCTCCTGATGCTGGGCATGACCCGCTTCACTTTGCTCGACCCTTTGGGCATGGGCGTGGACTATGAGGGCGGCAAACCCGGCTGGAACGACGCCATGAACGGGCTCTGTGGCTTGTTTGGCAGCGGCATGCCGGAGGCCTTCGAAGCCGCCCGCATTTTCAAGTTCTTGGGAGCAATGGCGGCCAAACACTCGGAGCAAGTGGCGCAAATTCCCGAAGAAATGGACGCCCTCATGACCTCGACTATGGACCTCCTCGCGAAAGCCAACGCGGGGGACCTGTCGGACTTCGAGTACTGGGACCAAGTCCGCACCCAGGTGGACAAGTACCGGGCGGCGGTGCGGCTGACTTTCAGCGGCAAGACGGTGGGCTGGGCCCTGGGTGCGCAGGTGGCGCCTCTGTGCGAGCAAGTGGTGGCCAAGTTTGCGGCGGGCGCTGAGAAAGCAGTAGCGCTGCACACCAAGCTCACCGGCGACGCGACCATGCCGACCTACTGGATCTTCCATGTGGATGACTTTGAGGTAAGAAGAGTGCGGAGGGCGCAAATGCGGTTGAAGCATAATAAATAATGGCAGTTGCTACGTCTATTTGCACTCGTAGTAGAGGAAACGAGAGTACGTGGGGAATATGTGGATATCCTGTGCTCGAGAGCATGTGTTCTAGCATCTTATTCCATTTTTGTCGTTCGACAGTATTTGGACGGCGAAGACGACTCCGGCCGCAAGTACGTGAAGCCGCTCTCCTTCTCGCCCCAAACCGTGCCTCTGTTCCTGGAAGGGCCGGTGCGGTACATGAAGGTGGCCGAAGGCATCGACGCGCAGCGCGCGGTGTACCAGTCGGTGAAAACCTCGGAAATGTACGACGACAAGCTGGGCATGGTGAAGATTTGCGCGCCGTTGGACGGCATGTCGTTTGAAGTGGGGCGGATGATGGCGTTTGCGCCCGGGTGGCTGGAAAACGAGTCGATTTGGCTCCACATGTCGTACAAGTTTTACTTGCAGCTCCTGCGGGGCGGCCTCTACGACGAGTTTTTCGCGGAAATGGCCACGGGCTTGGTGGCCTTCATGGACCCGGAAGTCTACGGGCGCTCCCCACTGGAATCGAGCTCTTTCTTGGCGTCTTCGGCACACCCTGACCCGAGCATCCACGGCCAAGGTTTCTTGGCGCGCTTGTCGGGCAGCACTGCGGAGTTCTTGTCCATGTGGAACTTCATGATGCTGGGCGCGGCTCCGTTCCAAGTGAACGAGTCGAGCGGGGACTTGGAGCTGACGTTGAAGCCGGTGATTCCTGGCGACTGGTTCGACGCCCAGGGGGAAGTGTCGTTTTCGTTCATGGGCCACACCCCTGTAGTCTACCACAACCCGACGGGCGTAGACACCTGGAACGCGGCCCTGACCGCCACCAACCTGGTCATTCAGCTCAAAGACGGCACTACGCAACACGTGCAAGGCGGCACCGTACCGGCCCCTTATGCCGACCTCGCGCGCAGCGGCGGCGTGTCTCAAATTGACATCTTCTACGAAGCAGATGAGAAGGACGCCTCCGCTTAAGGGATTTCGGTTGCATTTTTCCCGTGATATCCGCTTATCAACTGTGCAAGTCACTGAAGTCGCCTATGTGAATCAGGGAGGCAGTACTGTTGATGAAAATTTGAAAAAGAGAATTGGATCGGAGTTGACCTCGCGCTGTGCGCTTCCAATGTATTGTTCTTATTTCGTTGTGCGCTTTGTGTGCTCCGTCTGCGTGTTTGGCCCTGGTCATCCTCGAAATGGGAATCATATCTCATAAGAGGACCTTATTAGCGCACACAGCAATAGAACGCAGTTGGCATATATTTTTGCATCGAAGTATCCGTAGGTATAAAACATAAACGAAACAGAAACCGACATGCGACTCATGGCCTCTATCTAAAGCTTCAAGCTTCGGCCTTCTTCGAGGGAAAGATATATACCGCAGTGCGCTAAAATCCTGAAATTAGCTCGGCTAGGGTGAAATCGTTACTGTACCTTACTGTCCAAATCGAACAACATTAGGCTAGGCAAATGCTTTCTGAACAGCGAAGCGAAATCGATTTATATGAAGTCTTACACCTTAACCGGTGAGCCGGAGCTTGAGCCCGAAATGTGTCCATTGCCATTACAAGAAAAAAAATGAATGTATTTAGATAGGTCTCTACGCGATTTTATCCGTCGGGTGCTTCTCGCTGCCTGGGCTCTTCTGCGCAATCTCCCACGGCATTCGCAGCGGCGACACGAGATGGTCGATGAAGCGACAGCGAAGCACGTTGCGAATGTCGTCCGCAGGCATGACCTCTTCTCTGAAGGTGTACAAGGTCACATCGGATGGCCGGTCCAAAGTAAGCAGCGAGACGCTTTGGTCTAAGATAGCGAAGGCCTCGGCGAAGGACGAGTGGCCATACAAATTAAGGTTTTCGATGAGTTGCTCCAGATCCCGTACCTGACAAAAAAAAAAACATTTGAAAAAATAGGATAACAAATATGGGGCCTGATGAAGGAAGATCGATTCTAAAAAGATTCCGGAAGCGAATGTTACCTCTCGCTGAAGTGAAAATGCGCCCCACTCGGAGACTTTACGTGCTTCTTCACTCCGCAGGAAGAGCCCTGCGATAGAAGTGGCGATGTGCTTGGCCAGCAATTGCAGCAGGTGCGCGAGAGCCGTTGGGGTCAGCCGCTGCTGTAGCGTGAAAAACACGTACCCGTCGAACACGTGACTTTGGCAGAGCTGCGACAAGGACACCGTTTCCGTTGGCGTTGCAGATCTTTCGGACAGAGGGCTGGTAGACGACGCCCGCGTGCCAAGAAGGTGCCCTCCCGCTGAGGTGACCACCCCCATGAGACGGTCGCGCCGCCGCATTGGTTCGTCGCCTTTCGACAACTCCGGCTCCTCTGCTTTCGCCATCACCGCTGGGCCTGGTAACGGCACCGCATTGCGGTCGACGTGAAAGGTGCGCTTCGCCAGCGCGCGATCGAGTGCTGCCAACGGTGCTTCCAGCACTGACATGAGCTGACGCGTTAAGTGCTCCCTGAGGTCGCTGTACGCTCCCGCGACGCGCTCGAGGTCGGCCACTGAGGTCTGCGAGAGCTTCAAGATGATGGCATCGGAGGTGCCTCCCGCCACCATGGCCTCCGCGAGGCGCCGTGTTGCAGCTTCACTCACGTCCGCACTGTTTGTTGCAACGACTAATTTGATGAGCGCCTCTTCGTCGACTGCCACGGCCGCGTCATCATCCGCCGCAGCGCGGAGGCTTTCAACCAAATCTTGCAAGCTCTCACTTTCGCTTCCTTGCTCAGGGTTTCCACTCTCATTGGCTTGTGCTTTTCTGTCGCCTCGCAACTTTTGCCGGTGCTTGCGGTGCGCATCCGCTGCGCGCTTTTTCAATGCCTCGTATTCGTGCGCTGGCTGCGAGGCGTCCGGCAAAGTGCTCAGGGCCATGTACAGAGAAGGTTCGGCAGCTGAGGCTTCTAAAGCTTGAACCACGCGCGCGCAGACGGCCAGGGTAGCCTGCTCAGAGAGCGTAGCCGTGCACCGCTCGAGTGTCTGAAGTAATGGGGGGGCAAGCAGTCAGGAGATGAACGATAGAGCTCGAGTGCGCGTGCAACTGACCTTGTCTCGAAGAATGAAGAAGACGTCTTCGCTGATGCTTGAAATGTGGACATTGTTTTGAATCTCAATTAAAGACGTCGCGTCGAGTGATCGATGCGTTGAACTGGAAGTCAAGAAAAATGCATGACGCGTAATAGAAACAAAAGATACGAAAATAAATACAGCAATGAGTATGATAATTGCACAGGGCACACCTGAGGAAGTAAGTGGCCTCGAGGTCGACATACAGTGTCGCTAACGTCAAAGAATCGACGAAAAGAGGTAAATCCGACAACTCTGAAAGGCTTAAACCAAGGACTTGTCTTAAAAATCCAAAGAAGCGATGGACGACGCTCAACAGGTCACACAGGTCTTCGAGGAGCGTGTCCAGTTCTAGCAGATCAGGTGACTTCACGGCCGCAGGTCCACCACCGTCGTCTCCTGTGCTGCCACCCCTGGCTTTCTCTTCAAGTCGAGATAGCCAGTCTGCTGCTACTGCGTGCGACTGCTCGAGGCCGCACTCTACTGAAAAGAGGTCAGAAACACGCTTGGCCTTCAGCGATGCTGCTGCTGCTATCTCCAACACCAAAGCCTTGAGCGCTTCGCTTAAAGCCGCTCCCTCCGAGCTTTCAAGGTGTCGTTGGGTCGTGGCATGCATGTCTCCTAGCACCACCGAGGCGGCTGACAAGACTTTGGTGAAAGCAGTGAAGTGTGGCTTCGGGTCATCGCTATCATCAAGTTCTACACCAAGCTTTAGCCCTTCCGATTCACTGCTCTGTTGAAGCATTTTGCCAAGATGCCTTTTGGTGGCGGCGCGCGCCAACAATGGATCCGTTGCTGCAGCCATCGTTTTGTCTAGAGCCCGTTGAAGACCACTCCCATAGGCTGCTGCGGCATCGGATCCTGCGCCCACAGTAACGCATCGGTCAAAACATGCAGCCAACTCAACACCGAAGTCCTCCGAAGACGGCTCATCGAGTGATGCAGCTGCCTTCGCTAAAGCGTCATTCAAAGCCACCAAGGCAGCCTGTCGCTTAGATACGTGTGCTTGCTCGGAAGGCTGCGAAGTCGACGACTTGTCGAGCGTAAGACCTAGCTTCTCAACCATACCCTTGATGCGCCTAGCCTCTTCTTTGACTTTGTCCTTTGCAACCTTAGATTCTTTTTCAGTAAGCTTATTTGAAGAGAGCTTGCTCGAGTGACTTTTGCGAACTTTGGCAAGATGCGCGAGTTGCTTAGTTGCTTCCTGCGATGCGACTCGCTTCAATTCTAAAAGAAGCTCGCGTCGAACCACAGAGTCTGACGAATCTTCATTAGCAGTTGAAGCTGCTTCTTCGCAGTTAGCTAACACAGTACTGTACCTACACCGGAGCAGCGAACGTATTCACTAGCTAGTACGACATAATTAGGTTGTTGGATATGCAAATGGGACATGGCCATACCAGACAAGCATTTGTACGGTGCAGCCTTCAGCACGAGCAATGTGGAACTCCTCAATCGCTTTATTGAACTCGCACTGTGGATCCTCTTCATCGTCTTCGATCGTTGAGCTTACGCTGCCCATGGCATTGAAAAGTTGAGACCAAAAACGTTTCGTGACCTGTTGTAAGACTATTCCTCGGGCTTGCGACGGCGATGCTTATTCTGGCTAAAGCCACCTGCCGGTGAGCGAGGAGCGATTTAGCCTCGGTAGCATGCCTTTAGCATCCGCCTGTCTATTGCAATTGTCTTATTGCTTGTAAGCGCTTTAGACATTTTTATATCCCCTAAGAGCTTCAGGTCCGTAGGAGGACTCGACTACAAGATTTCAGCGCCCGGATTTCGCTAGGCTACGTAGCAGGGGACCGTCCCGCGGTCTACTTACCTATTTTTCCGCGTTTTCATTGGTCAACAAGCTCTGTTTATGCTCTGCAGTGCAGTAATATAATAGACGACTTGATGCTCTGCAGATCTGCAGAACAGTGAGCAGTTTAGCTCCTACAGTAAGTAGCAGGCTCTAGCTAGCAGCCGCCGGTTGTTCCCAAGCTCCCAAGGTATTCTTCTTGCCGCGAAGAATTTTTCCCAAGCAGCTCATTCATCAGTAGTTTAGTTGCAGTGCTTAGCTTCGTTCTTGGCCTTTTTCAATAGTCATGTTTCACAACAAGCTGTGGCTGTCTGGCTTGCTTTGATTTTGTCATATTTTACAAGCTGTGGCTGTCTG
>Ga0307931_1003035_pt1 | contig 10437 bp, 8 predicted proteins | sample OrgLakmetageno47_FD_201816 | JGI IMG/M metagenome (GOLD analysis project Ga0307931, IMG submission 201816) | Saline water microbial communities from Organic Lake, Antarctica - #47 | ecosystem: Environmental > Aquatic > Non-marine Saline and Alkaline > Saline | place: Antarctica: Organic Lake... | reverse complement strand
GCGACGATCCATCGCGGATACGCTCCTTGGCTGCCTTCTCCTTTCGCAACGGTGCCTGCATTCACTGCACTGGCATTTGCTTCCGCATCTCCACTGCTGGCCGCTGCTGTCTTAGATTCTTCATCCTTTCGTCGCGCATCGTTGTTCGAAGAAACGTGTGATGGGAAAGATGCCGCATGGTCGATCATTTGAAGGCTGTTGACCGAACAATGCCCCGGCTGCCTCTCCGCTCGTAACACGTGAAAACTGGGCCCATTGGACACATTCGCGGCTCGTGCCTTCGCCCGTGCTGCATCTGCAACTGTGCCCAGGGCCAAGAGCGAATTGGCTGCACCTGAGGATTCTTTGCTACTGGCAGTGGAAGAGTCGCTGGCATCATCAGCGCCATCGCCATCTTCATCAGCATCTTTGTTGCTTTCTTCGCCCTTACTGGCTTCATCGTCCATTGCCTCTCCGGCTCCTTCTTGGCTTACATGTGAGGCAGTAGCAGCAGCAGCTGCCTCGGACGCCGCTGCATCAGCAGCAGTAGCAGCAGCAGCCGCTGCAGCCGCCGCCGCTCCCGGCTCCACTTCCTCGCCTAGCTGCACTACAGTGTGCCCCACGTACACATAAAGCAACCCACCCACCTCAGGTTGGTCGTTGTCCCCATCGCTTGTTGGAGGAAGCGACGAAGCAGCGGCAGCAGAGGCAGCAGCAGAGTGCAGCGAGTCGAAAGGAAGCGCGGCCGGGCGAAACGACACTGCAGCGGTCTCCAGGCGGGCCTTGTCGACACGACTGCTGTGCAAACTGCCCTCGGGTGGCAAATCAGGGTCACGGAACAACACTTCCGCGCTAACGTCTCCAAGCAGTGCTTCGTTGTTGCTGTTGCTGCTGTTGCTAATGCCTGCTGCACCTCCACTCAAGAGCCAGCACTGGTTGTCGGAAGCAGCCACAAACCAACCGCCTCCAAAGAGCTCCCTTGCTGTACTAGTTGATGCACCTTCGCTAGCTCGAGGGCCCCGCGTGGGCGTTCCCCACTGCCAACGGCAGGCTATGCTAAAAGGCGTGGCATCAAAACGATAGCTCCAGAGTTGCTTGCCCTCCGCGAGACCCCAACCCACCACCAAACCGCACGGAACCCGGCTACTGCCACGCTGGAAAGCACTACTTCGGGCAGCACTACCACTATCATTTGCGTTTTCTGGAGAAGCTTTAACAGTGCTGGCTTCGTAGCCGACCGTGAGTTGCCATTGCCCGTCTAGCCGCCCTCGGCCCCAAGCTAGGCACCGCACACGCCCGGATTTTGTGCTGCTGCTGCCGTCATCGGGAATTGACGGCTTCTCAAGAACTCGCACCTGGAAAATGATAGCATATCTATAACCCATCGCAACGCTGCTAGAAAGGCTCATATGTACTAAGAGCGGTAAGAGGGTTACCTAATAAGCTAGAACTCTGAAATCATTACAAAGACCAAAGACGCACCACAATGCGGAGCGTTTGAAAGTCCCATACAAGAACACGCCCATCGTAAGTACCTACAGCGCAGTACCGACCACCGTCCGGCGAGAAGCACGCAGTGGTAGCTGCGCCAGGATTTGGTTACAGGAGTGTAGGATGTAAGACGAGTTCACGGAACCACAACGTTCAAATATGAATACGCTCTCTAACCTGGAACGTAGTCGATACCAGGTGCTTCGAGGGAACTCCACGGAGATTCGAAAAGAGTCTTACGAAACACTGTATGCTCTATAGCAGGCATCGTCTATTTTCCGAGGGATTTTAAACAATCGAGGGAGTAGCCATTTTTTCAATTCACGCTTCACGAGTTCACGGTCGGTCCTCACGACTCACGAAGGCAAAAGTCGGGGCGAAGGACTAGTGCTAATATAATCTCGGAGGAAAAATATTCCGCATCCAAGGAATCTTCTCAGAATGAGGCGTGAAAGCGGTGAAACATCCTTCAAAAGATACGGGGTGCTACACCTTCCAGTTCCAATCACAACCTTAACAATTTCGAAGCATGGGCAACAAACCATCATCCGCCAAAACTCGTGCCGTGAAAAGCCCACTGCCAATTGCCACGGTCGTTGGGACGCCAGCATCAGCAGTACCCTCCACTGGAGTGACCCTCACAGTTACGCCCGAGATGTCTGTGTACAGCACCTCGACATGCAAAGCTACGCTCGGCGTCAACCTCAAGGCGTGCCCCGCACCAAGCGATTTTGACCGCGCCCCTGTTGACTGTGTCGTTGTCACGGACGTGTCTGGTAGCATGGCAGGTGAGAAGTTGGCTCTTGTGCAGCAGACCATCAAGCTGTTGCTGGATGAGTTCGGCTCTAAAGACCGCGTCGGCATTGTCACATTTGACACCAAAGTCCAAGAACGAATGAAGCTCTCAGCAATGGATTCAAAGACAAATTTATTGGCTGCAAGTGAAGTTGACTCCTTTCGTGCTGGATCATCCACCAATTTATCTGGGGGGTTGTTTGCAGGGCTCCAACAGCTCATTGACGCTCGGAAAGCTGACCAAAGGAAGAGCAAAGGGGCAAAAGAAGGCATCAAAACCGTCCTGTTAATGACGGATGGTCAAGCCAACCATGGTTTGAAGACTGCAGAGGAAATTGTTCCAGTTCTCACCAGCATGCTTTCGGGCACTGGCATTTCGTTGCACACTTTCGGTTACGGCTCTGGACACGATTCCACGCTTCTGCGCAGCCTTGCATCTACAGGTCATGGAAGCTACTACTTCGTCGAAAATGCAGATGATATTAGGAGCGCGTTTGGTGACTGCCTCGGCGGACTTTTGAGCGTCGTGGCCCAGAACTTGGTGCTTGAGGTTGAACTACTTCACTCCAAAGCTCTCATCAAGAAAGTCCACCACAAGTCAGCAACTCCCAGCCCAGAGCCCGGCACTTATCGCGTACCATTCGCAGACCTCTACGGGGATGAGAGCCGCGACGTTCTTGTATCATTGATTTTACCTGAGGAAGCATTGGGAGGTATTCAAGACAACAATGTTGAGGCGAGCCCTGTTGTGATGCCTGTGCTGCGTGCCACTCTGAAGTACATTGATGTTCTTGGATCAAGTGCTGCGACAGCGTGCGTTGATGGTGCTATATCACGCGCCGCCCCACAATCGGCAGCTTTTGCGGCAGCAGTAGTAGACCCTAAAGTAGAGCAGCAGCGTTTGCGCCTCCTCGTGGTAAACACCCTTGATGAAGCACGAGCAACTGCTTCCAAAGGCAACCTGGCTGCTGCACGATCTGCGATAGCTCAGTCACGCATTGCTGTAGCCGAAACACTCGCCCGTAGAGTTGAATGTGGCAAAGCTCCGGGTGAGAACGAAACGCTATTGAGTTACCTCGAGGATCTAGACGAGTGCGTGCTCGGTCTGAAGGATACTGTGACTTTTTGCTCTACCAGCCACAAAATGGCCATGCTGAGTGAAGGCCATCTGCAGCAACGATGCATGGATTCCCGCATCGAAACGAAGAACATTTGCGGTGAAATCTCGATGCGCTCTAACGTATATCGCACTGCATCAAAGTGCAAGAAGACCACTACTTTCGCTCGCTTATTCTGATGAAGCCTCTTTTGTGCTTGGTACAGCCATTATTCCTGAATGCAATAAATGCTGAGATGTAAGACATGTGCGTTCAGCGTTCAGCGTATTAACTTTTCGCGGCTGCTTATCACCTGATACTCAAGGCCAAGTCCACTATTGCGATGAGACATCAGCGCTATGCGAATTATAAGTCAAGTCCACTACAGCGACGAGATGCCAGCGCTGTGAATATTACGAATACCTCTATTATATTGGGCTAATCAACTACTATAAGCTATAAGTATTTCAGTAGTAATACTTGTAAATTCTAGGAAAACAGGCATTTGCCATAGGTGAAGCCATACAATGATGTTGAAGCCTCACGTTTCTGAAACGGATGTGCCACGACAATCAAAATACCTCAAAAAGGGTGCGCGCGTGGGCCTCTTGAAACAAAGTATGAGCTCATCGCCCACCGCAATTCAAGTGCTGAAATTGGTACATCAAAGTGGTACCGGCGGAAATGATGAATCTGAAGCCATCGGAGTATCATCTGATAATGGCTTCGATAAAGTAGCATTCAATATGTGCTCAACTTTACCATCTTTCAGCGTGGCATCGTCGAGATACTTCCTTGCTCCTGAAAAATCTTGAAGGAGTGCCATCAGGGCAATTTCTCGGTCAGCTCGAAGTTTCCGACTTGCGTACTGAAGGCTGCCCCAGTCCCTAGCTACTGCCAAAGAGACCAGGTCTCGATCCCGTCGAAAGGCTTGAGCATACTTGAGTGCACGCGGGTTTTGTTTGATGGCCACTGATACAATTTCTCGGTCGCCACGAAGTTCATCGCTCGCGTGTTTTAGGGCGTCGCCATTTTCAGCACATGCAGCCAGCGCCACTGCTCGATTAGCACGGATTGTATGTGACGCCCACTGTAAGCTATGACCTCGCTTGGTGCAAGCACAAAGAACCACATCGAAATTTGCACACACATCGTCGCATGCCCAGTACAAAGCCCAGGAGTCAGACTGCAATGCAGCTAAGACCACTTGGCAGTCATTGCGCAGACGCCAACTCGCAAACTGTAGGTTACCCCCACACTGTTTACACATCGCGCAAACCACTTCAGCATCATCTTTTAGTGCATCTGCCACAGTCCAAAGTATTAAGCCGATAGGCTTGGGCTGAGTGGCTGCTGCCAAGACAATGTCACGATCTGCGCGATGTTCAGGTGCGAGGTTAATGAGGGCCGATCCATCAGCTTGCACGACTGCAAAAGCGACTTCTCGTCCTTGGCTCAGCCGCTGAGAGCTAAATTGCAGAGCCGACTTACTCTGCTGCACGGCAGCTAATACCAACTCCAGATCATCTTTCAGCCTTGCAGAAACAAAGCATAGTGATCTGCCATCGTTTGTAACGGCTGCCATGGCGACTTCTTTGTTGTCCTTTCCTTTTTCGGTAAGGTATTGCATGGCATTCCCATTTTGCACTACTGCAGCGATTGCAGCGGGTCCTTTCGATCTTAGCTTCGAACTGGCAAAACCGATGGCTAGACCATCATTTTGACACGCCATTTTGACGATGATTCGATCGTTCCTGAGGTCTTTACTACAATACTGAAGTGCCTTCCCGTTACGACTAACAGCAGCCATGGCGACCTCAAAATCGTCTCGAAGTTCCTTTGAAGCCCATTGAAAAGCCATCCCTGAATGCTTGATGGCCGCTAAAACTACTTCACGGTCCCCTCGTGCTTCCTTGCATTGCCATTGTAGAGCATTTATATTCTGAGACACTTGGTAAATGCACTCCCCTCGTTGGAACCGCTCAGACTTGCCCGCTATTGCAGGAAACATCTGCCTTCGAGTGTGGTCGATACCGACAACGATGCTGCAATGAAAGGCATGGTTGACTCTAAAATACGCTCATAGGTTGTGAACACCCACCTCACGAATCATGTATCAATATTCTAGTGTCCCGAGGGGCATTCTCTTCTAAATCCAGGACCGAACTATACTGGACTGGACTAGAAAAGACAGCGAAGAGGCTAAGAAGAGATAAACAATAACGTGAGCGCGCCGTTCGTGGTGGTCATTGCGGCCATGTCACGTTCGTTTTCATTGCCTAATGTTATGCGACTCTGGGCGCAAAACGGCGTAGGCGAAGCACCCAGATGTTGCTGCCGACCGGCCTCAGCTCTTTGCCCTGATTTAGCACGTGGAGAAAACCAAATGTCCACTTCAACGGACAACAACGCCTGTCGTAGTCGTTCTTCTCCTTTTGGAGCCCTTTTGAGCTGCTGAGCTGAAAAAAGCTGCTGAGCCTTGAACCGGTGATGATGAGATGATGAGCAGGAAATGGGAGCTCTAACTAGCTAGAGGTAGCTAGAAATCTAGAGAGCTAGTCAGCGAATAAGACTGTAGAGTACTTAGCAATCGAGCTTTAATTTTGTTAAAAGCTATTTCGGGGACGAATAATCCCTACACTTCGAGCGTAACTCATTGGAGAGGAACAGTATCTTGTCAGGTAGTTGGTGCATTAAGGAGTACTGCACGCTTGCTAAATCTGTTCTACAACAGGACTCCGCACTGCATAGCTGCCTACATAGCTAATAAAGATGCAAAAGGAGCGGGCCATGGTGTCTTTAATAAAATTTGCGGCTTTCTTGTCAGTGGTCGCTCCGACACTTAGCTTCCTGAACACTCCTCGAGCCATCTTTTCTGAGATCAAACCCAGACTCAATAAGCTCTCGGTTCAAAGGGCAACTTCGACAATCGATAACGCAAACACTGCAAGCTTTGACGAATGGCTGTCGGATTACCGCGGTGCTGCAGCCACAGCGAGCGTCGATGAGGATCCTGTGGTAGTGGTTGACGCCGGACTTGACGTTGACACAAGCTTCACCTTCAGCGGCGTAATCTGGCAGGTAATCCTGAAATAGATAGACGACGAGTATCATCGCGATTCGTTATGATTTTTCTTGCTGGCCTCAAGAGTGTATTGATTCTTATGGCGTCATTATTGTCATCTTTATATTTGACCTCAAACTCATCTTATTAAAAAAACAGGTGCTTTCAGATGTGTCCACTTGCGCGTTTGGGCCTGGAGCTTGCACTATTGTAGTACATTTTCCCGGCCTCGCCAGTCAAGAAAGTGGGTGTGACGTTGTCGAAGCTTTTGTGGAGCTATTCGCAGCGGCTAAAGCTGAGCCTAGCGGGGCTTTGGTTGAATTAGCTCGATTGAACGTGCAGGCGCCACCCATGCGAGGTGGGAATTATTCGCCACCATCTGTAGTATATATTCAAATCGTCGCTGTGGTTTCGTAAATGATACAGCGTTGCAAGCAAAGCATCTCACAGGCTAAATATTGCCGCAGCGGTAGTGTGACAAATACCCGTCTATATTCCTCGCTTCAGCACTATTGGATTTTTTTTTTCCTGCGTACTTCAAATTTTATCTCAAATATTCCGCTCAGGTCCCGCGCTTGTGGTGAAAGCAACAAGGCCGCGCACTTCTGACGAAACCGCCCTCGCCATTCAGCGCCGAGACGCAAGCCGCGCAGCTGCAACGGTGATTCCTACGAAAGAGATTACGACACTAACAAACGAAGCATGCTACTATGATGCAAACGTGCAGGACAGAATATCGCATCAATGTATTTGCTTTTTCTAACCTTCACCGATCATGCACTAGCACGCATTTTCCCTTTTGCGGAGTCCACTCATTCGTGCTCATATACCTCAAATCCATTGCACCATCGTCAGGCTGAGGAAGCATGTGTGCGCGCAGTTAAAACTTTTGTGGAGCGAATGGTGGTGAATCCTGGCAGCCGAGGCGGAGGAGGAAGAGGACACCTTGCACTCACAACTGAGACCAAAGCAACCGCTAACACAGCCTTTGCCACTGCAAATTCGTTACCAATAAAGGAAGAAGCAGCAGCAGTAGCAGCAGGGATAGAGGAAATCGCCGCAAGTTTTGGCGCGTGTCCCTACACCAAGTCCGCGGATTGGGCTGCTACGGGTTTGGAAAAGCAAGGCGTAGAACCAGGCCCTGTTGGGTACATGTTTGAAGCTTGCAGCGATGCCCTCGACGGCATGGCAGCGGTATTATTATTATATTCGAGCATGATCACATAGAAGCTCACACAATTACATGTACTATGTATACACGCTATCGAAGAAACACGCATTCCCTTCTCTTTACTATTCTCTTTTCCACGGACACGACTCTGTTTGCTGTTTCATGAAGGAAACGTATGCTACCTACGTATGTTATCCTCTTTACGTGCCCTACTTTAAATGCGTACCCATTTCGATTGTTTCGATTTACGTGCCTGTGCTATGTGATATTGGGGTGCGTGTTCCAGTGTTGGCGTTGCTTTGCAGAAGTGGTCAATTCGCCAGAAACAGAGCTCTCGACTGCGCTTCTTTGCCTCCCTGCAGTAGCACCGATTTCTTCATCGCCACCTTCTGCTTCATCGTCTGGAGACGGCAGAGATGGATTGCCAGACGACTCGAGAGCGCACGCCAGATTTGCGGCGTTTTCTGATTTGGTGTCCAAGAGTTTGCTCATGTGCGGCGGCGATAAAGTGCTTGGATTGGTGCACTTTCACCCGTTGTATGACCGCAATAAGGTAACCTTTCTATCAGTTATAACATTAGTGCCCTGAATAATCTCACGTTTATAGTAGCAACGGGAAGATACGCTACATCTCAAGATTGAACTTCTCGCCCCTGCATCAATCAATTTTGGCCACTTCGTCTCATACTCGTTCTTCCTCTATGCCTCAGATTTCTCCGTTGCACGACCCGGCCTACGGCCACCTCCCCCCTCTGGGGTGGTTGCCCGCCATGCTGACCAAGTCCGGCGTCGGTAATTTAGAAGACGCTGATTGGCTCAATCGAGACACCCAACGGCTCGAAGCCAGCAACTATCAGCGCCGAGCCCCCTGCCTTGTGTTGAACGTGCTCCGAGCGTCCCAGTTAGACGCAGCCACGGGAGGCCTTTCCGTAGTGGATCTTGAAGTGCCTCTGGTTCAAGTTGACAATGATGATGACAAAAATTGTGATGAGAGTGATGGAAATGGCGAGAAATATGAAAAGGAAGACGTGGCAGCGGGAACCATTGCTGGTGTCGATGCTAATCACAGCCACAAAGAAGCACCCACTCGGACCGTTAAAGCAAGCGGGCTGCGCACATACAGCAAAAATGCCTGGCAGCTCGCGCATGCTGATCACGGTGAACTTGCGCGTGCTCTCTTGGCTGAAATTGATCTCGCTGCGGACTTATGAAACAAGTGGATAGTAGATCATAGAGCTCCTCGGTGACACGGACTTTTCGACTGAGTGAAATTTTAATCTGACTTCCTAACAAGTCTTATCTGGTCTAGTCTAGTTAATACTCTCCCAAAAACAAAGAAAGGCAAGTACACAGCAGTCACAGAGGCACATAAAGAATGCACTTGAGCTGCAAATGCGCTAGCGAATTCGCTCCAGCAGAAGGCCAATTAAGGCTCCAACTGGCGCCTTTCCTCCGAACAAGTCGGCGGGACTGAGTGCTCGTTCGTGTGTCACGTCCCAGGTCCACGAGGCAATTCTCTGGGCTATTTTGCCCCAGCAGGGCATCGTCTCAATGTAGTCGTATCCTGAAATGTAATATATATTATAGCATGGGAAGGCACAATAAAGCCCAATTGAGTTAATTGCGCAAGCAGCAGAGCTACCACTGCACCACTGGGCTCTGAGCCTCCCCCCTTTGCTAGCTCCATGTCTATGGATTTATGGACTTAGTCCACGGGAACTTATTTCATCTTCGCATGCGTATGATGCTTTTATTTTTTAAGAATGATTGATATTTAATGAAGTGCGATTTGCTCGTCAGTCGCAAGGTCTATTCCTAGGCAGAAGTAGATACTAGATACCTCGATCTAGATGCATAGCACGGTTCAACCCAACACAAATTTTGGTGCACACCAAAGCGAAGCTTCTTATCGTCATATAGAAAGGATACATATTATTCCGGGCGGCTCTCAATCTAAAGTCGGATACCTTGACTTCAAGACTCGACCCCTGTGGTTAAAGGTCTGAAACTCGGGCGATGGATTGAGGCTTTCGTAAGTCCTGTGAGGTAGATGAAACCATACGGAAGAAGAGTTAAGCTTTGATTTAGGAGCTAGACGTAGAGAGCGATAACGATGCGATAAGTAGACTCCACTTACTTATTCAATGTGTCATAGCCGCCTTTGACAGGACGCAGCTTCGGTGCAGACCACAGACTTCCAAACACAATGATTACAAGCCCTAGCGCTACCTCGAAGACAACCTATGGAAAAGCAAAACGGCAGCTCAATCGAGTCATACAATCGGTCACCGTGGGTGCAATAAGAGGTTAATATGGCACAGGGAAGGTAACTTACATCAGCCGGAGGGCCTTCCCACTTCGCGTTGAATTCACCAACGAGCGCCTTATCTGGTAGCGAAAGGCAAGAATATAAGTCAGTATTACTCCTTGCTAGCGAAGTTTTAAGGAGACACGCTCTTACAGTGCGCAGCAGAGTAGGCAGCGTGGATCAGCACCAGCATCCCCATTATGTTGATGGGTGTAAAAACGCCCATGGTTGCTCGGCGAGCGATACGATTTCAGACTATTGCGATTTGTGAAAGGGTCCTAGGCTACGAATCTACCAACAGCGATGTAGAGACTTTAATGAAATGAATGAGCCCGATGAGCAAAGGCAATTATGTCTCTATTTTTAGAGTGCGCTTCTTTCCTGAAGGACTAGCAGACCAGGAGACCAGTAGACGAGCAGCACCCCAAAAGCAAGGGGATCTACATCTGGGTACCAGCTCTGCTACTAATATGATAAAAAATAGGTTCTAGCTGTTTCCGCATATGCCAACTTCTTGACTCGTCCATCATCA
>Ga0307931_1003034_pt1 | contig 10437 bp, 9 predicted proteins | sample OrgLakmetageno47_FD_201816 | JGI IMG/M metagenome (GOLD analysis project Ga0307931, IMG submission 201816) | Saline water microbial communities from Organic Lake, Antarctica - #47 | ecosystem: Environmental > Aquatic > Non-marine Saline and Alkaline > Saline | place: Antarctica: Organic Lake... | reverse complement strand
ATCATATTACATCATACTGTAGACTGACTACTACTTGCTTGCTGAATTCCCCGTGGCTAGGAGCTACCCATAGCTTGAAAGGCTAGTCTCCGTTACAGACGACGTAACCTTGATGGCGATACGCTCGTAAGAGGCTTATACCAGTATTCATCCGCCAGCTACGTGTAGCACGTCTCCCTGCTGCGTTTTCCGTAACAAGCTTTCAGCGACAGGATGCTCAAAGTGTCGGACATGAAGAAGCTGGTGAGCCAAGCGCGGCTGCAGTGGCGGCATGTATTCCGTGCGCCACAAACGTTGGACCGCCGGCGAGCGGCCCTAGTCAAACTGCGGACGCCAGCTCAGCTCAAGGCAGCAGCCAAAACCCATCACGAGAGTAAAGCCCTGGAGGCGAGCAACGCTCACAAGGGCCACGGAAGAAGCGCAGAACTTCGCCGGAGCGCCGCGTCCTTTGGCCCCTCCGAAACCTTAGCGTACGTGTCCCGGCGACTGATGCCGGCACACACCATTGTGCGGCGTGTCCTCGGCGAGGCATCCCACCTTCGACCGGGTGTCGAGCCGAAGCGCATGCTCGATGTAGGGAGCGGACCTGGCACTGCCATCTGGGCTGCTGGGCAGGTAAATAGGCCGCCTTCTCAGAAATTAAAGATATTTTAAAGCACGTTCTATTCACTTACGAGCTTATCTAGCCCATTCTCGGTGATATAGTTTATGGCTCCTTTATCCTACTACAAGTTGTGTGCTTAAAGCTTGCCATTGAATTTGTCCATGAAGGTGTTAATTCTTGCGAAACATGTTGTGTTTCATTGACCCATAGGTATGGCCCGAAAGCTTGCGGCACGCGCATGCAGTAGATCACCACCGCAGCATGATAGAAGCCCTCGAGTTCTTGTGGAAGGGCCAAGGTTTAAAAGTGCTTGAAGACGACGGGAAGACCTATCGCAAGCCACGGCCTTTCAATGAGCCAGAAAACGAAGAGGACGAGGACGACGACGAAGAAGAAGACGACGACGATGAAGAAAATGAGGACGATGGCGAAGTTGAGACGTGGATGCAGAGGCTGGAGCGTGAAAGCTTTGGATGGGCGCCGCCACCCGGCTTCACTTTGCGCACTTCCATGGACTTGATGGCCGTCATTGAAGCCGTTGCAGCGCCCAATCAACCTAAGAGTAATGCAGGACCTTCTGCGGCTAGAACAGGGAATGCTGCCACGGCTACCAAGAATGGTGTGGCATCACCACCACCAGGGGCAGCTGGAGCGTCGCCAAGTACAAGAAGCACACCCATGGCTCGCTTGGCTCCCTATGACTTGGTGACCTGCGCCTACGTGCTGGGAGACTTAACGGCGCAAATGTCTGGGCCCGCATCGAAAGGTGCCGCTGCAAGTGCGGCTGCTGCGTCAGTGGCCAGCATTGCTAGCACGAGCGATGGAAGTAGAAGCAGCAGCAGTAGCGACGACGTCACCCAGGCCTTCAAGACAGACGTAGCCCGCGCCGACGCTGTGAACGCAGCCCGCGCCGAGCGAGAAAAAGTGCACGCCGCTGACACCGCCGCCCAGCAAAGCGTGGCCGCTGCAGCAGCAGTGGCCTTGTGGGGCTGTGTAGCTCCCGGGGGGCTTCTCGTGCTGGTGGAACCGGGGGACAAGGCAGGTGCCATGCGGCTTCAGGCAGCGCGTCAAGCTTTATTGAAGGCCTATGCAGCACCACCACCATCGCAGTCTTCAGGGGCTGCTTCCGGCGCTGCTGCGCACCAAGCCAAACGAGCCTCGAAAACACCAACGGCCACTATTGTTGCCCCCTGTACCCACCATTTGATGTGCCCGTTTGACCCGAATGCCCCCAAGTCCGCGCTGGAATCCCTTGCGATCAGCGCTGGCGTTGGCAAGTCCGGTGGCCATTTAGGTAGGATCAATAGTACTGCTGGGCGCCGCAGTGGCACGAGGCAAGGGCGACCGGGCGACAGCCGCAACCGCAGCAACAACAGCAGCGGTCGTGGTGATGAGTTCAGCGGCAGCAGCAGTGATGCCATGTCTGCATCGGCGGGTGGGTGGTGCCGTTTCGTGCAGCGGGTGCCGCGAGAACGCCTCAAGGGAGGTCCAAACGCCGACGAACGGTTCAGTTACCTGGTGGTGCACAAGTCGGACCCTCGCAATAGCAATGGCAGCAGCAATGGCAGCAGAAACCACAGTCGCAGCAATGACAATGCCCCTCATGATAGCAACGAAAATGATGACTGCCAGGCAACCAGCCCCGCTGAAGTCGCCATCGAGTCTGGCGGGAGGCTGCTTCGAACGCCCTTGAAGCGCACAGGGCACGTGGTGCTTGACGTGTGCCGCCCTGCCACCAAAGCGGGCATGGGCACGCCAGGGGCCAAAGCAGCCCGTGCAGCGGCGCGAAGGCAGAACGCAAATAGCAGACGAGCGGCGGCCACAACAGGTGGAGACGCCGCTGGAGCAGCGACAGGTGATAGTCTTGTGCAATCGTCTCCACCACCACCAGTAGTGGAAGAAGAAACATTTGCCGCCATCGAACGACGGATTGTGTCGCGGGCGAAGCACCCCGCCCTCTTTGCGGCTGCTCGGAAGGCGACGTGGGGTGGAACCTGGCCGGCTGACGAAGCCCTGCTGTGGCGCTCGGAGAAGCCTGCGTCGGAAGAAAGCGCCGAAGAAATGTTCACCAAGTACTTTGGCCCAAAAGGGTTAGGGCTACCTCCCGACGAAGTCAAGAAACGCGTAGCAGTTGCGCTTCAGTTTCAGCAAGAGCAGATGGAAGCTGCAGAGTCGCTGGCGGCGATTGAGGGGGTCTATGCAATGGATGAAGTTGAAGACAGAGAAGGCAGAGACAGAGATGGAGATGAAGAAGTGTCGAGCAAAAGGCGGCGAAATCGCCGAGGGCGCCAGAAGCAAAGTTTAGGTAGTGAAAACGACGACAACGGCGACAGCGGTTTGTCCGAAATCAACGCCTTTTTGAGCCGAGTCCAGAAGTCGCAGCCAAGCGCATTAGATGGCTTTCAGGGCGACAAGGATATTGAGTCTACTTTTGGCGCTGACTTCGTGCCTCGGGGAGAAGAACAGCCACCTAAAAACAAGGACGAAGGATCCTACACTGTTGACCTACTGCAGCTCAACAAGAGGAATAACGCTCAGAAGAAAGAACCGAAGAAGAGCCAGGCTGAGGGTGAAAAACAGGAGGGTGGGAGGAAGAGACGCCCGCGCTTTATGTCGAAGCGCTTTGAGAAATGATTTGAGTTCTTATAGTGGAATATCTTAGGGTTTATTTGAAAGGGCGAATGGTGAATGCTTCTTATGTATCTCTCCTGTTGCTCCACTTTGATAGTTTTGAATTATTACTGGCATAATATATAAAGACCAATCCGACGAATTATTTTCCAGAACAAGGGCATTGCGAAAATAGAGATACGATGCTTATTATTGCCTTCACTTGATTATACTGGGTTAATCGATTATCGAACGTAGGCAAAGACGGAAGTTATAGTCATAGATCTGTGGTTTTAAACTCAAAATACCCATATCCAAATGATACATGTGGGAGGTGTTGTTTTATTGGTGAATTTCCCCCTATGTGGGGAAGGTTCGACTTACCGCATTTCGCATTTACGAGGTTTAGAGAGTGGGCGATACATTCTTTCCGGACAATCGACAGGGTGGGCCCTAGTAAACGCGACTTCACGCTGCAGTCTGATATTATAGTGTGAGATATATGGGTAAATTATGCGCAACAATTTACAATTTTTGTGCCATTTGGCGCAGCAGAAACAATGGAGAACGACCCATGTACCGTCGGGACGGCGCGAAATTACACTACCGGGACGGGGAAGAGACAGGGCACTTCAGCGCAAGCCAAGAAGCGGAACAGGCAGGCTTTTCAGCGCAGGATGACACAGAAGACGACGAGGATCCATGTCGCCGAGCGGGAGACGTCCCATATCCGAAATAACAGAATAGCAATAGCATATATATATATTATATATTTCAGATATATAAGAACCAAGTACCGGATATACTATGGTACTTACAGCTTACAGCTACGTCAAGTAGCCGCTCTTTTTATTTCCGGAAGGCCTTCTCTATAGGAAATTGTTGAAATTCCTTTACTTCTTCTCTATAACGAAGAACTTTCGTCGTGGTTACATGTAAAGGAGCGCGCTTGTTAGAGTTTTCCGTTGGGTTTTCAGTTCGTCAGTTCGCGTGCGTGTGTGTCGTTGGTATACGCCATTTCGCCGTTTCGTTTAAGTCAACGCAGTGGAAGGAAAGAATTGCATCGTTGGCATTTCTTCTCTTTTTGGTTTGGGGCCTTCGCCTTGAGCGGTTATCGGTTATATTTGGGTGCCTCCGCCAAGTGCTCCAAACGCTCCGCTGGCAAAAGTGGTCACTGACGACGCCGCCCCCGTCAGAAGCCAGCTGCCAAACCCGCTGGCTTCTTGCTGCGACAGCGTGCCTGAGCCGTCCTCATCCAAATCGTCGAACAGCTGCCCCGCCTGTAGAGAATGATGCAATCACCGCCACCCGCGAAACGGTAGAGAGTCAGCGAGGAAATGCACGTATATATTATAGATGGAAATACTCAAACACTTAAGGACGATCACGTGCGAGAGATCGCTCTCTCAGGTAACAATATGATGCCTTCCTAGAATACCTCAGCCGGAGTGATTCCGAGAAGGTCAGCACCCGCCACCACTTCCGCGCGAGTTAGCGTGCCGTCGCCGTCTGCGTCGAGCTTCTCAAAGAGGTCGCTCATCGACAAGCCTGGACCACCACCATCTCCTTGGCCCTGGCTGGCCGCACTCGCAGCGGTACTTTTGCTAGGGCTACCGCTCAAGACGTCAAACACACCGCCGCTGCTGCTCGGCAAGTTGAACATGCTTGACCCAAACGTGCTCGAGTCTTGCTTTTTGATGGGTTGTTTCGGTTTTGGCTTGGGCGGAGCGTCGGTCTTTTTCGCTGTCGCCTGGGGGTTGACAGTCTCGACTAGATCGTTTGGATCATCCAAGTCCAGACTTGCCTGAGAGCTGGGATTGGTGTCGACATTAGATGCGGCCTTTTCTACCTTCTTTGCCTTAGCCTCTTTCTCTGCTTGTGCTGCCTTTGCCTCTGCCTCTTTCTTAGCCTTCGCCTCTTTCTCTGCAAGTGCCGCCTTAGCCTCTGCCTCTTTCTTTGCCTTCGCCTCCTTCTCTGCAAGTGCCGCCTTAGCCTCTGCCTCTTTCTTTGCCTTAGCCTCCTTCTCTGCAAGTGCCGCCTTAGCCTCTGCCTCCTTAGCCTCTGCCTCCTTCTTTGCCTTCGCCTCTTTCTCTGCAAGTGCCGCCTTAGCCTCTGCCTCTTTCTTAGCCTTCGCCTCTTTCTCTGCAAGTGCCGCCTTAGCCTCTGCCTCTTTCTTTGCCTTCGCCTCTTTCTCTGCTTGTGCAAGCTGTGCTGTCTCTTCACCCCCTTCATCTTCATTTCGAACTTGTTCATCTGGTGCCACAGGTTTCGTCTTCGTCTCAGCATTTGTTTCCGCTTGAGGAGGAGGAGACTGTGCCTTTCCTTCCATGTCCTCTCGTGCTTTCCTTGCTTTCCCTTCAATGCGCGCGATGGACTCCTCTGCTGCTGCGGCCTCTTTCATCGCTTGCTCCGCCCACATCTTCGCTTTCTTCTTTTCCTGGGCCTCTTTCTCTGCTTGCGCTTCAAGCGCCCTTGCTTCCTCCTCTTCTTGCGCCTCCTTCGCCGCTGCTTCCGCCAGCGCAATCGACTTCTTCCGCATGAGCTCTGCCTTGCGCGCTGCCGCTACGACGAGCGCTTCGGCGGCCTGGGCTTCTTCTTCCTCTTCCTTTGCCTTGGCCGCGGCAGCTGCCGCCTCTACCTCCAAGGCAGCGGCTAATTCTGCCAACTGGGCCTCGCAATCGTTGACCTGTTCGCTGAACTCAGTGGTCAGAGGTTCTTGACCTTGCTCCGCCAACTTGCGAGCTGCTGCAACGCAGAGCTTCATGGCGTCAACGTCGCCGCTGTATTGCAAAAAATCACATCATCAGAAAGAACGCGCGCCCGTGTCAAAATAATCTAGAATAAGACCAACAAAACTTTACGCCGACCCAGACTAATATTTTGCCATAGAATCTGAAACAACGAACTTCAAGGACATCGTAAAAGGCCACTTCCTTCTTCACTCTCACTTGCATACACCCACACAACCACCCACCTTTCTGTGGCGTCCTCGAGCTTTTGCGCCAAGTTGTCCTCCTGAATGAGCCGCCCCAGGCGCTTGTGAACCAGGTCAATCAAGTCGCGGCGGCCGCGGAGGGTCAGCAAATCGCCGTGCAGCGTTATGCTGTAATTGCCCTTGTCAGTGCTAATGCTGCTGTTGTTGTTGAAGCTGCCGCTGCCGTTCTCGTTACCGCTGTTGTCGCCGTTCCTGCGGCCAATGCCGATAGAATCCACTGCCAAATCGTCTTCGGCAGCTCGCAGGGCCTTGAGGTCCCCGCCGTCGTGCGCGCACAGTTCCCGCACTTGCGCTTCGGCTTTCGCGAGCCATTCTTGTTGCGCGGATTCCACGGCTTGTAGGCGCTCCGCCAGGTGAGTGCGGTGCTGGCGCAAGTAAGGAGGTAACGTGTCGTTTTCCTTGCGGCTGCTGCTGCTGCTGCTGCTCTTGCCTTCTTTTGACTTTGAGCCGCTTTTCGAGGTCTTGAATGCAGCAGCTGAAGCCGAGAATTCTTGCGCCGCAAGATCGTCGCACGCTTTCACAGCACTGGACAAAGCTTCGCGGGTGTCGCTGATTTTCGCGGCCACGCACTGGGCCGTCAGCGATTCTTCGTCGGCGAGCCGCGCCACCCGGCGGGCCCCCGCGGCGAGGAGCTCGGGCTTTTTGGCGAGGCTGACGTGGTCGCCGTGCATGGTGACGCCTGATGCACATCGTGATGATAATGACGAGGATGTATGGCGTGAGTTGAAGGATGCATTCGTGGATTGGTACAGAAAGTAACGAAAGAGAAAAGCTGCCCACATGGTTAAAGCAAAAGAAGCACTCAATGCACCCAGAATGCAGCTTCATGTTCGGGCTTTTTTCGGGCTTCTAAGAGATATCCCTAAAATAGGTCTTACCTTCTGTTGCTTGTGCCAAGGCATCACGCGCGGGCTCCCACGCCTCGCCCTCCAGGGCCGCCACCAGAGCTGCTTCATACTCAGCGCGTTTTTTGGCCTGAGCCACGCTCATGGCCACGATTCGGGCTTTGGCAGCGGTGGCTGACAGCTCCAGGCTCTCTGGCAAAGGGCCTTGGTTGCGCAGTTCCTCACAGGCCGCGGCGGCAGCTTCCAACGGAGCTCGGCAGTCGACCAGTAAGCCGTTGGCAAACGCATCGGCAGCGGCTTTTTCCGCGCGAAGACGAGCCAGGCGAGCGCTTGCGGACACCATCAAGTCGTCGAAAGCTTCGTGAGATAAGTTGATCTGGGAAAAGGATGCGAGGACAAAAAAATGTTGATGAGTAGTTGGTGCAATGCGGTGATGTGAGGTTGAACATCTGGCTGTAGGACAAGTGCTACATAGAGTCAATATTGTAGCAAATTTCTCGTCACATTCCTTTGTACTTTGTGTTGCGTGCGGCAAAGACCTACAACGAAGACTGTCAATCACATACGCAACAGCTCTTTCTTTCAGCTCACCACATCGCCGTTCATTTCGACGCCTTCCGTAGCTAAGCGGTACGCGGCGCTGAATTTGTCCAGAGATTGGCCGTCTCCGATCCCCGGTGTGGCGTCATTCAAAAGCAACTCCAAAATGTCCTCGAGCTTCGCACGCCAGGCTTCCTGGGCCACGTAAATGGTTTCCACCAGCCCCACCGCATGGATCAACAGCTCCGAGAGCTCCGGGGTGAGGAGGCCCTCAATCCCGCCGTCCTCGAGCAAGGGTTTAGCTTCGCGGGCCCATTTGTTCAAATCGCGCCGGTGCTCGCGGGCCACAGCGTCGCTCAAGTATTTGAACACCGTGCGCTCCATGAACAGCCTCCTCTGGCAGAGCACGATGTCCTGCAAGGTTTTCAGCAACTTCAGCCCTTTCTTCTTCTTGTCGGTGGGGTCGTCGAGGAACACGTGCGTGGCCACTTGAGTCCCTTCCAAACTGCCGTCGGCTTTCTTGGCGCGCAAGACAAAGAACCGCGGGCCCGGTGGGCTCGCAGGGGTTGGCGCGTCGGTGCCGCTGCCGCCTTCGGCAAGCACGCTGAAGTTGTGGTCCACGAAAATGGGGCTGCCTTTTCGAAGTACGTACCGCCCCCATTTGTTCCATTTGCCGTACTCGATTTTGTCATAGTACACTTTTAGGAATCTACCCTTCCAACCTGACTTATAGTACCTGCTCAACTCGACGCGCTTCTTTGGGAGCATCCCTTCGAAGAGGGCTTCGCCCGATTTCTGGGCAGCCAATAAGCGGCGGCACAGTTGCACCGTAGTTTCCGTCGCATATTCAGGCGTGTCCCGGCGGCTTGGCTTGCGCGCGATGGTGCGGGCGCGGTTCTTCTTTGTTTCCGGTTTAGCTGTTGCTGTACTTTCTATGGGCTTGTCCATTGGAGGAGCGGGCCCACGCAATTGTTGCGCACCGTCCATGTCGATCTCTTCCTCGCCAGCGCTGGTGCCGGAATTCCCTTCGTCTTCATCAAGCGGCACACCTACACTAGCGGATGCGACCTCGGTGGCCTGATGCCGCTCCGCGCCTTGTATTGCAGTAGCTGCTTGGTTGTCCTGAGTACCACGCACGTAACGCTCCTGCGTGTCAGATCCTGCAGCAGTCGCTTGACGAACGGTTGCTTCCCACAGCTCCGCTTCCATGATGACGCTATCCCGCGCTTTCTTCCCAGGAATACCCTCAGCACCAGCCCCCCGCGAGAGCGTGGACGACGCGGAATCATTTGTAGTCGTCTCCTTAGCGGACGGTGTAGTAGCACCCAAGTGGGTACTTTGAATTGGCGTTAAGTTTGCTGCTGCTAGATCCGCAGATAAGTTCTCAGCTTCCATCTCTTCGTTCAGCAAAGCCCTCCACGCAATTTTAGAATCGCCAGCATTGACCGAATTTGGCGTTTCGAAATGGCTCAAGCTCCTGCTGGCTGACTCTTTGCTGTCGCTCATGCCACCTCCGCGTTCAAACGACAGCTCATTGAACGGGTCGTCGCCAGCATCCGAACCACCGAGCGAGGCGCTACTGAGGGAGCTTTGGCTTGGATGCTTCGATTGCAAGCCTGTAGCAAAATTGCCATCCCCGTGCTCTCCCTGGTGTTTTGCTTCATGAGACTTTAACTCTCTCCCAAACTTGGCTGCCATCTTGATACTTCGTGATTATATGATCAGCCCTGAATCACTCTCAAGCTACAATGTGGAAACTACAAATGTAGTACACGTTAAAGAGGGCATCTACAGTGACTTGTGCATCAGTACCACAGCTCAGACGCTGGTCTCACTCTCAATCTTCCTATTAGATCGTGGATCCGTAGCTCCGTTGCTCCCGGTCTGCCACCAATTCCGTCTAGCTAGCTATAGCGCTATAGCTAGTAGTATTAGCTGCTCAATCTACTCGGCCTGTATGAGTAGCGACATCCACCAATCACAAGATCACAAGTATCAGCACATCAGCCAGGCACTGCAAAGTAATAATACGCATTGCAAAGCTGCGATGCTCTTTGTAGGCCAACAATAAGTCCGAATATTGTACAGTACTGTACTCACTCTGTACTATTGCACTGTATCAGTTAAACCAGTTCAGTTGTTCAGTTACTGTGCTACTGTGCACTCCACTGTTTATGATTGCGTACTCTGTATTCTGCACTGTGCCAGTTCAGTTACTGTTTATGATAGCGAGGGCTTAATAATAGTACAGGTTGCCGAATCAATTCGAGGTCAGGTCAGCACACAGCGCAGCAGATTGGTATTGGCAGTAGTAAGAGGCACTCAGGACTTACGTCGAAGTGAAGGATGGTATAGCGAACGTCTAGCTAGAAAAATTTTATTTGACTGGATGATCAGCCCGTGACGCATTAAGGTTCAATGGCTACCCATTGGGAAACACATGATAATTGTGGTTGTAATTGAGCTGTGTATTTATTCATAAATTTCGCCCCTTTCAACTGGCGAATCCTTAATGCAGTGTTCATAAGGGGGCTCATTAAGGTTCGCTTATTGCTTCGTGTTTGTACATGGCAGATCCCCCGTCCCCCGTCCTAGTATGAGTAAGAGAAGAAAAAGGAGACATCGAAGCAGTGTGACCATGTATCGATCAACTTCCTCGGTGGGGCTCGCGGGTGCTGACGGTGAGTTTCCCGTCACCCGCGCAGCCACTGAACTTATGCATGATTTGCGAAGAAAAAAACCCACTACAATTCCCCCTGCTTTGTGGCTTCTTTCATTTCTTTGTTTATCCTAGTGGGCCTAGGCTCGCAGCTCCTCGGTGGGTGAAAGCATCCTATCGGTGG
>Ga0307931_1003033_pt1 | contig 10437 bp, 9 predicted proteins | sample OrgLakmetageno47_FD_201816 | JGI IMG/M metagenome (GOLD analysis project Ga0307931, IMG submission 201816) | Saline water microbial communities from Organic Lake, Antarctica - #47 | ecosystem: Environmental > Aquatic > Non-marine Saline and Alkaline > Saline | place: Antarctica: Organic Lake... | reverse complement strand
GCTCAAGCTACTAATAAGTACAGGAACAGATACTCACGACTTCCATGATTCGAAAAAAAATCCTCACTATCTTCTGTAGAAAATTTTCTTGCTTTCTGTGGAACATAAAGAATTCTTTCAATCCTTTCTATTAAATGGAATTTGGTGGTTCGTGGTTCGTGGTTCGTGGTTCGTGGTCGTCGTTTTTTATGTACCTACACTACAGTACTGTAGTACAGATTTGTTGTACATGTGCGGATGTGCAGTAAACAAAACACCAGGCGGACCACGGGCACAAGAAGGGACACGCACCACGGGCAATACAAGGGCACTCACCCACGGGCATCTCAAGGCCGCGCACTAAGGTGCTAAGAACACGCGCCTACTTTTCCGCAGCAAACACATTGCTCCGAAGCCGCGCATCGCGCGGGCACCCGAACTTGTATCCTTTATCTCAAATGGAATTTGGTGGTTCGTTGGTGGTCGTCGTTTTTTTATGTACCTACAGACGTACCTACAGTACTACAGTACAGTTCTGTTGTACATGTGCAGTAAACAAGAACACAAGGCGGACCACGGGCACAAGAAGGGACACGCACCACGTGCACAAGAAGGGCGCTCATTCACGGGCATCTCAAGACCGCGCACTGAGGTGCTAAGAACACGCGCCTACTTTTCCGCAGCAAACACATTGCTCAGAAGCCGCGCATCGCGCGGGCACCTGAACTTGTGGTAAAGAATTCTGAACACAGTATTGACGTCATCTGACGTCATTTTGCTGCAGAGAAACAATCTGGATTCGATCTCGAACGCACGCGCTTTTTATGGCTGCAGGTCACCTCCATCACTCCCTTCTGCCAAGTATCGGGCTGCGAGTACTACAGATAGAAAGAAGTCAACTTGGCGAGATTAAGGAATGTTTCTCGTTCAGATGTGCAAGAAGATCACCATGTTCATGCAGATACTTTAGAGTTCTCCTCAATCCAAACGCCTTCCAAGGAATCTACACCAATTGTATCACACGCACTGCCTTCTTCGAGCGAGCGCAACCTGAGAAAAAAAGTTCAAGCGGTGATGGTTGCTTGAAACACGATTGTTATCTGGTTCGTATAATTCCGTCGTTAGTGCGCCCATCTCCATTGCACTTAAATTGGGCTGGCACCAACCGTTTCGCAGCTTCCTTTGGCGCTTATGCCCTCGTATTCGGGGCCTCTTGGCGGAAATGGCAGCGGCAGAGGTAGCGACGGCAAGGGCAGTGAGCATGGAGATAGTGAGAGTGCAATAGTGCACTCGCCAATAAATATTCATTCACTAAATGAAGGAAAGAACTCTCTTGACATGGCTGGTCGAGCATGGGCCCTTCAAGAGCCTCTTAAACCGCCATCATCGCCATCGCAACAGTCCACGTCATCGAGCGTGCAAAAGTCGCCTGAAACGACATCCACGACTGGTCTCGGAAAGAAGCGCCCCCCGCCGTCACCTTCGAGGTCATCGCCTGCGCCTTTGGATCCAAAGTGTACTCGCAGCGACGCACACGATTCCGCCGATGGTGCACCGCCGTTGCGTCCTCCGGAGCCGTCTCGCGAGGAAGTCGCCAGCATCTTGAGCCAGATGCAGTTTCCACCAACGGCAGCGCAGAGCGACCAGAATCAAAGCACAAATTTTACGATGTCTTTTCCACCCATTGTATTGCCGTATAACTCCAGCCGGGCTGCTGAAGAAGGCTCTAATGTGACTTCTGGAGCAGCTTCGTTGCCGTCAATGACGATGGCAGGACTGCCGAGACCACAGCCCTCAGCGAATTCGATAACTTCAGGCAATCCGTCGTCTCACTTCAATGATGGTAAGTACAATTACTCCTTCAAATTTTCATTCCTTGTTTTGAACTCGTGCGCTTCTTCAGCGGTCGAATGGCTGTAGCGAGAACTTGTCGGAAACAGTCCACACCCACTCAAGTGTCTGTTTCAACGCTTTTGCTTATAAACAGGTGATGGCAACTCCATTGCACAGCAGCCGCCTCATGAGTTTAGCCACACTGCAAATCATCAGCAAAGCATGGAACTTCAGTGGCGCCTTCAGCAGCAGGTGGCAGCGCAGCAGCTCTGGCAGGCGCAGATGCAGCAAGCACCGCAGGTGCCACAGTCCCAGGGATCCCTGTCCCACGTGCCGCAGAATACACAGGGACCATTGGCGCAACAATCGCTGCAGGGACTGGCAGACGGGCCGGATATGCAACAGCCAGCACTGCTGAGTGTGCAGATGCAACAGCAGGGGCCGCAAGCGCATGCACAGCAGATGCAGCAGGTGCCACAGATGCAACAGGCACCGCTGATGCAACCGACACCACAAAGCGCGCAGATGCAGCAAGCGCAGGCGTCACAGGCGCATCTGCAGCAGGTGTCGCAGATGCAGCAGGCGTCCCTGATGCAACCGGGGCCGCAACGGGCGCCTCATATGCAGCAGCCACAGAATTTACAGGCGCAAATGCAACAAATGCCCCAGGCGCATATACAGCAAGCTTTGCAAGCACAGGCGCAGCAGCAACACCAACAACAACAACAACAGCAGCAAATTATTAGCCAGCAACAGCAGGGGGCTCCTAGAGCCATGCCAATGCCGCTGTATCAAACGCCCCAAGCGTTGCAAGGGCAAGGGCAAGGGCATATGATGAACCTTTGGGATCCTTCGTTAGGACTCCCGATCGGTCCTGGAGGCGCTGATACGGTGGGCGCGAATTGCTGTCTCTTTCCAATCAATTTATTGTCTTGTACATGCATCAACACATGCGCACACACACACTGAAACCATGCATCCTGTATAATTTGTCATCTTGTGAAGAGTGAGTCCATTTGTTTTCATGCTCTTTCTTGAAAACGTCTGTTACGTGTACCCTTACAACAAGCTATGCTTTTTTCTCTTTAGGAGTTCGTGAGGAACACCGAAAACTACCAGCGCATTTTGGCTCTAAACGGGCAACTGGCGGGCATTGGCAGCATGGGCAGCGGAGACATGCGCGGAGGATGCGGCGGAGGGCTCTTGAGCATGTAATCGCCGTTCACTAACAAAACACACGACTCTATGCATTCCAAACGCTGAGAAGATTTTGCACCCAAAAAGTACAAAACGACTTCTTTTTTTTTTGTTTGCTGTCTACACCTCCTCATTTTTGTCCTCCTCATTCATTGCTCGTAACAGGCCAATGAATTCTATGTATGGCCACGGCAATCCATCAAGTACGCCTCTCGGGGCGAATCCGTACGGCCCTCCGCCGTCGGCCTCGTCTTCGCTCGGCGGCCTGAACATGGCAGCTTACGGCGCACGGGCCGCTTTACCGCCGCCACCGGTCAACTTCAGTGCGGCGCCAGCCCCTCCACAACCTGCGGGGGCAGCGGCCGGGGCGCCCGTGCTTCGCCGCGCGGGGCGCTGGACCATTGAAGAAGAAACGTACGCGAGAGCGATCATTGCGCATTTCCAAACGGGCAAAATCGACCTTGAGGTACGGATTGTGTGTGTTTTTCGATTTTTTTGTGGTGGTGTTTTTTTTGTGTTTCAAATGAAAACAGCCTTGCAGGACAAATTAAGGTGTCAAGTGAAAAGGGAATGTGTTGCCAATCGCATGATAAGTTCAGACTCGTAGCAAAGTGCTCTCTTGTGATTCAATCGTTGATTTTTTAAAGAGTGCACTCAAGAAGCGTGTCTTTGCTCGTCTTATTTCATGCAGGACGGCACCACGCTCCGATACGCGCTTGCTGCTGCCTTGTCGTGCGGGCCAATGCGGATAACTAAGAAGTTTGCGGGCATAGGTGAGTTCCACTGTTAACTGCCTCCCCAACCAAAAAAAAATGACATCATAATGCAAGAATTCTGCAGAACACATGTGCTTTTTCGGCGAATTTTCTGTGAAATGAGTATCCACAACTTCAAACAAACAATGGAATGTTGTTGCTGCGTAAATGTGCTTGCGAGTTGTCAGGCATTCATTTACCTCTTATTCCTCGAATTTCTACCGAATGAATGTGCATTCTCCTCCTAGGCAAACGCGTGTACAAGTCGAGCGAATTTTGTCTTGTCAGCCGCGCGGAGAAGGTTGAAACAGCGCGGGAGCTGAACGCTTTGCGGTGGGCGTACTTGCGCTCGGTCAAAGACGAGCTTCAATCGCCGCATGCGCCTTCGTCCATTTCGCCACCTCCACCCGCGTTGGTGGCGCCGCTGTCGACTGTGCCACCTCCTCCTGCACCACCGGCGTCGTCTCAATTCACTACGTTAGCGCCGACGCCCGCACCCACGCCTGCTCCTGCGCCTGCGCCTGCTTCTGCGCCCACTGCATCGCCGTTGCCATCCTTGCCTGCCGCCGTGCCCTCCATGTCATCGTCTAGTACCTCGCCGCCTCTTTCGGAAGTCTAACAAGAACAAGAAGAACAAGAAAATAGTGTTCAAAAGGCCGAGCTCCCTCAAGACGGTGCTCCGCCCTCCGAAGATCCGCAAATTCAGCAAGCACACGAGTCGTAAGGTACTACCACCACGCGCCTAGGATTTTTGAGCGAGAATGAGGTGCTCCTTCCAATCTGCCATCAGCCAAAAAGGACCACGATTTTTATCCCCTTTAAAATGTTGTGCAGCTAAACACTTGACTCAGTGGATTCAGCTCACTCGCTCCACGTGCTCACTCGCAGATCTTTCGTCTTTGGCACCTGCTGACGCCGCCTGCTGATTTATCTTGAGGCCTTCCATGTTTTATGCTTGACTTCGCCTTCTTGAATGAACCTTATTCCATGTCGATGACAGTAAAGAGCTATTAACACTAGTCCAGCCCACACCGCTGGTAGTCGCAGTTAAAATTAGGACGTAAGTAGGTGTTGAACTTATAAGTAAAAACAGCGAGGGGGGTCTACGGTCTACGTGCTACTAGCAGTGTAGCAGTGCTAACACAATTAAATGCTGGTGCCTGAAAGTTTACGCATCGACATCTGAGATCACGTACGCGAACTCGAACTCGGAACTCGGAACTATAAGCTTCGGAGCTCAAGGCAACGAACTGGTGATCAAAAAAAAAAAAGTATGAAATGTGAGATGTGCACCTTGCGCCTTGCGCCTTTGTGCTTTGTGCTTTGAACTCTGAAGAGCCTCGGAAATGTTTATACGTGCTGTGTTAACATTGCGATTGCGGTTCATTAATGATTAAAAATGAAGTTTAAACAAATCCGACTCCGACTCCATCTGAATTCTGTGTGTTTGGCTTGTGGCTTATGTGCCTGTGTGTGAGTGTGAGCGCGAGATATAATTTGTGGTGAACGTTTGAAGAACACCATTCTGCGCCCATATAACATATAAGATGTAAGGTATAAATATGAATATAGGAAACGACCATCGCTAATATAACAAAACCTTCCTAATGCCTGTAATGCCTACACGTCTAAAACCAAAATGAAGTATCCGAAATTTCAAAAGAGTATTACCGATCGAGCTTGATCACGGCTCGAAATGCGAAACGCAAACGAAGTAACTGACAGAACCTCCGTTAGCAATTCGAACCCCAACTCTAACTCCTAACTCCAACTCCAAGGCTGCGAAACTGCCAACTAAGGATCTAGGAATGGCGGCTACGGCTACGAAAATCAGAAGGCAGACAGAGATACTCCTAGATTTCTTGTTTAGTCATTTGAATTTTGAATATCTAAAATTGTCTACAGCAACAACAAATGTGGGACAGAATTGGCTGTTAGAAGTAAATTTTTAAGCGTTTGACTTCAGGAATGCAATTCGCACCAAAAGGGCTGCCTCAGTGCACAGTGCACACACACTCATGCCTCTCCATAGAAGTTCCAGACGCAGATGCAGCAGTCGTCGCCTACGCTCAGCACTTGTTTCTCGTCCGGTGACCAGCGCAGCGCTGCGACGTCTTCGGAGTGGCCGTGGCCTTGCGCCATGAGCCGAGTGCCCGCCTGCGAGCGCGGGAAATGAAGAAGAGTACAAGAAGAACGCGAATTACATTAGTGCACAACTGTCAAGAATTTCGCACCAATTACTTGCCCTGAAGAATGGAAAAAAGTGAATCGGGGCTGGCCCAAACTCCCAAATCTTCTCTTTCGATTCGTTTGAAAAACGAAACAAAAATAATACGAAAACTGAGTGAGTCAATGTCTTGGTAGTGGTACCTGGAGGTCAAAGATGCAAATGAGGCTGTCTCCCGCAACAGCCAAGTAAGCTCCTGAGGGAGACACGGCCACTGACGTCATTTTCATTCGCTGTGGCGACTGCAGCGCTTGGACCGGGTCTGCCACGTCACAGTCCCAAAACAGCAGCCGGCCCTGGTGCATCATACATGAGCCGAGAAGAGGAGGGGATGGAAAGTAAGAGTTTTGAAGAAGCGGGAAAACGCGGGAAAGAGCAAGCTTTCGATGAGAGGAAAGAAGCGACACTTTCAAAGCACTACAGGGCAGAAGAGGTCAATGAAACAATAAGCACTTGACAAGGATACGAAAATACCTACGACGAATTATAATGCAGAGTAGAACAAGCAAAATGTGTCGGCCAATTGATCCAATCTTGAATCAAATTACACCCCTTACCTTCCTCACCTTCCACGCCTTACACAAACCCTCCTCAATTCAACTCTGACGTCACATATACCTGCGCGTCACAGGTGACGAGCTCTTGTTCCGAGTCGGTGCGCTGCGACAAGCTGGTGAATTGGCCTTCGCGGGTCAAGTGCCCCACCGTGCGCCGCTCCTTGCGCAAGTCGTAGGTCAGCACCTGGTAGGAAAACAAGAGGGCAAAAAAAGAAGGAAACAAAATAAGGCAAGGGTTGCAAATAGACAAGATATCAAAGGTAAGGCCTGAACTGAGTATGTAAAAAGAGTATACAGAGCAATCAATGCTCCGAACTACTTTTTCCAGGGCGCTCATCATTGCTGCCTCTTCAGCCCATATCTGGTTCATATCTGTTCCATTTTATCATCACCTGGCAGTCGAGGCCAGCCGAATGCAAAAGATGCGGCTGTTTGCAGTCCACCACCAGGCCAGTCACCGCTTTGGAGTGCTCGCAAAACTGCAGCATCATTTCGCGGGTGCGGAGCGCCCACACCCGGACGCTGCCGTCGGCGGCGGCGGACGCCACGTAGCTCAAGCTCGGGTCGGCATGGGCAGCCACGCACGTGATGGGGGCGCGGTGCGCGTGGGCCAGCTCCCACAGGGGGCGCATGTTGGACGCGTCGTGGCAACGCAGCGACGCGTCGGCCCAGCCGGATACCAGCGCTTCGTCCCGGATCCAGGCCACCGCCACGCAGCCTCCGCTGTCGCGGCCGTGCTCTGCGGCGACCGTGCACTCGCTGATGACGCCGTAATCGCTCAAGTCCCACACCTGGCAAAGTGCCGATGAGACAAAGATTGGAGTTTGCCCACGAGTCAGGTGATTGATGCAAAAATTGAGGAGGTATAATCAACAACGTAACCACCGTCACAACGATTTGGGCAAGTAGACTACTCAAGGACGGTGAATTAACTTGGGTAGACGTGAAATTATTTCTAATTCAGTATACTTCCTTACCTTCAAATTACCATCGCAGGTCCCACTCGCAAACACGTCGCTCCGAGTGCCAAATGCCACACAAGACACTTTGTTGGTGTGCCCTACAGCCACGAGCGCACAACTCAAGTCCTCTGTGAGCATCCGGTAGACCCGCCCCGCGGCCGTGGCCACCAGCAACTCGCGGCCGTTGGCCACCGGGGCCAGTGACGTCACTGCGCCTTCCACCTGGGCTTCGGTGAGGAGCGACCACCGCAAGTCGTCTCCGCGCAACTTTCGCACGCTGCCGTCGCCGCCCCCACAGAACACCAGGCCGTCCATGCCCGCCACTACGGCGCGGAGGCCGCCGCTGCACACCGGCACGCTGGCCCGGTACACTTTCTGGGGCTGGAGCTTGAACACCACCAGGTCCCCCACCGTGGTGCCGGCAATGAGCTCATCGCCTGTGCTCGACAAGCACGCGCACAAGTAGTCGCGCGCGAGGCCTGACGACGGCACGGCCATGGGTTGCGGAGTGAGCGTCCACTGCTGCCGGCCGGGGTCAAACGATAACTCATTAACGTCCATGGCACCGTGCGCGCCAATGCACACGTCGTACTTCGCGCGGCGGCCAGCGGTGGAGACCTCACCCCACACGAAGAGGGCTACGGGCTTGGGAAACTTTTTCCCGAGGAGTACTTCGCCAGTAGCCAGGTCCCAAATGTGCAGCAGGCAATCTTGCCCACAGGCGGCTACAAACTTTTCGTCAGGGGAAAAGCGCAGTAAGTCTACGCTTACAGTGTGGCCCTGGAGGGTGAATAGCGGTCGCCGCCCAGGTAAATCCCATATGATTGCCGGTGCACCATAGCCTTTACGATGCGTTGTGCCCACCTGACCGCTCGCCAGGTATGTGCCAGATGGTGCTACTGCTAAGCAAGAAATCTCCATGTCGTGGCCCCGCAAGAACTCCTGTTGGTGCGGGTCGTTGAGGTCCCCCACCACAATGGCTGACCCCATACTCTTGATGTACACTTCAGCCATAGTAGGGTGCGCTAGTAATGTTTCACGGGTGCGGCCAGTGAACCCTAGCATGTGCTCGAGCTCTAGTGGCAAGTCGCCATCCTCCTCGCCCTGTACAGTGAAGCACATTCTTAGATCGTTACGACGAGCAATATACAGGCATTTCAATCCTAACCTTGGTCTCGGAGCGACCGCTAAGCATCTTGCGATCGAGAGTTTCTCCTATTCCACGCCGTGTCCACAATCGATAGCTTGAAATGCAAGGGAATTATTATGTTTAACGGCGCAATAACGGCGCCTGTTCTTATCACTTTTCACAACTGCCTGCGGCCAGCAACCAACTGAGAAATCTGAAATGGAGCTCAACAGCTTTTTCTGGGCCCCCAAGGGGGTGGCTCGGACTTTTATTTTATGACCGTCAAACTCTCACGAAAAACCCCGACATCAAGTCGAATCGTCTCAAAAGAATGAGAGAGGTGAGGGTGATGAGTCCCGTTCCCGTTCCTCAAAACACGCCTATCGTCAATTCGTTTGCGTATCCTCAAGGCTGAAGACATCCTTGGCCACTTGTAAACGACTAAGTCATCGTATGCAGCCGCAGACACCTATTTATCGCCCACCCGTACCTAAACCTGTCAGTGTAAATACTGCGCACGTGGGACGCAATTATGAAGTCATTACGAAGGCCACTCGCGCGATGCGAGACTACGTGACCCAGGGTGCTCAAACCGCGGAATCGTTAGCTACATTACGACGAGAGCGTAAGTACGATACCATGGTCGTTGCTCACTCAGCACCTAACTTATCGGCATCAACAAGCGGGGGCTATCTTCAAAACGATCCCGCAAGTACGACGAAACAACTGGCAATAATCGAGAGTCACAATGCTATGGCTCGACCAGTCAATCTTTCACGCAGTTTTCGTAGACTTGATTTCCCTTGGAAGTCGCCCGGCGCAAACTTGGAAAGTCAACGGGAATCATCGGGATTAATGCTACAAGCAACATCGCCGTGTCGGCGCGCGGCCGCGATGGTGAAAGCATTGCCACGAACCCCGATCGCACATCCACCGGAACCGGTCGAGCCTGCTCTTATTCCAAGCCGCCTATTGTTAGCGACGCAAGCCGAGCAGGAACGCCTCGCAGTCCGCGAGATAAAAGCCGAAGCGGCGAGACAACCCAGACAGTCAGCGTGCTTTCTGAGCCAATCAAAGCGAACTGACTTCAGTCGCGATCCCACTGGGTCAAGCCATGAGAATGACGATGTAAAACGCAACCCGAGAAAATGTTCGCGCGCTCGCGATGACGACGGCGTCAATGTCAGCTGCTCGTTCTTCAGTCCCGATCTTAGCGGCAGAGATAGTCTTGGATGCATGTCTCCACTGTGCACGCAACCTATGGCATCTCAGAGCAGGGTTACTGCCGAGGGTAGTCGCTCAACGATTGGGAAATATCAACAGGCTGGACGGTCGGCTTTGCCTTCACGTTCGACACGGAGCGCTTATAGCGGCAGCCGAAGCTCTTCCAGACACGAATCTGGCCAGCTCGTGACGCGGAGAGATTATACTTTTGGTGCGGGAGCGTCTACGGCGGCCGCTGCAGTGTTGAAACATGTGGAGGGCTTGTCTCAGCATAATCCTCAGACTAATTGTGTTGCCCCTGATGATAGCGGCGTTTGTATTGCAGACGACGATTCGTCACCTTCGTTGCTCTCACCGCAGCAGAGCCTTAGGCGTAGAGCTGCATTGCAGCCCGTAACATACGCCTGCAGCGCTAATAGCGCAGCAGCCCACGACTTCTTCAATGCAGCTCTACCTGGTTCCAGTGGCCCGCTCGGCAACTGCAGCCGATTCATAGAAGTCTGGCAACGCGAGCACGACTTATACGCACCATCTCGGCCTCACACGGCTACAGGCGCTTCGGGCGAAATGAAGC
>Ga0307931_1003032_pt1 | contig 10438 bp, 7 predicted proteins | sample OrgLakmetageno47_FD_201816 | JGI IMG/M metagenome (GOLD analysis project Ga0307931, IMG submission 201816) | Saline water microbial communities from Organic Lake, Antarctica - #47 | ecosystem: Environmental > Aquatic > Non-marine Saline and Alkaline > Saline | place: Antarctica: Organic Lake... | reverse complement strand
GTCTGCTTTCTGTATGTTTGCCTCCTAATTCCAGCCCCTCAGGGCCTGTCTCAAAACGGAACTCGGACGTCTGAGAAATCCGAGTGAGAATTTGAGTCCGAGCGAGAAAAAATCTACGGACCGAGTCCCGAGTGAGCCCTGAGTGGCCTAGGCCGCAATCGGCCGAGTCCCGAGTGAGCGAGGGAAAACTCGGGATCGCTCGCAACTCGGAGGACTCACTTGGACCCCACAAAACATACACGGCCACCTCAAGTATTTGACCGGAGTGACGAATTAGCCTGCTGAGTTTCCTTGCTTTTGAGACAGGCCCCGTTTTTCGGATTATGCTGCTATCGAAGAGTTATTAAGTACGAGCCCGCGCCATTCGTTATCTCAGTTCTGTGTCGCCTGAGCGCGGCGTCTGAATTAGGAAATTCTGAAAGCTGCGTCATAGCCACATGAGTCGCTTTCTTCTCTACACTCAAAGTTTGAAATATAAAAGGGCCGCGAAATTCCCCGTAAAATTTGAGGGGCATTTCAGGAAAGAATTTTTTCACGAAATAGGTGAATTTTGGCACCTTTTGAGACAGGCCCCGAAGGGCCGGAATTAGAAGACTAACACCTTTTGGGCGAAATTAATTCCGCTTTGAACCACAGGAAATTTTCGCGAAACTTGAGAACATCTCGCGTAAATGTCGTGGGTTTGGTCTCGTATTTGCAATAAAACGTGAATAAAATGGAGATTATTCGGAAATGCTCACTTCAAAAAACTTTTCTTAGCGAATCGCGCTTTGAAGCGCACCTGGGTCTCGGTAATTCGAGAGGCCAAATTTTCGAGTTGCCTTCGTGTCCTTTTCTTTAATCCCCCGGGGAGGGAGCTGGGCATTTATGGGAAATTTCGCGAATTTCGTTGCGGAACCAGCGAAATTCGCGATTTTTTTTATAATCGAACGAAATATATAGCGAAATTTGGGCCTTTTTAGAGCGAAATACAAAACGAAATTTGGTCCTTTTCAAACGAAATACAGGCCAAGGCCAATGCATATAGGGCCTGCCTGTGTGTATTGTGATATTCGTTTCCTTAAACCTCAACCCACAGCACCGGGATCTATCACATTTTGCTTTGTATTAGCCTAGTTCTAGTTGAAGTTAGATTTATCTCCCCTACGGCACTTACTGCGGTTTGTATAAATATGCGTTTATATTCACTATATTCCGACTCTTTCCTTAGAGGGGATTAAGTTAATTCAGTAAAGCCAGTTGCGGGTGATAAGAAAGCAGGAAAACGGCCAACCCCCTCGTTTCTTTGGCCATTTTCTTAGACAATTTCTTAGATTTCCGCGTGAGCCCCCCTCAGTTTCTTAGGCGACCAGCAGACAGGAAGGGTAGAAAGATCCTCTTTTCTAGAAATCGGAGTAAACACCCCTCAGTTTCTTCTGAAAATCACTAAACTTTGCGCCTCAAATTCTTAACGTGAGTGTTTCTTTTCACCCGCAACTGGCTGTGGCCTAAGAGAAGAGATTTCATCTGGATTAATTATGAATCGACCTGGAAAATATCGATACCGGCTTGATCTCTTGTTGATGCGCCCAGCTCAAGACAAGTACACACCGCGACAGAGAAAAACGAGTCCCGAGTGAGCCCCGAGTGGTCCAGGCCGCAATCGGCCGAGTCCCGAGTGAGCGAGGGAAAAACTCGGGACTCGCTCGCAACTCGGAGGATTCACTTGGACCCAACTGAACGAGTTCTGAACACTGGTCTCAAATTATACTCAGTACCTCATTTCCGCATTTTTGCCATGCATATATGGCACGTGAATCACGCGCAATGAATTCATAGCTCTGGCGCGTCAACCACGCGTGGACATGTGCCTTGATGACGTCAGCAAAGGATCAGGTGGGCATCTACGAGGCGCTCTTCATCAAAAAGAGGCCACTTTAGTTGGCATCAGGGCTGCGATAGATAGTGCTCAGACCGGCCTTCCAGCCTTGCGATATCGAAGACCCCCACCTTCATCATTGGTGGCTCCGGTAGTATGGATAATAGTGAGAAAAACAAATGCGCGGTCTTGGAATTTACAGCCAAATCGAAGCAATTGGTTGATGGGAATTGAGGAGGAAGCCATCATAGGAGAGAGCGGGGGACGGAGGAAGGCGCGCGCACCAGCAGCGAACTTTTAGTCCCCGCGCGGGAATCCCACGGAAACGGGAATCGCAACCCTGGTCTGTGGCTTGGCTGCTTTTTACGGCGACCATCGAGATATATCACGCAATTGCGTTTCGATTTCGCCTGATGAGACGAAATCGACGAAATTTCGTTTGCCGAAATCCACTACACTTCAATCGCTAAAAAAGGGCCATATGCAGCCGGAATCTGAAATGGGAGGAGGAGGAGGTGTCAGGGGTATAGAGAGCACAGAACGAAGGTAAGGTAGCAACCGGATACGGATACCCCCCCCCTTTTTTTTTGCCTTCCTTGCGACAGGCATAGCTCCTTTTCCTTGATGTGCTGTTTTGCACCGAGCCTTGGATTGCCGCGCTTGGGCCTGGGCCTCGTTGCTCGTCGCTGATATTGTCGCTGTCGTCGTCGCACCTGTAGTCGCCAGCTGCTGACTCAACAGGTCAGAATGAGTACAAAGCCGCAATGTGGCGAAATTGCGCTAAGGAAAGAATTTCGTTCAATCAGACACAGGGAGCTGCAACGAAATTTCGTTGATTTCGGCCAATTTAGACGAAACGAAATCCCATAATAAGCAGCCAAGGTCTGTGGTCTCAATTGAGATTGAATGATTGAATGATCATAATTTCTTTATGCAAAAAGAACACCAAGGTTAGTCAGACATGTTCTGGAGGTTATAATGTTATTACTTCTATGTCTTGTGCAGGGGCGTTTCTTTGTATTTGGAGAGTATTAAAACTAGACTAGACCAGGCTTCTCATATGACGAAAGTTCTGCTTCTGCTTCCGCTTGTGGCTTCGCTTCTTTCTCAGCACGAGCAGCGAGAATGTGTTCCAGTAACGTTGTGGCTAATACAACGAAAACGGCAAATAAGTCGCTGATTGCCTGAGTAAAAATTGCAGCATTTGACGTTTCTACTTGCTCAGACATGGTCTCGAACGTTTGGTAAGTTCGTACATCGTCGTCGTCTTGGCAGCCCGAGGTCGCGGCCCGGTTGAGAGCTCCAGAAATGGTCGCAAACGTGCTCAATGCTACGATGGCTGGGATCACTTTCACCACGTGAAACAACAGGCCCAAGTACTTTTTGATGTAATCGAGGAGTTGTTTTTCGTCGTCACCGTCGTTGGGAATGCATGGCACGTCGTTGTAGTGCAAGTTCATCATAAAACACACTGGAAAGAATATGCCAATGACCAAGTTGACAATTATGCACACGATCATGTTGGCCAGAAGCGTCGACGCAGCGTCCTCAACGGGTTGCTGAATGGCTTTGAGGTCAACCTTGCTGACGTCGCAGGTCGGTTTCCAGTAAATTTCGCGTCGAAATAGGACGGCCCAGTGCTCACTTCCTTGGGAGGCCCATCGCCGAAGCGCGCCGCAGTTGCTTTGGTACATCACGTTTTTGCACACGGTGTCGCTGGAGCCGCAACCAGCTGTGCCAAAGCTCGCGCTGGTTCCACTCGTGCCGTCTGCAACTTGGCAGTTGGAGTCAGTGAAGTAAGTATTAGCACCACCGTCGCAACGGATCGATCCATCAGCTAAGTAGTCCGCGGTTTCACCCATGCTACTGCCCGAACATTCGTTTTCGTCTCTGAAGTTGCTCCACAGGAACTCTGCCTCGGTTTGTGACTCAAGGAGCTCCCAGCGCTTATCTACGCGGCCGCACTCGGATGGATAATTATTGGTGTAGTCGTACGAATCTGCTGAAGAAGTATATTTGTGCTGCTTGGTTTCGTCCTGGAAGCATTCGCCTCGCTTGCCTGTGGGATCATAAAGAGCCAATTTCATCTCCACGATGGGCATAAAGCCTGACGTAGTGACTGCATCGGCGTACCACCATGTTGTGTTCTTGTCGACTGTAGCGTGCCCAAGCGAGAAGCCGCTCGGAGCTGTGGCGCCTCCATCCGCAGTCGTGGTGGCTTCCAGGTTTGTGAGGGGGCATTTCGTTTGTGTGCTTTTCACGCACGTCGTGCGATCGCCAGCCGTAGATCCAGACCCGCACGCTGAGTATCCTGCGGCGCATTCCGCGTTGTTCTTTGCTGCTGGTCTTTCCTTAGTCGCGCTGAGGAGCTGCGGAGCACCTTCTTGCTTGTAACAGATGGTGCTCTTGTGCCATTCGTCGAGCTCAATCGCACCAATTGCAGGCTGCGAGACACAGCCTGCGTCTGTTTGGTTCACGTCACAGCTGCCAAAGGCAGACGAGACCTGGTATTCACCTTCTGCATTACTATAAGCACCATTCGCGCATGCGCACGCACCCGAGTAGGTACCAGGCCAAGTCGGCGTCTTGAGTGCTGTGTAACCACTTTCGCATGTACTTGTACTAGTGAAGTAAAAGTCAGTAATAGGCGGGGTCTCCCAGTTCGTAATAACATCATTGAACTCGGACGTTGCGGCGTGGAACACAGTGAACGCAATCACGGCAGCTACGATTGATCCAATCGCTAACATCAAAAGCAAGATGGTAGACATAAGGTGAGCTCAAAATACGGCGTGGGATCGGTAACTCTTGAACGAACCTGAAATTATAGAGTAGAGCAGAAGCAAGTCTTGGAAGCATTTCGAGCTGTACACCTCTTTCGCTTGATCAATTATGCCCATGTTTCACGACTTCCGCTGTCAAGGATTGGCCAAGGCAAATGATGAATGATGTGAGGATTGTGATAATAATGTGATGATGGTTCATCAAGACATCTCTGATGTCTGATGTCCGATGCCTGAAAAATAACGTTGACAAAAACAAGACAGAAAAGAAGAAAAGAAACATCATGGCATGGCCGGCCTTCTTTTGGTTCCAGAATATTCTGAGAAAGCAGCCAGCGTACTTTACACTCAAGGGGTACACAGTTCAATCAAGGGTCGGGTAATTAGGTAATTAGTTCTAGTAATTACCCTTGGTTCAATCGTTTAGCAGCAATGGTAGCACCAACAAGAGACCGGAAGGGTGGATCACAGTCAGCGCGACACCAGAAAGCAGGAAGAAGATAAGCTCAGATACAGTTTACACCTTTTTTGCGAACACCTACCGAGCTCTGAGCACCGACTGGACTTTCCAAGCAATGCCGGTTAAAGTTGGAACAACTTCAGGTTTGCAACAAATTTCCGTATATCATGATTATAGTTGGGGCTACTTTGAAAGTTTACGTCGTGCTGAGCGCAGCGTATTGATTATAAACAAGCTTGGTCAGAATTCATTTTACCGAGTGAACGGAGTCCTTTTACCTTCTAATGTGCTGTCTTTGCGAATAGGTCCTTTGGCTGATGGTAACCATGGCCTGATAGCGTGCTAAAGTATTGTATCCACAGCGCTTAATTTTATTCGGTTGCTATTAAGCAAATGTTTGACAAAGCTGCTTCGGCCGGAGCATTGTCTGGCGTCGCTCAGGTGCTTGCTGAGCAGCCATTTGACACAGTGAAAGTGCGATTACAATCGCGTGCGTTGGCATTTGATGCTTATGAAAGTCCCACTACATTGATCAAGCACACGTACAAAAGAGAAGGATTGCGAGCTTTCTACCAAGGAATTACCCCTCGGCTAGCGACGTATTCGGCTGTGAAAGCCTCGCTTTTTGCCCTTTTTGAACGATTTCATGAACTTACAGGCTCCACGGTAGTCGCTGGTGGCCTCGCAGGTATGACTGGTCAATTTATGCGTTTTTTTGCGTAAGATACATTGCGAATTCGACGTTGCGTCTTCTTCTTCAATGCTTGGGCGTACGATTTTTACCTGCTTTCTCCATTATGCTCGTAGGCTGCTTGAACACGGCTCTAAGCTGCCCTCAAGAAGTGCTCAAATCAAGGTTGCAAGTGCAAGTGGCAAGCGCCCCCGGCAGCTACCTTGGTCCCATCGCCACACTGCGCCTCCTCGTTGCCTCGCCGCTTGGTTTGCGCGCGCTTTACACTGGTTGGTTGCCGCTCGTGTGCCGTGACACACCCGGCTACGCTCTTCTCTACAGCGTTTTCGTGCACAGCCGCAGAGCGCCGAGCATGGAAGCCGTGCCGACTTGGTGCTTGGGCGGCGTGTCAGGCGTCGCTTTCTATCTCACGACGTTGCCTATTGACCGTGTCAAGACGGTGATGATGACGCAGTCTTTAGAACGACCTGCTTTTCCTAATCCTCGTGCTGCCTTAGAAGACATCGTGTCAAAGGGCGGGGTGGGTGGTCTTTACCGCGGCTGTGCCCCCACACTCCTGCGTACATTCGTTGGTCAGGCGACCGCCCTCACCGCATATGAATGGGCTAATATGGCTACTTAACACGCACCTGTCGACCTTTTTTTCGCTGCCACCTTTAACTCCTGCCATAATAACCGCCAATTGTGCATCTCAACCCGATCAGAAGCGCCACCGCGACCGACGTATTTAGACTTATAATATACAGGATAATTGGGCGCACGGAAGTAACGGTAATGACTCCCATTGCTGTATAGTAGACAGTAGCATCAGATTTGATTTCGATGGGGCGTGCTTGTGTTTTCCGCATTTGAAATACCAACAGAAAGAGATACGAAGTAAAGCAGATTATACCAAAAGAGGAGCCAATACTAGAAGAGGCACCATATCAGTTATCAGATCGGGGGGAGGGGGCAATTGATTTAGTAACTGATACGAAAGCCTTATTCAGTCAGTAAAAGTGGCATTTGCAAACCCCAAAAAGCTCGACTAGAAGCTTGGGTCCGGGTTTTCAGGATCTGTAGCAGGCTTTCTGGGGCCACGACTAAAGGTGGCTAAATGTTAGAGAGGGTTGGTTACCACGAGGAACACGTAGAAAAGTAATCAGCACGCATAACCAGGTGGCCATGGAAGTGGTGATTGCGGTCCAGAGTAGCCCGCTCTTCAAAATCCTGGTATTCTACAATGATCAATGAGAGAGAAATTATAATGTCCGAAACTCTGCAATCCAAGCAGAACCACCAAGGGAATAACTCTGGAAATATGCAGCTCTTATGGATTGCCCCCTCTCCTTTCCCCGAGGACGCCACTAAGTCCCAGATAATGTAGAGCGCTTACTACGTTTGTGGTGACAAAACCAACAGAAATCGTTCTACTTTATCTGGGGCTTAGTTATAAATAAGTAAAACAGACGAACATGGCCCATTTGGCGTCAGGAGAGTCAGTTCGTCAGTTCGGATACCGTTTTAGAAATTCTTATTGGAGACGCCCGTCGATTCTGAAATCTTACTAATGGAGAGTTTCCACTTTCTCAATGCGCAATATGGTCGCCCATAACCTTATAAATGATGAGCCCCATGGTGCTTAATCCTCTCATTGTTGTAGCAGAAGTATCCTCTTTGGGGGCTCCGTAGGGCCCCGGATGTTAGAGGTAGATGCAAGTAAGAGGCAAGGGCTTTTGGTGTCCTTTTGTGTCTTTGTTCTCTTGTTGATTAAGGCTGTGTTGCCTCTGCGTCATCTGATTCATGGTTATATCTCTCACTCATCTTCTATTCTAACTCTGTGATGTTCCTCTACCACTGAACATCCAACAGTATTTGGACCTCATGATTCATGATCCAAAGATACAGTTTTATGAATGATCCAAGACCGCAATTCCCTTCCGTTATACATTTACAGCACCGCTTAGTACTTGAATTATCCGTGAGACTCTCGTTTGATCAGAGTGTTGACGTAAAACTACATTCACTACAACAACTGACGTTAGTCGCTTAACTAAGATACCATACATGAACACAATGGCAGGCACAATGGAGAATCAATTTATTTTGGCGACAGCTGCCAATCACTGGCGCGGAACTTGCTCTCAAAGTGGAGGGCCTTGCTAGGGTTTCGAAAAACTCTGGAGGGCGACCACGAGTAGCGACCGTGGCGTTTCATGGAAATCGAATGGCTTTAGCTCTATAATAGGAAAGGACCGCTAGGCCACAAGCGGCCCGTTTGCATGTTACTGTTTTTATTTTGAGGGAGGGGCTGTTCTATTCACTGCCACTCCGCGGACGAGGAAGGAGTTCCTGTCCCGTCGGAGCCTCTTATGGCTCAGGGGCAGAACAAAAGGCGCCTTGCGCGCTGAAAGGTACACTTTGACCTCTGCCAATGGAATTTTGTGTTTCGCATGTCACGAGCTTCTTTGCTCGCGCGCCTTACTCTTGGTTTTTTTGCGGAGTGCGCAACACCCACAAATACCTCGCTTTTGAATATTTTACGAGGAATTCTGTGAATGACTCTCCCTTCCCTGAGTCATCACGGACTTGCTTTGTTTGCGCAACGCACGCGCATTCCCACTTCTGCCCGCAGCATTGGCCTCTGTGTCATTTGGGTTTGTATTAGGTCGAGTTCAATCGCTAAAGAGCCTGCTCTTTGATAACGCAATTCAATTACTATTGCACTCAGATCTCCCTGGCAGTAAGACATCAGTTCCCTAAAAGCCTCAAGCCTCAAGCCCCTGCTTCGTTATTGAGATTCTCCCTACAGCACGTACTCCCTTCCTGCTCACCACTAAACGAAAAGACGAAAAGTGGAACCGAAAGGCGCACTAATTATAAACTTTTATCTCCTCTACAGTACGAAGTACTGTTAGTAGGACCCTACCCGATTTATCCTTTATATTAAATGGAATTTGGTGGTTCGTGGTCGTCGTTTTTTATGTACCTTCAACTGTATTGCAGTACAGATTTGCTGTACATGTGCAGTAAACAAAAACACAAGGCGGACCACGGGCACAAGAAGGGACACGCACCACGGGCACAAGAAGGGCACTCACCCACGGGCATCTCAAGGCCGCGCTCTGAGGTGCTAAGAACACGCGCCTACTTCTCCGCAGCAAACACATTGCTCCGAAGCCGCGCATCGCGCGGGCACCTGAACTTGTATGTAATTAATTACGTAATTCGTCGTCGGGTTTTTATCTGGGTAGACAGCTACTAGTACAGTAGTCAACGTAGAACTTTACCTGGCTACCAACCAAACCCCGAATTCCTGGTGCCAGGATTTCAGGAAATTGTGGGTTCAGCAGGAATCGAGAACCGTTTCAGGAAATTACCAGGAAACTATGGGGCTTCGACCGAGAAATAGCTCCACTGCCATCGAAAACCGTAAATCTGCGGTTTATTTTACATGCCGAGTAAGCGTGAAATTAACATTTATTCCCATCTCCCGTAAAACTGCGAAATATTTTTATTTCCCACGTGGCTGCAGTCGAAATTACCGTAAAACGCCGTTTTATTTCAGGAATTCAGCAGGAAATTGGCTGTTTTAGGCCAGGAACAGGAATCCGGAAATGGCCTTTTTCGATCAGGAATTCGGGGTTTGGTTGCTGGCTACCGAGCTCACTACAGATAACTTAGAAGCGAAAGTAGTGTACTCTAGAAAGTAGCGGCATTAGCGCTTTACTTGGTTACCGACAAGCTTATTACAGATAGAAGCGAAAGTGTACTCTAGAAGCGACATCAGCGAGATTACTGCAGCTTTATTTTTGAGGCGCTCTGCTTTTGGGCCCGCTGTTTTCTGGATATAACTAAGCGAAAGCGAAGGCGAAAGCTGCTGTACTTTTCAGGCACTCTGCATTCTAAAGGTGAGTATTTTCCGTGCCTCATGCAATCTCTGCAGCCATTGGGAGAATCTTAACTAGGACTTAACGACACAGTAGCTTTCTTGTTTTAAGATAGAAGCGTACGATGCATTTTTGTTTTTTTTACTTTCAGGAAGTGTGATGTCTCATGATGTCCAAGCGCCGGCCAGGCCGGTGGGGCTGGCGAATCAAGGTACTGGCATAGGATAACAACCGTTTTGGTATCTTTTAAAAAAATGGAAGCGCATTGACGTGTTCGTTATCGTTTGAGTTCGAAAATCTATGTATGGCAGGAATTATACGTGTAATATGATTGAATGAATGGATGCACTTGCTCTTTTCGCTATTTGTTCCGTATTGAACTCTTTATGTGTCGTTACTACTTTCTAGGCAATACATGCTACATGAACAGTATGCTTCAGTGCTTCGCGCAATTGCCCTCTTTAACCACCCCATTTCGCGATGGCACCTATAAAGCTATGGTGAATCGGAATAATTCTTTCGGCACTGGAGGCCAACTATCCGACGCTTGGGCAGAATTGCTTAAGAAAATGTCTAGTGGGAGGTCTCGTTACATAGTGCCCAGAGGATTCAAACAGGTGCTTACATTCATTTATTTGTAATTACTTACGTGTCGTCGTCGGGTTTTTATCTGGGTAGTTAACTTTGCTGAGCACAATGGTGCAAGCTTGTAGACGAGCAGCCTCCTTCTTCATTGACTACAGTGTAGAATTTCTGGCAAGCATCGCGCCCGGCGAT
>Ga0307931_1003031_pt1 | contig 10438 bp, 14 predicted proteins | sample OrgLakmetageno47_FD_201816 | JGI IMG/M metagenome (GOLD analysis project Ga0307931, IMG submission 201816) | Saline water microbial communities from Organic Lake, Antarctica - #47 | ecosystem: Environmental > Aquatic > Non-marine Saline and Alkaline > Saline | place: Antarctica: Organic Lake... | reverse complement strand
GCAGCTGAATTGAGGTGCACTCGAAAGGAGAGAGCAAAGAGAGAGAAGGAGGTAGAAAGATACGCACTCGGCACATTGATCAACAGCGCAACGACACAACACAACCCTCAGCGCACCAGCACACAGTACCACCAAAGCATCAAAGAACGCCAAAACCCGCATATGCCCCGTATATGGGGATTATAACGTTTATGTGCAGCGCGCGAATCGCGCTTATACTACGCGTGAAGTGAAAAACAAATTAAGTCTCTGCACGTGAATCACGCGTTGACGTGAAACGAAACCTTGGGACTCAGGGTGGTAGAAGATTTATAAGTAGTTTTTTTGCCAAGTAAGAAGTGACATTTTGATTGATATCTTGGTTGACATCTCGAATGATATCTTGATTAATATTTTGATTAATATCTTGATTGGCCTAGTCTAGTGAATACTCCTCCAACAACCCAACATCAAAGAAAAGCAAGTACACAGCAGTCGCAGAGGCAAATAAAGAATACACTTAAGCTGCGAATAAAGGCTCCAACTGGCACCTTTCCTCCGAATAAGTCGGCTGGACTGAGTGCTACTTCGTGTGCCACGTCCTAGTCCTGCTATCCTTTGCTCCAGAAGGGCATCGTCTCAATGTTTTTCTCGGGTGCCGGGCGCCAGCCGATCTCGGCATCGCCTGTTCTCTTTCATGCTAACGAAGTATGGGTCACGTGGCTGTAATGTTACAGGCTTCTTAAACACGAATGATAACGGGCCTACGAACACCAGGGTGCTTCTCCTCTCCAGGAGCCGTACTTAGCGAGCTCGAACAAAAATAGAGAAGACGGGCCACCAGTGGGTTTGCTATGAATACTAAATACCCGCACTTCGTGATTAGACAGAATCGTGTGAAGCACAATAAAAACCACGGGAGTTCTAGCAAAAAAAACTGCCTGCATCGCACTTCGTTTCCCGAGTTAAAACCCGGTGCCATTACCACACCTCAGTCTGCACAGCAGGATCCATCGGGGTCCCTTTAGAACGATCCGTTTGCGCGCTTCTGTGCCGAGAAAGCCGTTTTCGCCGCCTGAGGTGACCCTTCATAGCACTTGGTGCCACTCACTTTAACTTTCGTCAAACGGCTGTGATTCACGGCCAATTTCTCAAACACGCTGACGTTTCCTTCCGCGCCAGTGTTGGTGAGGTCCAGGTACTCTAATTTAGTGCAATCTTTGAATGCAGTCACGTTCCCGGTGACTCCTTCGCAGCCTTCCAATTTGAGCACGCGCAGTTTCCACAACTTGTCGAAAACGTTAAAATCTCCGTGCAACGCCGGGCAGTGCTCCAACGACACCGTCTCCACCATGGGCAGTTGCGCTAAGCACTTGAGGGAGCCTTCGAGAGAGGTAATGCCACTGAGGTCGAAGTGGTAAAAACCCCGCGCTAATTCGCTCAAGTCTGACGGCAGCACAAACCTGCCGCACTTCCATAGACGCACTTCCCCACCTCGCTGCCGGATGTTGGAAATTAGCTTCACCAGTTTTGGGCTGAGCAGGCCGGCAAGTTGCGAGTGGTAAAAGAACAGGCGCCACAGCAGGGGCGTGGCTTCAAACACACGCACGTTGCCACGCACTTGCCGGCAGCCTACAAACTGCACCGACCGCAAACGAGGGCATTGCTTGAAACAGACCACATCTCCGAAGACCTGACATGAAAGAAAGCAATCGGAGAAACCCATTTAAAAAGTGAGAGCAAGCGAGCAAGCAAGCAAGCGAGGAAAAGAAATTAAGTTCAACTTCTATGGCTAAGGAGGTAAACACACACACACAGAGGCAATACAGGAGTTCTCATTCTTTTCATGTTTCTGCTTGAAATCTTGTGAAAAGAAGAAAAGAGTTCAACAAGGAAATTAACCACCTATTGCAAGATATACGTACGATATCCACTCACCTTGCCGCAGCCCCAGAAATTCACATCGGTTAAATTAGGGCAACAGGCCAAGCTGCCAATGTCGCCTTCGACCGCGGTCGATGCTAGATTGCAGACTTCTAACGAAGGCAGTTGCTCGACGACTCCAATGTGCCCTACTACTGCCGTGCCACTCAAATTCAACACCATCTACAAGAGAGAAGAAAGAGTAAGAAGCGTACAACATGATGAGCTCACATTTAAAAAATAGTACTCACTCGCAAAGAAAAGTTTCACAGAAGTTAACTTTCATGCATATTAATCCACAATCAAAGCGCACAACAAACAATGTTATTTTTTTCAAACACAAAACACAAGGCAAACCTCAACAGCACATAAAAGAAGAAGACTACACTATCTCTCACCAGGTGACGGTGGCACGCCAATGATCCCAGTCTCCCTGTAACGCCTTTCATTGGAATCCGGAACTCGTGGCCCAGAGCCTCAAATCCCGAGGGGGCTAACTCCCTCTTCGTGTCATTGTGGGTAGTCTGCACGGCACCGCTACCAGAAGAAGAAGATGCAGAAGAAGAAGAGGAATTGCTACACGCCAGGCATCCGAGCCCAGAACAACACGCTGTGCTCCTGCCCGAGTTGACGCCACCTTCACCGGTGCCACTAGTTTTGGTGCTTCTTTGCGCGTCCTCAGCGCTCATGCCCGCGCCGTAGCCAGGATGCGCGTACCCGTGCTCCCACCCGTCAGGCGCGCAGCCTCCACCCAACTCCAAATGGGTCAAGCCACTTAAACCTCGTAAGGCGGTGAGGGGTGCTACCAGGCCAGGGCAATTGAGCACAGCCACACGCTGGAACCTGGAGAGAAATCACGAACACACGCACACGACAATGTAGAGGCGTAAAAGCATGAGACGCACATACTTTCATGTAACAAGGCAAGTAACGCACAAACACAATGTGCAAATTTGTATGACGTAACGAAGGAAGGTGCAGATCTGTAATAGAAGTGGGACAGCTATCGTGCGAATGCAAGCACATGTTGTAAGCACTCACCAGCTGCAGCGGCCGATTGCGAGCAGCAGCAGCGGCGGAGCTAGCGCAGCAAACGCGTCTCCGGTGGTTTGGTCGCTCTCTACAGTAGTAGTGGCTGTAGCCCCACCTCCAGAAGCTCCTACAGTGCCCGAAAACGTAAACGACGTCGCGCCGTACGCTTGCCCAGTCGCAGTGCCAAAAGCGGATAAAGTAGGGGCATGACGGTTGTCGGTACCCGTTAGCCGCCGGTTGTGACACACGATGAAGCCTCGAAACAAACGCGTGGTCGTGTCATTGGCTAAGAAGGACAGCATTTCGCCGTCGGTGCTCAGAGAGCCGAAGACGCGACAACGCGGCGGCCAACGGAATCTTGATGGAACGCTAGCTTCCACCTATGAATGATTTTTAAAAAAAGAGTAATCAAAGAGCTGAAGTCAAGAGATGACTCCAAATATAAATAACTTTTGATCGGGCATTGCAGGATATGCTTTATAAATGCAAATTTCATGCGCTAGCTTCAAGAAGAAAGCAATATGCATTTCGACAGCAGGTCAAAATATGAACTTTTCTTTCGAGAGTCGGACATTCCAGACGGTGTAAGGACTTCAATAATGAACACAGCGAGTATGTACCTGAATCGCCGAGACAACACCGCCTTCTCTTTGACCTTTCACCGAAGAAGAAGCACTTGCAGGACGCTGTCCCTTGTCCCCTCCTCCGGTTGGGGGTTTTGTGCTATCAGCAGTGGTGAGCTGCTGGTCATCCTTGAGAAGGTCGTTTTGTTTGAGGAAGGTGCTTTGAGCAGCACCATGAGATCGAAGGTTGAGGGCATGGAGAAGGGGGAGATACCCGGAGTGGACCTGCAATTTAAAAAAGAGAAATAAAATGAAGAAAAAAATGAAGACCACACACGATTTAGCACTCGCACTACGTTCGAGGAGATTGCCAAGAACAAGTCCTAGTACTGGCGTGTAAAATAGATCCTATCACTCTCTTCTACTAAGAAGTTGACTCTCTCAATTAGCGCACCTTCAACCAGTCCATCCAAGGCAATTCCGGTGGTAAGCCAGCTGAGTCATCTTGCTTTGCGCCTCCAGCTCTAGCTTTGACTGCTCCAGCTGCTCCTAAAGGGCGCACACCTGAAGCATTGCCATCCTTTCTGTCACCACCACTGCTGCTATGAACACTCCCATCACCATCTCCTTGCAGGCTCCCGACGTCGCGCCCGTATAAACCAGGGCACCGGCGCTGGTGGTCTTCCCTGCATTCGGCGAGTGCCTCTTCATAAGCTAGAGTTCTCACGTCTGCAATCCACGCCAGAGGCCGCCAGGCGAAATCTGCAAAGCACTGAAGGAGCCATGCTTCCACATGGGACCAATTCACGACTGTAGTTTGAATACGGTCACCGCTACTGCTGCTGCTGTTGGTGTTGGCATTGTTGTGGCAGCTGTTGTTATTGGTGCCTTGCGTCTTGATACTACGTGCGTCACCTTGGTCGTTTTTCTTATTGTGTTGGCTGAGGAGAGCGGTGCTGGCAGCGTGTTTGCAGTTGGGCGGCGCGTGTGAAAGTTGAGCTGAAGGGCTGCGCGCTACCTTGCGCACGCCAGCTCGCACCAATACTTGCACCACCTGGTAGGGAGGCAGTAAGGGGGGCAGGGAGAAGAGAAGAAGGTGAGATGAGAGTATGGCCAACAACAAAAGGAGATTTAAAAATCCACGAAATAAATGTACGCTCTCGAGTCAAAAGAAGGGCATGAGAACAGTGCGAAAACGTCACAACGGAAATGAAAATGACAAAGAAAATAAGAAGGTTCAATTTTTGTTTCCTCTTGGAAACTTACCCCAAGCACCACTAAAGCCACACCCGCCGCTAACTCCACTTCTAGCCTCTTCTGTGCTTGGAGCTGCCCATGGCTAGTGTCCCAAAACCCATCTGCATCGTCGTCGAGGTCATCCTTATTACTGATGTCGTCGTTGGTTGCTTGGTATTGTGGCCAGGTGCACGCACTTCGCAATTGATTCGCTAAAGAGGCTGGCCACAAGGCAATCCGAAGCACATACAGGCAGCCCCCACTCCAACCGCCGCCGACCCACCCGGTCAAACCACCATCGCCGTCAACGTCGTCAAGATCGTAAAAATCGTTGTAATCGCCGTCACCGCTACCATCGCTGCTCCACAGCGACCAGTCCCAGTACTGGACCAGAGGCAAAGCGAGCGTAGCCACGGACAAGATTTGGATGGCAGCGGCTTGATTGGCTGTGATTGCGTCGCCAATGTCGGGCTCAAATACCTGCAGTAGAAAGAGAGAATGAAAAAAGAACGCAGCACGATTTGCACGCAAATGGCACGACGATGGAATAGAAGGCGTTGATGAGCCCTCGAGCCTCTCATATTTTAGTGCGCCAATCTCTTTGTGTATATTTATCTTCCCATTGCCGCATCCCATTCAGTAAATTTACTGGCATGCATACACGCACACGAATGAAACCTCCACATTCGCCTATATACCTGAAAAGGGTCGTCATCGACATGATTTTCATTGTCTGGGGCACCCGCGGATCCCGAGGGCAGTGGTAAACCCGCCTCGATCGCATTCGCTTTGGCTGCGCCTAAGAAAGCTCTTCGCCTCACCGCAGCGGGCGCTAGCAAGTCATGCCTCTTGCGGACCTTGTCCAAGGTAGTGTTAGCAAGGGATGCTACCACGGGCGCTGGTGGTTCCGGAGCCTGATGTACAGTAGCAGCGACATGACCTGCGTTGGAACCGCTGCGCCGCCGGTGCGCTGCCTGAGTAGCTCTGGCCCGGAGCAGATAGCCGTTACCGTCGATGAAGTTGGCGCCCGCCGCTTTTAAGCGCTTCTTTTGACGGGTGCGGCGGTACCTTCGAGTATGTGTGTTTGGTTTGTGAGTGGGTTATGAATGGAAATAAAGAAGTGCGAAAGAAGTGAAATGTAGGAATGATGAACACATAAATTCGTGCGAATTAATGTCATCGCAAAGGCTAGGAATGATTTGAAAGTAGCTTTAGCATAGAGAATTGTTATCATTTTTTTACCGTGCGATCGCATCCTTATCAATCGGGTCACTTGACTCCGCTCCGAGCGCAACTGCCAGCGCTTGTGGCAGCACGCCTACAGCTAGCCTCGGCAACAGCAACAAGAGGGGCAGCCACACCGGCACAAAGCACACCAGTGGCAAGATGAGCACCACCACCGCTGCGGCCCCCCACACCCCTAGCAACATCAGCGCCAGCCCAAGCACGACGAAAGTCGGCCATGATCGTGGTAAGCCTGCACCACGCACTCGCCCCCCTACGAAAGGATCGCGAGCTCGGCCAATCCCACCCCATTCGCTGTCCGATAAGTCGTCTTTGGCTTCGTCTTTGTCTTCGTTGTCTTCTTCAGACGAACCGGGTAAGTCGCCATTCTCATCGTCGTTGTCTTTGTTTTGGTTGCCACCTTCGCTGTGTTTCTGCTTCGCTGCTTCGTTTTGGCGTTTTACTTTCGCAATTGATCCATGTGGGTCGCGGGAGTCGGCGCCAGGCGAAGATGCGGCGCCAAAACCAAAAGTGACTTCAAGGGTCGTGTACTGCGCGGCATACACTAAGATTGCCCACAGAGGCACCGCTACTGCTTTGTATTGCACCAGACTCAGCGCATAGGGCAGAGTACAGGTAAGCCAGGGCCCTTGAGGCCAAGGTTGGCTCAAAACGTCCACTAAACTGCACGTTAACACCACGAGAAAGAGCGCAAATTGGACCAGGCGAGCTTCATAATCGGCGTGTTTTTGAGCCGACGCCCATGCTCCGTGCACAGTCAAGCAATGGAGCACCCGCCGCTGCAAGGCTTGCTGCGCGTGAGCTTCCAGACGACGAACCTGCCAAGCAAGAGAGAAAACGTAAATAACGCACCATCATTGTGTCGACTAAATTAAAGTGCAATGGCCGCGTGAATAGGGAAAAGAAGAGAAGAGGCAATGCGCATTTCCATAACAACATCTCAATGAAACTAGTTTAGTGGCATCTCCTACCCGCCGCGCGTGCTGCACAGCCCACTGATTAGCCGTGCCTCTTTTCGACGCTCTTTTCGAGGCCCGTTTCTCCGCTCGAGTCAGGGCGCGGGTATGGCCGCCACCGTTGCCGTTGCCACTGCCTACGTTACTGCCTACCCCACTGCCCCCACCGCCGCCATTGCTAGCGCCCTGCTGGTGTCCCGTGGCAACACTGGTACCCGTGATGGAGGTGTTGTCGCCGTCTCCATCTCGGTAATTATAACTGTTGAACGTATTCGGGCTTCCGTACACACCAGGGCTGCTGAGAATGGAGAAGGAATCGTTGTGCTTCTCCGAAGCTACTTCTACAGCAGTGGGAGCAGACACCACAACAGAAGCGGCGGCCGAACACGAGTGGTCTAACCACGCCCACCAATCAGACGCCATGTTGGCTGCGAGCTTTTCGGCGTTGGCAGCAGACACAAACGGGTGCATGACGGCACCGATCGCACCTCCTCCGCCTCCTCCTGCGTGCGGAGCATTAGTGCTGTTGTTGTTGCCGTTGTTGTTGCTCGGAGGTGAGGCGTGGCTGGCGGGTGTGCTTTCAGTAGAAGGGTCAGAAGGGGCTGGTGAAGGCTGGCGCTGAGGGGTACTGACGGCTTTGGAGGATGTGTCATGGCCGCCGTCTAAAAGGCCTTTGAGCAGGCCCTGTATATATATACACAAAGTACTGAGGTGAAGAAGGTGTTCGGAGATCTTGTAGGCGAATACCGCCTTTGTTTCTCGTGAAAAGAAAAAACAACAGAAATCAAATACCGATAATGCTACATGCACTTGGAACAAAAGTAGAGTACCTGCAGTTGGTCTGGTCGAAGGGAGTCGACAATGTCGTGCACTCGTTTGGTTTTTGCCAGGAGCATCGGATCCGCAGCTATCTTGCTGACCGGAGTGGCATGCTTCAGAGCTCGCTCGCGCTGCGCGTCCATCACCGACACAGACTGGGACACGTCACTATGATTGCTGTACGACTGCGTGTCATAGTCGTCGTCATCGTAGTCGCCTTCCGAGGAGCGGCTCGACTCGTCACTTCCGTCGTTTTGCGGTCCGCTCGGCGCTCCACCAATCACCACGAAACCTCCTCGGCCTTCATCCTTCTTTGGAGCGGATGCGCCGCTTTTTCTGCTCTTCTTCTTGGAGGCTTTTCTGCTTCTTGCAAGTGGTAACACGGTGCTGTCTGAATGATTTGCACCGTAAAATGGATCCATGCTTGTGTTTGCTTCCTCATGCATAAACCCAAGGGAATTTGCATCGTCATTAGAGGGCGTAAACGACACCGCAGCGCCCACCTCTGTCAACCATCTAGCGCTCTTTTTAGCTTCTTTGGTATAGCTGTCTGAATGATTTGCACCGTAAAATGGATCCATGCTTGTGTTTGCTTCCTCATGCGTAAACTCGAGGGAATCTGCATCGTCTGTAGAGGGCGTAAACGACACCGCAGCGCCCACCTCTGTCAACCATCTAGCGCTCTTTTTAGCTTCTTTCGTACAGTTGCGGTTGTGCCCGCATTTGCGAGATCTTGGTGACAAGATCCTCGGCGAAGAGGGACGATGGTTTACATGTGCAGCAATGTGTGCACCCAGGGAATCATCGCCATCGCCGAGCCGACTTCGTCGCCGAAACACAGCAGCAGAAGGCAGTGCCAGCGCCGTTGATGCATTGGCAGCTGCCTGGCTGTGCACCCACCAGTTCTGTTCGTGAGGCCGCTGCGTCCAGTCATTGTTGTCGTAGTCGGACGAAAAAGAACTATTTTCATCATCCTCGTCAACATCATCACCGTCAATATCATATGCATCCTCATCATCAAACTCGCTGATGCTGTTGTGACGCACATCAAGATCGTGTTCTGAAGACAGTTGGGTGCTACAGATGCTTTGATCGTCAATGGCTTCCGCAGGCGCGCCTCCATCCGGGTTCACACCGCCACTTTGACCTGCACTGCCACTGCTGCTCACTCGCTTGCTGGCCACTGTTCGACGTCCCGATGGAGTAGGGCGACTACTGTTACCATTGTTGCTGCCATTTAAAGCACTATCAGAGCGAGAACGAGGCGGGCTATTGTTGTTATTGTTGTCGAACCCACCTGGTAATACACTCGTGGAAGTAATCAACTCATTGCTCGAAGACGGTTGACGCTCACGAAGCTCCGAGTTTGACGTTGAAGCCCACTGCGCATTGCCACTGGAATTGCTGCTGCTGTTGTGGTCGGCGCGCGGGGACCGAGAATGGCTTGTGGAGGATACAACCAGTTGAAGTTTGGCATGCGTCGCAGTAGTATTTGCACCCAAGTAGAAACTCAGAGGACGGCCGTTTTGGAGCTGCCTACGAGGACCGTCGCTGGGCGCAAAGAACAATTTCTGCGTTTCGGGGGCATGACCAAGGGCCGAAGCCAACTGGCGCTTCAATGAGATCACCGAGTCCGAGGGTTCGACCACAATGGTGACCTGAAATATCCGAGAGAAAAGAGCGAGAAGAAATGAGCAATATACAAAAAAATGAAGTGAACCAAGAGAGCGATACAAGGCATACATACTAACACCGCTTTCAAAGCAGGAAGACGTTTAAAAAAATAGAAATTCATGTATTGTTCCTGCGAGGAAGTCCCTCAAAAACTTCAATAGATAATCGTCCATTTTTTTCTCTATGTTCACATACCGCAGATCCCGTGCCCAGAACAGCAATCGCTACATGTAAACTGCCACTGCCAATGACGCCGCCAGATTCGCTGTTGTCCTCTCGGGATGTCGCAGGGCCGCTGCTGCTGAAACTAGTATTGTAATTGCCATTGTTGTTGTTGTTCTTGCCATCCACACCTATGAAGGATGGCTCCGATTGTTCGACCGGCAGCGGCGGCGGCGGTGTCGAAGGTTTTGGGCGCCTGCCGTTGCTCCGGCTGCTGTCACGACTCACCATTGCAGGAGGATCGACGTCGAACAAAGGAGGGGATGCATTGAGGCTATGGCGGTTGTTGAGGTCTTGTTCAGGGCTGTTCCCACTTAGACCACCTTTTCGTGCTGCCATTGCCGCCTGCACAAACGCAAAAGAAAAGTAAAAGAGAAACCACGTTTAGATTTTCAAAAATATACACAGCATACCAACACACTACAAAAAAATAAATGCATTTGGATTGAAGAGTACAATGCAGCAGAAAAAGTAACAAAAAGGAGAAGATAGAGAATGGCTCCGAGTAAGACGCGTATTCTTGCGTGACAGTGTACCTGTTGAGTGGGAGAAATTCCATCAAAAGAGCCCAACATTCCACCCCTTAATGAAGCTCTTGGTTTTTCCGAATGCCCTTCCGAAACCAGCGACATAATAGAGGAAGCTTCCGAGGCAGTTAGAGACGATCGCACTGACGATGCGTCGGAACTTCCCTGTGTTTCGGAAAGTACAGAACAAATAAGCAAACAAAAAGTGAACAAAACAATAGCCGCGAAATATGAAGAACACGCGAAACACCCCCCTTTTTTT
>Ga0307931_1003025_pt1 | contig 10450 bp, 7 predicted proteins | sample OrgLakmetageno47_FD_201816 | JGI IMG/M metagenome (GOLD analysis project Ga0307931, IMG submission 201816) | Saline water microbial communities from Organic Lake, Antarctica - #47 | ecosystem: Environmental > Aquatic > Non-marine Saline and Alkaline > Saline | place: Antarctica: Organic Lake... | reverse complement strand
CGAAGAGGCGTAAATGCTTGTGGATAGCATTTGTAGCGGCAAGTAAACCTTCACGAGAGGAAAGGGGTAGAGCAGCATCGTCAGCATATAGCGACGCCCAGAAACTGAATTCGAATTCGCCCTGATTTGTCCAATCTGTGCTCGAAACGTGTCCACCATTCTTTCCCTCAGTCTTCGTGTTGGTCCGGTTAGTACAGATTTGTTGTACATGCGCAGATGATGTACAGTAATCAAAACACCAAGCGGACCACGGGCACAAGAAGGAACACGCACCACGGGCAATACAAGGGCACTCACCCACGGGCATCTCAAGGCCGTGCACTGAGGTGCTAAGAACACGCACATACTCCTCCGCAGCAAACACATTGCTCCGAATCCACGCACCGCGCGGGCACCTGAACTTGTAATGTTTATGACAGGTGTGTTCCTGCCTGCACGCCCCTGCTCATACACACTACTGAGAGATAGGGTTGATAAAAATAAGTATTGCCTATATATGCAAATTTATGTGGCCAAATAAGTAATTTTGCGCTGCTTTGCTTTTCTTCTCTACCTGTTAGTCTTCTAATTCCGGCCCTTCGGGGCCTGTCTCAAATAAGTTGTAGGTAAATACGTAACTGATTTTTCCACTCTTTCCGAAAAATGGGACTTCTAAAAACCGGACTTCTAAAAATGGTACGTTCTCGCCCAAATATACGGTATATATCACCGTAGCATTGGCTTCTGTGCCATTTGGGTTTGTATTAATTCGAGTTCGAGTATATCACCGTATATACCGTATTTGCATAATTATTTACTTATTTGGGTCATAACTGTTACTTATTTATACGAACCCTACTGAGAGACCAAACATCATCAATCATCATACACCATGGAAAATGGCAAAATGGCCATACTTTGAGTCCTGGCTACAGATAATAGCTTGGTAGCGATACCCATGCCAATAAGTATTATATAGCGCACTGTAATCATAGAGCAATTAGACACATACAATCAAGCTTGATTAATGCTTCTTCTTCGTAGAGCGTTTCGGCGTGGAATCGGCGTTCTCATAGTTTGTTCGGCCGTATCATCGTTTCAAGCTTTCAAACGAAGCAGCTTCGGAGCCGACTTCAGGAAATGCAACGGTATTTGCGCTCCGCCGCTCGGAATTCATGTTTGCGACCTTGTAGCTTATGCAGCCAGTGATCTTACAGAGAGTTGGCCAAACAATCAGGTTTCTGTGAGCATCAACATCGATGGTACTAGTGAACCAGAGGAGATTGTGCTGCGCAGTGCCTCAGATTGTTACGCTGAGGCTCATAGGATCGCTGAAAAATATTACGAAGACGACCAGGAGATGGTTGCCGAAATTCAGACTGGACTCCTGGAGCAGTGGGAATCTAATGCCAGGAGTTCTGTTTTGATCGAGGATGGTCCACTTGACGATGTACCTACTTCGGAAGGACTAGTGCTGGATATGACTTTCGACGGTGGAACTGAACAAGTTCAAATGTATTCTAAAGACGATGTATACTCTGAAGCTTGGCGTTTAGCTGAAGCGCACTTTGATAGTGATTCAGTGGTGTACGAAGATTTGCTCGCGCAATTGATGTCGAAATGGACGAGCTGGCTGGCAGACGGCGTGGGTGACCAAGCGAGCGCATCGGAAGACTTGGCGGAAGCAGATAGCGTAGCGGAGTTGCAAGAGCACTCCAAATCCAGTGACTCAGCTTCCATTGCGGAATCACAAGCGAATGCGCACGATGGTGGTTTCTCCATTGACATGCACTTTGAAGGCGGTGTAACTGAACAAGTGGTGCTTCGCTGCGAAGACGACATTTACACTGAAGCAGAGAGAATAGTCAAGAAACACTTCGAGTACAGCCAAGAAGTCCTTGACATGGTTCAGACTGAGCTAGCTCAACAGTGGTTGAATTGGTTAGCAGGCCAAAACGAAGTCAGCCGCGAATGAACCACTTATTACTTAATCTATTTTATGATTGCTAGTGCCACTGCACTCTACACTGCCATTGGCACTTAACATCAGCATAGCGCATGCGATATGCCTTGAAGGGATAAAGAAGAAAGAAAGAAAGAAAGAAAGAAAGAAAAAAAAAGAACGGGATCTCCCTAAGATCAAGGGGGAATAAGAGGGGCGTTTGGCCCTGAGTTGAAGCCAGCATTTCGGGATTAAAAGTTACAAACTTAGTACAAGTTACAACCCGATTTCGAAATTTCGGGCTACCTCTACCTCTGAAGCGAAGCCTGAAGCGATTGTAGCCGCTGGATCCCCGGAGTTTATTATTATCATTATTTCTGTCTTGTGCGCCTTTTTATTATCTTCGTAGTTATTTGAATTTATTTCTTGGCGTTTCCTTTCTACTTCTATTTCTCGGCTGAAATCTAATAGTCCTTTATCCTGGTGTGCCACCAAAGTATCCCGCCTGTAGAAGTAGCTCTAAAGGCACTAGATAACTGAGGTAGTCCCTTCAGTTGGCAACTAAAGAACCGATGCCCTCCAAACCGCAAATCGGCCGTCTGTGAAGTACAAGTCCACGGAATCAAAAGCTGGTACGGCTTCAAGTAAGGCCCCCACGGGCACGTAGCTCTGCGCCACGATCCACAAGCTCCCACCGGGGCGAAGCCTCTCAGGAGCCCCCGCTGCTAGAGATCGCACGACATGGAAATCGTCGGTTAAACCGCAATGCACCGGTGGGTTGCTCACGATCCAGTCGAAGCGCAGCGTTTTCTTCGTTGTACTTTCAGTTGCGCCTCCCTTATCAGAGGCACCAGTAGTGGGTTCATGTTTCTGTTTCAAACGTTTCGACGAAGGGGCACTGCTGCTGCCGCCCAAAGCGACATCGCTCTGGCTGCCATGGTCGTCCAGGTTTGTAAATCCGTCACTCAAGTGGTGAAACACGCGCTGCTTCTTCTTTGCAACGCCGAGTGGAACATTGACTTTGGAAGCTTCTAGAGCAACGGCGTCAGCATCCAAAAAGTGCACTTCTGCGCTCGGTGACGCGCGCATGAGGGTAGCGCCAATAGTGCCGGACCCACACGCAAAGTCCAGCAGCCGCGGTCGCCTGCTGCTACTACTGTCATCTTTTGACGGTGGCATTGGTAGGGCATTGAGGAGGGCGGCCGTCATGACGTCAAGACCTCCGCGTGCAAAGAGGCCTGGGTAAGTGCGCCACGTCAGCGCTGGCTGCGTTGGTGGCGTTCTACCAGGCGGGTTCATAACACCGCGTGAGCTTGCGTTACTTGAGTCTGCCCAGGAAGGCAAGTGAATCTTACTGTCTTTAGCCCACACATTAAGCAACTCCTCGTCAGAAGAGCCTTGGAGGCTACTGCTAGTGCTGCTGGCGCTGGCACTGGCAGTAAAACGAGTAGCGCTGGTGGTCGTGCGCGTAACCTGCCAGATCACTACAGCTGGAAGCCCTCCTTGTGAGCCTCCGTTAGAGCTGCTGCTAGTGCTGCTTGTAGAAGATGAGGAGCCCAAATACTCCCAAAGAGGTAAATCATCATGTGCCGGGGTATCTTTGCTATGTGGCTGCTCTTGCTCGTGAGACTGCTCCTGAGACTGACGCTGCGGTTGTTTGTTCTCCTGCTGTTGTAGTGTCGGCAATCTGCCAGCGCAGTTCTCGTCCGCTAAAGCGACACCCCACAGGGGGGCACCAGGTTTGAGCCGTGCAGCGCACATGTGCAACGCCATGTCGCAGGCCGCTTTAGCCAGCGGGAGCCGCACGACTGCGCCGTCAAACAAGCCACACCTCTTGCCTTCATCGTTGTGGTACTCACCACCACTGCTACTGCTGCTGCGGCCTCTTTTCTTGCTCTTTTTGTCTTCTTTTTCAGGTGCTGGCTCCGAACTACTGCTTCCGTTGTCGCGCTTTTGTGAACGAGGTAGTGGGGGGCAGGCTGATGTAGTAACGGTTTGCGGTTGATCAGCTCCATTACTGCTGGTGCTTTCTGTAAATCGAAGCCATCTGGTCACATGCACACCTTTGCTGCTGCTATTGTTAGCAGAGGACTCAAGTTGTGCAGCTAAATCAGCTGAGCACCCAACTAGCAAAAGGTGTTTTTGCTGCTGCGGCTGCGAGACAGATATATCAGCCTCCTGACTGCTTGCACAAACACTGGCATCTTTCTTGTGGCTCTTCTTCACTTTCTTACGAGAAGTAGCGTGGTCGCCGCCATTATCATTAGAAGTGTCGGCAGTTTTGCTCTCGTTAGGAAAGGAGGTTTGCCTTCCTGCACACCAGTCAGCAATATCCTTGTTTGAAACCACTGCATCTTCAAGTGCGCGAGTTCGAGCACTAGTCACTGCCGTGAGTGCATCGGCCGCAAGGGCTGCTCTTTCTACAAGCACAGTGTGAAGCTCCTTGAAGGCGCGTACTTTTCCACCATGAACTGTCTGATGGGCCATCAGCCCTCGCCGTAAGCTGTCTACATGTGCCACGCTCTGCCACCCAAGGTCAGTTGGTGATAGTTCCGCAGCACGCAGCAAAACTGCTTTTGCAAATTTAGCGATTGATTTACTCTTCGAATATGAAGAAGCGGCACCCGCTGCTGTATCTGGTTTCATCTCAGGCTCGGCCAAGGTAGCGGCGATCGCCCAAGCAACAAGGCCGACGTTTTGTGCGTGCAAAGTGTCTAAAGAGGGTTTCAGGGCTTTTGCCAGTGCTAACACGTCACTGATACTACCATTGCCACTGAGAAAAGCAGCGGAAGCAAGAGTCTCTGCTGTTGTTTGAGCAACTTTACGAAGCTTTGCAGAAGCCCAGAGCAAGTAACACAACTGTGGTGCTGTCAAATCGTCACAACCATCTTCAAGGTATAACTTCGCAGCTTGTGCTACTACACTATGCCCCGCAGCTAAAACAGCCTGCAAATCATGCTCATGGCCAAGCTTGGTACCTTCCGGTTTGTCTTCTTCTCCCTCGTCATCATCGTCATCTTCTTCATCATTTTCATCGGCCCCGGTTGAAGACGATGATGAAACAATCCGTGCTAAAGCAAATCCTGCGATTGCTAAATCGTGCGGCGTCATGTTCGCCACTGTTTCTGGCGTTACTGCAGTGGCAAGAAGGGCAGCAGCCTTGGCTCCGGGCCCCTTGGCATGATTGCGACGGTCGTTTCCCAAAGCCCACAGTGCATCCGCCACCTAAACAAAAGCAAACAGCGAAAAGTTTAGGAACTATTCTTGTACTAAGTACAGACTCTACGTGCGAAGGCGCACGCGCGTGCATGTTATTTTGTCCATAATATTCTAGTTTAAACTTCTCCTCACCTGCAAAGGCTGCATGGTGCTCGTTACATGTAGAAGCCGCGCACAGGCTGCCTCGAGCACATTGAGCGGTAACGAGCGGTTCAATTTCATGATGGCCCAAAGCCCGTTGCTCACGTTTTGACCGTTGCAAGTGGGCAGCACGCGAGCGAATTGCGACTCGAGTGCCGCAACCAACTCTACCGGAGGAAATGCGGCCAGGTAGCCTTTCTCATTGGAATCGTTGTTGTTGCTCTCACTCGATCGGCCTGAAGGCGTTGTCGTCGCGTTGAAATTGGACAGTTTCGCGAGAGCCCATAGAGTGTTTGCCACGTCTTGTCCGTTGAAAGTTGGTACTAGTACAGCTGCACGCGACACGAGGGCCTTCAACAACGGGACTGGCAGTGGTGCGTTACCATGCCTTGGGCCCTTTCCTGAGGACACTTCTGTAGCCATTTCTTCACCTTTTCCACTGCTGCTGCTTTCAGCGGAAGAAAATCCGCGCGCCAAACTCCAAAGCACTGTGGAAACGTCTCTAGATGTGAACGTTGTAGAGCATTGCTTGTGCACCGCTTGGAAGAGTGCCGACAGAGTGGTCGGAGGCACTGCCTCCGCAGCAGTAGTGGCGCGCAGCGTTGAGCATGCCCACAAAATGTTGACGAGTTCTTTTGGCCGCAGGGTAGGGAGCACCTCAGAGCATGCAGCTCGGCTCGTGAGGCTGGCAATCAACGCATCGGAAGGGCGAGAGGCGCGGCCAGAGGAAGTGAGTTTCGCGCACGCGTGCAAGGTGTTCGCCACATCTTGGCCGTTGAAAGTGGGCGCAATGGCCATCGCGCGCACATGTAAGGCAGCGACTGCCTCGCGGCAGGCTTCCCCACTAGTGGAAGCGCTAGTCGTGGCTTTGGAGTCCGGTGGTGCATCCGTAAGTTTGACGAGTGACGCTAGCACGCTCGCGACGGCCATTGCATCGAATTCGCTCGCTAGGATACTGCAGCGCTGCGCGAGGGCAGCCATCACAGAGGCTGGCAGTGGCCAACGTCTGAGCAAGCATGCACGAGTGCCGATGGAAAATTAAGTGCAAAGGGCAGGCGATAAGTTCTCGGCACGAAGAAGAGAAAAGAAAGAAAAATGGGAATGTGCCAGGCAGTGCGTTTACTCAAACACGAAAATTCTTTGAAAACGTAGCGGTGTACATGCGCTTAGAATGTCTCAAAAGGAGGGAGCTTGAGGCCACCTGGCTAGGGAAGCAAGAGCCCACGTTGCTTTGGTTAGCGCTTTGGCATCGAACTCGCCCGCTTTGGTGGACAATACCTATTAGCACGTACAATATGATCAAAAGAGTTGCGAGAGTCATCTGTTAGGCTAAGTTTAGCCTACTATCGAAGCAGATTATTCGTCAGGGAGTAAGATAGAGTTTGAGTGCCAATATCACTGATCCAACGACTTACCTCAAGAAGTTCCGCCCAACGCTCCGCACTATCAGCAACCTGCTCATCACTGCCTGCCGTGCCATCTGTTGTATTATCCTCGTCATCTTTTTCGACTTTGCTGCCCTTCATACCCTTGCCCCCTTTTCCACCTTTGCCTTTGCCTTTACCTCCTTTGCCTTTGCCACCGCCGTCTGTCATTTTCGCGACTGCATACAGGGCCATGCAGCACGCGTTGACGCTCAAGCTTTGCACGCCTTCGCTGCCTTTTGTGCAGGCTTGAAGCACGGCATCTGCAGACTTTGCTCGGGAAATCGCAGACTTGACGTGCTGCATCCCTGCGCCACCACCACGGTCGCCTTTGCCGCCGCCGCTACTGCCGCCAGAGCCTTTCTTGCTACTAGTAGGTCCATTGTTGCTCGGGGTGCGAGGCTTCTTCGTTGAAGTGCCACCCAGAGCACTAGACTCGCCATTCTTAATTTGAACACCTGCAGTCGAGTCTGCTTTTTGTTCTTCTGCTACCGCATCCGCCTTCAGATACTTCTTCTTGCCTTTGTGCGGCATATTATCAATCAGCGATTTCGGCGAGTACTGATGTTGTAGCTTCTGTCGTGCTACACTAGAACTGCGTTCAAGAAATAGCAATTTTCAATCGCTTTATGTATCTAATGATCTTTTTACTCAACGAGTACTCCGCGTAGTAACTTTCTTGCTCGAGTGTGCAATTTTTAGTCGAGGTTGCGAATGTTCATCCTAAGCTGGGGCTGCTCTTGCGTCTCTCGTCGCGTCTCACACAACAAGATTTCATCTCCCTTGAACATTTTCTCTAATGTAGTATCCAATCGTCATCTACGGATCTACAGTACCTCAAATAATTCGCTGTCCTAGCGAGGAAAAAGGAGAACCCTCCGTACGACACAACAGCGGACAGGGACTTTCCTGAGTATCGAGCACGGCCCTTGGATATCATTTTCACAAGGGCCCTCCGCTCTTCTGGTCTTCTGGTCTTCTCTATTCGTCAAAATTTACCGGCCTCTCGGGGCTTCAGCAGTGCACCTGGAATTTGCACAGCCACTCGAATTCCTATTCTTTGCGGTGATGGCAACGGACAAGGCGGAGGCGTTAGGGTTCTTCTCTGCTGCCATGCATCAAATCTCGGTTTCTGCAGGAAATTGGCTAAGCTCGTCACCGCCATTGCCACTTCCACTGCCGCTGCCACTTCCACTGCCGCCCCCGTTCGCTGCAGCCGCCGCCGTAGCTGCATGCGATTTCTCGTGTTCGTGGAAGCCCGAGCCAAACATCAAGTCTGCGCCCACGATCATAGGTGGGGCCATGGGGTCACCGTTGGCGAGGGCACTCCCCACCGGAGGCCACTCCAGGTCCAAAGCCAAACACGCTGCGTTCCCGAGCTTCTTTTTAGACAGCTGGGCGGCCCATTCGGGTTGCGCTAACGCAAGGTTCGGGCTCAAGTGGTGCTTGACCAGCTCGCGGAAAAAGAGCGAGTGGCCGACCACAATGATCACCTGGGGGGAGAGAGAGAGAGCGAAATGGTGGTGAAAATATCATGTTAAAAAAAAAAACAAGAAGAAGATGATAAGGCTTCAGAAGTGGATCTTGTGAAGCAAAAAGCCTAAAAACGTTGATAATATCGACGAAAGAGGATTTTTTTTTTTTAGTTTCAGATACAGCCATTCCAAAAAAAAAAAACAGGTGGTGACCTTAATAATAAACAAATAGCACTCAAACACGCGACGAATGCCTTTGAACCATGTCAAAAATGCACCAAGGCTTCAACACCCCCTCACCTCGGCGTCGGTGCCGTGCCGTAGCGTCATGAAAAAGTCGCACATCCGCTGGTGCACTTGGGCTTCGGTGTCCATCGCTTCGAGGGAAGTCCACCAGGTCCCCGTGGCGTCGCGCGGGACGAGCGGAGGCGCCAACACCTGTGTTTACATGTGCAAGCATGGGTAGGCGTGTAAATACAAGAGTGAGAGAACGAGGGTAAGTTTCCTAATAATAGAAAAAATGGGAGGGGGGAATATGAGTAAGAGAGAGATGAATTTGACGAGCAAGTAAGAAGTAAAGATAATGATTAATGTTCTTTGACCTATTTGTTCACGACTCTCGTCCATTACTTCTTCTCAGCCCTTAAACACCATGTATTTGTTTTCACCTCTCGCAGGTGGTCGAGAGCCAAGCCGCCGTCCCGCGTCAAGCATTCGCCTACATGTGGCGCAATCAGGTCACCACCGAGGTGGCCGACGGTGTCGAGGGAGCCCAGAGGCGTCGATTTGACCTAATATATATATAGAAGTGCAGTACAGAGGGATATTCAATTATGATGAGCTATGGAGGCAGCACAGACAGCACTACTGTGCAAATGTACAAAACAACGAATTAATCCAGCCATTCTCAATCAAAATAAACACACAGACAGAGTAGAGTAAACAAGGAAGCTGAAGTGGATGAGAATAGGAAAAGACGAAGCTGAACATGTGCGCTGTAGAACAAAAACAACACGAAAAACAATCACTCAAAAGCATATACTAGGTCTACACATAATTCTCACCTCCCGCGCTGAGCGCATCAAGTGCAGCGCTGCTCCCGGTGTCTTGAAGTAAGGGTGCCCCGCACAGCCCACGAGGGCCGTCTCAATGGCGCGGGTCAAAGGGCTCGCAAAAATGGCGCTGGCAGAAAGGAATTCCGCACACCGGCTTGCTTCTCCTCCCTGGTTGCCTTCTTGTTTTACATCTGCTGCTGTCACAGTCGCTTTTTCAGCGGAATCTCCGGCATCTTTGTCAATGGCTTCGTCTGCAACCTTCTCCTTGACAGCAGATGTGGCAGCAGCAGCAGCAGCAGCAGAAGAGGTTGCCGTTGCTGCTGCTCCTGCTGCTGCCTCTTTCCATTTACGGTTAAACTCCGCTGCCTGAGCAATACCTATAAGAAAAATAGACAAAACATTGCTGAGTGGTGCGATAAAGAACGAATAAAAATGTAGGACGATGTATGGCTGCGATCTAAAGTCTCTTCACCGAAATATCGCATCATTTTTTACCTTTGAAGTTCAGTTCATGGTCGAATTGCTTGAGCATCCCTTTCACGTCGCGCGAAGCCTAAAGAGAATGGTAGTCGTGCACAAGTACAAAAAAGACAAAGTAATCAATGAAATCAAAGAAAAGATACAATTATGCAGAATAGTTGACCAAATGTGAAATGCGGTCCAATTTGTGACATGCGCAGAGGAAATTATCTCAGGAAATCTTTTTAGAGAGCATAAAAAATTGCAAGAATAGACTTCTAACCGAAAATTTAGAGAGAGATAAACGTAAGCAAGAATTCGAAAAAAAAGCACAACACTCTCGAGCGATAATATCTTTGCGCGCGCACACACACACACCTGTGCGTCGTTCCATTTGCTTTCGCCGTGGCGGAGCACAAAGAGGGTCTTTTTGACGGGCGGGCCAGTAATCTCAGGCTCTTCTTCTTCTTCTTCTTCTTCTTCTTTTTCTTTCTTTTTGGGGACTTCAGGAAGCTCTTTGGTCATGCCAAATGGGTCGTTGTTGCTGCCATTGTTGCCATTATCCGCGTTATCCTTGCCCTTGCTGTCCTTCTTCTCGTTGTCATTGTTGCCAGCGTTCAAAATGTCACCTGCCGAGGGCGCCACATAACTAATCGACAACCCATCTTGGTCATCTTCTCCTTCTTTGCTGGTGCCCAGAAGGTCAGAGGAAGGAGATGACGACGTTGGTTGAGATTCTGCTCCCAAATTGATGGC
>Ga0307931_1003024_pt1 | contig 10453 bp, 9 predicted proteins | sample OrgLakmetageno47_FD_201816 | JGI IMG/M metagenome (GOLD analysis project Ga0307931, IMG submission 201816) | Saline water microbial communities from Organic Lake, Antarctica - #47 | ecosystem: Environmental > Aquatic > Non-marine Saline and Alkaline > Saline | place: Antarctica: Organic Lake... | reverse complement strand
CCTTGAACAAAAGCCATCACCGCCAAAACAGCAGCAGCAATTTCTACAACCTCCAAAACAGTAGCAGTGAAGCCGAAAGTGCCGCAGCGGCGAACGGTGGCTTCGAAGTGGCTATGGGATTGGCTGGAGCCACTCCGCCATTGCTGCAACGGTCTCAGAAACCGCTTGGCCCTGCAGACCAGCGCCGCGCGCGCCGCGCAAGGGACGCCGCAGCAAACCTATCCGCAGCTGCACCGTCTGAAGGCACCGCTGCTGCTGCTCCTGCTGCTCCTGCTGCTGCGGATAATCCCAGTGAAGAAGTGGGTAGCGGTGCTTCAGGGAGTGCTTCTGGTCCTGTGGCAACAACAGCAGCAAGAGCACCACGTGCGAGTTCGTCTTCAGGACCCACGAGGCCCTCAAGCCCAGGCCATCATCGAGGTTTAACCAAATGGACCTCCCCAGCTGTCACGCCACCTAATTCTTCACTGCAACAAACCAGCAAAGGCAGCCTCCTCGCACCAAGAACCGGTGGTAACGTGCAAGTGCCCCTTAAGCGTAATGGTAGTCGAAGCAATGGCAGCCGTACAGGCAAGAGATTAGGCCACAGCCCGATTGCAACTGCCCGGCCGAGCAGGAGTCGCGAGGATTCGGCGACTCCAGGAGAGCTCAGCGCAGAAGAAGGCGAGAGAGAAGTGCGAGGCCTCCGTTTCCACGAAATCGTCCCACCTCGCGGCGCGGAAGCGATTAGAAATCTGAAATTTGGTGGCATTTGCGGTCCATTCCTGGTGTGAGATGCGCCGGGCTTTTGAAAAAGAAAATTGGCCTAGGGAGTGGAGGTACACGATTTATACCTCCTGTGCTTGGGAACCCCCATGTTGTTTTGAATTTATACGGATAAAAATGGATAATCATCCCATCTGTTTTGACATGCAGGGCACACGAATTCGGTATTCTCGGGCTCGGGTATCATGCGAGCATGTAAAATTGCATTTGCATTTGCGATTGCGCGTTTCAACAGGGTGTTAATGACGTATTTAGGTCATTGATAGGAGGTTTGTGCACGGCTCTCATGCTCTCATGCTCTCATCAGCCCTCCCTCCGACAATTCTCTACGGTATATGCTTGAAAGTCTGGTAGACGTAGCTAGCATGCGAAGTAGTGCACGAGTTGTATTGCGCGGTCGAATCGAAGACTTAGCTAAAAGTAGTACGTGATGCACCAGCACGTAGCCTGCTATGGCCGTCCTCTGTCTTCTAGCCTCTAGCTAGCTTCATTAGCACCCTGCGAGGAAGCATCCATCAGGAGCAGGCGTCGACTTAAATTGGCGAAACTTCAAAGAGTAAGCCACAACTCAACTGAAGGGTAGTAAACATAGTGAGCGCAGTCCTTTAGATTCGTAGTGCTGGCTGCGAATTAACAGCAGCAGGTGCGATAGTTTCAGTGTAGCTGACGAGGTAACACTGCTACGATAGCAGCACCTATGTTCAGTTTGAAGGCAGAAGCAGCTGCCGAGGCGCTTCAGAACACTACTGAAGGTACTTCAATCAAAAGATTCAAACACAACAATGAGGAAACTCATGCGGATACTGATTATACGGCCCTAGCTATTCGCGTTGCGAACATCGAAGCCAGTGACACCCAGCACCGCTGTCGTCTCGACGCCTCAGCACAACGCATCAAAGCTGTCGCGACGGGGGTAGAAATAGCACACCATAACACCAAAAGTACTTCAAGCGGAAGTAGCAGCAACGTTGCTACATTTAGCAGCGAAATGAGTACGCCCAGCAAAAGTAGCACCTGCGTCAACAAGAGCAGCTTAAGTCGAGCTGGACGGAGCATACGGTCTGGCAAAGTAGAGCGGCAGTTAGCCGCCGCTGCTGAAGAGCTCAGACTTCGATCTATGCCAAATGAATTCATTGGTGCTGATGGTTTGCGCCATGTCCCGCCTGCGGTAAATTTCACTTTTTTTATTTTTCTTGTTGCTTTCACATCAATTCCAATTTCCTATTCTTCCGTGTTCCCTCTTTCTCAAAGTGGTAGTTTACATCTACAGAAATTTAAGTTTCAAGCCTTTCGTACTTTACAAATATACTTTGTTCTGATAAAGAAGATATGACCCATGTTGTTGGCTGGCAGGTGCGCACTTTGATGACCACTTGCAACGCACGGTGGGCAGGGAGGCGGCTGGTGGACGTTTGCCTTGGAGACTTCAGCTTAGTCTGGGGCGCTGACCCAGCTCTCTGGTAAAGATAGCAACTCAATGCTATAGAATAAGAGCTTACTTATCAAGTTCTATCGGTGCTTGGTAGTTGAAGGCGGCCTTTTTGATATTACTATGTCTTGCAAGGCAAAGCAATCATGTCGTTGCATGCACTCCATGCTGTAGGTGCGCTCGTATTGCTTCTGGCCTTGTAAAAGTGGAGCCTTCAGGTAAAACAACTCAGCATAAGCAGAGTAATGAAGCAGAAAATGATGGTACTACGCACGCTCTACACTCTGCGACGGCTGCTGCTACTTTGTTTCTTCGATCTCACATTAGCTCTAGTCCTTCCTCATCAAGTGATGCTGCTGCTACCGCCAACGCCTCTGAGGACGTTGATGTTGAGGCGCTAGATCCGGCGGATTTAGGTAATCACCTCCTCGCCCACTTTGAGCGGGCGCTGACCTGTGATGAAACCAGCCAAGTCGATTCAATCATGCGAAGCGAGAGCAACAATTTAAGCAACATCAGCAGTAGCCATGATGCAACGAAAGTCAGTGTAGTGCAAGAACGAGCAACGAAAGCAATTCGCGCTGGAAGAGTGTTGGGCGACGCGTTGAATCCCATCTTGCGGGCAGGCGATAAGGTTTTCTAAAGGATCTTTTGATTATTTTAGAACTTGACTTATTTACTTGTAGCCAACATTCGTCCATCTTACTATGCTGCTCCAAAATACTCAAACCCTATTTGATATTGTTCTATACTTTGGCATCTTGCTCATGTCTTACCTGCAGGTGTCGCATACCTTGCACTGGCACGAACCTCCAGTCAGCGGCTGCCATGATGGCTTGAGCATAACGCAGCATTGTTACTTCTCTCAAGCTCTAAGGCAAGCGAGCGCTCGCAATGGTATCAGTAGACGCCGTTGTGCGGACGATGAGGAGTATGCAGGCATCGAAAAGGGTGATAAAAGAAATATAATGGCCGTTGGGACAGGGCATATAGGCGGACTCAATGAAGACGGCGTTGACGACGACGATTACGATGATGGTGACGATGATGATGATGATGATGATGATGATGTGCTGTATGCGATCTCAAAGCCAGCAACAGTTCCGTCGCATGCAGGCGGCGTTTATCTTGCGTCTTCTCTCCTCACTATGGTACAATTACCCTGAAACATGTTAGGGTTAGGACTAGATTTTCCTCTATTGTTTATACCTTGCATTTCTATGATACTGTTCCACATCGAATTCCGTGTTCCTGCTCAACTTATCTCGACGTTTTTGCCACATTTCGTTGTTGTTTTTTTAACCATGGTTTTTACATGAAAGGCCGAAGCTCAACTCGGCTTTCCACCGCGATCGCTCGGCCTTTGCCACCGCTTAGATCGTTTAACCAGTGGCCTTGTGCTCGCAGCCCGTATCAGAGGTAAAGCGGCACGCACAGCCAGCGCGCTCTTTGCTTCGAAAATTCCACAACCTATGGCTTTAGGAATATCTACCAGCGGTCAAAATGACTGCTCAACTGGCACCAGCAGCACTTTACGTGGCAGTTCTGAGGCCCACAATGCTTTAGCAGATGTTAAGCATGACGAAGAAAGTGAATGGGTTCTTCGCAAGAGTTACCTTGTGCTTGTGAAGGGATTCTTTCCAGGCTCTGCTAGTGCTCTTGCAGCGCGATTTGGTTCTATTTCTTCGTGCAGCAGCAACGGCGACCGCGACGGCGACGACTGGAGCGACACAATTGAAAAAACTTTATCTTCAAATACACTACAAGAAGACATGGCCAATGAGTCTCAAAATGAAAGAAGTAAACTGATGTCATGGATAAAACGTAGCCAACCGATCTCTAGTGTCACTGCTGGAACTTCATCGGGTGATACTAGGAATATGCCAGGAGACAAAGGTGCATTTAGCAGCAGTAATAGCAGTAGCAGCAGCAGAGGTGATTCCTTGGCTGTGACCGTTAGTTGGACTCCTCTGAACCAACCTTGGACCGCAGTTGAGTGGGTGTCCACCGATCTTACAAATGGGTTCGCGAGCGTCAGATCCACAGTTGGATTAGTAGATGTTGAGTCAAACCGCTACGGCCCTATTGCGCCTGGTGACGCAACGACTGATGGGAAGCTTTCTCATAGTCTATTCTCGCTCATTCGTACGTCTGTGTTTATGCGCTCGCACTTCTTCTTAGTTTTATATTCTTGCAATTATTCATTTTCTTGAACTTATTGACCGATTTATGATCGTTATTTTTTATCCTTACTCTCCGATGCTCTGTTAATATCCATTCTACAATCACAGGCTATAACCGTGAAGATGACACTTCTTTACTCTGGGCTAGACCGGTAAGATAAGTTTACCATTTTCTTCTGTTGATGACGCACCATAAATAGCCTTCTACCCTCACCTTCATTGTTGGGTATTCTTTAGCTCAGATATTTGATAAACACATATTTCTTATTTCTTTTTGCTGTTTATTTCATATAATAGGTGACAGGACGCACGCACCAACTGAGAGTCCACCTTGCTACGGTTCTTGGTTATCCCGTGGTGAACGATACGCTCTACAGTGATAGCCTCGATGAAAACAGCGGCAACGATAGGAGCAACGGCACTGGTAGTGGCAGCACTACGTGCAACTCATCTAACTCAGACGCCGTGCCAAAAGGTTGCAAGGACAGCAGCAGCTGCAAGAATGTTTGTATCAGCGGTAGTGCCCAAGCGCACGCCAGTCCTAGTACTTTGCCTGCTAGCCCGAGCAATCCCGCGAGGCTGTGTGCAGCGCTTTGCGTGTACTGCCAACACGGCCCTGCTGAAGCGTTTTCAAAAGAGCAGCTTCGCTCTCATGGCATATGCCTCCATGCTCTGAGGCTGGACGTGCACCGGCGCTACACATGTAGCTTTCGTAGCTTCTCGTCTGTGCCACCTTCCATGAGTGGTGGTAAAACTGATTCTGATGTCGTCGCTGATAATGCTGGGGTTGGTCTAGCTGTGCCTGGTGCTGCACCAGCATCCATCCATCTATTGCCATTGCTTATAGAGGCCTGCGGTGCATTTCCGCCGCCGCTGCCAATAGGAGGGGCTTACTCCAATGAAATTGGCTCTCCATATAGCAACAACATCAGGGATAAAAAAGTACAAGATCGCGCAGCCGATGGGAACAAGGACGTAATTGTTGCTATTTCTGTACCTCCGCCGAACTGGGCCTTGTAGATTGGCCATGCTCTGGTCAGGTGCCATTTTATAATGCATAATGGCAGTACTTGATTTCAATTGGCGGTGTTTTAAAATAAAATTTCGATATACCTGGCCCGCTTACTACACTGTGCAATTGCCATTTCAAGGATCGTGTATTCTCAGTCCGATTCTTCTTACTCTAAATCCAAGTCACAGGGCTGCCTTTTAGCTCATATATACCTATATAACAGAAGCCGGGGTCTCGTCCTTTCCAATTTTCTATCTCCCATTTTTTAGAAATTGCGATCCTTATATGAAATAACCGTGCGATGTGTTATGATGGTTATACTTAGGCCCATTGATGTGCAGGTCAGTGGTTTGGTCTTACATCAAAAAGGGAAATCCTTTAAAGACCTGGACTACTGTCCATAAATCATCAACCACTCGCCATTGCAACAACAATATTCTTCGGATTCACCCGCTGCCTACATCTACTACGTCATCTCTCGCAAAGTGCCGCCGCCACGCAACAGCCAACAAGGTGGCAAGGCTCACTACCAAGAGAACAACATCCAGGGAGACTACAGGCCGCGGCGCTAACGAGCTCTCAACATCGCTGTCTTTGCTGCTGGTGTCAATTTCATTGCTTAGTCTCGGCATGTTCATTTGGCTTTTGGAGTGTTGTGCCGGAGGTGGCTGCTTCTCTTGGGCTGGCTGCTTTGTTTCTTTCTTCAGCTCGAGTTGCTGCTCCACTTTCGGCTGGGCAAAGGCGAGCAGCACGGATTCAGGAGCGTAGCCAAAGCTTGCCATCGCTCCTGGTGCTGCTGCTTCGGCACAGCTTGACGATAGTGTTGCTTCTCCCAACGACAACTCAGCCAAGTACTTCCCGTATCCTAGTCGCCGTCGCTGCTGTTGCTGTCGCTGCACTGAAGATAGCTGCTGTGGAGGCTCCAGCTGTTGTAATGGCAGCTGTCTGAAAAATGGTTGTTGCAACGACTGCGGTAGGACCATTCCACCAGGTTCACTGGCCGCCGAAATAGCTGCCGTAGCCGCTGAGACCGCGGCGGCAGCGGCGGCGGCAGCCACGGGTGCTGCTTTAGGTCGCAGCGGTGCAGTCACTGGAGGTTTTTCCTCTTCTAGACCTCGCATGACGCTGGCTATGGGCACGTTGAGAAAGGTTGACAGAGCTGCAGCGAGGCGCTCCTGGTCGCTGGGTGACCGTAATCCTACGGCATCTTCAGTGCGCCACAGCAAATACCGCGGCGGCGGAGATTGCTGCGTCGAAGCAGGTTCCTCACTCTCTGCAGAAGAACCTGCATCATGAGCAGTCATAACGGAAGCCTGCATAAAAGAAGAGCTGGCGCTACTGCTGCCACTCCTACTTCCGATAGTCTTGCTGCTCCTACTGCTACTACTGTTGCTCGTGCTGCTCTGACTCGAGTCGTATTCCTCGAACGCTTCTCCTCCGAGGCACCGCAAACCGTAGCTTCTGGCAGCCGCATTAATGTCCGCCCACAGTTGAGCCTGGAGGCACTGCCACGGCGTAGGCTTCGGCTCACGCACTGCTGTAGCAGCAGCTGCTGCTGCTGCTGCTGCTGCTGCTGCAGGAGCTGTGCGTGCATTAGTTGCAGGACCACTGCCACTGCTAGGAGGCTTGTCACTAGCGCAAGCAGCTATCGCCGCCTTGCCTCGTCCTCCGCCTGTGCCTTTGCAAGTGCCCATTTTGTGCAAAGCAGACTTGGAAAGCGCACAAGCAGTGCTACTTGAGACCTTGGAGAGCGGCAGGAGTTGTCGTGCCGCAGCCGTACTAGTACTGGTAGCCGCCCCCGTAGGCGGTGGTATTTTCCTCTTCGCTTGTGCCAGCGCTGCAGCAGTCGCGCTGGCAATCGTGCACCGTTCGTTGGCGACCTCCGAAGCCGCTTCGTATCCCCCCTGTAGAGTGGCAAACTCCAATGCGCGGTTTTGGAGGTGCTCCCATTGGGCCGCGGCCAAGTCCAACGGATTTCGCACCACGTGCACGAAGGCTGCGTCTGGGTAGGCTGCAAACAGGACTTCCAAGTGGTAAATCACTTTGGGGTTCTTCCAGCCCCATCTTCGCGGAGCGCGGTGTGTGAAAGGCACCGAGTCCAAGTACCGGAGCGCATTGGGCTTGAAGTAAGGTCCCGACGCCCAGGGGCGAATGGCGCACACAGGATTACTGTTAGTGCCGCCACTGCTGCCGCTACTGCCACCACTGATGGACTCGATGTTCGCTGTCGGCGGCAGCCCCGAGCGTAGCCATGCCAGGTAAGCTGGTCCTGCCATGCTTCCATCGTCGGTAGCGCCCTCCAGCAAGCTGTCGTCAGGAAACATGGCAACGTTGTCGAGAGCGGCACCGTTGTAGCTCTCTTCGAAAGCGGCTGAGTCAGGGTCTGGGTGCTGCCAAGAAAAGAGGAACACAAATTCCGCCAGATTTTAAACGAAGACTGAAGATTATAACGCATTAATTTAAGTATACCATTAATGTGGCAACAATAAGAGTATTGAAATCACAAACTAAAACAAGGCATGAATATCAAGCTATACCATGTAAATGCCGATCTTTGTGAGCGCATCGACCACCCCACGCGTGCCACTGCCGCCGGAGCCCCCCACGATGATTGGCGCTCGCTGCCAAGCGTCCTCTGCAGTCATGGGCAGCCGCGCATTTGCTTTCGTGAGACGCCGACGTGCCTTCTTCTGATGGACATTGCGGACGGTCTCGTTGAAGGCTAACGACTGAATTGGAAATCGTTCAGTTCTGGGGTTGCTATCAACGGCGTCAACAAACGTGGGCACTTTTAGCCCCTCGTTTGCGAGCCAAAGAAGAAGAAGAGGCACTGTGCGCGCCATTGAAACCCTGAATGCCTAGCTTTAAGGAAGTGATTCAATTCTTGAACAAAGAGGCTAAAGCGCATAAGACTTGCGATTTGCTGAGAGGGCGTAAGACTGTAGTAGCCAGTACACACTGCTGCAACTTCAGTCGATGGGGCTTCGCCTCCCTCCTTCAAAAGGCCCTGCCCCGACGAAAGTGCTGCGTGAATGCTACTAAATTGCCATCGATTCCATGAGAACTTCGAGTAAAGGAATCATCACTTCAAGCTCCACCGCTGTGTCGCAATATTTTTTGTTACATTTTCACAACTACCGCTATCGCCCCAGCAATCCCGTAGGCATTTTTTTTTTCGCCACAACAAAATGCAAAAATCAAGTTGCAGAGGATGTGATTTACGTCTCTACATAATAAAACTACGGCTTTTCAGATTTAGAGTGACTTCTTCGTTCTTCGTCGACCTCTGACTTCTGACCACCTCTCGGTAAAACGCGTCTGCCGAAGATGGAGGTTCATGGCAAGCTTATAGGGGTTATCGGAGATGAGGTACGCTATGAACGCACAGATCATTAGAAGCTTGATTCGAGCTTTCAGTAGATATTTGATTTCTATGCTACCAATAATGAATCATGATTACTCTGGACAGGACACGGTCACTGGCTTTCTTCTAGCAGGAGTCGGTCACAGGACAGCGGAGAAGTCAAATTTCTTGGTAGTCAAGCCAGGTAAGCGCTAATTATGGTTGGAATTAAATTACCATAAGCCTAGTGTTTAGGCTACATTGGTATCGTAGTCTGGTGTCACCCTTGCGAATTTTATAGTTCAGAGGCTTATTAGATCAAGTTCTAACCAACAGCTAATTTCGTCGACGCGAGAAGCGCTTTTGAAATATTGTCTCAATCCAATAGTTTTCTAAGATGTCCTCTCTTATTTGAATATATGCATGTGGTTTGTGCATGGCATGGGTGGCATTGGGGTTTTGGGGTGCGGCGGTGGCGGCATTAGACACTGCACTCCCTGTGATTGAAGCTGCTTTCAAAGATTTGTCCGAACGCGACGACGTCGGGATTATCTTAATCAACCAGCACGTACGTCTTCTTAATTGACTTTTACGCGCACATTATGGGACGGCTCGTGAGATTGTATGGTTCTTTGGCTTTTGAGGAGTGTATAGCTGGCTGTCTTCTGCGGTGTAATTAAACATTCCTTGTGTCGCTCTAAATCATCCACATTTTGCAGGTGGCAAACGAGATTCGGCACCTATTGAAGGACTACACTAAGACGATCCCAACTGTGCTTGAAATTCCCTCGAAGGATCTACCGTGAGTACTATAGCACTTCGTCCTCATATTTCTTTCCCTCGAAGTTTTGATGTCTTCTGTTGGGTTCCACTCTCACATATTCTCCAACAACCTTCAATATTTGTGGATGCCCTAATACTTTGATTTGCACCCTTTCTGGTGACTAATTGTGTTATTCAGATATGACCCAGAGCAGGACTACATCATGCAAAGGGTGAATCAAATGTTGGGTGGTACAAGCTAATCGAAGGGCTTTAGCCAGTTATATTAGATGGCAGTGTATGCTTGAAGTCGCATGGGCACGTACCAAGAAAACCCACAAGGCTGCTGGGTTTTCCGTCACCGAATTTAGTTATTTCCGGGTCTTCTGCTGAGCCAAAGTGGGTAAAACCCCAGAAAACCCGCGGGTTTCTTGGTTGCTGTTACTGCATGGGGCTTTGTCAGGCGTGCATTGGCAATGAAAGCAAAATTAATGTGCGTTCTTCCTCTCTCCTTTTCGGCTATTCCTTACTATAATTAAAGAAATTTGAAGTGAACTCTGCGGCCTACTATTCCCTATGCCCTAAACCCGAGGTCGGATAATACCAGAGGTAGCTGTAATGCAATGCGTTTTTCTTAAAGCGCCCGCAGGCGCCTTAGTCTAGTCTAGTTAATACTCCCCCAAAAACAAGGAAATCCGGAAAGGAAAAGGAAATAAGTACACAGCAGCAAAGCAGTCACAGAGGCACATAAAGAATACACTTGAGCTGCATATGCGCTAGCAACTTCGCTTCAGAAGGCCAATTTGCCTATGTCAATCAATTCGAAGAATAATCAATCGCGAGGAGTTCTTAGATATATCTCAATTCCTTCTTGTTTTTTTTTTTTTTTTGAACTCCTGAATTATTTATACCAAAATGATATTTCTTGGTGGTAGTGTGGGGGGGGGGGGGGGGGGGGTAAA
>Ga0307931_1003021_pt1 | contig 10454 bp, 9 predicted proteins | sample OrgLakmetageno47_FD_201816 | JGI IMG/M metagenome (GOLD analysis project Ga0307931, IMG submission 201816) | Saline water microbial communities from Organic Lake, Antarctica - #47 | ecosystem: Environmental > Aquatic > Non-marine Saline and Alkaline > Saline | place: Antarctica: Organic Lake... | reverse complement strand
AAATGTGGATGAGCGAGGGCATTCATCCTTACGTGCGTCATGTATGTCTTTTCAATATACCATATGCAGTGGCAGCATTACTGCCTTTCGAGTGGGCAGTCGTCAAAGTAAGACGCGCGTATTGGGCAACAGGGATATCATCGATGGAAAGATGCAGGTTGGTAAGCATAGCTGTGAAGTAAAATATTCATCGCCGCTGCATTCACAGAGACTGGACAATTCGCACAAAGTAATGTCCTCTTTTATTTGCTGAAGCTGGTTGCTCAATTGTAAGCACCGTTCCTAGATTGCAACTGAGCAAGTGCGGCCTATGACAGAAAGGTATCGTTTTATGAATTATATAATATCCAAATCCATGAATGGACAAGCCCGTAAAATTCTTAGGTGGCACCTTAAGGCGAGGAATTGGTTTTTATTACATATCCCACATAAAAGTCCGTTTTGCGCAGTTGCATGACGCGACTACCTCCCAGCAGCCGAGATGCCCTCACACGAAAAACTGGATAAATTACCGCCACGAGCCACCACCGGTTGAGGTTGAGACTGTCAGAAATTAGATGTTAAGTAGCCCTTGCGCTAAGAACTTCCACAGGAGATAGGACATTCAGCACGAGCAATAGATCCTTCTAAAGTCAATCCTAGGTTCAAGATCTACGCAAGTTCCTTGTAATGTGTGATGTGTGATGTGTTCTCGACAGAACACCGAACACTGAACAACTGCGCCAGACGCCAGATCCCATTTGGGAATTGAGAATTTATCAAACTAACCTACTTATCGGATGATAGAGAATACAATGCGGTTTCCTGCTGTCTTTCGGGCCTGCAAATCCCATGGAGTTAGGAGATATATTTCCATGTATTAATGTATATTTCCATGTCCCATATTTTGAACAATGTCCCAAATGTTGGCCGATTTCACAAACTTTTTCTTATAATCTCATATGAGAATAGTTTCTCAAAATGAGTGTTTTTTTGGGACATTTGCTTAAATTTGGGACATAAGATTTTGATATAAAATTCTTTAAATCATATTATCTATATTATACTATATATGTCAATGAAAGGAGGTTCGCTAAAAGTAAAAGAAATAAAAGCCTTTTTAGAAGCTAGTTATATGGAAGACCCACCAAAGGAGTTAATGGGTTATACTTTAGATGAAGAGTTGTCATTCTTATATGGTAAGGTTTATGTAAATCACAAAATGAAAAAGGTTGTTGTGTCACATCGAGGAACAGTTGAAAACTTTGACTGGGGAAATAATATCATATACGCTCTCAGTTCTGAAGCCTATAAATTAACACCAAGATATAAAGCAGGATTGAAGATGCAAAACGATGCACATAAAAAATATAAAGGTTATCAATTTGAAGTAACTGGCCATTCGCAAGGTGGTCTGCTTACTCATTTATTAAGTTCTAAATCAAAAAATGCATAGGTATCTTGTTAATCCAGCCTACAAAAAAGAACAATTGAAAAGTAATGAATATGTTATTAGATCATCTGGAGATATTGTATCTAAATTAAGTGTACCAAGAAAATATTTCAATGCATTATTATATCCGAACTGGTCCAAAAAACATTATATAACGATACCTGCAAAAACAAGTAACCCAATAAAAGAACACGAAGTAAATATATTAAATAGACTTGATCAAAATAGAAAGATTGGTCGAGGAGCAGGTTTAAGTGGAGGATGTCACGAAGACAAAATGAAAGGAGGAGCAAAAGGAAGTAATCCGTGGGTTGAACATGTAAAACAATATGCAAAGGAAAATAATATAACTTGCGCTTGTGCTATCAGTGAAGCTAAAAAGACTTACGTTAAAGTAGACAAGGATGCAATGAAACGAGAACAAATGGAAATAATGAAGAAGAAATGGAGACGTGATATTTATTATAACTTTACAAGTATACTAAAAGCAGACCCTGATAGTTTACCAAGTTTACGATTAAAATTCAAATCAAGAAACAAAGGTTATAAAGAATATATGAAAGAACAAGCACCTAATATGTTTGAACAATTAACAGCAAAGATAGGTAAAGCACAAGAAGCTAAGAAACAACCAAAAAAAAAAACTAACTCCAATTGAAGTCATTATTGAGAATTGGGATAATTATTATTATTTAGTAGATTACATAGATCAACAACTTCCACAATTAGGAAAGGTTATACAAAGACTAGCGACAAGAAATAAATTAACTGATGAAGTATTATTGACTATTTTTCCACATGAGATTATAGAAGGAGTATTATATGGTAACGGAGGGATTAACAATTTGGCGTTGGGATTAAAAGCAACTGTAGATCGTTATGACGGAGAAGTCATATATCCTAATTGGAATATAAAACAAGGTGATATACCTGATCTATTAAGAAATAACATATTCGAAGCATTGGAGGGTGTGAGAATCATAGCAAACCGATAATAATCTATATTCGGCTTATTCATAAATAATTTATAAATTCTTCCATATAAATATAATGTAAATTATCCACCTTATGGAATTTATACAATATTTCATATATTAGTCTTTAAAATAAATATATAGTATTATATATACAAGAATGTCGTTACCGTTAAAGCAACAACTTAACAACCAAAATGTAAATTTGGGTACAATTGAAACCAACTTATCCACACTACAAACACAAACCGCAGAGGCTGTAGCGTTCCATCACAACTTCGTCACAAGTGACGCCAATATCACTGTACTCGTCGACCGTACTACAACTAATGCTTCTAAAATTGGTACGTTAGAAACTACAACAACTACACAAGCTGGAGAGATTGACCAACTAGAATTAGACATAAGTGGAAACACAGCTAGAATTGTTGAAATCAATACTGCTTTCACTACCACAACTGATGGGTTACAAGAAAACATTGATGCGGAAGCCTTAGCAAGAGGAAACGCTGATACCACATTACAATCTAATATTGACGCTGAAGCATTAGCTAGAGGTAATGCTGATACCACATTACAATCTAATATTGATGCTGAAGCATTAGCCAGAGGCAACGCCGATACCACATTACAAGCTAACATAGATGCTGAGGCTTTAGCCAGAGGAAATGCTGATATCACTTTACAAGAAAATATTGATGCTGAAGCATTAGCTAGAGCATCCGATATATCAGGCGTAAACTCTAGTATAGCTACCGAAGTAGGAACTAGATTAGCGAATGATACTACCCTACAGGATAACATTGATGCCGAAGCACTAGCTAGGGGAAATGCTGATACTACCCTACAAGCAAACATTGACGCCGAAGCTTTAGCTAGAGGTAATGCTGATACCACATTACAAGCAAACATTGACGCCGAAGCTTTAGCTAGAGGTAATGCTGATACCACATTACAAGCTAATATCGATGCAGAAGCCTTAGCTAGAGGAAATGCTGATACAACCTTACAAGCTAACATTGACGCCGAAGCACTCACACGAGGACTTGCTGAAGCAAGAATGGTTTTTATGAACGTAGCCGAAGCTGAAGGTATTCTTACCGCTGGCGACTATCCATTTGGATATGGTTTTGGGTCTCCTTCAAAAGCTGGTTTTGGTGTAAGCATACCATTCAACGCTACACTTACAGGTATTGCTGTTTCATGTGATTCAATTGATGTTAATCCAAGCGTACAATTTTTCTTAGAAAATTACAACACATCTGGCACTAAAGTTTCACCTCTTAATGGTACCACTGATTTTTCAGTCTTATATCATGGCTCTAATAAATACTTTACCAGTTTAAATGTCCAATATGTGGTTGGTGATATTTCTATTAAAGTTGTTTCACCTACTAATCTAACAGATGCAGATGCAAGATATAGAATTACATTATTCTTTCAACAAACTCCTGCACCTGTTAGTAATGGTGGTGTAGATCCATAATTATAAACTATCATTATCATTAACTATAATATTTGATGTTGGATTATATGAACTAGACGAATCACTCTTATTATCATTTAATAATAGAGATTCATCAAGCGATGCTAATTGATCTTTTTTAGTAAATCGTTTTTTTAATAAATTACTTTCTTCGTAAAGTTTAATATATTTGTTATACTGATTGTTTAAAAATTCAGTGCTATCAATCTTTCGTTTCTCATCTGGTAAATTGATAATTTTGTATATTTCTAAAGATAGTACATAAAATTTTCTAGCCATATCTGATTCTGATTGTAGATTATCAGATATATTCAGATATAATTTAACAGAAGATAAGATTGTAATCATCATAGAAGCAGAACAACTAACAAGGGAAATATAACCTTGGTCTAAATATGGTGATGCTCCTACACTAAAACTACCTGCAATTGTCGACGTGATTATTATAGGAATATCGAAGTACTTCGACAATTCTTTGTAGTGAAAAGAATTCTTTCTGTGATACTCTGAAAGCATCAACGCATTGACTCTTACGTTATGAAGAATCTTTATTATTTCATCATTCCATGATTCCATTTATATATATATAATATCTAGATAATAATAATAATTATGTCTTTGAATTCAAATTTAATAAATGTTATAAATGATATAGAAACTTTAAACGTGTCAGTCGATAATATCAATACTTCATTAAGTGGAAAGCAATCATTAATACAAACTGATTCAACAATTACTCTTGACATAGTGAAAGCAAATACAATTAAACTTTCAGGAGTTGATATGGCAACTACACTTGATTCAAAGCAACCCGAATTAACACGAACATCTTCTCTCAATATAAATTCATTGAATGTATCAAGTGATACTTCATCCACACTTGCAAATACATCAGGAGAGATAGCATGTAATACTTTAAAAGTAGACGGTGTAGAATTTAAAACATTAACTGGTTCTGATATATCAAATTTAATAATTAGATCAACATTAAGTGGAAATTGGAAAAAAGTTATATATGTTCCTGAATTAGCACTATTCGTTGCTATCAATAATACTACTACAAATAGTACAATAATGACTTCATCTGACGGGATATTGTGGGAATATGAGGCTAGTTTTCCACCTTATGGTCTGAATGATATTGTGTGGTCACCAGAATTGAATAGATTCGTTGTTATTTTTGACAGCCACCCATCTATATATACTTCGTCAGATGCTGAAACTTGGACTAAACAAACAACAGCATTTTATGTTGCAACTCTTCCTGATGGTAGAAAAATACAGGTCTTTATCAACGATCTGAATGGAATTGTATGGTCACCTGAGAGAGCTTTATTTGTTAGCGTTAGCCAAAAGGGTTTTATTATTACTTCATCTGACGGATTCAGTTGGACAATAAGAGCACGACCGAATGGAAATGTTGTTGGAACTTCTGTAATTTGGTCAAGTGAATTAAGTCTTTTTGTAGCAACCTTTGAGTCAGGAAGTTATAGAATTATGATTTCATCTAACGGGACAAATTGGACTACAATAGCAGTTTCATTCAATTTATGGGGCGATTTAGTATGGTCACCAGACCTACGTTTATTTGTTGCAATAGCAGATGGTGGTGCTACTACTGGAAACATGGTAATGACATCTTCTGATGCAAGAACTTGGACAGATGGCTCAGTATCAGATTTTAAATGGCAAAGTGTAGCATGGAGTGATTCAGGATATTTTGTAGCAGTTGCTTTAGATGTATATATAATGTATTCTTCAGATGGATTTGATTGGACCGATTATGTTTTGAGTGGTGTACTTCGTGGTGTATGTTGGTCAAGTGCTTTGGGTTTGTTTTATATAGTTGGAGATGATATAGTATATTCATTATCAATATCAGAAAATAGTTTAATAACGGCAACCAATATAACATGTGATAATTTACTTATAAATGGTGTTAGTATTAACGACTTAATTGACCAAAGAATTGCATTAGCAAATAGTATAACTGCATAGTAATATTATTATGACTAAATAGTAAAAACAATATTATTCGGTATCAGTATCTGATTCACTAGATTCACTCTCAGTTTCTAATGACCTTTTTAATCTCTCAATTTCTTTTTTGATATCTAGTTTCTTTAATTGACTCGTTAATATTTCTTCATTGTGTTGGAACTTTTTTTCTTTTCAACAATCTTCTCTAAGATACGGCTATAAAAGTACATGGCATCATCAATGTTATCCATTGTGATACTATCAAGAATCTCGTCAGATTGTGATTGGGGCATATATATAAATACTTAGATTAAATTCTACATAATTGGACGATTACGACTTTTTAGCTGAACGGAGTTTAGATTTAACTTCTTTGCGTTGTTCTGCTTCTTCTATCATTTGTAATTCCTTTTCCTGTTCCTTACGTGTTCTTGTGTTGTACACTTTTTGGAAATCATCTTTAGCTCTCATTATCTGACTTTGTTTATATTTATCTGGATTAGCTTCCATATCATTTAACCTTTGTAGCTTAATATTTCTTAATTTGAATATTTCTATTTGATCCTTATAAGGCATATCAGCTATCTTATCATAATCTGTTTGTGTTATAGTTTTCTTTCGTACATAAGAGCTTACTGACATATATATATTAGTAGATTTTATAATGTCCCAAATTTAACAAATGTCCCAAAAAAACACTCATTTTGAGAAACTATTCCCATATGAGATTATAAGAAAAAGTTTGTGAAATCAGCCAACATTTGGGACATTGTTCAAAATATGGGACTTAATTTTTTATAACATCTTCTGGTGGACTGTGTCCATTTACGTGGTGGTTTTTCCAAAGATTAGCGAGGTTCTGAAGACCTACTTCATCTATTTCAAAATATGGTTGTGGTGGGTTTATCCTATAACCTTCCAACTGTGGTCTAGGTTTTAATTTAGGTGCTTTTTCCTTTTTATTATATCCTAAAAGTGGTGGTATCGCTAATATTGATTCTTTTACATATAATGGTGATTGTTCTTTTCCTACATAGTTTCCTTTCATATCTATTGGTCTTATCTTATATCTTGTTGGTTTTGCTGCTGCTTTCTTCAATTCTGTATCAGTAGGAAAGATAACTTCTGTTATTTCAAATATTTGTTCTGTCCAATTTCTTTTATCAAATTTACCCATATTACCTTTGGGGATTCTTAAGCGTACACGTTGTCCTTGTTTGAAACTGTTTTGAAATGGTGCAGGTTTAACTGATTTATCAGAAATATTCTCAACTACATCTTTCACCATGTTATCTTCGTAAAACATAACGGCTTCGTCTGGTGTATATCCTGTTGAACTATTTACAGTATGATTATATATATCAACTGCTTCTTCCAAATATTCAGCCCACTTGCTATAATCTTCATTAGCACGAACAAATATTAATGTATTAATAAATCTTTTAATCACACCATTCGCTCTTTCAACTATTGAATTGGGTTGTGGCATATGTGGGATCGTATGACTTATATATATACTTCTTTCTTTCAAAACATCCGCAAACTCTTTCTTAAATTCTCCACCGTTGTCCATATGTATAAACTTTATGTCGTTCTTTCCTACATACCATTCTTCATCTAAATATTTAAAGAACTCTTTTAATGCTCTGCTTGTTTCTTTTGTTTTTTTACTTTTCAATGGATAACAAAATAAGTACCTACTAAAATTTTCAATGATAACTAATATATATTTGTATGGTCCACTTGGTTTCTTTGACTTGTCTATTAAATCTAGTGATAGAGAATGAAAAGGTCTTTGCGGAATCATAGATGATACGACTCTCGGTTTCCTCTGATATTGAAAAAGCTGGCTTACTTCTTGGTGTTTCAACCACTCACCCACATCATCACGTGAATCAAACATTCCTGGATATTTATTTTTCATGTGATTATATAATTTATTTCTTCCTAGTAGAAATCCTTTCACGTAATATTCATAAGATATCATGTCTAATTGTTTGGGTAATAACATATGATTTAAATGAGATTATATATATTATAATATAAAGCTTCAAAGAATTATATCTAATATACTATATAATATGACATCGTTATTACAAAAAATAAACACTTTAGATACAAAGGTTGATGGTTTAGACAGTTCTAATTTACAAACACAAATAACAACAAATACAAATGACATTTCAGGAATTCAAAGTAATAAACAAAATACATTGATAGCAGGTGATAATATAACAATTACAGGTGATACGATTAGCTCAAGTGGTGGCGACTCTGTTTCAAATAAAATGATTTATGTTACTAGAAATGCATACGATACTATTCCAGATGTTTTTAGTTATGATAGTGAATTTACAACAATTGTAAGAAATAATAATGCTATATTTACATTTTCCAATAATAATACGATAACAGTTTTAAAAGCTGGACTTTATAAAGTTGAGTATAATAATGCTTTCAGAAACAGATATTATAACGATAGGGCAAATATTAGAACAGTTGTCACCATAAACGATGTTATTGATTTCACAATTGGAGGTCAAAACTCTTGTTATGCAAGACACAGACAATATGCAGCTTATGCTTCAATTTCGGGTTCTTTTATATTTTCTTTGAATGCTAATGATTTTATAAAATTAAATAATACAGTTTGGAAGAGTACGGCAGATAATACTCTTTTGTTTGATAATAACAACCCTGATTTTAGTATGTTTGGTGAAGATTATAGAATATCTCAGAACAGTAACTTTTATGCTATTCAGCTATTGGAAGGTTCAAACATGCTAGTTACATATTTAGATTAAAGTAGTACATTAGGGAACCAGTGTAGGGTAGGGTATAATATTTGATATGGCGGTACTGATGATATTACCAACCCATACCACCTACCACACCACTACCTAATTCCCATCAAAACCCCAATAACTCTATAGTACTAGGATATGGTATTATATGTGGTATCATTTACCATATCCGCCATCTCAGGACCTGGGAAGTGAAACACGAACGAGCACTCAGTCGTCCCGCCGACTTGTTCGGAGGAAACGCGCTAGTTGGAGCCTTGATTGGCCTTCTGAAGCGAACTTGCTAGCGCAAATGCAGCTCAAGCGAATTCTTTGCCCTTAATGTGCCTCTGTGACTGCTGCGTACTTGCCTTGCTTGGTTTTTGGAAGAGTATTAAGTAGACTAGACTACACCATTTGTCGACGTCTCGTCATCTCGTCATTCAGTACCTTCCTTCAATTAACGAATAGGCGAATAATCAGCAAGCCTCTCCTCCTTCTTCGTAATCTCTTCAACAACAACAACGATTTTTTTCCCAATAGCCCGCTTCGAAATCGAGAGCTTCTTCCTCACCGCATCTCGACACTTCTTCCATCACTGTCACCTAATTACCAACAATCCTCTCATTCCGATTCTGATTCTCAGAATTTTGGCGCAGCCACTCTGGAGGAGCGTTAGTACGTCATGGAAAGCTGTTACAGAGGAAGCGAGGAAGCGCTCACCACTCACCACTGTGTGTTCAAGCGCTTCGACGCGAAGGGCCACGGTGTTCAGCACACAGATCTGTAGATAGATACCCTTGTCGTCGCCAAAAATGCGCGATCTTCTCACCGCGTTTTAAGCTAGCTAGGGCGCTTGGATTTTCTCGTTCGCTTCGCATGCTAATTGCTTGGCAAATGGCTTGCCTCATACCTACCAAGGATCAGGTAAATCAAGCGCGCAAATCGCCCAAACCCTTGATGCTAGTAGGTAGCCAGATTTACAATAGATCACTATACTCTACTCGTCAATTAGCTCGTGCTATTGGTGTGCTTGTTCGCACAAGCCAAGGGAACCAATTACTCGGTGAACTTCGTAGTGTCGTAGATATGGATCTTTATCAATTTACTCACTCTTTGGAATACTTATTAAAGTCTGAATCATCACCTTCCCTTTACTGGTTTATATATGCTTCCTGCAATGCCTAGCTTGTAGGCCGGCCGTACTAGCAGTTCACGGCATCTAATATTCAAGAGCTCTTTTCAAAGCTTGGAATTCATTTTATGGCCAGTGCTCCGGATGCTCGAGGGTCTGAAACTTCGAAGCAGCTCCATTGCGCGTGCACCAACAACTGCAACGTGCCACTGCTGTTTTTGGAATTACTCTCTTTCGAACAGATTCTTGTGAATGAATGTGAAGAGAATGCGTTAGGACACCTAGCAAAGTTGAAAGCTGCGGTGGCCAGTCAAGTCTCAGGCTCTTGCTGATTTCTTGACGAGGTTGAAGCATGCCAAGAACTAGCTCATGCGCGGCGATGACGAACAGGCAACCGAAGGCCGCTTATGATATGTCTGGTTGGCGTCAATCAAGATGAAAGCTGAGCGAATTCTACAGAGCGTAGAATACGCAGAGCTGACGCTCAATTAAGTATGACGCATGGCGAGTGAAAAGGAGTGAGGCTTGGGCGGTCAACTGAACTCGAACTAATACAAACCCAAATGGCACAGAAGCCAATGCTGCGGGCAGAAGTGGGAATGCGCGTGCGTTGCGCAAACAAAGCAAGTGCGGAATGATTCAGGAGGGAGAGGGGCATTGGCCA
>Ga0307931_1003019_pt1 | contig 10465 bp, 8 predicted proteins | sample OrgLakmetageno47_FD_201816 | JGI IMG/M metagenome (GOLD analysis project Ga0307931, IMG submission 201816) | Saline water microbial communities from Organic Lake, Antarctica - #47 | ecosystem: Environmental > Aquatic > Non-marine Saline and Alkaline > Saline | place: Antarctica: Organic Lake... | reverse complement strand
GATCTACGTTAAATCGATTGTGATGATTACAGAGAAAGATTACGGCAAAGTCGCTGGGATTATTTTAGTTATGGCGGTTATGGCTTCTCCGTTTCGATTTTTGGAGGGGTCTGTCGCCGTCCATTCCGACGATAACTATAGTTATCGTCGGAATGGACGGCGACAATCTTGCACGTTGTTGCGGTCACTGTTGTCCTCGCCATAGCGCCCGATACGGACACCATCATTGAACCAGGTTGACACACCATCATCCTTACGCATGTCTTCTTAATCTGCACGGTCTACAGCTGCGAGATTGTGCTCGTGAGAGATAAGAATGCCTCAACGACGGCCTCGACCTCGCATTTTGCCTCTAATCACCCGACTCTCAAATTCTCGCATGATTCAATTCATAGACCTGGTTCTTTTTCTTTACCCTCCCTGTAAATCAGTGCACACATTCCGTGAAAGTCTCTACGTTTCGTTCGTCAAAGAGGAAAACCTGAGTGACAACGTGTCAGAAATTTCCAATAACACTGTGATGTGACACACTTACTTACTTACTTACACACAAAAATCTTTGGTAGGGACTTTTTGACCCCACCGGTATAAACATCAAACTTCGTTGATCTACTAGAACCTGATCTCGATAAATATCGAAAGCGCCGTGCTCAAGGCGCCGAGGGTGGTGGGGACGTAGCCGATGATGACGCGGATCATCAAGAACGCAAGGAAGCGTTCGATGCCTTCGCCGAGACCCCCGAGGAACAACAAGTCAAGGTATGTTGCGAATAACTGCTAAGCTTTTGCTTCCTTTTCGCTGACTATACTTTTTAAACTAGGTTGATGGCAAAGCCCTGGATGATGTAGTTTGGACGTACGCAGCTAGGGGGTCGGCAACTCGCGATTATTTCCCCGACGTCCCAGGGCCCATTGGCGTGGAGGCGCCTATTCAAATGGAAGTACTTAAGGGCTTCAAATTGCGCGGAAAGCGGGGCGATGCGCTGCGTGCTTGGCTCCGCCTCTACCCTGGGGACATCAAGCAGCATGTTGCAGTGATTTCGGCTGCCATGAAGGAAAAAGATCCTGGATAGGCACTAGACTAGCTAGACTAGTAGGGAGTTCACGTAAAGGGTCCATGCTTGTGTTTTTCTGTTGTTCTTTTCGTGCTGGCACGAGCTCACCCGGCCCGTGAGATGCCTCGAAGGTTTTTATCAGGGAGCCATGGACTTTGCGCGCTCCATGTAACACTTCCATGCGCGCGCCCATGCGTTCGTGAATCCGCCGCACAGCTAGCACCATTTGAAAATTGGACTGAGGCTTTGCTCTTGCGTTCAAGCCCCCACGACCGGGCATGGAATCCGAAAAGTACAGAAGAAAGCCGCAAAGGAGTGTTGTTTCTCGCGTCGTAATTGTTTCGCTGGAAGCAGGGCTCAAAGCACTGTTGTCGCGTAGAGGCGGCTTGTTGGTGGTCTTGCAATACCAGCAGCACCATCGCTCCCACACCAAGTCGTCAGCCTTGGTGGTTCTCCGGGCAGGTGCGCTTTCCGCAGCAGCCAACGTTGCGAAGCATAAATGGTGGAGTGCTTGGGGTCTTTCGGCTGTAGGGCGAGGTGAAATTGATCACTTTCGAGGAGCTCCACCATGTGGGTAGTTTGGTCGTGGAGAGCGTTTAGCCTGAATGGGCTCGACGTCGAAATGTGGTTCGTTGCGTGGGTGACTGCGGCATCGCCTGAACTGCTGCCCATTGAGGCCGGTATGTCTTTGTTACGGATCGAAGCGAAGGCGCCGCGCTGCGTGTAGGACCCGAAAAGGGTGATGGCCGTGCCGTATCGCCCGCACACATCCTTATGCCCATGGTTGATTGAGTACCCGGGCGTAGCGATTCACTAATAGGTTGCAGTATTGTTGCTCGTCGCGCATTCGAAGGCATGAAGGGGTTGCATCTACTGAATGACCCTCTAGCGCCGACTGCGTTGATCGCCACCTTGGGGCGCTCATGCACTTGAGCCCTTTGGGGGGGTGGCGATGGGCGCCATCGAAATACGCGCATGCGCGGTTGCCACAGATCTTAATAATATGATCGGAATCGAACTCTCGGCCTGGACTACCGCCTTTGCTCCCTCGCTGCTGAGCAACCCGCCTCGAGTTTTCAATTTCTCGTTAGTTGCCGTCTCGGGATACGGCCACCACCACGTAACGGGGGATTTCGGTCTGCTGCCTCAAGCTCATGTAGGCTTTCACTGTGCACTCGCCGGTATTGGCGTTGTATGCTTCCACCCTGGCCTCGGGAAAACCCGTGGCGAGGCGCGGCGGCAAATAACCTGGCGCCGTCACGGGGAGGATGCGGACCCAGTCCCCCACCTCAAACACCGGCGCCACAGCGAAGTACGCTTCGCCCGTGGGGCCCGTACCACCGCTAGACTTTTTGGGCAAGTCGACCTCTTCCGAGGCGCCCTGGGCGCGCAAGTGGCGTTAACGGCAGCCTCGTGTGCGGCAGTAGCGGCTTTCGAAGCGGCGCCCCCCTCTGCTGCCGCGGCTGCGCCGCAGTGAAGGCGACCGAGGCGTTGACGGCTTCCCGCACATGGCCGTCGTTCGTGGGATGCTTATCTAAATGCGCGCATCACCGTCGTCTTCTAAGTCTACGGCAGTGGCCGCGGTCGATGAAGTAACCACAGAGTGGTGCACCGAAGCGCGCTTTTTGCCTTTGACAGGCGCCTCCGTGCAAGAAGAATTGCCGTTGAAATGAGCGCATTTGGCTTGTATGGCCGCACGCGCGAAGGCGGTTTAGGCGTAGCTAGGGCTGGAGGGCCTGACCGCCTGAGCTGCGTGCCCGGCCGCCGTGGGCCCGTACACGGCGTTCCAAACAATCGCCTCGGAGACAGCAAAGGGTCTGTGACCGCCAAGCGCAGTAGCCGAATATTCCTGCGCGTTGATGGCGGCTTTGACTCCGCCAGACAGGGTCTCCCAGGCCTTTTTGTGGATTAGGCGACCTGTGCGTTGTTCAAAGGGCGCTGTGAGGAGTCGCATGCCTACGCTCACCTACATCTCATTTTGCTTGTACCGACAAAAAGAACTGGCTGCACGTCAGGACAAAGAACACACTTAGAGCTCGAGGTTTGAATAAATTCGAACGACTGGCACCGCCGATCATCGTTCAAGTCGATTCCAACTAATCGAAATCATGTTCGAAAAAGGAGAAGCAGGTGGGTCAACGATGGCGTGTATTCATTTGGGGGACATTTATTTAAGATCACAAGTTGAATTTACTTTATTGCGCTTCACCTCGCTGTACCTGCAGACTCGGGCACCTTGAAATGTGAAGCGAGCAACCCGTTATTTCGCCCCATTTCAGAAACAAATAAAACTGTGAGCTCGGATGGCACTCGGAAAGTAATCGTTCGGAGGAATATGACTAGGGTGTGTAATAAGTAATAACAGATACATTCATTATTACCTGGCTACAGATTTTATGGCGAATATACTTCTTCATAACTGTGAGCTCGGATGGCACTCGGAAAGTAATCTTTCGGAGGAATATGACCGGGGTGTGTAATAACCCATGTTGAAAGCGTTTCATAATCTCGATATATAAGCATGTGCGTTGTCTTAGTTGAACTACTACCACCATTTGGTTGATGTGGAAACATTTCAACTTCATTAGGTTGTTTAAATTGCTTAAGTTTAATTTAAATAATGTTTTGGTTGTTGTGATTTGTGTGGTTTCATCTAATGTATTAAAGGTTTATTCTGTAGCTTAAAAGGTAAGCTATTAAACAACCTATACAATGCTTTATTTAAAAAATGTTGACATGGCTTGAATTTGATTATGAAAAAGTAGATTTAGGATAATTTTAGAAAATTAGAGTGCTTTCTTTATCGAAAATAAAATAAGATATTTCATAATTACCGCCCGTAGCTAGATTTGAAAAAGCAGTTGGTAGTGATCCTAAATAGCTTGTAATAACATAAAATGATTTAGGGTAGAAATTGATTCTGTCGTTCTAACCCTAACCGTAACCCTAACCCTACCCCTAACCCTAACTTCTTAGTGTGTGGAACGACAGTCTCGAATTTTTGGTAATTTCGGAACGACAGAATTGAATTTTACCCAATGATTTATGAAGGTTGTTCGTATAGCTTCATTTACTATCGTAAAAAAAAACTCATAATTATATAAATTATAATAACCGCTTTTATAATTAGCTTTACCATTAATAAGTAATGGAAGGCTTATAGTTTGGTCTTGTGGTTCAAAGTATACGGGAGCTGTTGCACTATATCCATCATATACCAAAGTAATTTCATAAAAAGTTTCATGTTTTTGTACGTCAGTTGGGTTTGTGTTATACTTTATCGTAGATATAAAAATGGGTAATGCAACTTTGAACGGCGACCTCATACATTTCTGAGCTTTCTAATAATGCAACTTTTCTATCTTCTTGAAAGACGAAATCGGGTTCAAATTCAGATTCATATGCTGGTAGCGTTGAATCATCATTATTTATTAATGCTGTATAATACAAATAATCAGAACTTTGAAGCGACATCTATACATTAAGTTATAGATAATTTTAAATGTTAATTTACGTTTACTAAAAATGTAATAAATTCGTCGTTTGTCAGCTTAAGTTTATTTGTTTTCATCTTCATAAGCTTAGCAAATTCATTTAAATTTAGGTCATCAGATAAAAATAAACTGTGTCTAGCTATACACCAACGTCCACAAGTGTTTATACCTTCCTATTCTTTCTGAAACTTGGTTTTATTATAACTAAATTTATAAGTTGGTTTATTACTTTTTATCATTTTACCTACATCTTCGCTATAATTATTTTCTAATATATTATTCATATAAAATTTGGTATATAGTCTAATATATTCTAGGGGCTTGTACCATATGAGTCATAATACTCTAAAACATCATCATCTCTTATCAATGATGTCCAATGACCGCTGTTTTCTTCACTTTCTGTTAGGATAAAACAAAAGTCCATTCTATCGGGTAATAACATATAAATGTTATCCTAACTATCTAAGTCGGCGTATTTCCTAAGTTTATAATTTTTGAAAATAGCTAATAAATCAAAATTGGTTAAATTAGATATCTAAGTATTTATATATGAATATTAGTACGAGCATTTACTCGTTAGATGGTAATAGTGCGTGGGATGTAGCTTTGAAATTTGAGCGATTAGGATTACAAAAAATACGTAAGACCCCTATGACTATTTTTCAAGGACAAGGTATAAATGATACACGAGAAGCTTTTAATTTTAAAATGCAATTTGATATTTTTTTATAAAAGAATTTCACGTTAAAAATTATGAGTGGTGCAAGAAGTTTAAACGATAATATTGAAGCAGAATTTGACGAGCAATTTAGATTAGCAATAATTGAATTTTGTGATAGAGCTGACTTAAATCTTAAAAAATCCAGAGATTTTTTCAAAGAGAAAACGATAAAATCTACCACAAGCCCCCCAGATACTGAAGGGTAATATAAAGTTTTACAGAAATGAATGAATTTCGAGTTGAATAACGTGAACTTGTTAGAAAGATATTTGAGACTAAAGGAAATTATTCAACCCGTTATTCAAAAAAATCTCAATGAAAATTTTACGTTGCTCATAGGAAACGGGCAACTATTTGCACAAATTGAAGGTTTCTTTGTTTTTGTAAGAGTGGTAACTCTAAAACTAATTGTAACCCTCTTTACCGTAAGCATGTAGAGAGTAGAGAAATTCGAGGTCTATGAGGCCATTTATTAAACAGGAAGTATAGATATTAAAAAGGGATAATCACTGCCTGTTGCCGGCCGGTTATTCCTAGGATAATAACAGGGCCTTTCGAGTTTTTTTTTCTATTTTATATGGACTCGTGGTTATTGTGGTGGGGGTGGGTTTGTACGGTGTGGGGTGAGTGTGCGTATCAGTGTATTTTTCTGTTGCCGTGGAGGTGGTGACGCTTCGAGGCTCGTGGTTGTTGTGTGGATGCTTGATGGTTCATTTCTTCTCTTTTTTGATGTTGTCAACGGTGATGTCACACTTGATTGTCTGTCGCTGTCTGCGAGGTGAGCCATCGATTGCTCCCTTCTCAATTACGTAAGTCTCCGTTCCTGTTGGGCGTCGATCGTCGCCTTCAGGGCATCAATCGTAGCTTGCTGTGCGTCGATTGTCGCCTGAAGCTTCTCGACATTTTTGTTGAGGGCCTGATTGAGGGTCATTATCTCGCGATGCAGCTCGACCACCGCATCTTTGGGTTCATCGTCGACGGACCTCAGCTGGCGGCTTGACAACGAGAGCGCCGCTCCGTTCAGGTAGATTTCCTTGGCGTGCACAATTTCCGTCATGACCTTGGGAGTCGAAATATAGAAGCCCGAAATTTTGGAAATGCGAGCAATCGTCAGGTTCGACGTCGTTGGAAAAGCAGTTGGCTGAAGTGGATGCTCCTGGGTCGACAAATTGAACACGGCGGTTTTGTGGTCGCCGCCGCTGCTACACCGCAACAAAATGTAAAACGCTGCAGGCTGCAGACCTTCGTTCGGGCAGTAGGCCGACGAGCTGTCCGGGGTCCAGTCGTAAGCGTACTCGGTTTTGCCGCGCTCCCACCCATAGACATCAATGTTAGTCACTTGCTTGCCAGCCTCAGTGTAAAGGTAAAACATCATGGTGATGCACGCGTCGTCGATTTGCGTCGTCCAGCGGAGCGCCACCGCGTCGGTCCCGCACGTGAACGACGACACGTTCAAGGGGGCCACGCGGACCAGTGTGGTGGGCACCGGCGTGGGAACGTGAGATGGCCGTGGCGTAGGTAAATGCGTGGGTTTAGAAGTCGGGGTTAGCGTGGGCGCGTGCGACGGCGATGCCGTGGGCAACGGAGTGGGGATGGCAGACGGGATAGGTGACGGTGCAAACGATAGTGTAGGAACGGGAGTGGAAGTCGGGATCGGCGAGGGAAGTATGGACACGGTAGGCGCCGGCGTCATAGCGATGCACGTCGTGTGGTCAGCGTTCGAGAACGGGTATTCCCCAGAGCACGCGATGCACGACTCGGTCTTGCCGTACGAAATGGTGTCGCCGATGCACGAGGAGCACGCCGCGCCAGTGTAATATTCGCCCGCCACGCATGCGCACTTGGCCGCCGATGGGTTGGTAGAACCAGATGAAGAAGTAAACATGTACGTAGTTGTTTTCCCAGAGGTAGACCAGCAGAGCACTTGGTTGAACTGCAAGGCGTAGCCAAACATGCCCCACATGTTCGTCACCTTGCCCACGTCCCAAGCTCCGATCGCCCCGTTGAACTGCGAGGCGAGTCGAAACATGCAAGACATGGTTGTTATGGCGCTCACGTCCCAGGCTCCAATCATCCCGTTGAACTGTAAGGCGCTTTGGAACATGTAAGACATGTCCGTCACAGCACCGACGTCCCAAGCTTCAACTGCTGCGTTGAACTGCGAAGCGGAGGAAAGCATGAAATACATGGTTGTTACGGCACTCACGTCCCAGGCACCAATCGCCCCGTTGAATTGCGAGGCGGCATCAAACATGGCGGACATGTCCATCACAGCGCTAACGTCCCAGGCTTCAATCGCCCCGTTGAATTGCGAAGCGGAGGAAAGCATGGAATGCATGGTTGTTACGGCGCTCACGTCCCAGGCACCAATCGCCCCGTTGAATTGCGAAGCTAAGTAAAACATGTTGCTCATAGTGGTCACAGCGCTAACGTCCCAGGATTCAACCGTTCCGTTGAACTGCGAGGCGTGGTAAAACATGTAAGCCATGTCCATCACAGCGCTTACGTCCCAAGCTCCAATTTCCCCGTTGAACTGCGAAGCTAAGTAAAACATGTTGCTCACAGTGGTCACAGCGCTTACGTCCCAAGCTCCAATGTCCTCGTTGAACGTTGATGCCGTCGAGCAAGAGCCCATTGACTGTGCGTAATAATAATAATAATAATAATCATACTGGAATTTAAATAGGTTGCTCATGTCCGTCACCCCCGACGTATCCCACGTGCTTATGTCGCCGTACATTGCACTTGCGGCCGCCGAATTCGAGCACCACGCTCCGACGGCCGTTTGAAGCGATGCAGTGTCGGTGATGGGCGCGTGCGACGGCGATGCCGTGGGCAACGGAGTGGGGATGGCAGACGGGATAGGTGACGGCGCAAACGATAGTGTAGGAACGGGAGTGGAAGTCGGGATCGGCGAGGGAAGTATGGACACGGTAGGCGCCGGCGTCATAGCGATGCACGTCGTGTGGTCAGCGTTCGAGAGCGGGTATTCGTCAGAGCAAGCGTCGCATGACTCGGTCTTGCCGTACGAAATGGTTTGGCCGATACATATGGTGCAGACTGTGCCAGTGTAGTATTCGCCCGCCACGCATGCGCACTTGGCCGCCGATGGGTTGGTAGAACCAGAGGAAGAAGTAAACATGTTCGTATTGGTTTTCCCAGAGGTAGACCAGCAGAGCGATTGGTTGAATTGCGAGGCGTAGAAAAACATGTAAGACATGTCCGTCACAGCACCGACGTCCCAAGCTCCAATTGCTGCGTTGAACTGCGAAGCAAAGTAAAACATGTTGCTCACAGTGGTCACAGCGCTTACGTCCCAAGCTCCAATTGCTGCGTTGAACTGCCGGGCGGAGGTAAACATGTAAGACATGTCAGTCACCTTGCCGACGCTCCAGGCTCCAATTGCTGCGTTGAACTGCCGGGCGTAGGTAAACATTTGATACATGTTGGTCACAGCGCTTACGTCCCAGGCTCCAATTGCTGCGTTGAACTGCCGGGTGGAGGCAAACATGTAAGACATGTCAGTCACCTTGCCGACGCTCCAGGCTCCAATTGCTGCGTTGAACTGCTGGGCGGCGTAAAACATTCGATACATGGTGGTTACAGCGCTCACGTCCCAAGCTGCAATCGCCCCATTGAACGTTGATGCCGTGGAGCAGTGGACCGGTGATGAATACTGGTAAAACAGGTTGCTCATGTCCGTCACCCCCGAAGTCTCCCACGTGCTTATGTCGCCGTATGTTGCAACTGCAGTTTCCAAATCCGAGCACCACACTGTTACGGCCGTTTGAAGCGATGCCCTGTCGGTGATGGGTGTGAGGAGTGTTCGGAACCCACCAGGCACAACCAACTGGGCGTTCTCGGGTAACGGCGCTGCTGGACTGTGGGCGGCGAACGAAAGAGGCGCCCGCACAACAGCTGCCCAGAAGGTCCACGCTACGCGCCAAATTGTGGAGTTGGTGCTCGTAAACATGGCGGACACAATACCAGAGCTGAAAACTTTGGGCCGATGATATTCCGGGGCACCGCGCGCGAGGAAGCCACCTGGCACTTGGCAAGTGTCACACCGCTCGTGCACGCGGCGATTTCCACAGAGCCTTCGACGTTTTGGTCGGGAACGAAAAGCTGCAGCCAAAAATTCCAAAAAAGAACACGCAGAAAGGGACAAAAAAACGATATCATGCAAGAAAAGCGAAGGTAGAAAAATGAGCAGGGATGTGCAACAGCGTGTGGAGAATTGTAATCCAACAACAAAGTTAAACAGCAAATACAAAAAGAATAAATGATGGCAGAGGAAAAAATAAGGGAACTAAAGAACGAAATAATGAGAGAGAGCGCGCGCGCGAGCATGAGAGTCTGAGAAGAAAAAGAAAGCGAGAGAGTGAACAGGCGAGACGCGCGGGATTGCGCGCAGCAGCATTTATGGAGTTCAGGAACGAAGGAACACCGTTTTAAAGAAAAGTGTACCGACGAAAGGACTGGGGCTTGCTGTACCTCCTCAGGACTACAGGCCCTCGCTCGGTTAGTTCACTTGGTTTTGCTCCGTGTACTCAAATTGTTTGTCGTAGTCCATCGCCGACACGTCTACTAAACTTAAACAACAGAAAACACAAACATGAACCCTTCGTGTGACCTCCCTACTCTCATTACTAAAGGCTTCCTTTCTTTCTGCATTGGACATCTCCTGCGCAGTTTCTGTCGTGGTCTTTGCGCTCGACTCACCTGAGCGAGAGAAGCGGGAAGGTTCAACAACGCCTCGTGGTGTTAAGGACGTTGTGGGTTGTGGGTACCAGTTTTAATTCAGTTCTCGTGCTCAGCTCGGTTCGGATGAGAGGAGAAAACAGAATGTCCACTTCAACGGACAACAACGCCAATAATGCTACACACGTATTATTACACCAAATTACACACGTTAAAGTTTGCACGAACTTGACTTGCACGATAGAACCACCGGTAATGCACCAATCGGCTAACACTGGATAAATTCTGTGAGGACCCCGTTCTGGTATTTTCTTGTTTTCTTTGCAGAAATGTTAGAGTGCGGGGCTTCTCTTGCCAAAATAAATAAATTGAGTTTTGAAAAAATAATGTGACCAAGATTTTTTTCAACTTTTTCAAAAAAAAGCAAGTCGCCCGATTGATAGAGGATTCAAATTATCAATCGGTACACAGAAAGGCGCTCAAAAAGTGCC
>Ga0307931_1003018_pt1 | contig 10466 bp, 8 predicted proteins | sample OrgLakmetageno47_FD_201816 | JGI IMG/M metagenome (GOLD analysis project Ga0307931, IMG submission 201816) | Saline water microbial communities from Organic Lake, Antarctica - #47 | ecosystem: Environmental > Aquatic > Non-marine Saline and Alkaline > Saline | place: Antarctica: Organic Lake... | reverse complement strand
GGCATTTTCAGAAGTCAATCCGCTAGCTAGAAAGAGAGCGTGAGCGAAATCGTCGGAAAGAATTTTCAAAAAGTTTCTGTACGTACTGTAGTACAGTAGTAGTACAGTACTGTAGGTACATAAAAAACGACGACCACGAACCACCAAATTCCATTTAATATAAAGGAAAGTGTGCTCCTCTAGGTTCCTTCGGAATATGGGCTTCGCCCTATGCCTTATCGTGACGACCTCTTATCACCAGAATCGACCTATAAAACTTTCTATGTGCATTTTGTCTTATTATACTTCAAACATCAGACATCAGCGCATACTAGACCGGTAGACGACTTCTATGGTTTTGACGTATTTGGGTCATTTGGATGACGTATTTATTGGGCAAGATGATGAGTGCAGTTGAAAAATTCTAGCTTCTCTACGTGGGCAGGGAGGACGATACTACCAGCAAGTGAAAAATGCGGAATGAGATTATTTCTCGTGTGCTTCAAACTAGACCTGCACTGGGCTCGATGGTGAGAAGCTACAGCGCGATAGGTGCAAGATGGCATGTGTTGCATTCTGAGTCGTGCTGTAATTACTAGTGCAGCACTGCTGATCTGAAATTCAGATCACGACGTATTCTCGCGCACGACTGCGAATTCCTTTGAACCTCGTAGCATGAATTTCAACGTGAGCGTGTATTGCCGAGTATGCGTAGCATGGTCGACTATCGACTTCACACGATGGTGCTGTTGATCGTGGTGACCTGCGTCGATCAAGGCCGCCTACGGACATGACACGATTATGCTAATGTTGAGAGGTTCGCATATGTATCGTAAGACATTCATGATATGATGATACTAATGTCGACAGCTGTTGCAGCAGAGTTCGCGTGCACCACGAACCATTGAAGACCAACACTCTTGTTCAACATTGTTGAATGACGAGATTAGTTGATGATGAGAAAAAAAAATCTGGACGGTCGGTAAAAATGTTCTGTAATGTTCCGTACTGTTCTGAAGAACAATGTCGCCATCTGCAATGTCATCATCTGCAATGTCATCATCTGCAATGTCGCCGGACGAAACTATAAAGGTGTGGAGGTCCTCATACGTACTACGTACCTAGAGGAGATAAAGATGTACTCCTCTAGGAGTATTTGGGTCATTTGAGTGTCGTATTTCGCTGCAACGGAACTTTTAGAACATGCCTTGAGTGATGACTTTTTTGAAATCTCGAACAAAATAGCCTACGACAGAGCACTCACCTTCTTCTCTGTCGTAAGCTAAGCTGCTTGCAACAAGCAGCCAACCTTCAAGAGGAATCGGTTCTAAAAGCTTTATTTAAGTGCTAAGCTCCTAGATCTTGAGTTGGAAAGAATTTTAGTTTGCACATGTACTTACCTCAGATTCACTGTAGCTATTGGATTGAAGCTGCTTCGTGTTTAGATAAAGAAACTTGAGCACAGGCCTCGATTAATTTTACGAGCGATGCCACGCGTTGATAGTTTCCAGTTTCAGCGTAACAAATCTTATCGATCGCACCAATAACCTCGCTGGCCATCCCTCAGTCCAATGAAAAGCGCAACCAAGAAATATCAGGTCGGAACCGCCGAGAACGCACGTCCGACGATGGAAAAGCTTGTAAAGAATGAGATAGCTACTCCAGCACAGTCGATGCCGTCGTAATTCGATGTAATGAAGCGAAGGTCTGGTTTGGTGCAGATCGACTGTCAAAATGACGCGGGAAACAATGTTCTTGTGATTGACGAACTTGCCGGATGCACACCTTGCAATGCTCGAAGCTGAATGAACGCTAACATTCTACTCGTGCTAGTTGGCCATATAGTATGGCACAAAGAATACAACATTTATTGAAGGAGGCGGCACGAGTGCTGCATCGCGACGAGAAGCGCTCAGGGTTGACCAAGAAGCTGTTCTAAAGCTAGCCACCATCGTGGTTGTTCAGAAAAAAATATCAAGATGTGCAACAGTGACTCATCCCTGTAGTGATGGTGTTGGAAATTTTCTGCGGACAATGGGGTGAACTTAGCCGACTTCGAGCGCAACTGTATGCGGGTTCCGCAGTGTTTCCGGCTCTGTCCTTTTGCATGTGTTCTTTATATGCCATAAATAAAAGGCATGCAAACTTTGAGAGTCATCGAACATGATTGAAATTTTGGCGCAGCACCCCGAGCCAAACGTACAGTACGTACCTAGAGGAGATAAAGGATTACATCATTACGAGTTTACGAGTCGAGAGACGTAGTCGAGTAGCGTAGCGCAGCGTAGTCGAGAGGACAAGCCGAAACTCGAAGCTGTACTAGTACAAGCTCCAATTGCAAGCATACAGCAACTGCTAAACCATAGAAACTCTTGCCCCGCATATATCAAATAGCGACTAGTGCTGATATTCTGCAACAACTAAATCTCCTATCTCTCGAGAAGAATATCTCATTATTCAAGGTTACTTTCAAACCAAAAGCTACAACGCAGACACCTCACTTAAATAATAGCCTACCATCGCATTGGTCATCCGTTCCAAACGATGCCTCCGTACTCCGATGAACTTATGGCTTGGTGCCGCACAAATTTAGAAAGAGCCCGTGGTCTAGAATCGCAACTTGTGGGGCATGTTGTTGCGCACCTGACTGATCCTATGAGTAATCCGTCTCCTCTAGCCTTCTCAGCCGAATTTCCTGAGGAAGCCCATTACATCTACGAACTAGCCACGTGCTACGGCTTCAATATTTTGCCATCGTCAACAGAAACTTCAGCTGTATATATTCTTGGTCCAACTCCAGAGGCTATGCCGAAATGCAGCTTAGTGCGAGCTGCCCACGGAGGCAAGCGTCCCGCTCCCGTGCAGTCGTCTGAAAAATTCGCTCACTCCATGCTACGAATAGACCGTAAGAAAGCTAGTCCCTCAGAAGCCGCACCGCCAGTGCTGGTGCCCCGGGATTCCGCGGGGGATTACGTAGTAGCGTTGCCGCCGCGCCGCCGCGTGCACACTACGCAATTCAGCATGTTGGGTGCAGAAGACGACGAAGAAAGTGAGGCGCGCTCCGCTATGAGCGTAGTGGCGAACCTGAACAACGACGATGTGTGCTGCGTGTGCTTGGATCCCTTGTTGAGCTTGAGCCGTGCCAAAAGTGGCGAGTCGCTTGCGCTGCTGCGCTGCTGCCACGTTCTGCACGAGCCATGCTCGAAAGCCGTCCTGGGCGCTCAGGGCACTTCGGCGAACGTTCGGAGTGGAACGCCATGCCCCATATGCCGCGCCGATTCACCTTACGTCACGAAAGTCTCTCTCGAAGTGCGCTCTGCTCGCGGTACACTGGTGGCACCTACCCCGCCAATACCGCCACCAGTTGCAACCAAGCCAGCGAGCAGTAGCAGTAGCAAAAGTCGGAGCGGCGCTGGCGCCATCGCTCAGGCAAAGGGGAAAAAGAAGAACGCGGTGTTCGACGACGACCCGATGCTCTTCGAGCTCCAGGCCATGGGTTTCGACCTAGAAACGGCTCGCAATGCGCTCGAAGCTTCCGAGGGTTCCCTTCCTCGCGCTGTAGAATTTCTTTTGTCTCAGTGAGCTCTCCGTCGTTTCTTGATTGATATTCGCAAACCCCTAGAGGCGCCGTTATCACTTATTTCTTCAAAGCAGCACGGGTTCCCCTTCCTTTGCTTATTTAATGCTACTTAGACTTCGCGCGTTCGTTTTGAGAGGCCTTCCACCTTCCACTCTTGATGTAAAAGAGTTCAATTTACGTACGCCTTGCCCAATTCGAAAAGGATTCTTTGAACTGCCCACCAGCCATAGCTATGTCTTATGGTTCGTTATTATCGGAAGGCACAGGACACAGGAGCGAGCTGCTGAGCGCTGAGTTCAGAGCACAGAGCGCTGACATTCAGATTCAGAGAGCAGAGTGCGCGAAAATTTTCGAAATGTCAAAAAATTGTGGCGGGAAATCGTGCTATGCGGTACCCGATTCGTACATCTTCATTTTTTGTTGCACTCTCCTAGGAGCTAGAAGCTGCTAGCTGCTAACTGCGAGCCTGGCTGAATTGCAGAGCTGTAGCTACAGAAGGAACACGTTTTTGCCTTAGGGCTAGCTTCCTAAGATTTTAGTTCGCCAGCTAGTCTCCACGGTCGCTCTCTCTTCCTCGATCGGGTTGAGATTGATGGCGGCTCTAAGCTCGGAAGGTGCGGCCTCGAATGTGCTCACCTACAGCTAGACCTTCTTGTCCATTTGCTAGAATGCCCATTTAAATTCCAACATTTGCTTCGAAAATAGCGGCTGCTCCAACGCGCGGATGCTTCATCGTCTTTGAAGGAGTTGATCGATGTGGTAAAACTACGCAAACAGCTAAGCTCGTGGAGCTGCTGGAAGCTATGCCCATGCGCTTTCCTGACCGAACTACCTCCATTGGCACGATGATCAACGGGTGGGGAAAAAAACGGAGATTTATCTAGCTTCTACAAGTGGCACATTTCGTTTCTTTGACTCGGGTTGCATTTATGAATTCAGAATGGTTTGTAATGGAACTGCAACGTGGGCAGTGATTATCTTTTTGAATTTTGAAACATAATGAGGGCGGTGGTAGCCTTCTAGCATTGCTGTATGTTGTAATTGACCCTTTTTTCGTCTTATGAATCGCGGCTGCGTAACGTGCAGCTATTTGGCGGAAGGAAAAGACATGGACGACCGGGCGGTGCACCTCTTGTTCTCGGCGAACCGTTGGGAAGCCAAAGCGCGCATCGAGGAAGTGCTCGCGTCGGGCAAGCACATCGTCTGCGATCGGTAATAGATGCAAAGAATTTGCCACCGCTTACAGGCTCAGTTTTACCAGAAACAGGAGACGTAGTCAAGAGTCAACGAGTGGCGTGCTAGCTCGATAATGTTTTTGTTTGAAAAGACGCGATCGTCACCGCAGCCTCACTCCATTTACTGCCTTTACTTGTGTTGCTTCGGTTTGTATTCTTTCTTGGTGCATAATAAATGGCGGTGATGGTTTTATCTTCGCGTGCACACCTCAGGTATGCTTACAGCGGCGTGGCGTTTTCGGGCGCGAAGCCCGGCTTGAGCGTGGAGTGGTGCACGGCGCCGGACGTGGGGCTGCCGGCCCCCGATGCGGTGATTTACTTGGACCTCTCCGTAGAAGGCGCCATGCTGCGCGGGCAGTTTGGGCAAGAGCGGTGAGCAATTGGCAGCGATTTCAAAAATTCAAAACTCTTAACACTTTTGAGCGCACTTAGTAATAGGAGGATAAGAAGAAAGGAACGAGACCGAAACCCCCTTCTCTACATTGACGTCGATTCTGTTTTATGCGTCGACTTGTTATGAAGTTCTTCAAACGCTTTGTGCGCATGCCCTGGAAATGTTCTTGAGGAAGCCAGATTTGGCACCGCAGCTTTTGTCTGACATGATTTCTTGTATATCTGCACTGGCTTATCTTCTATCTTTCTCCTCTTTTCCATGTTCTTCTTTGTTTCCTTTTATCTTTTTTCCTCTTGATGTTCAAAAAGGTACGAAAAGGAGGGCTTTCAGCGAGAAGTTGCTGCTAATTTCAAAGCGCTCATGGCCAAGGATCATATCGTGAACAACAAAGAGGAAGCATCACCGGAAAGCAGCAAGACTCCGTGGCATGTGGTGGATGCGTCACGCACGGTAGGTTCTGTTGCTGTTTTGTGTGTGTTTTAACCATGAAGTTTTCGTTCAAGAGGTTCTAATTTCATGTTGAGTAGCTGTGCACTTATTAATTTTCGTGCCTTCAAACTATCCTTTTTTTTCTTGTGATAATGTTCACTTCTGTACATTCTCTCTTCTGGTCGGGGATGGTTTGGGGGTGGGCGTTCATTTTCACAAGGTGGAGGAAATGCACGCCGAGATCAAAGCGATTGCGCTTGCCGCGGTCGAAAAAGCCAAGAACGCGCCGCTCCGCCAGCTCTGGGTGGAGTAAGTGGCACAAATGGAGACGAAGCAATGACACAACTTGCGCATGCAAGGCAATAGCATGATAATATCCTGCCCAGTCGGACAATTCCCGGAGACCACTCTTCTTAGTTCATTCGAGTTAAGAAGTGTGCTTCTTCGTACCAACAGGACTAGACTTCCGAGCATACTATTCTCCTTTGCTCCTGCTATTCTTTTATTTCGAGAGAATAGCTCAGGTGAATTTACATGAATGAACAGGAAGGGCAGGAACCACAATGAGAATTATGTACCCCAGGAGATTGATCAGACTGGCAGTCCCGATTCTCCAATCCCCAAGAGAGGGGAAGTAAGAGAAACAGGGAGATATGGAGATTCCTCTCAGTAGTCTGGGTAGTAACATGAGCAGTTCTGATGAAGAAGGGAGGTCCAGGGTGGTCTGTTTCACCAACTACCGCAAGTAGAAGTAGCAAGTAGTTGAAACGGTGCTGCACTTGCAGTAAACTATCACTAAACATTAAATCAGGCGAATGGAAAGCCGAAGCTTCTCCCTTTGTTTCGGGCTACAACAATCAGCTATTGAATTCGTGCGGTAGCTTTGAAGATCTCCTGGCCCAACTTCCGGGATAATTTTTCTTCAGCTGGAAATTCAATTCGTAACTGTTCTTCTCAATTTTCGTCTTCTCTCCTCTTCTCATTAGCTCTGCGCCTAATCACTTTCACAGCTGCATCATGCGGCCCACGCCGCTACTCCAGCTGTGTACCAGAAGTTCCCGTTCCGCACCTCGCTGCTGCATAGTGCACATTAGCGCACTCAGCAACAGCTGTGTGGCAGGGAGTGAGCAGTGTGGACGTATGGACCCGATCCCTTACTACATGTACATTTGGCAAAGCGCAGGAGGGAGCGGCAGGGGAAATGCGGAGACACAGCTATCAAAGTCGAAGACAAGCACTGCCCTTCTGTTTACTGTCGAATTCACTATCTGCGTGCCTGCGTGCCTGTGGGCCTGTGGGCCTGTGTGCCTGTGTGCCCTCGGGACAACGGGCCTGGCTTTTTCTGAGCCCCCGCCCCTGAGGGGGTTGGATTGAATGACTGACAAAGCAGGGTGCCATTTAGCATTTAGCGCAGTCGTTCAGTCATTTAGCATTTAGCGCAGTCGTTCAGTAGTTACAGATACAGTATGTACTTAGTATCAATTCGAGTATGCATTATGCATGAAGGCTCGAGCGGCCCCTATCATAGTGATAAGATTGTGAGGAGCTCGTCCATTCATTGATTATGATGTCTTGGAAGTCACGGCAAGAGTTGAAATTCCGGCCGATGAGAAGGGTGCAACTAAATTATCCTTGGACGACCGAGTAGAATGGTCCATCCTTGAAGAGCTCTCACTCGACCCTACTTTCGAGTAATTTACGGCCTTTCACTGATAGGGCACCGATGAAGTTATCAAGAGCAAAGAATCACCCAGGCAGGCACAACCGCAGAAGAGATTACGGCCACTATGTCGAATGTCTCAGCACCAAAGAGCGTGCGCTACTGCAAAACGGTCAGCTGCGTCCTATCTGGCAGCGCCGCCCCAACACTGAAGCTCAATCTTTCCAGGTACCAACTCCATGGCAGTCTCGCAAATTTTTTACATCTCGTGACAATTTTGGAGTAAGTACTGAAAATGAAGCCCCATACCTTTTGATATCCCTTGAGGCAAGGACCTGAGAGCACGGAGACTGTACGAGAACATTGTTGTACACTTGGCTTCAAGAGACTTACGTTAGTGTAACCTGACAGTCGGCCTCGGAATTCTTAGCATAAGAAAGTGCAGCGTAGTCGGACCTCGTCTTGAAATTTCTGTCCGCGGAGGTGCACCCAGGACCCAGGGTGATCCTGGTGTAAAAGGCGTGCCGATGCCGTGATCTGCTGAGTGGCTCTTTGGTTGGTTCTCACAGAGCTGGTTACTGAAGGTCGTGACTGCGCTATGCAACTACTCCATCGTTTTGAGGTAAGTAATTGCATTGATGTCGCTCCCCGTCGCCTAGAGTTGCCGGCGTCTTGTCCGATGACCATCTCAGCACAGCCGCAAAGCTTGAGCTCTGTTTCATTACCTCATTGTTGATCACCTCAGAAGCGGCAGTTGAGTCCCGTTGATCGCAGCTATGAGAGCCTAAGTTGCTGCACAGTCGTGTTGCGCTTACTTCTCTCCCTTGGCTGCGAGACTCTGGACTGCTCGGGGCCCTTAATGGCGCTTCTCTCTCTCTCTCTCTCTCTTCTTCCAGCGCGCCTCTCTTGACCTCCTTCTTTTCTTCTCCTTCCTTTTGATGGGCGTTAATATTCTCGGGTTCGACACGCTCAAAATAGTTGCGAAACATATCTGCACCGTGAATATTCGTCGTAACAGCTCTCACTCCTTATGAATGTCAGTTCCGTTCTGTTGCTCGAAAGGAGGCAGACGCCAAGTCTATTCTTTCACTCTTGTCCTTCGTCTTAGCATTCTAATACTGCCACTTCAGAGCAGGCATCAAAATTTAAAAGCGAACGTATTCAAGAGCTTATTTACCGGTGGATACGAATTGTGCGCATTCACTTGAGTTGGCCAAAACTATCTGTTTGCCATTCAACATTTCACTCAGCCCTTCGGGACCTGCGCGAACAAGTGATGATATCCGTACATGTACAACGGCAACATGAACAAGACTTGCTAACTAAAATGTCGGAGTTCACGATTTTGACTTGCGCGCATCGTTCACGCGTACATCTCTGCCCGCGGGTTGGCTTGTGTTTGAGTTGGATTTGTATGTCTGTATTAATTCGAGTTCGATTTCATCACGGCAGCATCTTGCTCTGATGGTCCTCATTTTTAGTGGCCTTTCGTGAAATCCTCATGAGCAACGAGCCACACCTCTGTGTTGTAAAGAAGGGCTTACAAGAGTGCACTGAGCCGACCAACGCTAGAAAGTGTGCTTGGGCGTGGATATTTTAAAAACAAAAAGCTCCCACGCAGGATCGAACTGCGGACCTTACGCTTACTAGGCGTATGCTCTACCACTGAGCCATAGGAGCATGAAATCTTCGGCAGAATTACAAAATTAGAAGACATATTTTTCCTAAAATCTCAATTGGGATTTCGAATATTGAGAAATCGAAGAAACCATTGTAAAAAATGGAGAATGATGATTGATGAGAGCTTAAGCCCCTAAACTCATGCTAGCCGGGTTAGCTCACATGCGAACGCCATCAGTGAATTACGTAAATAAGAGTAGTCGTCTCTAGCTCTAGTACTCAGGCTGGTAGATCAAGCCCCAAAAGGCTTGCATTTGTGTTCGCTGCTGACTACATAATCTGAAGGCTTTCAATTGGGGTCGGAACATTTCAGCTTCCACCCAAACCTCAACAATTGCGCGCCGAGGCGGAATGTATTACCGGCAAGGAGAGTGGTCCACCCGAGGCGCGGATGGCTCAGGGTCCTCAGCCAGCGGTAGCCGAGCAGCGAGCGTTTTAGAAGTAGGGAAAGTTACTCTGTTTGTTTGCTTGTTTCTCGCGTGTGGGGCGTCGTGGTTCGTCGACCCTTTCGCGCCCACCAACTCAGGCCCTGCAGGCTACTTAGGTTTGCCGCTCGACTCTGGCGGCGTACTTGTGCGCGAGCTGTACTGCAAGCCCCTGGATCGCGAAGCTCAGATTTGCCGCAAAGAGCACCCAGCCCCGCCTACGAAGCGGGACGAGGAGAAGAGCTGGATCGAGCAGCTGGCCGAGAAAGGTGGGCACAAAGAAGCCGCCAGTGATAGCGGCAGTAGTGGGTGGCAAAGCATTCTGCAGCTTGGCAGCAGCTTCGTGAGCTCTTCCTCGTCTAGCAGCAGTGACGCCTGCGCAGCCGCCAAAGCTCGCGCCAGCGCCTGTAGCCAAGCTGCACGCAAGGCACGAGAAACCGTGCAGCTGTGGTGCAGCTCAGAGGTAAGCGCACATGTTGTGAGAAGTTTTGCGCTTTGAATCTTTGGATTCGGGCCATTGCCGATTTTGTACGTATTCATGTGCAAGAACGTAGCGAGAGCAACCACTGAGCATGAACTGACCAATGATAGTTTGCTCCACCTGCTTAGTCTTTCTTCCACGCTCTCAATTCCCAGACATAAAAATCCCTCTGACTTTCTGATCATTCGCATGTATTACATTGTGCAGGTGACCGCCAAGTGGGAATGCGCGCAAGCTTATCCCAATGGCGATGGGGCCTGCTCGGCAGACACGGCTCAGCGCGTCGTGGATTGCGCAGAAGGTGTGGTGGCTAGGACCATGCGAGGCTTCGAGAAGGCAGCCTAGCCAAGAATTAGAGGACCTAAGAATTCTCGAGCCATATACTCCCGATTTCTTCTAGCAAGCATATCGATCGACGACGACGACGCTGCGGCGGTCTCCCAAAATCGTATCAAAGACATTTGCGCTTATACTTCTATTGAACTCGAACTCGAACTAATACAAACCCAAATGGCACAGAAGCCAATGCTGCGGGCAGAAGTGGGAATGCGCGTGCGTTGCGCAAACAAAGCAAGTGCGGAATGATTCAGGAGGGAGAGGGGC